>Ga0209281_1000258_pt1 | contig 102068 bp, 100 predicted proteins | sample MedtruBG_FD_187514 | JGI IMG/M metagenome (GOLD analysis project Ga0209281, IMG submission 187514) | Root nodule microbial communities of legume samples collected from California, USA - Medicago truncatula BG (SPAdes) (version 2) | ecosystem: Host-associated > Plants > Roots > Nodule | place...
ACTTGCGTCTGTTCTTCGACAACGACTTGCGGTTCCTCGCGCAATTTCGCTAGTCGTAACGAATTCTTAGGAGAGCAGGATGAAATTCAGTGAACAATGGCTGCGTGGCTGGGTTAGCCCGCAGGTAAGTCGCGACGAGCTGGTTGCTCGTCTGTCGATGGCCGGTCTTGAGGTCGATAGCGTTACGCCGGCCGCCGGTGTTTTCAGTGGCGTGGTCGTTGGCGAGGTGCTGAGCACCGAGCAGCACCCGGACGCCGACAAGCTGCGTGTGTGCCAGGTCAGCAACGGTTCGGAAACCTTCCAGGTTGTTTGCGGTGCGCCAAATGTGCGCCCGGGCCTGAAGATTCCTTTCGCCATGATCGGCGCCGAGCTGCCGGGCGACTTCAAGATCAAGAAGGCCAAGCTGCGTGGCGTTGAGTCCAACGGCATGCTGTGCTCGCAATCCGAGCTGCAGGTCGGTGAAGGCAATGACGGCTTGATGGAGCTGCCGGCCGATGCGCCGGTGGGCGAGGATTTCCGCGTTTATCTGGACCTGGAAGACGCCAGCATCGAGGTCGACCTGACCCCGAACCGTGGCGACTGCCTGTCCCTGGCCGGTCTGGCCCGTGAAGTGGGTGCACTGTACGCCGCTCCTGTGGTCCGTCCGGTGGTGGCCTCGATTCCTGCCGCCCACGACGAAGTGCGTTCGGTAGAAGTGCTGGCGCCCGCCGCGTGCCCGCGATACCTCGGTCGTGTGATTCGTAATGTCGACCTGTCCAGGCCTACGCCGCTGTGGATGGTTGAGCGCCTGCGTCGTGCAGATGTGCGCAGCATCGACGCTGCCGTCGACATTACCAACTACGTGATGCTGGAACTGGGTCAGCCGCTGCACGCTTTCGATCTCGCCGAAATCAACGGTGGCATCCGTGTGCGCATGGCCGAAGAGGGCGAGAAGCTGGTACTGCTCGACGGTCAGGAAGTCAGCCTGCGTAGCGATACGCTGGTGATTGCCGACCACTCCCGCGCACTGGCAATCGCCGGTGTCATGGGTGGCGAGCACAGCGGTGTCTCCGCGACCACCCGCGATGTGTTCCTGGAAAGCGCTTTCTTCGACCAGATCGCCGTAGCAGGCAAGGCCCGTTCCTATGGCCTGCACACTGACGCATCCCATCGCTATGAGCGCGGCGTTGACTGGCAGCTGGCCCGCGAAGCCATGGAGCGCGCGACCGGCTTGCTGCTCGATATCACCGGTGGTGAAGCGGGTCCGATCATCGAGACCGTCAGCGAACAGCACCTGCCGAAAATTGCTCCGATCACCCTGCGTGCCCAGCGCATTGCCCAGATGCTGGGTATGGAAATGGACTCGGCTGAAGTGGAGCGTCTGCTCAATGCCTTGGGCCTGACCATTACTGCCGACGGGGCAGGGCAGTGGCGTGTAGAAGTGCCAAGCCATCGCTTCGATATCAGCCTGGAAGTCGACCTGATTGAAGAACTGGCACGCCTGTACGGCTACAACCGTTTGCCGGTTCGTTACCCGCAAGCGCGTCTGGCGCCGCAAGCCAAGGCAGAAGCCCGTAGCGACCTGCCTGAACTGCGCCGACTGCTGGTTGCCCGTGGGTATCAGGAAGCAATTACCTACAGCTTCATCGATCCGAAACAGTTCGAACTGTTTAATCCGGGTGTGGAGCCGTTGCTGCTGGCGAACCCGATCTCCAATGACATGGCCGCCATGCGTTCGTCGCTGTGGCCGGGTCTGGTCAAGGCGCTTCAGCACAACCTGAACCGTCAGCAGGATCGCGTGCGTCTGTTCGAAAGCGGCTTGCGTTTCGTTGGTCAGCTTGAAGGTTTGAAGCAAGAGCCGATGTTGGCAGGCGTTGTTTGCGGTAGTCGTCTGCCGGAAGGCTGGGCGCAAGGTCGCGATACCGTCGACTTCTTCGACGTCAAGGCTGACGTGGAAGCGGTGCTGGGCTTCGCCGGTGCCCTGGATGCGTTCACTTTCGTACCGGGCAAGCACCCGGCGCTGCACCCGGGTCAAACCGCGCGCATCGAGCGTGACGGTCGTCTGGTCGGCTTCATTGGCGCGATCCACCCTGAATTGTCGAAAACCCTCGGTCTCGACCGTCCAGTCTTCGTCTTCGAGCTGGTTCTGGCGGAAGTGGCGTCGGGCAAAATGCCTAAATTCCACGAGTTATCGCGCTTTCCTGAAGTGCGTCGTGACCTTGCACTGATTGCGCACAAAGACGTTGCAGCCACGGCTGTACTGGACGTAATCCGTGAAAATGCAGGCGAATGGCTGACAGACCTCAGGCTATTTGACGTGTATCAGGGTAAAGGCATTGATCCTGATAGAAAAAGCCTTGCAGTCGGCTTGACCTGGCAGCATCCATCGCGCACTCTTAATGACGATGAGGTGAATACCGCAACGCAAAACATCCTCACCTCGCTCGAACAAAGGTTGAACGCCACGTTAAGGAAGTGACGTATGGGGGCTCTGACGAAAGCTGAGATGGCGGAACGTCTGTATGAAGAGCTGGGCCTGAACAAACGGGAGGCCAAGGAATTGGTCGAACTGTTTTTTGAAGAAATCAGGCACGCTCTCGAAGACAACGAACAAGTCAAATTGTCCGGTTTCGGCAATTTCGACCTTCGGGACAAACGCCAGCGGCCTGGCCGCAATCCGAAAACGGGGGAAGAAATCCCGATCACGGCTCGCCGTGTGGTCACCTTTCGTCCAGGGCAGAAGTTGAAGGCCCGAGTTGAGGCTTATGCTGGAACCAAGTCATAACGACGAGCTCCCCGTCATCCCGGGCAAACGCTACTTCACCATTGGTGAAGTCAGCGAGCTGTGTGCGGTCAAACCGCACGTGCTGCGCTACTGGGAGCAGGAGTTTCCTCAACTCAACCCTGTCAAACGCCGCGGAAACCGCCGGTATTATCAGCGCCAGGACGTGCTGATGATCCGGCAGATCCGCGCGCTTCTTTACGATCAGGGGTTCACCATCGGCGGAGCGCGCTTACGTTTGTCCGGTGATGAAGCCAAAGACGACACCACCCAATACAAGCAAATGATCCGCCAGATGATCGCCGAGCTCGAAGATGTTCTGGTGGTGCTCAAGAAATAAATTCTCGCTTTTAAATACTTCCAGTTTTCAAAAGCTTGCGATATATTCTTGAGCGTTCCTCGAGGTGAGGGACGAGTTTCACGCCTAGTCGGGGCGTAGCGCAGTCCGGTAGCGCACTAGCATGGGGTGCTAGGGGTCGAGTGTTCGAATCACTCCGTCCCGACCATATTTTTCAATGACTTAGCCCAACTCTAGCCGGTTGGGCTTTTTCATTTGTGGGGAGTTTTTCGGGACTTCATCCAATTCTCCTCTTCAAGATTGTCAGCACCGGTCCGCGTGAATCAGTTGCTGATACCATATTCGCAGCCTCAATCAGATGCCCGAGCTCAGCGCCCGAGTAGTGACTGGTGATGCTGCCATTCTTGTGCCCCAGAAGTGCCTTGCGGTCTTCCTCAGTTACGCCCGCTGCGCGCAATCGACGGCCAAACGTGTGTTTGAGATCGTGAATCCTTATAGACGCATAACCTGGGTGAGCGGGGCGAAGGTTTATCTCCTGCCAGAGTTTCGCTGCCCTCACCCGCGCCTTCTTCCAGGCCGAGTCGTTCATCCGGTGCATCGCATTATCTTTGTACGGGAAAACCCATTCCTTGCTCAGGCCGCGTTGCTTGTCGATGATCGACTTTGCCACGCTGTTGAGCACGACCAGTCGCTCATCACCGTTCTTCACCCCGGACCGTTCGTGTCTTCCGCCAAAATCTGATGGGATCAGAAATACACTGGTGCCAAGTTCCGGTACCAAAATCTCCCAATCCCATCTCAGCTTGCAGACTTCCTGCTCCCGCGTGCCGGTGTTCACCTTGAATAGCGCCATTGTCTGCAGGTGCGCTGGTAGCTCTCCGAATAGGATCGATTGCTCTTCCCATGTCATAGGGTAGGGCTCGCGAACCTTTTTCTTCAGGTCCAGCTTGGCCAGCATCGGCACCGATTCAAGCCAGGGCCTGCGCTCCTCATCCCGCCACTTCCTTGCACAAAGCGAAAGCACCCGTATAACCCGTTCGATCGAGATGTTGATCGTGCGAGGCGCTACCGGCTTCAATTGCTTCCCGCCTGGCAAGACCATTCCCTTTAAACGATCCTTTATGAATGGCTCAAGTGCCTGGTCATCGATGTGGGTCAATGGCAGATCCTTGAGATATGGGTGGAGCTGACTCAGGTGATGCGCCGTCAACTTGATTGAGGGCTGGTCCTTGCTCTCGATCAGAAACCTAGTCGCCGCTTCCTCCCACGTTCTGGTGCGGCGTACGCCGTATACTTTCTGTTGTCGAAGCTGCTCCAGTCGGTGAATCAGGTACTGCTCGGCTTCTTGCCGGTCACCAGTTCCAGTGCTCTCTCGAAGGCGCTCGCCTCGGAAAACTTTGTCGATTTGCCAGACTCCACCCTTCTGGTAGAGACCGGAGATCGCTTTTCTCGCCATGGTTTAACTCCTTTGGCTTCACCCTGGCGCTCGCTGCGAGGCCGATTGTTGTCCTGATTGGCTGCCTTTTCAATCGACTTGCTCTCAATGTAGGCGTCTGCCCATTCGTCGAGTTCGATACGGTCAAACGCGACTCCCTGTTTCCCAATAGGGAATTCACGTACGTTCGGCCTGACCGTTTTGTTAAATTCGTCCCGACACATGCCGAGATAGCCTGGCGCATCCATAAATCGGATGAACCTTGGCGGTATGCTACTGGCCTTGGCCGCTGTGGCGTTTGCCATGGGGATGCTCCATGCCGGGTGTGGCGGCAGAAGGTGGTTGAACTTGCTCTCGTTTTAAACGGAGGCAGTGAGGTGGGGATTACAGTTATCAATTTGTCCCGTTCCGCGAAAGACTTGAGGTCAGGTATTCGCGCACAGAGCGAGAACGTCATCCCCTCCGCGCAGGTCTGATCTTGCGGCTCTCTGCTGACTCCAGGCACCTACGGCATCGAACACCTGGGCGGCCTGTTCTTCAGTCAGCGATATCTCGGCGGGAATGGCGATCCAACCCGACGCGACCCGATGATTCGGATTGCTCTCGGCGACCAGGGTTTTGTAAGTGTCCTCGATCACGTCTTCGAGGTGCGTGGCCAGATAGTTGCCTTGAGGGGCGACCTCTACCGATTTGGTGTAGCGGTGCCCGAGTTGATCTCGACACTGGACGCTGACATAGATCGTCCAGCGATGGGCAACGTCGCAGACTGCTTCGGCCATGCGTTGTCCTGGCGGGATGCTCGTGCAGCTCTTCCTGTTGATCATCCCTTGGCGTCCGCTGGGGTCGATGTGGACCACCGCGACGTGATTGGCATTGAGCAGTGCTCGGCTCGCTCGCTCTTTCCGGGTACGCATGTTGTTGGGCTTTCGCTTTTTCATAGCGCCACCGTAATCTGGCGATTGGCCTTGGCTTCAAACTGCATGGCAAGGTCGTGAGCGGCCTTGTAGTCATTACGGAAGGCGTGAGTCTTGCCGGTGGTGAGGTCTTTAATCTGATACATGCCGAAGCTTCCGCCGGCGACTTGGTAGCGCACCGGTTTGGCCGGGGCTCGTCGATCAATACGGCTGTAGAACCCGGAGCGGGCGGCCGTTGTTCGTTGCAGCAGCTCACCGACTTCATCGATGCGCTCTTGAAATGATGGATGCATGGTTGATCCCTCGGAGTAGGTTAGGTGTATTCATCAGCACTCCGACCACCTGATGGTGGCCATTGGGCAGGAAAGGGGCTGATTGATAAAAGGCAGGCGTAAAAAAGCCCGATCGGAACCGGGCCATTGTTTGTGTCAAAAAGACCTGCTTAAGTGATCGCAGGTGTTGCCATCGCGGGCTTCGACGAGCCCGCCTGAATGCGCTGCGTGATTTCCTCTCGATGCACCGGGACATCCTTGGGTGCGCTAGTCCCGATACGTACCTGTTTGCCGCTCACACCCAGCACGGTGATCGTGATGTTGTTGCCTATGTTGATGCTTTCGCCTTCTTTGCGAGTCAAAATCAGCATTGTCCATTTCCTTGCGTGAGTGGGTTTCCCAATGCCGCCTTGCAAGAAGCGGCATCAGTGAAACATCACTGCATTACGCGGATTTCATTACGAGGGAACCACGCACCGTCGAGCTTCACCATGCAGCCAACGAAGGCGGCGTAGCGAGTCTCTCGATCGGTCTGGAAGCCGTAGTAAGAGCAAGTGGCCCGTGAGGCAAGACCACTCAGCAACATGCAGCCCACGATCAGTGTCAGCAGGATCAGCAGAACCTTTGTCGCGTACTTCACGCCTCGATACCGTAGTCAGCCAAGCGTAGACCGAAGTGCATGCCTATTTCCTTCAACACCACCAACTCTGCTGGCTCGATCTGGCCGTCAGCCTGGGCAACGGCAAGAATGTTGACGAAGGCTTCCTCCGCGTCGGCCGGAAAGTTTTTGATGTCGGCCAGTTCCCGCTTGATCGCCAATCGTCCTACTTGAAAGTTGGCGTTCAACTGGCCTGTAAAACGATTGATTGTTTCGGTGATCTCGCTGCCGAAGTGCGTCAAATTCGGGTTGGAGCGAATCAACTCATCCAGCTTGGAAACCTCGCTAGCTTCAATTTCACCATCAGCCGCAGCGACCAATAGGCCGCCACCGACAATGGCCTGCATCAAGTCGCGGTTAACAACCTTCTTCATTTCGGCCTGGGCGTTGCCGACTTGTTTTCCGAAGAGTTTTTTCATTCCGAACATGGTGTTTCCTCATTGCAGGGGAGGGGATTTCCCACATAGCCCTGCTGCCAAGGCTATGAAGTGAAATCTAATTGGGCTGTCAGCGGGACTTAGATATGGCGCACTTAGGTGGCAGTCGCTCACGCCGGGTGCGTTGGTCTTTTTGCTGGTAACAGCCTTGTATCGGTGAGGTTGTTAAAGAGCGACGGGAGATCCCGCGTCGCCGATCTATTTCGTGGCAACGACTCAAATATCTCCCGTGGAGCTTTTTAAGTCAACTCCGTAGGAGATAAATATTCCGGTGGCCATAAAAAAAACCGCATTGCGCGAGTTTTTATGGCGATCAAATATTGGCTGGCAGTCTCCAGGAGACACGGATCGCGTCGTCTTCTTCTGGGCTCAACGTAACGTTTTCGGTATCGGCTATGTCCTCAAGGAGTCGCTTCCAATCTCGTGGGCATTCATCTGAGGTTTTACGAATGACGGCTGTCTTTCGTTTCTGGGCGGTCGGGGCGCTAATAATTTTTTGGATGCGGAGACCGAGACGCTCAAATGAGTCCGGCAATGTTGGTTTGTTCTGTGGCTTTGCCATAGCACTGCTCCATTTGTGTATGGATATACACTGAGCGGTTTGCCTTGTTAGCGCTAAATATTAATGATTAAAAACAATTATTTAACAGAGAAGAGCCCGCAATCTGCGGGCTTCAGGAGGGAGGTGTTAAGGAGGATTACAGACAAATCGAAGGGCTCAAATTTAGATTCTGCCCAGCACCTTGCTGGGGGCAAGGATTGCCCCTACGTAGTGAATATTCTCGATATCAGACCGAGCGATCGTCAGTCGCTCACCGTATGCCGTGTTTATCGACATGAGGCTGACGTCTTCATCGGTTTCGAAGAGAAGTTCTTTGACCATGCTTTGGCCATCGGTAGTAGTAATCATCACATACTCGCCCGGCACTAGGCGGTGATTGGGCTCGCAAACGGCGATCCAGCCACTACGAATTGCCGGAGCCATCGAGTCACCCTTAAGTCGGAGTGCATAGGCGTCCTCATCTCTGGAGTAGGTCTCAACCCAGCCAGCAGCCTGGTCAAGACTCGTCCAATAACCTTCGTGACCGAGTTGCGCTGTTCCAACAATATCGATTCGACGGGGAGCGCTGGTAATTGGCGGGCCTGGCTCAACGTTTGACTGCAACGGTTTGACTAGTGGAACGGCATTGGCAGCAATCGCTAAATCAGAGATTTCTTTTGCGATCCGGGGGCTAAACCGCTCTACGGGTATGCCAAGCATTTTGGCTATCTCAGCTGCCATTTCCTTGTTGAGCGCACGGTTACCATTCAAGTGACTGCTCAGCGTGCCTTGGCTCATGCCGACGGAGAGCGCGATCTCTTCTTGAGTCAGCTTCTCGCCTTTAGGGGCGCGCGCATTGTAGGAAGCCAGCTCCGCTTTTAATGCGGCGCACTCCGTCTTTTCCCATTCAAGTAATGGTCGTCTGTCATTTTTCATTTCCGAAGAGTATTCCCGGTGGAGATACATTGCCATCTCCTTTGGAGTTGATTAAAAAAGCTCCATGGGAGATATTATTGCCTCAGATACACCACCGGAGATCGGACAGTGCGTCAAATCACCCTCAGCCAATTTGCTACCGAGAAGGGGCAGACCAAGGCCGGAATTTTGTTAGGCATGACCCAAAGTTCAGTAAATAAAGCTCTGCAGGCAGGGCGTGACGTTTTTGTTACGGAGCACGCAGACGGCTCTTTCACAGCGGAAGAGCTCAGACCATTCCCGGTCCAAAGCGCAAAAAGGTCGCGTCGCCGGATGCTGCCCATTTCATGAGCAACTTTGAGCGCAACGGCGCCGAGAGAAAACTAGAAAATGAAATCGCCAGTACTAGAAACCCGTCGCGCAGTGGTGATCGAGGTCGCAAAGAAATACCCCGGCGGCCAAGTATGCGCTGCAGCTCGCCTCAGTCTCGATCTGAAGCGTTTTAAGAATCAGGTTTATGAGAGCGGCGGTGTCGTTCCTCTTAGCGATGAGGAGGTTTACGTCCTCGAAAGCGAGCAGGGCACCACGCGCCTACCGGACTACATCTGCGCGATGTACGGCGGCGTATTTGTTCGTCTGCCTGAGGTTGGCGATCTGGACAATGTCGACATGCACCAGCGCTCGTTGCGTACTTCTGTGAAGCGCGGCCGGGTTGACCAGTTTCTTGCCCTGGCGTTGGAGGATGGCGAAATCACCGCCGTGGAAGCATCGGAGATTTTAGCCTTGCATGCAAAGCACTTGGCTGCCCGGCACGAGGAGGTGACCGCACTGATTGAGTTGCACAAATCGAAACGTCCAGCCCGACCGCCAAGCGGGAAGGGTTGATATGCAGTTCACGATCACGATCAACCAGGTGAAAGCACTGGAGTGGGGGTTGAACTCCCAGCAGGCGCTGCTGTTTTCGTTTGTCTACGAGTGTCCTAGCTGGGCAAGGCCAATCAAGACCGATAAGGGGATTTTCTTTGCCTTGAGCAAGGCAAAAATCGTGGAGGAATTGCCCTTGCTCACCGATAAACCAGATACAGCGTACCGACTTCTCAAAGGGCTCGAGACCGCCGGGTTGATCGAGCTATCCCACACTTCCAACATCAGTTTGTTTCGTTTGACCGAAAAGGCCAAAGAGTGGAATCGAAAGTTGGACGGGTCGGAAAAATATCCGACCTCTGAGGTGTGTGAGGGTCGGAAAAAAATCCGATCTGCCTCGGAAAAATCTCCGAGCAAGGTCGGAAAAATATCCGAACAGGGTCGGAAAAATATCCGAGGAGGGTCGGAAAAATTTCCGACAAATCAGGGTACCAGTAATCAGGGTACCAATCAGGTAACCAGTAATCAGGAGAAGCAGGGCGCTAACGCGCCAGGCAAATCGCCAAAGTTCGACCCGCTGACTGCCAAGCCGGAAAACGTCAGCGTCGAGGTTTGGGCCGACTGGTGCCAGCACCGCAAGGAAATCCACAAACCCCTCACCGCCAAGAGCTGTGAGCAACAGGCCAAGGCCTTGGCGAACCATTCAGCCCCCGATTCGGTGCTGACTCTTTCGATCAGCAACGGTTGGACGGGGATCTTCCCCGACAAAGCAGTCATCACCTCACCACTTCCGACCAGTCGCCATTCCGGCTTCGACACTCGCGATTACAAGGCCGGTACCAAGGAGAACGCCAATGGCACCTTCCGTCTCTAACTTCGGCGCTCACATGGACCGCAAATTCGGCGTCATCGGCCGTCAGCCAGCGAGCTGCCTGGACCATGGCGAGTATTCGGCGGTTCTCCTCAAGGGGGGCAACCTGTCTGGCTGCCCCATCTGCGCGAGCAACAAACGCGACATGCAAGAGCTTGCGCGCAAGCGCTCCCAGTTTCGGATAGTTCAGCAATCAAGCGCCCGGATTCCGAAGCGTTTCGCGGAAAAGACATTTGCCGATTTCGTTGTGTCGAATCCGGCCCAGCAGGTTGCCTTGGATGCATGTACCGATTACGTCGACAACTTTTCGAAGCATCGCCGGGAAGGTCGCTGCATGTTGCTGCTGGGGAAGGTCGGCACCGGCAAAACCCACCTGGCCATTGCCTCGGCCAGTCACCTGATCAACGAATGCATGGTCAAGGCGATCTACCGCACGGTGGGCACGCTCATCGGCGAGATCCGGGCGACGTTCAATGAGCGCTCAGGCGCGTCCGACGCGCACATCTTGCGTGAGGTGATCGGCGCGGACCTGCTGGTGCTCGATGAAGTCGGTGCGACCAAGCAGAGCGAGTTCGAGCTGGCCACCCTGTTCAGCATCATCAACGGTCGTTACGAACAATGTCGTCCGACGATCATCGTCAGCAACCTGTCGCCCGCCGAATTGAACGACGCCATTGGTGCGCGCTGTGTCGACCGCATCCGCGAAAACGGCTGCATTGGCGTGGCATTCGAGTGGGAATCTCAACGCGGTAAGGAGGGCTTCTGATGAACGCGGCCAAGCAACAAAACATGCTCGCCGGGCAATCGTCGCTCGCCCGCAAAGTATTTCAAGTCGTGCCAATCCAGGAGCGCTGGAGTGCTCACGATATTTTCAATTCGTTGATGGTTGCCGAAACCACGGGTGCCCAGTTTCCGGCCGTCCGTCGCGGCTTGGAAGAGTTGAAGGACGCAGGTCTCATTCGCGAACCCGTTAACGGACACTTCCAGCGCACCGCCATCACCATCACGCCCCAGAGAGAACAGAGCATGTCGAAAGAAACCAAGCCGGCCATTGCTACTACCAAGAAACCTGAGGGTAGCGCTTTGGATACATTGGCGGTGCTGTCTGGCGAGGTCATCAGCTTTGCCGAGGAAGTCGGTCAGCGCATGAAAAAACTCGCCGCGCGTATCGAGGAAGTGGCGTTGTCCGTTGAGGCAGAGCGCGAGGTCAATGCTGAAGCACTCGACAAATTCAAGCTCCTGCAATCCCTGCTGAAGGGGGGCTAATGGGCAATTGGACTGCCGTGGTGAAGACCCTGACGGTGAAGCTGTCGGACGCCGAGATCGAGCGAAACGCCAAGAAATTGCACGTCCGCGACCTGCGTGATGCGAGTCATCCGGCATTGCATTTTCGCTTCGCAAAGAATCGTTCTCGTGGCTCCTGGTACTTGCTCAGCAAGCGCTCCTGGCATCGTATTGGTGGATTCCCGGATCTGAGCACCAAGCAGGTGGTTGCGGCGCTGCCGACTGTCCGTCTGCGAGTTGCTGCCGAAGAAGGTTCGACTGTTTCGAAGTGGATCACGACCGGTGAATTGCTGACATGGTACGCCGAGCGCATGGCGCGTGATCGCAGCTTGTCCGAGAAGCGCAAGAAGACCGGCGCCTCGATGATCAAGTGCCACCTCATGCCACGCCTTGGTGATCTGCCACTGACCGACATCGACAAGGCCACCCTCGACAGCGACCTGATGTGGCCGCTGCAAGAAAGCATTTCCATCGACTACGTACGTTCGGTGTTCCAGTTGCTGGCCCTGTCCTTTCGGCAGGCGTTAAAGCTGGGCCTGATTTCGTCAAACCCGATGACGGGCATCAAGTTCAATGACTTCTCCAAGGCCAAGGTCGGTATCAAGCCGTCTCGGTTGCGCGGCACCCAGCTGCAAGATCTGATGACGCGCTTGCTCGGTGCGATGGCGAACAACCCAGGGGATGGTCTGTTGGCGCTGCTGATGCTCTGCCACGGCACGCGGATCGGCGAAACCCGGCAGGCACGCTGGTCACACATCAGCCTGGCCGAGCGTGAGTGGTTCATTCCGGCCGAGCACACCAAGACCGGTGTCGAGCATCGCCTGCCGCTGACTGAGCAGGTGCGCAAGGTGCTCATCAGCTACCGCGAGATCCAGCGGGCCAAAGGGTATGACGGTCAGTTCCTGTTCCCGTCTCGTAACGGCAAGGCACTCAGTGAAGGGCAGGCGAGTGCCGTATTCGTGCGGCTGGGGCAGGGCGAGTGGACCAGTCACGACTTGCGTAAGTTGGCACGTACCGGCTGGGCTGACCTCGGCATTGACCACCTGATCGGAGAACTGCTGATCAACCACGCGATGGGCCATAACGTGAAAGTGTACATCCAGTCGGACGTGATGGGGCGCAAGCGCGATGCCCTGGAGCAGTGGCACGCGCATCTAGATACGAAGGGTTTTGAGCAGATCCATATGTTGACCGGCGTTAGATTCGGAGATTCCGGTACTGCGCTGGAAGCCACAGAGAATAAGGGCTGCAAGGCCATTCGAGAATCAACCATAGGCGAGGATTTAAAACATGCAGAACGGGCAGGGCTTCGGTTTTAAGAGAGAGCGGATCGAGCTGGAACCTTGCCCGGTCTGCAAAGGAAAAGCGGTGGTGCAGGGCGTTTGTTATGAGCTGGTTTGCAGTGATTGCAACGGCTCAGGCTGGGTAATGGCGGGGAGTCGGTTGGTGCTTTCTACAGACGAATTGGTGACACAGCTCAGCCTCAGATTACAGCAGGCTCTGCGCAAAATTGAAGTACTGGAGCGGGGTACCTCGGCATCTGGCCCGGCCGGGTACTACCAACAGAATAACCGTCGCGGTGCCGGCGGAACGAATTTCACCGGGGATTGAGAGGTACGACACATGATGGTTCGAAAACCAGCGCTGCACCCGTTAGGCGATACAGAATACCTTCTAGAGCAATGGGGATGGTGGCGTATGGATGGGAGGGGAATCCCAAGCTATGCGTCGCCCATGTTGGCACTGATGCGTGATGCGATGCCATCGCCTGCCAAGTCGTACTCCATCACCGACGAGCTTGCCTGTATCGTGGATGCGGCGGTGGCTCGTCTGTGTAAACGTGATCAGCAGATGGGAGATATTGTATGGCTGTACTTCGGCGCAAAATGGCCGGCCGTTCGGGTCGGAAAGTATCACCATGTGAGCGAGGGAAAAGCTCGCGAGCTAATGAAAGCGGGAGTGGCTTGGATTGATTGCGTGCTCGAAAGCATCAAGGAAGGGTTCTAGATAGAATGCTCGGAAAACAATTCCGAAAACCCGCTTTTAGGGATTTTCGAAATCATAGCTGGTAATTGAGCGAAACTCACCATCCAATCGCACACTGCCTGACTAGACTACATTTTGCGGGCTTATGCGGCCATGTAGTAGTGACACCGGCCGCGTTCGATCCAAAGCTGTCGTTGGCCAAAGGCAGAAATAGTCTAAAGACAGGCCACTCTATCTGTCGCTGCTAACCAAATTGAATTAAATCTAAGTTTCTGTAAGCCTTACGTAGTGAGGGCAATAAAAATGTTGCTTTCACAATGAGCCTGACCTCATTATTCTAAAAGCTGATTGGTACTGGTGCGAGCTTATCTGTACCGACATTAGCTGATTTTAGTTGCCACAGTTTCTGAAGGCCTAGATGCAAGACATGGATGCTCAAATGGTGCGAATATGAACTACGAAATTTTTGATATTTCAAATTTTAAGCAGGAGGAGTTCGAGCCGCTTGGAACAAAGGCAAAATACTGGTGCTCCGACGGGCTCGGAAATTATTATCTATTTAAGTCAATCGAAACGTATGACTCAACCAATAGCATTATTTTAAGAGATGGGGAGGATTGGTCAGAAAAAATTTCATGTGAAATTGCAAAAAAATTACTTATCCCTTGCGCCAACTACGAGTTGGCGCGCGATCAATCAGTTCGTGGAGTCATTACCCCAAATTTTATATCCAGCGACAATGCTTACCTTGTAACAGGGAATGAAATTCTAAAAAATTATAGTGCACCTATCAATGCTGAAGTTCAGAAGAAATCCGAAAGACAGAACATTATGCATGTTTATATTATTCTGCGACGAATAATACGAAATAAACCACTAGGTTTTAACAGCTTGCCTAGCATTAAAAGCGCTGCGGATTTTTTCACCGGCTACTTAATGCTTGATGCGCTCTTATCAAACCAAGATAGACACAGCGAAAACTGGGGGTTAATTGTTACTGGCAAAGGTCGCTTCCACCTGGCCCCCACATTTGACCATGCTGCGGGGTTAGGTAGGAATGAATCTGATGAAGCAAAGGAAAATAGATTAACCTCTCAAGATAGAGGGCAGCATGTTTCAAGTTACGTGCAACGAGCAAGGTCGTATTTTTATTTAAAAGATAAAAGATTGCGAACGTTAAAGGCATTTGAATATTTTGGGGTGTTGAACCCGCGAGCGGCTTTAAGTTGGTTGACTCAACTGAATGCATTGACTACTGACATAATGCAAGCTATTATTGAGCCAGTGCCTGCGGAAATAATGAGCGATGTTTCTAAAAAATTTGCCCTTGAAATGCTTTGTTGTAACAAGTCGAATATGATGGCTCTTGTGCCTTTTTTTGAGGAAAACTTAGACCCATCATTTAGAAAGCGGCAGATTAAAACATATGAGTAGTGCATTTGTAATTTGGCAAGACCCTGAAACCACGATGTGGGAACCCGTTGCAAAGTTGACCGAGTCCCAGGGGGTTTATAGTTTCGCTTATACCCGAGGAGCGCTAAGTAAGAATTTCGTTCCGTTTCCTCGCATGAATATCTTGGATAAAGTATATGTGTCAAACGAACTTTTTCCTTTTTTTCAAAATAGATTAATCCCCGAACGACGTCCTGAATATTTCACCATGCTGTCATGGTTGGATATGGTGCCTGGCACCAATGACCCTCTTGAAATCCTTAGTGCTTCAGGAGGCTCAAGAAAAACAGATAACTTCAGAATTGTTAAAGTTCCGCAAAAGTCGGTAAGCAAAGAGTACCGATTGAAATTTTTTATGAGTGGTGTTGCGTATATTTCAGATGAGGCTAAAAGAGAGCTTTTGACTCTGGATAGTCGAACTCAATTGTCTTGTTTTGTTGAAGAAGGGAATCGTGCCGACTCGAATGCAATTTCAGTCATCAATCCTGGCACAGGCCATCATCTCGGATACTATCCTCACTATCTAAATGAGGATTTAATCTACGCTAATCGCCTGCTTGGAGTGACTGGTGGCCGACTTATTACTAACATTCCCATCCTCAAAGTCAACTTGAACGCACCAGAACAATATAGGCTGTTGTGCGAATCAGTAACTCCTTGGCCGGATGACTTTGTACCTTTTCAATCAGAAAAATATAAACTTCTTGCGGCAAGGAATCGATTTCCTGATCTCTGAGAACAGGCAAGGGTGCATATTAATCTCATGTGAACTCATGCTTCAAACGATGAGTTTTGTAGCAACCACTCAGCCTTCTGGTCAGCTTAAGATTTAGCTCGAACGATAGCTTGCAACTATCAAGACGTGTCTTTTTTTGATTTTCTTACAGTGTCCACCTTTTCGTCAAAATTTTGTTCAGACCATGACGCCGGCAAAAGGAGATCTTTTGACGTTTGTCTAACGTGGACCTATAGACTTGATAGTGGCTAAATGATAGCGTCGCATTCCCTAAAATGGAAGACGGGATCATGAACATAAAAGTTAGCTTCCCCCTCAATAGCACTGCCTCCAGTGAAGACGTATTCCAAGAATGTATTAATTGGATAATGGATTCACCTTACACTGACTTCGCTCAAGAAGAACTTAACAAGTTCGATAATAGCGAAGATTTCACATTCACAAAGCATCAAGAGCACATCGAGTTCTCCCGCTCTGAGACTTCAGAGCTTTTTATTTCTTCTCTGCGATACAGAAAATCCACTGCTAATGCCCAGTGGATTACAGAGATTTCAACTAGAATAGAATCAGATCAGCACTGGATTAGCGTAGTCTCAAGCATTGTAACTACTACCGCTTCAAATGAGCCGCCTGATATCAAGAAGCCACTTATAGTTATTAGGCTTATAAGTCGATTTGGTGGTGGTAACGATGGCGATGTTCCGATTGCTATCACCCCAATAGTTCTAGATGAAACTGATACTAGTAAAGAAATAGCAAAGGCAGTAATAAACTCAAACAATAGTTGCGCATTGCCAATCGTATATGTAAGTGCTAATGGCGGTAACAAACACGCCGTAATCCCCGATAGACTCGCTAGAAAATTAAGTGGGATGGCTCACGTTATAGTGGAACCTAGTCGGGCTTTTTCGCATAATCTGCGCAAAGAGGTAGCATCTCGAAATGTTTATGGTGGGGTCGTTGGAATATATTGGCCTAAAGGCACTGGAGTAACCCTATTCCGAAGAGAGCTCAAAGAAGTAAAGTTTTTTGAGCAGGAGATTTTTGAGAAAGTATGTGAGGCTTTGTCAGTACTAATACCACCGCACAAATGCAGCTGGGAAGAAGTTAGTCATGTAAAAAATCGGAATGCAATTGAGCATTTGAAAAGAGAGGGTGTTAATGCTGCAGAAGCAAAAGAAATTGTTGTTTTGTATGAGGCAGAGCTCACGGAAAAGATAGAAAATATACAGGCATTGAATAGAGAGATCGATAGGCTCAGTATATTGGTTCGTCATCTGGAAGCAAAAACGCCGGTGCAAGGTGGAATAATGATAAATACCGGCGATGAAGAGGACTACTTCGATGAGGAGATTTTGGCGGTTACGTTGCTTGCAATAAAAGATTATGCGGCAAAAAGCACTCATTCCAATTCAAGACGTGAGCATATCTTAAGTGCTATTTTGAATGGCAATATTGTTAACGATCTGCACGATCAGAAAACAAGAGCGTTAAAAGAAGCGCTTCGCGGCTATCGTGATATGAATAAAAAAGTTAGAGATACATTTGAGGAGTTAGGCTTTTCAATTACTGCGGATGGAAAGCACTGGAAAGTCGTTTACCAGGAGGATGAACGATATACCTACATCCTGCCTAAATCTGGAAGTGATCATCGCGGAGGATTAAATGCCGCAGCCGACATTGCCAACATAGTCTACTAAATCAGCGAGGGTGTCATTCAATGAGGGTGGCGCCCTACAACCAACGTGAGAATCAAAGCAGGAGGACCAATTTCGACTCTTCGAACTAGCCCTCTCTTTCCCAACGAGCTGTTTTGTTCAGTTAAACTCCATAAACTATTCAAGCGTCATTCATGCCTGTGAAAAATTATAAGGGTTAGCACGTTTCTAACGATAAGACGTCGATTTGTCATCATTGGTGCATGGCTGGTTTTTGATAAAACGGTCGCGTTCTCGAAAACAAAATCGATTTTCCGAATACGTACAAAAACAGTTGTCCATATGGAATAGCTCTGCTTTTATAGCACTGTGTCAGCTGTATAGCACGACACCACACAGGTGCTAATCCATGGCGTCGAGCTTTTTGTCTGCTGCTCTAAAGCCTCGCAGTTTTGCGGGGCTTCTTCGTTTTTGGGATTCCCATCAGCGGAGAACGGCACCTTTAGTTACCTCAACTCTCCCTTATCGGGAACGCGTCGAGATGTTGCCCATGCCGGATAAACCAGATACCTGGGTCATTGTTTTCATGTGGCTGAGTCAGCATTCACAGACTATTTGGGCAGCATTTTTGTCGTTGTGTATGACCGTACTTCGTGTGTTCTACTCCGGCGGCACTTGGAAGGATGCACTGATCGAAGGTCCAATGTGCGTTTTACTATCCTTGAGCATTATCTGGGGCTTCGAGCTGATTGGCTTGTCGTCATCGCTGGCCCAGCCGGTCGGAATTTGGGTGGGCTTCCTTGGGGTTAAGAAGGTCGCTTACTGGGCTGATCGAATTGCTGAAAGCAAGTTTCCAAAATCGGATTCGGGGCCGTGATTCGTCGTATACCGCTTAACATTCAACCACTCAACTTTGAGACTTTAGCTGATGGCCTACACCCAATATGGCGCAGTCGTTGCCGATAATGCCCAAGATCTTGTGGCCAAACTGGCCGAGTCCATGGCCGATGGCTGGCAGCCATACGGAAGCCCTGTCTCCGTCACTGAAGGCTTTCAAGTGCTTCAGGCTGTGGTGAAGGGAACGAACAATGCAGCTGGCACGCCAGGCGAAATCACCTCTGAAAACATCTCGGACGCCTCGGATGTCGGCAAGGCCGTGCTGGTGAGCGTCGACGCCGCCGCTGCTCGTGTTGCTATCGGCAGTGGGACTTCGGACTTCTCCGGTAGTTACAATGATCTGAGTGACAAGCCGGCCATTCCCGCTGAGGGTAATGCCGCGCTGCTGGAAGCCGGTACCGACCTCGTCGCGTATACCTGGTCAGCCAAACTGATTCATGACGAGGTTGCCCGTCAGATTGCAGCGCTACCGGCATGAGCATCACATCTACCATTTCGACTGCCTCCGTTTTAAACGCGATCTTCAACCAGCGCAGGATCGGGGGTTTCCAAACTCACCGGGGACCCTGGCAACCTCCAAGGAACACGGGGCATAAGACTCGCGCAAACGCGTTAGCGGCACCCCTCCAGAGTTAGTTAACTGGTTAACTCCCTTGGTTAACTCGGCTGAAAGCCTTATGGGCTGTGGCTTACAGGGCGGTTAACTAACGAATTAACCTGGTTAACTCAGCCAGCTCTCGAGTCGGCTGAACGTCAGGCGGGCCGCGGCTTTCAGCCCGGTTAACTAAGGCAGTTAACCACGAGTTAACTAAGCAAATGATTGAAAGGCTATGGAATTGGCTGAAAGCCAGGTGGGCCGTGGTCTTGAGGTGGTTGACCTAGGAGTTAACCGACTATTTTACTCGGTTAACTCTCGGCCCTCCCGGGTTAACCGTAAGGCATGGACATGACAGCACTCACCAAAGCGGAGTTCGCCACGCGCCAAGGCTGGTCGAAACCCTATGTGTCGAAGTTGGCCAAGAGCGGTCGTCTGGTTCTGCTGGCGGACGGCATGGTGGATGTCGAGGCCACGGACCGACTGCTGTTCAGCACAGCGGATCCGAGCAAAGTCAATGTGGCGGCGCGGCACGAGCGCGAACGGATACAGCGCAGGCCGGAAGGCAATACCCCGGGCCCCCAGTTCGAATACGAGCCTTCAGCCGTTCTTTCGCACCATACTCCATTGGCCGGCGAGGGCATCCCGGACTTTCAGGAATCGCGCGCCTATCGCGAGTTTTATGAGTCACGCCTGACCGAGAGCGAGTTTCACAAGAATCGCGGCGCCCACGTCGAGTTGGAGGCCGTTAAAACGGCGGCGTACACGACCGGGCGGATGTTACGGGATCTGTTGCTGGGTATGCCGCCACAGTTGGCCCCTGAATTGGCCGCCATGAGTGATCACTGGCAAATCGAGAAGCACCTCACCGCCGCATTGCGCCGCGTGCTGGACGATGCCGAGCGGATGTCCTCGACTGACCTCATCCATTCTTTGACTGCAGCGAGCTAATCCATGTCAGCGGAAATGCCCGACGGTGCAGCGGTGTACCGGGAGGCGTATTTCCGTGGGCTGCGGCCAGAGCCGGATGTCTGGATCGATCAGTGGGCTGATGAATTCATGCGCATCCCGCGGGATGCAGGGGCCGCCGAACCCGGACAATACCGCACGGCGCGTACGCCGTATGCCCGCGAGCCCATGCGTTGTTTGTCACCGGCCCATCCGTGCAAGCGCGTGGTCACCATGGTGGCCTCGCAGTTGATGAAAACCCAGATAGCTTTGAACTGGATTGGCGGCCTGATCCACATGGCGCCGTCCAACATTCTCACGCTGTTGCCGAGCCTGGGGTTGGCCAAACGAGTCTCGTCGCGCATCGGCAAGACCATCAAGGCCACCCCGGTGCTGCGCGAACGAGTGGCCGCGAACCGTTCGCGAGATGCGCGCAATACTATGGACACCAAAGAGTTCGAAGGTGGTTCGCTGTACGTCACCACCGCTGGTTCGGCAGCGAACCTGTCGGAATTGTCGGCCCGGTACATTTACGGCGATGAGGTGGATCGCTGGGTGGTGGACGTGGGCGAGGAGGGCGACCCAATTGAGTTGGCTGAAACTCGGGGCAGTACGTTTGGCCGTAACGCCAAGTTCTACTTTTCCAGTTCGCCGACAATCCGAGGCGCCTCGCGCATTGCCGATCTGTTTGAGACTAGCGACCAGCGTTTTTACTACGTGCCGTGCCCGAATTGTGGGCACATGCAAGTCCTGGAATGGGAACGCCTGCATTACTCGGCGGATTGCCAACGGGCACACTACGAGTGCGCCGGGTCTGACTGTGATGTGTTGATCGAGGAGCACCATAAGGGAGAAATGTTGGCCAAGGGCGAGTGGCGCGCCCATGCCCAGGGTGATGGCGAAACCGTCGGTTTCAATCTCAATGCGTTGTACTCGCCGCCCGGCTGGACCGGTTGGGCCGCGCTGGCCAAGCAGTTCGAGAAGGCCAAGACCGCCATGTCCCGCGGCGATCTGGAGCCGATGCAGGTGTTCTATAACACCCGTCTGGCCAAGGTCTGGGACAGCGCCCAAGAGCAGACCAAAGCCGATGTGCTGATGGCTCGGGCTCGGCTGGAAACCTATGGATTGGGGTCGATGCCATTCGCTGTGTTGATGCTCACGGCCGCGGTCGATGTTCAAGCCAACCGGCTGGAGTTCATGGTGGTCGGGTGGGGCGCTGGCATGGAGCGCTGGATCATCGACTACCAGGTGATTTGGGGCGATCCCTCCGACGAACGCACCTGGTCGGTGCTCGATGACAAACTCAAGGTGCGTTATCCGCATCCGTGTGGCGCGGACCTGACAATCCGCGCAGCCGGCATCGACTCCGGCGGCAACCACACCGACGAGGTGTACCAGTTCTGCCGGCTGCGGCGCTGGCGCAACATCTTCGCCGTCAAGGGCGCGAGCAAGTCAGGTCGGCCGGTGATTGCGCAGCGGCCATCGATGATGGATGTCACCTGGAAAGGCCTGACCGAACGCAAGGGTGTCGAGCTGTGGTTCATCGGTACCGACACGGCCAAGGATTGGATTTACAACCGCTATCCAGTGGAGGACGGCCCCGGCGCGCTGCACTTTGCCAACGACCTGCCGGATGATTTCTTCGCCCAGTGCGTCGCCGAACGCAAGGTGACTCGGTATATCAAAGGCTACAAAAAAATTGAATGGGTCAAGGGCAAAGCGGAGCGCAACGAAGCCCTCGACTTGATGGTGTACAGCCTGGCAATGGCGCATTACCTGGGCCTGAATCGCTACAAGGAACACGACTGGGAGCGGGTGAGAAGCGCCCTGTTGCAGGCGGCGCCTGCGGGTGAAAAAGCCATTGCAGTCGAACGTGTCCGCGCTCCGGCGCCATCTCCGCAGCAACCGCCTGATCCCGTGCCGCCACCGGCCAAGCCGGTAATAGCACCGCTGCCGATTGCACGGCCGCCACAGCGTCGAAGCTCCAGCAGCGGCTACCTCAAAAAACGACGCTGAGTGAAGGCGCACCGTTGCAACCCACGTTGTCTTATTACTTTAGAGCGATCCCCATGGCCTTTACCCAACAGCAACTCGATGCGGTCGAGAAGGCAATTGCGCGTGGCGAAAAAATCGTGCGTTACGCCGATCGCAACGTCGAGTACCGCGACATCGACGAATTGCTCAGGGCACGCGACGAAATTCGTAGCTCGTTGATCGCGGCGGCCGGACCTCGTTCGCGCATCGTGCGGCTTTACCATGGAGGCAAGGGACTGTAATGGCTCGTCACTTTCCCACCTTGGGCCGCAGCGGATTCTTGATTCCCTCGAACATCAAGGCCAGTTATGAAGGCGCGGCCGAAGGGCGCCGCTCTGCCAGTTGGGATGCACCCGACGCCGGTTTCAACAGCATTGCCATTCCGGCGCTGCGCAACCTGCGCTCGCGTTCCCGCGCGGCGGTGCGCAACGACCCGTACGCCTTCAACATCATCGATAAGCGGGTCAGCAACCTTATCGGCACCGGTATTACGCCGCGGCCGAAAACCCAGGATGACGAGCTTCGGCATTTGCTGCAGGAACTTTGGGCCGACTGGACCGAAGAATCCGACGCCGATGGTCTCACCGACTTTTACGGACAGCAGGCGTTGATCGCCCGGACGGTGGAAACGGCCGGCGAATGTTTTGTCCGCCTGCGTCCGCGCGGCCTCGATGAGGGGCTGGTGGTGCCGCTGCAACTCCAGGTGCTGGCGCCGGAGTTTGTGCCACACGACAAGTCCGAAATGGCCCGTAACGGCAACTTCATTCGCGCCGGCATTGAGTTCAGTCCGGATAGCCGCCGGGTGGCGTACTGGATGTATCGCTCGCATCCCGGCGATGCCTCGTCGTTGAACAGTGGCTACAACCAATTGGTGCGCGTACCGGCGAGCCAGGTGCTGCACATTTTTGAACCGGTCGAACCGGGTCAGCTGCGTGGTCTGCCGCGTTTATCACCGGTGCTCAAGCGCCTGCGTAGCCTGGATAACTACGACGATGCGGTGTTGTTCCGCCAAGAGGTGGCCAACCTGTTCGCCGGTTTTATCAAAAAGCCTTCACCGGATGACATCCAGACCCCCGTAGACCCGGTGACTGGTGCGCCGCTGAATCTCGCCTCGGATGGCTTCACGCCCATGGTGGCGTTGGAACCCGGGACCATGCAGGAGTTGTTGCCGGGTGAGGAGGTCGAGTTTTCCTCACCGCCAGATGCCGGCAACAACTACCCGGATTTCATGCGTCAGCAATTGATGGCGGCGGCGGCCGGCGCCGGAATGCCATACGAGATCCTCACTGGCGACATGCGCGAAGTGAACGACCGCGCGCTGCGGGTGGTGCTCACTGAGTTCCGGCGTCGACTGGAACAGCTGCAATTTGGTGTGTATGTGCACCAGTTGTGTCGCCCGGTGCGGGCCGCGTGGATGGACATGGCGGTGCTCAGCGGTGCCGTGTTGTTGCCGGACTACGCCCAACGACGCCGTGAGTACCTGCGTACACGCTGGGTGCCACAAGGCTGGGCCTACATCCATCCGGTTCAGGATGTTCAGTCACGCACGATGGAAGTTAACGCCGGCTTTGCTTCGCGCAGCGAGATGGTCCTGCGCACCGGCTATGACGCCGAAACGGTGGACGAAGAAAACGCCGCCGATGCCGAGCGGGCTCGGGGCAAAGGTCTTAATTACAGCACACTCGTCGAACTGCTCCAGGCGCTCGACGACAAGGAGCAGACATGAGCAAGAAAACGCCGCCGCGCATTTACAACAAGGCCGGCCAGCGGGTGCCGGTGCAGGACAAAAGCTGGTACGCCGTGCACACCAGCGGTGAAGCGACCGAGCGGGTGATTGAAGTCTTTGTGTACGGCGAGATCGGCACCTGGGGCATTACGGCCAGTCAGTTTATGCAGGATCTGCGCGCCGTCGATGATGGCGTGTCGCCGGTGATCGCGGCGTTCAACAGCATCGGCGGCGACCTGTTTGACGGGTTGGCCATGCACAACACCTTGTCACGGCTGGGCGAGCGTTGCACGGCACGCATCGATGCCTTGGCCGCGAGCGCGGCTAGTGTCGCGGTGTGCGGTGCCCACAAGGTGGTGATCGCGTCCAACGCGATGCTGATGATTCATAACCCATGGACCTACGCGGCCGGCGATGCCGAGAGCTTTCGCAAAGTGGCGGATGTCCTCGATCAAACCATGGAGGCGATCATCGCGGCCTACAAGGCCAAGGCACCGGACATCGATGAGGCGGAGCTGCGAGGCTTGGTGGCCGCCGAAACCTGGCTGACAGCCAGTGAGGCAGTGGCTCTGGGGCTGGCCGATGAGGTGGGCGATGGGGTGCAGGTCAAAGCGTGTCTGGGTCAGGGCGGGGTAATTCAGCGTTATCAGCACACCCCAGCTGAACTGCTGGCCCAGCTCGATGAGTTGCCTGAGCCAGATCCGGAGCCGGCGCCAAATGATCCACCCAAGCCGGTGACGGACTCGGCCAAGCTGGCGTTGTTGATCACTCAACGTTGCGCGGAGGCGGGGATCAGCAACCTGGTCGCGCCATTGCTCAGTTCGACCCAACTTGAAAGCGAAGAGATTGTCCTGGCGGGACTGACCCGGGCCAAAGCGGTGCATGACCTGTGTGTCGCGGCAAGGCTGTCAGAACTGGGCGCCGAATACGTGGCAGCGGGGCTGGATGAGCCGGCGGTACGCGCGCGGCTGTTCGACAAGATCGTCAGTAGCGGCAACGGTTTCGAAATCGACAACAGCGTGCCCCTCGACGAGGACCCAGCACCGAAGGTGCAGGCGAAACAACCGAATCCGTCTTCGATCTGGGCAGCCCGTCAGGCCGCGCAGGCGGGGCAATCCAACAGTGCAAAAGGAGCACGAGCATGACCGTAAAGTACGAAACGCTGCACGCTGGCGAGTTTCTGCTCTCTGAAGGGGCCGGGAAGATCTCTCGTGAATCCATTCTGGTGGCCGCCGGTGCCGCACTGAATGCCGGCCAGGTGCTGGGGCTGGTCACGGTGACCAATGAGTTTGCCCCCTACGATCCCGCCGCCACCGATGGCTCCGAAGTGGCGGCCTGCATCCTCTACGGGCCGCTGGGCGAGTCGACCGAGGAGCGTCGCGCCAGTGCCGTGGTGCGGCTGGCCGAGGTCAGCGAGGTGCATTTGACCGGTTTCGACGCTGACGCTGAAGCCGCCTTGGCGGCTCAATTTGTGATTGCCCGCTAAGTCAGTCCCCTATATCCCAACCCCGCCTTGTGCGGGGTTTTGCTTTTCTGGAGAGTCCCTTCATGGCCGACATTGGCATTTTTACCGACGATGTTTTTTCCGTGTCCTCGCTGACTGCGGCGATCAATGAGCAGGAGTACTTGCCGGGCCGCATCAGCAGCCTGGGTCTGTTTCGCGAGGAAGGGATCAGCACCCTGACCGTGCAGATCGAAAAGGACGGTAACACCCTGGCCCTGGTGCCGGCGGGTGAGCGCGGCACCTCGGGTCTGGTCGTGGGTGCCAGCAAGCGTCAGATGATTCCGTTCAATACCGTGCACCTGCCGCAGCGTTTCACCATCAAGGCCGACGAGATCCAGGGCATTCGCGCCTTTGGTACGACTACCGAGTTGCAGGCCGTGCAGGGCGTAGTGAACACGCGCCTGAGCAAAGCCAAGCGTCAGCTCGACGCCACCCATGAATTCCAGCGCATGGGCGCGCTGAACGGCCTGGTGCTGGACGCGGATGGCTCGACGGTCCTGCTGAACATCTATCAGGCATTTGGTGTGGAGCAACAACGCCTGTCCATGGGGCTGAACGATTCGGCGACGAAGATCCGGGTCAAGTGCGCCGAAGCACTGGACATGCAGGACGATGAACTGGGCAGCGTTACCAGCTCGGGCGCGCGGGCCTTCTGCGGCAAGAATTTCTGGAACAAGCTGATCACGCACAAATCGGTTGAAGAAACCTACCTCAACACGATCCAGGCCGCGGAATTACGCGGTGATGCGCGGGACAGTTTCGAGCTGGGCGGCATCGTCTGGGAGCGCTATCGCGGGCGGATCGCCGGGGTGTCGTTTATCCACGACGATCAGGCGTTGTTGATTCCCGAAGGCGTGCCGGAACTGTACATCTCCTGCTTTGCCCCAGCGGACTACATGGAAACCGCCAACACCCAAGGCCTGCCGTACTACAGCAAGCTGGAACCACTGCCGTTCAACAAGGGCATGGCCGGTGAAGCCCAGTCCAACCCGTTGCACCTGTGCACCCGTCCTCGGGCACAGATCCTGCTGACGCTCTGACCATGGCCTTTCGAGACCTGGTCGCGGAGATCGACAGCGTGGTGTTCGACACCCTGGCCGATGTTGGCTTCATTGAAGGTCGGCGCGTGCTGGGCATGTTCTCGGCGCCCTGGTTGCAGCCCAAAATCGGACGCTTGAACACCGGTTTGCGCGAGCCGTGTTTTCACATTCGGGTGGCCGATTCCGTGGGTGTTGAAAAAACGCAGACGGTACAGATCGAATTGCCCGTGCTGGACGGTGGTGGCGAGTACACCCTGACTCACCTGGAGCCAGCGGGTGATGGTCTGGTGGCCTTGTCGTTGAGGTTAAAAGCATGAGTGCCGTGCCGGTTTCTCTGCAGTTTTCTGCAGACGATATGCAGGCTTTTAAACAGTTGGCCAAGGTGATGCCCAAAGCGGTCGCGGCAGCTCAACGGCGGGCGATCAACAAGACCTTGGGTTGGCTGGCCACGCACATGGCGCGGGATGTCAGCAAACAGGAACGGATTGCCGTTCGGGCAGTGCGTCAGCGCTTACGTAGTTATCCCATCAAAGGCCAGGGCCAGTTGGGCAAGCTCTGGTTCGGCACCAACCCAATGGAGGCCAGCCGGGTAGGGAATCCCCGTCAGAGCAAGGCCGGTGTCTCAGTGGCGGGGCGGCGTTATCAGGGTGCGTTTTATAAACGCGTCTATGGCAACAAGGCGGATATCTGGATTCGCACCTCCAGCAAACATTTCAACCCGGATGACTATCCCGGCAGCAGCGCGTCCGCGGGTGGAGGCACAAGTTCGGGCTGGATCGCGGAAAACGACAATCGCTTTCCACTGGCCAAGGCCAAGGTCTCGCTCGAAGACGTTGAAGGTCCGTTTTACACCTGGGCCAACAAGGCCGACGAGCGTCTACTGGTCGTGTTCAAACAAGAGATGAACTTTGAACTGCACAAAAACCTGAAGGGGAGCACCCGTGTCTGATCCTGCCTTTTCGCTGGATGCGTTGTACGCCGCCATTGAGGACCACATCCGCCAGGCACTGCCCTCGGTGCGGTTTGTGGCGACCTGTCCGGACATTCAGGACCGGATAGCGTTGCCGGCGGTATTTCTCGAGCCGGTTGAGTTTGAGCCCGGGCCCGACATCGGGACCGGTGAAACCGTACTGATCCAGCGCTTTGAAGCGCGGGTCATTGTCGCGCCCGAGTTAGCCCGTCATCAGCAACTCGGCGCTCAGTTGGCCGCACAACTTGCCATTCTGTTGCGGGCACAAACCTGGGGGCTGGACAACGTCGAACAGGCGCAGTTTGTGGCGTCGCGTCAGGATTGGACCAAACCCGAACTGGATGGCTACACCGTGTGGACGGTGGAGTGGACCCAGCAGATCTACCTCGGTGAGGTTGAGTGGCTTTGGCCTGTCGAGCCCCCGGGCACCCTGTACCTGAACGTCGATGGTTGCACCGGTACCGGCAATGAAGATCACTACTTTCAACCGGAGGATCTGGCATGGGATACGCCAGCGCCGAACATGACCGGATGATCGCGGCGATGCTGATGCCCTGTGTGGTGGTCGGCATTGATCTGATAGCCGGGCGGGTGCGAGTCAAGGCCGGTACCTGGGTCAGTGCCTGGGTGCGCTGGCACAGCCTGGCGGCCGGCAAAGCCCGTCATTGGCGGGCACCGAGCCCGGGTGAGCAGGGCGCGCTGTTCAGCCCGAGCGGTGATCCGGCCATGGGCACCTTTATCCCGGGACTGTATGGCAATGCCGGGGCCCCGCCGGACAACCGCGATCACGTCGAGGCCTGGTACTTCGACGATGGCGGGTCACTGGTCTACGACTGGCAAGCCGGCAGCTACAGCATCGCGTTACCCGACGGCAGCCGCGCGACCATCACGGTCGGTGGCTCGCAGCTTGACGTTACGCCGGAGCAAATCCGGGTGACGGCCAGCCAGATCACCCTGGCGGGTGAGGTAAGCATCGACGGTGCGCTGAGCGTATCCGGCGACATCAGCGGCGCCGGCACGATCATGGATGCCGGCGGCAACAGCAGCAACCACTCGCATTGAATGAACATTCACTTTGGCCTGCCGTGCGCGGGCTTTTTCATGTCTGGAGAAAAAGCATGACGAGTAAAACCAAGGCAGTTCCCGCCGCCACGGATGCACCCGCGCCGGCCACGCTGAGTATCTTTCGCGACACGCTGTACACCTCGCGGGTGCTGGTCCTGCTGGAAGCCGAGCGCACCTTGAAAGTGGAAAAGGGCCAGGTTGCGGTGGCCTCGGATGACACGGTCGCGCTCGAGTATTTGCATGGTCGCAAGGATTTTGTCGCGGTCGAGGGCTGATCCCATGATTGGGATGATCGGACTGGACCGCCGCACCGGCCAGCTCATTTCCGGCCTCGATCACCTGCGCCAGTCCATCGAGGATATCTTGTCCACACCGCTGGGCAGCCGGCGCATGCGCCCGGAGTACGGCAGCAAGCTGCGGCGCTTTGTCGACCTGCCGGTCAATGACGGCTGGAAAAGCGCCGTGCAGGCCGAGGTGGCCAGCACGCTCGGGCGTTGGGAGCCGCGCCTGAAGCTGGGCCGGGTGCGCGCCGTGGCCATCCTCGACGGGCGTATCACCTTTGAGCTGACTGGGCAGTACCTGGGCAGCGACGTGACTTTGGAGGTGTCCGCATGACCATGGAACTGGCGGCCCTGCCGCCGCCGCAAGTGCTGGAGGACCTCGACTTTGAGGAGGTCTACCAGGAGAAACTGGAAGCCTTCCGGCTGAGCATGGGCGACAACTGGAGCGCGGAACTGGAAAGCGACCCGGTGCTCAAGCTGATCGAGCAGGCCGCGTACGGCGCCCTGCAGAACCGGGCGCGGGTCAACGACGCGGGCAAGGCGCTGCTCTTGGCCCATGCCGAGCGGGCCGACCTCGATCACCTGGCCGCCAACGTCAACCTGCAGCGCCTGGTGATTCAGGCCGGGGATCCGAGCACGGTGCCGCCGACGCCGCAGGTGCTCGAAGAGGACGATGCCCTGCGCGAGCGGGTGCAGATGTCGTATGAGGGACTGACCACGGCGGGGCCGCGCAACAGCTACATTCTGCATGCGCGCAACGCCTCGGGCCTGGTGGCCGATGCCACGGCGGAAAGTCCGTCACCGGCCGTGGTGGTGGTCACCGTGCTCAGCCTCGAAGGCAGCGGCGCCGCCTCGCCGGAACTGCTGGAGCAGGTCCGCCTGCACCTGAATGACGAGGACGTGCGGCCGGTAGCCGACCGCCTCACGGTACAAAGTGCCGTAGTCATCGATTACCACATTGATGCGGTGCTGTACCCGCAGGCACCCGGCCCGGAGAACGAAGCCTACCTGGCCGAAAGCCAGAAACGCCTTAGCGAGTGGATCAACCCGCGCCGCCGCCTGGGACTGGAAGTGGCGCGCTCGGGGATCGATGCGCAATTGCACGTTCCCGGCATCGCCCGGGTAGAGCTGCTGGGCTGGACCGACATCAAGCCGACTAAGGCCGAGGCGGCGTATTGCACCGGTTACAGCGTGACGCTGGGGGCCTGACATGAGCAGTCTGTTACCGCTCAACAGCACCCCGCTGGAATTGGCCGTGGAAGCGGCCAACTACGAAAACACGTTGATTCCGCTGCGCAGTTTGTACAACGCCGACACCTGCCCCGAACACCTGTTGCCGTACCTGGCCTCGGCCTGGTCGGTGGACCGCTGGAACAACAACTGGACCGAAGAGGCCAAGCGCACGGCGATCCGCTCCGCGTACGACGTGCATGCACGCAAAGGCACCATCGGCTCGCTGCGGCGGGTGGTCGAGCCCTTGGGCTACCTGATCGACGTCGTGGAATGGTTCGACACCGTGCCGGAAGGCGTGCCCGGCACCTTCGCTCTGGAGGTCGGCCTGAATGACGCCGGCATCACCGAGGAGCTGTACGAGGAACTGGCGTGGTTGATCGACGATGCCCGTCCGGTCAGCCGGCACATGACCAACCTGGCGCTCAGTCTGCAGACCGAGGGGGTGCTGAGCATTGCCGTGTGCGTGCAAGAGGGCGAAGAGATCGACGTGTACCCACCGGCTCCGCAAGACATCGACGTGACCGGCAGCTTTGGGCCGGCGCTTTGCGTCGATGAAACCGATACTTTGGACGTTTATCCCTATGATTGATAAGACCAGTCAGTTTTTTGCCATTCTCACGGCGGTCGGTGAAGCCAAACATGCCAATGCCATCGCCATGGGCCTGGACTGGATGTTCACCGAAATGGGCCTGGGCGATGCCAACGGCACCGACCCGATTCCCGATCGCCTGCAGACCCAGTTGATCAATGAATGGCGCCGGGCGCCGATCAACCAGATCCGCGTCGATCCGGCCAATCCCAACACCGTCATCACCGAACAGATCATTCCGCCGGAAGTGGGCGGTGTGTGGATTCGTGAGATCGGCCTGTACGATGTCGACGGTGATCTGGTGGCGGTGGCCAATTGCGCGCCGAGCTACAAACCGTTGCTGGATCAGGGCAGTGGCAAGACCCAGGTCGTGCGGATGAACTTCATCGTCAGCAGCTCGGCGAACATCGTGCTGAAGATCGATCCGGCGGTGGTGCTGGCCACCCGCGAATACGTGGACCTCGCGATCAGCGAAGCGCTGGCCAAGCTGGATCACAAACAGTCAGCGCGGGTGGCGACGACCGCCGCCATTGCCCTGAGCAATCTACAGACCATCGATGACGTGGCCGTGGTCGTCGGTGACCGGGTGTTGGTGACCGCCCAGGCGCTGCCCCAAGAGAATGGCCTCTATGTCGTCAGCGCCGAAGGCTGGACGCGGGCCGCCGATGCCGACAACAGCCTGGAAGTGACACCGGGGTTGTTTATCCACGTCGAGCAGGGCACGACCAACGGCGACAGCCTCTGGCAGTTGGTCACCGACGCGCCGATCACCCTCGGCACCACCGGTTTGCAGTTTGAAATGATCGCCGGTGGCAGCGGGGTGGGTGTGGGCACGTTTCGCAGTGTCACCGTCGATGCCCTTGGGCGCGTGATCGCCGGTACCAACCCGACCACCCTGGACGGCTACGGCATCACCGATGCCCTGGCAGTGACCGAAAACTTGGGCGATGTTGCGGATGTGGTCGAGGCTCGGAATAACCTCGGGCTGGGCACCGCTGCGACCGCTGATGTGCAGGTCCATCTGCACGATGAAACGCCTGATGCGCTGATGAAGGTCGGAGCGTTCGGCTGGGGCGGGCCTGCCTATGCGGTCAGTGACGTTGACATCGGTGGTTTGAACGCGGAGACGGCCCTCTATTTCATCAGCAATGGCATAGGAGGGCCAGGTGGCGGGATCTATGAGGGTTGGGTTCGCGTTTCGGCGATTACACCAGGTCAATACGCCTTCCAGGAGATTTATGGGAATGCCGACCACACCCTACACCGCCGGGCCTTGACTGCCGGTGTTTGGGGCGAATGGGAAAGCATCTGGGACTCAACCAATCTGGTTCAACAAACCTCTCCCCAAGATGACACCCCAGGTCATGTATTGCTCACGGGTGCTTATGGCATCGGTCACGGGGGGATTGTCCTTCCCGACGGCACTGATCTAAACACAATCACCACCGTGGGCATTTACCGGGTGAACACCAGCCTGAACATGCCTGCCGGCGGTCAATTCTCCCCCATGCTGGTTGCAGTCAGTCAAGACACCCTCTGGCAACAAATCACTAGCTACAACTCCGGTACAACCTATACCCGAGGCGCAGTTCAGACCCCAGAGGGATATGAATTCAGTGAGTGGGTAACGGGTTGGAACACGAGTAACTTCAACCCTGGTGCGTACCAACCTGCGTTGGGTTTCACTCCCGTTCAGCAAGGCGGTGGTGCGGGTCAGGAGTCGAACAAGGTCTACATTGGTTATCGACCCGCCTCGAGCGACGTGGGTTTACAGGTTGATGCTTCCGACTTCGGGAGGATCTGGACCGAAAGCAATTTTGATCCTGCTTCCATATTTGCCGTCCCTGTCGGCGTGCCGTTTCCCTGGCCAACCGCTACGCCACCCGACAAATGCGTTTTGATGGGGGGGCAACCGTTCGACGTGACGGCCTTCCCGGCGTTGGCCGCCGTGTATCCCACTGGAATGCTGCCAGACATGCGTGCCGAGTCGATTCGTGGTCTGGATGGCGGGCGCGGAATCGATCCCGACTATGGGCGCCCTGTGTTGAGCCTTCAACTCGACGCGCTACAAAACATGACGGGTGAACTCAGGCTGCAAGATGACGATTCAATGTTGCTGGTGAATACCGCGACCGGCGTATTTACGGCTACGGGTTACATGACGAGTGATATACCCGCTGCACCACGAGTCAGTACAACGGGCAACATGTCGGTAACTTTCAATCCTTCAGCCGTCGTCCGTGTGAGTCCAGAAACCCGAATGCGCAACGTCGCTTACAACTACATCTGCAGGATGTATTGATGACTACTTTAGTGAATGGCTTTTTTGATGAGAGTGGCTGGATTGACGTTTACACGTTCAGTGAAACCACCGGTGAGTACCTCGGACAGCACGACATCTATGTGAGTCGCGGCTGCGGTCTACCGGCTGGCGCAACGCTGGAGGTGCCGCCTGAAGCCCCGGAGCAGCAGGTGGTCGTCAGGCAACAGAATGCGTGGGGCGTGGTGCCTGATTATCGTGGCGTGGCTTTCCGCACCACCGATGGTGCCGAAGTGACGCATTCGATGCCGGGCGAGTTACCGGCCGAACTGACGGCGTTGCCGCGACCGAGTGCGGCCCATCTCTGGGACGGTCTCGATTGGGTGCTCGATGCCGCGCTCGATCTGACGATGCAAAACCGTCGCGAACGATCGTGGATCGAAAATGAACTGCACTGGGCTGGCCGAGAGATCGACAAGCATCTGGATGCTGATCCGGCTGCGCTGAACACCGAACTCGCCTGGCGCACCTACCGCAATGAACTGCGGGCCTGGCCTCTTTCGCCAGACTTTCCAGCCAGTGATAAACGGCCTTTAAAGCCGGACGGACTGACCAGCACCGCGTCCTGACGCCCCGCATTGCCGGGGCGTTTTCTTTTCCATGCTGCACGTCACCGCACATCCCCACGGCCTCGCTTATGCGGGGCTTTTTCGTTTCTGGAGCATCACTCTATGAGTTTTTTTCACGGCGTCACCGTGACCTTGGTGGACACCGGCGCCCGGCATATCGCTACCCCGTCCGCGTCGATCATCGGCCTGTGCAACACCTTCACCGTGGGGCCGCCGGCAACCGCAGCGGCCAACGAATTGCTGCTGATCACCCGCGAAAGCGAAGCGGTGGCCGCCTGGGGTCCGGACGCGGCCATCACCCAGGACTGCAAGGCCATTTTCAAGCGGTCGAAGGCAGTGATTGTCGCTGTCGGTGTGCCGCTGCTGGACGACCCGGCCGAGCAGTTGTCCGCGATCATCGGTGGCGTTTGGGCCGACGGCAGCCGTACTGGCATGCAGGCGTTGCTCAACGGCAAAAGCAAGTTCAACGCCCAGCCACGGTTGTTGGTGACTCCGGGGTACTCGTCGACGCTGGCAGTGGGCACGGAGCTGGTGGCGCTGGGCGACAAGATGCGGGCCATGGCCATCCTCGACGGGCCGAACACCACCGACGAAGCCGCCATTGCGTACGCCGGCAACTTCGGCAGCAAACATGCCTACATGGTCGATCCGGGCGTGCAGTTCTGGGACACCGGAATCAGTGCCACGGTCAACGCGCCGGCGTCGGCCTGGACCGCCGGCCTGTTTGCCTGGACCGATGCCACCTACGGTTTCTGGGCCTCGCCGTCGAACAAGGAGTTTGTCGGCATCACCGGCACCACGCGGCCAATTGAGTTTCTTGATGGTGACCCCTCCTGCCGGGCCAACGTGCTGAACAACGCGAACATCACCACGATCATTCGTGATGACGGCTATCGGCTGTGGGGCAACCGCACACTGTCCAGTGACCCGAAATGGAAGTTCGTCACCCGCGTGCGCACGTTGGATATCGTCATGGACGCCATCCTCTACGCGCACAAGTGGGCCGTCGACCGCTCGATCACTGCGACCTACGTCAAGGACGTGACCGAAGGCCTACAGGCGTTCATGCGCGACCTGAAGAATCAGGGCGCGATCATCAACTTTGAGGTCTATGCCGACGAAGAGCTGAACACCTCCAGCGAACTCAGCGACGGCAAGGTGTACTGGAACATCCGGTTCACCGATGTGCCGCCGGCCGAAAACCCGAACTTCCGCGTGGAGGTGACCGATCAGTGGATCACTGAAGTGCTGGACACCGCAGCCTAAGGAGGCCGTTTTATGATTCCTGAAGTGCTCTACAACACCAACTTGTTCGTGGACGGCATCAGCCTGCAAGGCGACGTGCCGAGCCTGACCCTGCCCAAGTTGACCCTCAAGACTGACGAATACCGCGCGGGCGGCATGGATGCGGCGGTCGAACTCGACATGGGTATGGAGAAGCTGGAAGCCAGCTTCCTCACCAATGGGGTGCGCCGCGAGGTGCTGAAGTTCTTCGGCCAGTCCGACTTGACCGGGTTCAACGCCTCGTTCCGCGGTGCCTTTAAGGGCCAGAAAGGTGTGGTCAAGTCGGTGGTCGCCACCCTGCGTGGCAGCCTCAAGGAAGTCGACCCGGGGGACTGGAAACCGGGCGAAAAGGGCGAGTTCAAGTACGCCGTTGCGGTGACCTATTACAAGCTAGAGATCGACGGCAGCGTGATGTTTGAAATCGATCCCCTCAACTCGATCCGCGTCATCGATGGTACCGATCAATTGGCCGCTGTGCGGTCTGCCCTGGGCATGTAAGGAGCAACACCATGAGCAACGTGAAAGACAACGTCCTGCCCAAGTGGCTGCAACTGGGCGATGGCATTGCCACCGTCATGTTATCTAAAGCGAGCGAGGCCAACGGCATCAAGGTCGACAAGCTGACCCTGCGCGAACCGACGGTGCGCGAAATGCGCGCTGCCACCTTGCAGGGCGGTACCAACGAAGAAGAGCAGGAGATGGTCTTGTTCTGCAGCCTGGCGAGCATCGGCCGTGGCGATCTGGAGGGGCTGCTGATGCGCGATTACCGTCGTTTGCAGACCGCCTATTTTCGTCTGGGAGCAGACGACGGGGTTTAACCCCCGGCTGCAAAAGGCTTTGGCCAAACGCTTGGCCGTCGAGCTGAATTTTTCGGCGGCCGAGATTCAGGGGCTGTCGTTTTCCGAGATGGTCTGGTGGCTCACGGACTGAGCCCACTCCGTCGCACGTAGGTGATAAGCATGGCGAACAAACTCTCGCTCGGGCTGGTGATTGGTGGCGCCGTGGATTCTTCGCTGGGCGCCGCCTTCAAGAACGTCAGCGGCGAAATGAAAAAGCTTGAGGTGCAAACCACCCGCGCCAAGGGCTTGCAGAAAGTCATCGGCGAGACCATGCGTCTGCGCGATGAATGGAAAAAAGCCCACGACAGCGGGGCGGCCAATGCCGACGCCTTGTTGCGCAAACTGGAAACCAACACCAACAGCCTGCGCAAGCAGGGTGTCGAAGTCGGGCGCCTGCGTCAGGAGTACCTGGCGCTGGGCAAGGTGGTGCGCGGTGCCGAGTTCAAAGCCAAAGGCATGGGCCAAGTGCAGGAGGGGCAGGAAAGCCTGCGCAGCGGATTCGGCACCGCGGTGGCCGGTACCACTCTCGCGGCCGTACCGACCAAGGTCAGCGCGGATTTTCAGGCGATCATTCGCGACATTGCGATCAAGTCCGGTACCGCCAATACACAGCAGGAAGTGAACACCGCGCGGGACATTGTCCAGACCTCAAAGGACACCGGCATGGCCAACACCCAGGTGGCTGATCTGGTGAACCAATTGGTCGGCGGCGGCATGGCATTGACCGAGGCGCTGCAGTACGCGCCGGTGGCCGCCAAGTTTGCGGTCGGGCAGGGCGCGTCGGGCACCGACACGGCGAAGATGATTCTGGCGATGCAGAACAACGCCAAGATCACCGACCCAAAAAAAATGGAACAGGCCTTGGCGTCGGTGGCGCTGCTGGGCCAGCAAGGCAGCTTCGAGGCGGCCGACATGGCCAAGTGGTTTCCGGAGCTGTTGGCGCAGATGGCCAGCACTGGCATCACCGGCCAGGAGGCGGTCACGCAACTGGGGGCGATGCTGCAAGTGCAGATCAAGAGCGCCGGCAGTGCGGATGAGGCGGCGAACAACCTGAAAAACTGGGTCGCGAAAATCGGCTCGGAGGAAACGGTCAAAGGCTATGCCGATGCCGGGATCGACTATCAGGGCTCGATGAACGCCGCCATTGGCAAGGGGCTGTCGACCTTTGAAGCCAGTTTTGAACTGGCTCGCCGGTATGTGGAAAAGACCGACCCGAAAAAGGCCAAACAGCTGAATCAGGGGTTGACCCAGATCAGCCAAGAGACGGACCCGGCCAAGGCGCAAACGATGGCCGATGCCCTGGCCGCGACACTGCGTACCGGCGACGTGTTTGCCGACATGCAGGTCAAGACCGCGCTGATGGCGTACACCCAGAACAAAAAGCTGTATGCGGACCTGAAAAGGGACGCCTCGGACCCCAACGGCCAGCGCAAGGACATTCTCGACAAAAACCTGAGCGAGCGGCGCGAAGCCTCGTCACAACGCTGGGCCGAAACCGGTCAGGCGTTCAACGATTCGCTGCGGGCCATCGGGGATGCCCTGCGTCCGGCGACGGATGCGCTGGCCACCGGGATTGGCGCGGCGGCGCGTGGCTTGACTGCCTTGTCCGAGGAGACGCCCAAGGTGGTGCTGGGCCTGGCGGCGTTGAGTGCCGGAGCGTTGCTGGCGGGCAAGGCATGGGCCGCGCTGAAGATCGGTCGGGGGCTGGTGAACATCGGGCGCGGTTCGGCCGGCGACCGGTCCAATATCGTGCAGCGGGTGTTCGTGACCAACGCGAATGACGTCGGTGACGACGGGCTGGATCACGGCCAAGATTGGAAGCGAGGAAAAGGCAACGGCGCTGCAAGTCGGATGTCTCGCGGTTCTCGTTTCATGAAAGTGGGCGGGGCGCTGGCGGCGGTCGGTGCCGGCGTTCAGATGCTGGACACTTACCAGAACGCCACCACCCGTGATGAAAAGGCCGAAGGCTATGGCGAGGCGGCGGGTGGGCTTGCTGGTGGATTGGCCGGCGCCGCCGCCGGTGCGGCCATCGGTTCGGTCATCCCACTGCTCGGCACGGCGGTGGGCGGGATGATCGGTGCTTGGCTCGGGGCGTGGGGCGGCGGTGACGTGGGCGCGACCATGGGCAAGGCGTTGTTTGGCGGGCCGGACACCCCGGTCGTCCCCAAAGCACCGCTCGGCCTCTTTCCCATGGCCGCCGGCCAGGGGGTTGGCGCGGTCGTGCGCTCGATGGAAAACGCCCCCACCGCGCCGATCACGGCGGCGGCATTGATGTCGAGCACCGCGGCTAAGACACCCAAATGGCCGAAGGTCGATCAGCAATTCACCTTCGCCCCAGCCCCGGTATTTCAGGTGCAAGGCGATGTGAAAGACCCGGCGCAGTTGGTCCAGGAATTGATGCCGTACCTGCGCCGTCAGTTTGACGACTTCGCCCGGGAGGCGCGTGACCGCCAGTTGTTTGATGCGCCCCATGTGGGCTAAGGAAGTGTTATGGCGGATGAAAAAACTTACCTGCAGCACTTGCAGGGCGGGCTGAAGTACATGGTCGACGCCGGTGAAGCCGGTCGCACTGACCTCGAGTCGATGACCGGGCCCATGAATGGCGCGCTGAATGAAATCAGCGGGGCGGCCGATGCGCTGGAAGGTCTGCCCTTTATCAGCGAGGACCTGAGCGACAAGACCCGACGCCTGCAGGATGCGATCAACTCGGCGCAGGCCAAGATCGGCAAGGTCGCCAGCTACTACAACCAGACCCAGCGCGCGCTGGCCCAGTTTGAAGAGCACTTTTCCGTCCTGACCGAACAGATCGGCCGCTTTGGCGCGGCGTTCAACAAGGTGGCCGGCAAGGCCAATGCCGCGTTGGGCAACATCTTCCCGACCGAATGGTTTGCCGGCGACATGACGCCGATACCCGACGCGGTGAAGCCATTTCCGCACCTGCTGATCATCTACCCGCTGAAAGCCAACGAGCGGCCGTATTATTTCAACCTGGACACCGCCGCGTTTGACGAACTGCGCCGGCAGACGTCGTTTCGCTGGGCCGCGCAGGAACGCCTGACCCGGCGGCCGGCGCAACAGGCCGTGGGGCTGGGCGAGGAAAAAATCACCATCAAGGGTGCGATCTACCCGAGCTTCAAGGGTGGACTGAAGCAGCTGGATACGCTGCGCAGTATCGGCGCCAAGTTGCTGCCTCTGAACTTGACCACCGGTTACGGCGAGGTGCTGGGCAACTGGTGCCTGACCAATATCGACGAGGAACAAAGCGCCTTGCTGCCCGGGGCCATCCCGCGCAAGCAGGGATTTTCATTGGAGTTTGTCCGTTATGGCGATGACCTGCAGAACGGCTGACGGGGATTTACTCGATACCCTGTGCCACCACTATTACGGCCACCTGAACCGCAGCGTCGAGGCGGTACTGGCGGCCAATCAGGGCCTGGCCGATGAGCCACAACCATTCCGGGCCGGCCTGCTGATCACGCTGCCGGACCTGGTGGTGGAGACTGACAGCGTGATCTCGCTATGGGATTGATCCCGTTACCCAGCCCGCCGAGTGCAGGCTTTTTCTTGTCCGGAGTACCGATATGCAACCGCTTTTCCGGATCGTTGCCGACGGCGCCGACATCACCGCTTTGATCAATGATCGGCTGGTGTCGCTGCAGCTCTCCGATCGGCCCGGGATGGTCTCCGATTCGTTTGAGCTGCGCATTGATGACCGTGACGGCGCGGTGTCGCTGCCCGTACGTGGCGCGAGCATCGAGGTCTACCTGGGGTATGCCGGCGCCTACCTGACGCGCATGGGCCGCTACACCGTGGACGAAGTGGCGGTCTCCGGCCCGCCGGACACGCTGGTGATCAGCGGCAAAGCCAGCGACATGCGTGGCAGCGGCAAGACCACCCGCAGCGGCAGTTGGGAGGACGTCAGCCTGGCGCAGATTGTCGGCGACGTCGCCGCGCGCAATGGCTGGCACCCGTCGTGCCCGGTCGACACCCCAGTGCCGCGCATGGATCAGCTCAATGAGTCGGACTTCAATTTCATCACCCGCTTGGCCAAGAAACACGACTGCACCGCCAAGGTGGCCGATGGCAAGCTACTGGTTTTGCCGCGCCAGGGCGGACAGAGCGCCAGTGGCAAGGCCTTGGCGGTGATTACCTTGGAGCGCAGTGATGTGACCCGCTGGCAGTTTCGCTTAAGCGACCGCAGCGCGCATCAAGGGGTCAGCACTCAGTACCAGGAGCCGGCCAGCGGCGAACTGTTGGTCTCGCACCTGGACAACCCCAACGTGCCCGAAGGTCTGCCACCGGTGCATACCGATCGCCATATCTATCCGGATCGCACGGCGGCCGACGAAGCGGCCAAGGCCCGTCTGGCCGCGTTCAACCGCTCGACCGCCTCGGTGCGTCTGGACCTGCCCGGTCGGACCGACCTGTTTGCCGAAATCATGATTGAGGCGCAAGGCTTCAAGCGTGGCCTCGATGGTGAATACCTGGTGGAGTCGGTGGATCACACCTTCACCCCGTCTGGGTGGACGGTGTCGGTGGAGTGCAATGGCGGCAAGGAGGGCAAGGCCAAGGCCTCAGGAAAGCCCCAGAAAGGCGTGCTTGAAGTGGCCGATTGATTGTCCGGGCGTGTGAGCCGACCCGGGTCAAAGAGGGTTTAACCTCAAAGTAAAAGGAGCGGCCAGACTGGATGCGTCAACATCCAGGCTGGCCACCGTCCCCGCAGATTGTCCCTGCAAGTCCCGCCAAGGCTCCTGCTCTGTGCACAAAGCACAGTGAGCCTAGCACCTGTTTATTTATACAGTAAAGGTCTTGCTATCTATGTCTTCACCCATCATCCCTTGGATGGGCGGCAAACGCCGTCTGGCCGATCGCCTTATCCCGCTGTTTCCACCCCACGAATGCTACGTCGAAGTCTTTGCCGGCGGCGCCGCGCTGTACTTCATGCGGCCCCAGGCCGCGCCGGTGGAAGTCCTGAACGACATCAACGGTGACCTGGTGACCTTGTATCGCGTGGTACAGAACCACCTCGAAGAGTTCGTGCGTCAGTTCAAATGGGCGCTCAGCTCGCGGCAGGTGTTTGAGTGGCAGAAGATGACCCGTGTCGAAACCCTCACCGACATCCAGCGCGCTGCCCGATTCTTCTACCTGCAGCATCATGCTTTCGCCGGTAAGGTATCCGGGCAGACGTTCGGTACGGCGACCACCGGCCCGGCCATCAATCTGCTCCGTATCGAGGAAAACCTCTCAGCCGCGTGGCAACGCCTGTCAGGCACCTACGTGGAGAACTTGCCTTGGCTGGAATGCGCCGAACGCTACGATCGGGCGCACACCTTCCACTACATGGACCCGCCGTATTGGCAGACCGCAGGGTATGGGGTGGCTTTTCCTTTTGAGAACTACGAACGCATGGCCGATTTCATGCGCCGCTGCAAGGGCAGGGTGATGGTCAGCATCAACGACCACCCAGACATTCGCCGGGTGTTCGAAGGCTTTCATTTCGAGACGCTGGACATCCGCTACACCACGACCAACCAACGGCAGGGCAAGGCTGAGGTCAGTGGCGAACTGGTGATCATGAACTGGGAGCCTGAAGCACTGGGAGGCCTGTTTTGAAGTAACTGCTTTCACAGGTGACATTGGTCAAAGGCAGAGATCGGCCAATTGTTGCCTGTCGCAAAAAACCGCAATTGGCCGACTGAGCTCGCTGGCAACTCTGTCAACAGGTAGGGCATAGATAAGGATTCGAACCCTCTTCTAGCTGCCTGTCGGCGTGTGCTGCCCCCTAAATAAAAAGTCTCAGCACCTTTCCAATGGGCTCATACGGGGCAGCCCTGAATTTTCCCTAAGCAGGCTGATGGTGAGTGTGCATCTGCTTAGCGAAAAGCTAGTCTGATGATGTATTGGTATACTAAGCCGGAACACATAAAAAAAGCCTCTGCAACCGAGCATCCTGTCTTGTACCATTTCCGTACCAGCGCTATCTTCTAAACTCCCAAGAACCGAAAGGCGATTACGTTTTGCTGCGAGTCGCACCTTACGCCCACTGCATAGGTTTTTAGGGTGTTTGCAATTTAGCAGCGTGGACTTATGTTAGATAAGTTAGTATTGTGTATTTCGATACACTACCACATGCAATACTTTCCAACTCTTCAGCCAAGGAAGTCAAGGGCAGCATGATTGTGCAAGCACTCTAAATCCAGAATCGCCGCGGGCATTAGCACCTCCACACATTAAGTGTTTCAGTTAAAAGGAACCAAGCAATGACAAATTCAGAATTTCCCATAAAAATATTCACAGGAGGCTACGAGATAATAGCTTCAGGCATTGTTCATACCGAAACAGATGAGATCCAATTTGAATTGGCTGGCCTAATTATAAAGTATAGGTTTAAGTCGGACGGTGGCACTGGACGGTTCGCAGGCACGATTGTAGATAATGCCCTGGTAATAGATCTATTCAATGCCAACAACGTCTTGAGCGAAGGAAAAGTTGATCCTGTAGAAATAGGAAATTTGGGCGGTCGAGCATTATTTGCCACCTGGGTAACTAACACACTTGAAACTAATCGCAGGCAATTCAGTTACACATTTATGTTGCGGAAACAATAACCATGCAAGGCTCTCTCAAAGCACCTGAAGTCACGACCCCGGACGCCACACAAACTGAAAAAGGTGCCGCCGTAACATCTAAAGAAATTGCAGGAAAAATAGCAAACCATATTGGCACAGGAAAAAATGCAAAAGACTCTTTCATATGGATGACTATCACGTGGAGCTTTTTTATTGCCTCGGGATTAAGTATTCTTTTATTTTTCCGCTCTTTTTCCGATGTGGCGACTGAAGAAATACTGCTCGACTCGATTGTAAAAATTTGGAGCATTTTCGTTCCAATGATAACTCTTGCCCTCGGGTATGCGTTCGGCAAAGGCGAATAACACCTTCACATCAACGCAACCCATCTGGACAAACGCACCTCGGAATAATCCACGTTACGAGCACCGACTGAAAGGAATCCCACCATGCGCATCATTGATACCCTACAGCCCCTAAGTGACTGTCCGTGCCCGAGAGCATATCGCCCGAATGGCACGCAACCTAGCCCGCTGTACGTGGGATGATAGGCTGCACATATACTCATAGCTCAGGGAGAGCGCCATGTCTGTAGAAATCCAGCTTTCAGAAAATGCGACTGAAACAGAGCTGTTAGCTTTTATCAAAAACTGGGCTACTCAGAATTCGGACGCCTGGCAGACTTTCTACCCGGACATTCCCGGCTCTATTACTGCTGACAACGTTTTGATCTTTTCCCTAGAGCTGCTTCATGTCAGACCACAATCGGCTAATTTCAGTCATTACTGACCGGCAACTATGGGGCGTTTTCAGCCGGTCGTGACAGGTAACAATCGGCCAAAAGTGGACGCTCGATTTTCAAAAAATGCAATATCAGCGATATGGCGTCGCTAATGGGTTGGGCTCCAGTTGACTGGGGAAAACATCAAATTTGGGTCGATACTTCCTGTTACCTCTCTCCGCTTCTCGCTTGCCGCCGGTCACGTGAGCTCGAATTGGTTGTGTCAGCCTGTCCTTCGACTCGTCATCTGAAAATATCTGTCTCTTGGCTCAGACCTTCCTTAGCTCTGCCGTTAATCCGTTTAGTGGAATTTGTGATGTGGGCCGTCTAGGCTGAATTCAAAGTTTGGCAGGAGCGATAACCATGCCATCAGCGGATGACTCTACCCAGCAAGCGCGCAAAGAAACCCGCCTGTTCTTTTTTCTGATTGTCATTTTTTTTCCATTGCTGTCCGTGGCGATAGTGGGTGGTTACGGCTTCTTTGTCTGGTTTCTGCAAATGCTGCTCGGCCCTCCTGGTCCACCTAATTGATCGTTTTCCATCTTTAGCAAAAGACGGGGAGTACGGGTCATGGAAAAGACGCTGCATATAGCCAGTCTGGTGGTGCTTGCCCACCCTGAATTGTTCGAGGCGGTGAAAGCCAACTTGCGCTTGCTCGAAGGCGTTGAACTGCACCAGGAAAGTCCCGCCGGCAAGCTGGTTGTGGTGCTGGAGATGGAAGACGAAAGTGAAATTTCCCGGCGCATCAGTGAGATCAACGGCTTGCCGGGTGTGCTCAATGCCGCCCTCGTTTATCACGAGATTCTCGATGTTACGGGAGAAAGCACATGCCTATGACTCGACGCGAGTTTGTCAAAGCCCAGGCCGCCGGGATCGCCGCAGCGGCGGCGGGGCTCCCGGTGTTTACCTCTGCCAGCAACCTGATCACTGAAGAAGACCGGGTGGCCCTGGACTGGAATAAAGCGCCTTGCCGCTTTTGCGGTACCGGGTGCAGCGTCATGGTGGCAACCAAGGACAATCGGGTGGTCGCCACTCATGGTGATGTGAAAGCCGAGGTCAATCGCGGGCTGAACTGCGTCAAAGGCTACTTCTTATCGAAGATCATGTACGGCGTTGATCGCCTGACTCAGCCGCTGTTGCGCATGACCAACGGGCAGTACGACAAGCAAGGCGAGTTTCAACCGGTGTCCTGGGATCAAGCATTTGATGTGATGGAGTTAAAATTCAAGGAGGCGATAAAAAATAAAGGGTCCGAGTCAATCGCCATGTTCGGATCGGGTCAGTGGACCGTCTGGGAAGGGTACGCGGCCAACAAGTTGATGAAGGCGGGTTTTCGCTCCAACAACATTGACCCCAACGCGCGTCATTGCATGGCCTCGGCGGTCATGGGCTTTATGCGCACGTTCGGTATGGATGAGCCGATGGGGTGTTATGACGATATTGAAGTCACCGATGCGTTCGTGCTGTGGGGCTCAAACATGGCGGAGATGCACCCGATTCTTTGGAGCCGGGTGGCGGATCGCCGATTGAGTCAGCCCAACGTCAAGGTGGCCGTACTGTCGACCTTTGAGCATCGCAGTTTTGAGTTGGCTGACATCCCCATGGTGTTCAAGCCACAGACTGATCTTTTCATCCTCAATTACATTGCCAACCACATCATTGAAAGCGGCTCGGTCAACAAGGATTTTGTCAGCAAACACACCAAATTTGCCAAAGGTACGGATGACATCGGCTACGGCCTGCGTCCCGATAACCCACTGGAGATGAAGGCCCAGAATGCGGCCAAGGCGAACACCTGGAGTGACATCGACTTTGAGCAGTTCGCGGCGTTCGTAAAACCTTACACCCTTGAGCGTACCGCCAAGGAAACCGGCGTGCCGGCCGAGCAACTCAAGGCCCTGGCCGAACTGTATGCGGACCCGAAGCGCAAGGTGGTCTCCTTCTGGACCATGGGCTTTAACCAACACACGCGGGGCGTCTGGGCGAATAACCTGATTTACAACATCCACCTGCTGACCGGAAAAATCAGCGAGCCGGGCAACAGTCCTTTTTCCCTGACGGGGCAGCCTTCGGCTTGTGGCACGGCGCGGGAAGTGGGGACGTTCTCCCATCGCCTGCCCGCTGATCTGGTGGTCACCAATCCAAAGCATCGCGCCACGGCGGAGAAAATCTGGAAACTGCCCCCGGGCACCATCAATGAAAAAGTCGGGTTCCATGCCGTGCAGCAGAGCCGGATGCTCAAGGACGGCGTGCTCAATGTGTATTGGACCATGGCCAGCAACAACATGCAGGCCGGCCCCAACATCATGCAGGAAGTGTTGCCGGGTTGGCGCAATCCCGAGAACTTTGTGATTGTCTCGGATGTGTATCCCACCGTCTCGGCCCAGGCGGCCGATCTGATTCTGCCCACCGCGATGTGGGTCGAAAAAGAGGGCGCTTACGGCAACGCGGAACGACGTACGCAGTTCTGGCATCAATTGGTTTCGGCGCCGGGTGACGCCAAGTCCGATCTCTGGCAACTGGTGGAGTTTTCCAAGCGCTTTAAAACGGACGAAGTCTGGTCCGAGGAAATATTGTCGGCCTCACCGCAGTACAAGGGCAAAACCCTGTACGAGGTGTTGTTCAAGAACGGTCAGGTCGATCAATTCCCGCTTGATCAGATGGCGGCGGGTTATAAAAACGACGAGGCCGGGGATTTTGGTTTTTACCTGCAAAAAGGGCTGTTCGAAGAATATGCCCAATTCGGCCGTGGCCACGGTCATGACCTTGCCCCGTTCGATCTCTATCACACCGAACGTGGGTTGCGATGGCCCGTGGTCGAGGGCAAGGAAACACGCTGGCGTTTCCGGGAAGGCTATGACCCCTACGTGGAGAAGGGCAGCGGTGTGCAGTTCTACGGCTATCCCGACAAGAAGGCGATTATTTTCGCGCTCCCTTACGAGCCCCCTGCGGAATCGCCCGACGCGGAGTTCCCATTCTGGTTGAGCACCGGACGAGTGCTTGAGCACTGGCACACCGGGTCCATGACCCAGCGTGTCGAGGAACTTCATAAGGCAGTCCCTGATGCGTTGGTCTACATGCACCCGACCGATGCCAAAGCCTTGAATGCCCGTCGAGGCAGCGAGGTGAAGCTGATCAGCCGACGCGGTGAGATGCGTGCGCGCATCGAAACCCGAGGTCGTAACAAACCACCGCAAGGCCTGGTGTTCGTACCGTTCTTCGATGCCAACAAGCTGATCAACAAGGTCACGCTCGATGCGACGGACCCCATCTCCAAGCAGACTGATTACAAAAAATGTGCGATCAGGATTGAGTTGATCAAGACGGCATAAGGAGCGCTCAGATGAAGAGTCATTTGCTGTCTTTGCTGGCGGCTCTGTTGCTGTGGATACCGGTGGCATTCACGGCTCAACCTGGTTACCCGCTGGATGCGCCTGCGCCGGACGGCCGGCGACCCGGAGGGACCTTGACCGAGGATTTGCCGGCACCGCCGCTCGCAGAGGACGAGAACAAGGACCTCAAGCGCGAGCGCAATTATCCCGACCAGCCGCCTACCATCCCGCACAGCATTCGGGGGTATCCGATCGACAAGAACAGCAACAAGTGCCTGTCCTGTCACAGCCGCGCCAATAGCGCACGTACTCAGGCGCCGATGATCAGCATCACCCATTACATGGACCGTGATGGTCAGGCACTGGCCGCAGTGTCGCCACGTCGGTATTTCTGCACTCAGTGTCACGTGCCACAGAAAGACGTTAAGCCACTGGTGGGCAACAGTTTCAAGAATATTGACCAGGTGCTGCAAGACGAAATCAACGGCCAGCAAAAACCTTAAGGAGAGGCCATGAAATCCTTGCGTGCGCTGCTCAAAGACTATTGGGGCATTCTGCGTCGCCCCAGCGTGCATTACAGCCTGGGCTTTCTGACGCTCGGCGGGTTCATCGCCGGGGTGATTTTCTGGGGTGGTTTCAACACTGCGCTGGAAGCAACCAATACCGAGAAGTTCTGCATTTCCTGCCATGAAATGCGCGACAACGTGTTTGTCGAGTTGCAGGACACCATTCACTACACCAATCGTTCTGGCGTACGCGCTACCTGTCCGGACTGTCACGTCCCGCATGAGTGGACGCACAAGATTGCCCGCAAGATGCAGGCGTCCAAAGAGGTGTGGGGCAAGGTGTTCGGAACGATCGATACCCGGGAAAAATTTCTCGGTATGCGGCGTGAACTCGCCGAACACGAGTGGGGACGGCTCAAGGCAAACGACTCTCGCGAGTGCCGCAATTGTCATAACTTTGAATTCATGGACTTTACCCGCCAGGGCAAACGCGCCGCCAATATGCACTCCACATCACTGGCCAGCGGGCAGGCGACCTGTATTGACTGTCATAAGGGCATCGCCCACAAGTTGCCCGACATGAGTGGGGTCAAAGGCTGGTAGTCGAATCGGCCAGGGCTCTCACTTCGTTGCCGCCGAGCGGTATATCCGCGCCGGTTTTTCGACTTTGACACAATTCTCTCTCCCTCTCTGATAACCCCCCAAACCCAATGTTTCAAGGGGGTATAGCCTCTGTGCCCAAGTTGGTCTGCGGATTCCACGCGCACTTTGACGCCCATTCTACAAACACTTGGACAGCGATCTCTCATTGATCCGGCCCACGCTCAGGCAGGCAGCAACGCAGGATTACCCACTACCATCGGCCTCTTTTATCGAAGCGAAGAGGTCGTCGTGGAGCGTTTAGCCTCATGCGACACGTCGAATGTGGTGAATTCTCAAGTGTTTCTAAACGCTTAATTGCATCGCACATGGCCACCCAATGCATTGCCACTCACAAGACATTTGCATTCGCGGTGACCGCCGTTTGCATACGGTTGACCAATGCACACACACAAGAGTCGACAGGCAGAGAGCGGCTGATCTCCGCCCTTCGCGAAGGGCAGCTATAATGGGTCGGCTTCAGCCGGTCGTGGAGGGCAGAAATCGGCCAGTTGCTGTCATGAGAGCAACTGGTCGAAAAATGTTTATAGCTGTCCAGATCACTGGTTTACAGCTTATGCCGCGCGGCATATAGGCAGATCATCTCCATCGCCAATGCGGCCCCGGCGAGCGCAGTAATCTCGGCGTGGTCATAGGGCGGTGCCACCTCCACCACGTCCATGCCGATCAGGTTGATACCACGCAGGCCTCGCAGAATCGCCAAGGCCTGATGGCTCGATAGTCCACCGCAGACCGGCGTCCCCGTGCCTGGGGCAAATGCCGGGTCGAGGCAGTCGATATCGAAGGTGAGATAGACCGGATGATCGCCAACGCGCGCCCGGATAATCTCCGCCAGTTCCTTGGTAGAGCGATCATGCACCTCACTGGCATTCAGTACCTGAAAGCCCATGACGTCGTCATTGGTCGTGCGCTGGCCAATCTGGATGGAGCGCGCAGGATCAACCAGCCCTTCGCGGACGGCGTGATAGAACATCGAGCCGTGGTCGATGCGCTTGTCCTCGCCGTCGGACTCTAGGTCATGGTGCGCATCGAAATGGATCAGGGACAGCGGACCATACTTGGCCGCGTGAGCTTGCAGTAGCGGATAGCTGATGAAGTGATCGCCGCCCAGGGTCAGCATCGTTGTACCCGCCGCCAGGATCCGCTCGGCATGGGCCCTGATCGCCGCTGGGGTCTGCTCCGGGGTGCCGTAATCGAAATAGCAATCGCCATAATCGACACAAGCCAGCAGATCGAACGGATCAAATTCCCACGGCCAGTGACGCGCCCAGGCAGACTGGACCGATGCCTCGCGGATGGCCCGCGGTCCGAAGCGGCTGCCCGGTCGATTGCTGGTCGCGGTATCGAATGGGATGCCGCTGATGGCGATATCCACGCCACGTAAATCGCGGGTGTAGCGACGCCGCATAAAGCTGGTGATACCACCGTAGGTCGGTTCACCCTCGGTGCCATACAGGCTGTCACGTGTCATCGCCTGATCGATTATCGAATTGTCATTTAGCATGGGATTCTCAATGCGGGTTACTGAAGCTGACCCAGGCATGCGTACGCTCACGCAGTGCTCGCTGGGGCAAAGGTTGGTTTCTGTTGCTCGGGCTTGCCGTGAATAGCAGGATTGGCGCTTTATCGCGCCAGACCCATTGCGGTTTTCAGCCGCCTGGCGAGGGTGGGGTTCGCACCGGGATCAAGCGCTTCGATCCGGTGGCCTCAAACGCCGACGCCAGGCGCAGCAGTGCTGAGTCGTCGTAGGCGCGACCGGCAAACGTCAGGCCGACGGGCATGCCGATGTCCGGCATCACGCCCATCGGCACGGTGACCGTTGGCACGCCGAGGTGGCGGATGGCGAGGTTGCCGTTGGCGACCCAGACGCCGTTGCTCCAGGCGATATCCGCCGATTGCGGATCGACATCGGCATTCGCCGGACCTACGTCGGCGACCGCCGGGAAGATCACCGCGTCGAGCCCCAGCCGATCCATCCACTCCTCAAGATCGATACGCCGGGTCTGTTCCAGCCCGCGCAGGCCATCGGGCAGCGTGGTGATCTGATCCCACGGGGTGATGCCACGCTCGGCCATGCGCACGTATTCGTCCATGCCAATGGCCGGGCCATCTTCGCGGTCAGGCAAAGCGCCTGGGTCGTGCGGGAAAATCTGCGGGCCGTCGACGTCAGCCAGACGGTTCAGTCCGGGATCGTCATTGGCCTGCAGGAAATCATCGAACGCCCAGGCGGTCAGGTCCCACAGTTCATGCTGTAAAAATTCTTTGGAGACGATGCCGCGATTGAACAAGGTCGGCGCGCCAGGACGATCGCCCTCGCAATTGGAGACCAGTGGGAAGTCCGTCTCGATCACTTCGGCACCGGCCGCTTCCAGAGTCTTTCGCGCGTTTTCCCAGAGGGCAATCACCGAGGGGCGAGTGTTGATCCGCTGGCCTGTCGCCCACCCGATACCCGGCGCTTCGCTGGTGCCCGCGTCGGGGTCGGTGTTGATGTACATGCGCGGTACGCCCAAGCGCTTGCCGGCGAGTGCGGCGGGCCCGGCAGCCAATTCCAGGTAGGAAGCGGGGCGCACCGAGGCGACGCTGGGGATCGGCACCCAAGGCTGCAAGCGCCATAGATCGCCACGTTTGTCGGCGTCTTCGGCCACCACCACGTCGAGCACTTCGAGAAGGTCGGCCATGGTCCTGGTATAGGGCACGACCACATCCATGGTTGGCGTCAGTGGCCAGTTGCCGCGCACCGAGATCACCCCGCGCGACGGTGTATAGGCGCACAGACCATTGTTTGAGGCCGGCCCGCGACCGCTCGACCAGGTTTCCTCAGCAAGGCCGAAGGCGGCAAAACTGGCAGCGGTGGCCGTGCCTGCGCCATTGGAGGAACCTGAGGCGAAGGGTGCAGTGAGGTAGTCCGCGTTGTACGGGCTCTCGGCACGGCCATACACGCCGCGCTGCATGCCGCCATTGGCCATGGGCGGCATATTGGTCTTGCCCAGGCAGATCGCACCGGCGCCGCGCAAGCGCTCGATGGTGAACGCATCGCGATAGGCAACTAGGTCCTTGAAGGCCGGGCTGCCGGACGCCGCGCTCAGGCCTTTGATCAGGTAGCTGTCCTTGGCTGTATAGGGAATACCATCGAGCGGGCCGAGTGTCTCACCACGGGCACGACGGGCGTCGGAGGCCTGCGCTTCTTCAAGCGCATTCGGGTTGCGCACCACCACTGCGTTGAGGGCGGTGGGCGTGTTGGGGCTGTCGTAGGCATCGATCCGTGAGAGATAGGCCTGGACCAGCTCAACTGCCGTGGTTCGGCCAGCTTCGAGGGCTGCGCGCAGCTCGGCAATGGAAACTTCGGTTACTTCAATCATGCTTTTACCAATGGCTACTGGGTCTGCAAGGTGACTAGATTGGCGCCGCGTGCCAGCGAAACCGCATCGGTTTTGTGCCTGGTTCCGTTGAGTTTCACTGGCGCAGCGCAATTTACTGTCAGGTTCCCGACTTGAGCTTGGTCCATGCACGGGTGCGAGCGCGTTCTGCACTGGACGGCAGAGGCACCAGCGCGAATAGAGAAGTCTGGATGTCGGCGGCAGGGTAGAGATTGGGGTTGTTGCGGATTTCCGGGCTGACTAGGGCAGTGGCGTCCTTGTTCGGGTTGGGATAACCGACGAAGTCGCTGATCGGAGCAATCACCTGCGGTTGCAGCAGGTAGTTGATCAAGGCATGGGCATCTTCCGGGTTCTTCGCATCCTTGGGGATGGCCAGCACGTCGAACCAGACCGGTGCGCCTTCCTTGGGCAAGCGCATGTCCACCACCACGCCGTTACCGGCCTCCTTGGCGCGATTGGCCGCCTGGGAGAAACTGCCGGAGTAACCCACGGCCACGCAGATGTCACCATTGGCGATATCGGTCATGTATTTTGAGGAGTGGAAGTAGGCGACGTTGGGGCGGATCTTTTTCAGCAGTTCTTCGGCCTTCGCGTAGTCCTTGGCCTGAGTGCTGTTGGGCGGCAGGCCCAGGTAGTGGAGGGCGATGGGGATCATATCCGTCGGCGAATCGAGAAGGGCCACGCCGCACTGCTTGAGCTTGGCAATGTTCTCTTCCTTGAAGATCAGATCCCAGCTGTCCACCGGCGCGTTTTCGCCGAGCGCAGCCTTGACCTTGGCCGGGTTGAAACCGATCAGTACGGTTCCGTACAAATAAGGCACGGCGAAACGGTTACCCGGATCGTTGGCTTCGATCAGCTTCATCAGTTGCGGGTCCAGATGCTTCCAGTTGGGTAGCTTGCTGCGATCAAGTGGCTGGAAAGCGTCGGCCTGAATCTGCTTGGCGAGGAAACTGTCGGACGGCACCACCACGTCATAGCCGGAGTTGCCGGTGAGCAGTTTGGCCTCCAGGGTTTCGTTGCTGTCGAAGATGTCGTAGACAAGTTTTGCGCCGTTCTCCTTCTTGAAGTTGTCCAGGGTCTGCGGGGCGACGTAGTCGAACCAGTTGTAGACACGCAGGGTGCGCTCCTCCGCATTCGCGTTAGCGGTCAGCAGGCCCAGGCTGCAGATCATAGCGAGGAGCGAGCGGGGGAGTTGATGCTTGATCCATTTCTCACAGCTTTGGGAGATGGTGCCCACTCGTTCGGCTGCCAGCGCCGGGCCAGCAAGCATCGTCAGAGCTTTCAGCAGGACGGCACGCAGGCTGCCGACTCCAACGCGGGCGGTGCGCCAGGACACCGAGTCCGCTCCCATATCGGTTTTTTGCCACGGCTGTTGCTGCTTGTACTTCATAGGACCACCTTTTGAATTATTGTCTTTGGCCTAGCTCCATATGAATTGTTACGGCTGCTTGAATCACAATCAATCTATATAAACTACAAGTAATTCAAGCAAAAAAACTAAACGATATGGTCTGACGCCGATGTCTCCTACGCTTCGTGCAGGCGCTGATGGGATGCACCAGGCAGCGGCATGCACAAACGCGGGCACGTCATCTTTTGGAGTTAGGCGGTGATTCCCCGCGCAGGGCTGGATCAGCCGAACTGGCCCAACCCTGCGAGGGAAAGCAGTCTGGCTATTGCTTGCGTCTCATAGGCGGCAATTCTTTTCAGCGCTAACCGACACTAGGAATGTGTTGGGTGATGCAATGCACACCACCGCCATTGTTGGCAAGGATGGTGCCATCGACACCCACGACTGGCCGTCCCGGAAAAATCTCCCGGAAGAGATTCAAGGCAATCTCATCTGCAGGAGTGTTTGAAGTAGGAACCACGATGCCGACGTTGGATTTGTAGAAGTTGATGTAGCTGAAGTTCTCCACCGTCAGGCCTGACACTTTGAATGTTGGCTGAACGGGCATCTTGGTAATCTTGAAGGGGCGGCCCCTTGCATCGGTGCTTTGTTGCAGCACTGTCAGGTTTGCCGCCATCCTGGGCACGTTGGGGTTGCTTGGGTCCGACGGGTAATTCAATAACAGATGAGCTGGCTCGATGTAGGCAGCAACCAGGTCGACATGCCCATCGGTAGCGGCAGCGCCATCGTCGCCGTACACCCCATACGGCAGCCAGATCATCTTGGTCGCGTTATAGGCACGCAGTAGCGTGGTCTCGATCTGTGCCTTGGTCATGCTCGGGTTGCGATTGGGATTGAGCAGGCACTGTTCGGTGGTAATGAGCGTGCCCTGCCCATCGGTAATCACCGCGCCACCTTCAAACACCATATTGATTGGTGATTTAGACACGTTAAGGGTGGCGCACACACCGACGGGCAATTGATCATCCAGGGTGGCCGACCACCTGTTGCCCCAGCCGTTGAAAATGAAATCGCGTCCCAGCATGTCGTGCCCTGATGGGTTCAGCGCGAATACTGGCGCGGTATCACGGGTCCAGCAATCGTTGTATGGATACTCGATGACAGTAACGTTAGGGCCGCAGCGCTTGCGTACAACCTCGGTATTGCCGGTCATCGCCATCATCAAGACCGGCTCGAACTGCGCAATGGCATTCGCTACGTTGATGACAGAATCCTGCATGGGTTTCAGCTGGTCCTTGTAGCTCTTGTCATAGGGATACGCCATCAACACGCTCTGGTGTGGCTCCCACTCTGCCGGCACCCGATAGCCATCGGAGGCTGGGTTGGGCTCCGCCGCTCGGGCCAAGCGTCCAAGCCCTGATGTACCGATGGCAGTTGCAGTAATAGCCACCAACGCGCCCATATTGAACCGGCGCCTTCCCGGGTTCGTAGGCCCCTCCATTGCGGCTTGATCTGCTATCAATGGCTCTGTTGCCAACTGAATGTCTTGTTCTTTATCCATGTAACGAGTTCCCCAGGTTATCCAGCCAGATATTTCATTTACCAAGGCACACGAGCGAAACAGGCAGTAGTGCAAGGAACCCACTCTCGCGCTGACAGTGCACCAAAGCACCGAGTCCACCCGCCTCATAGCTTCCTTGCCACGCCTGTTGTTGCCTGTGCGTCGTAGGGCCACCTATTGAATTGTTGTCTTTGGCCTCCCTCCGCTGGATCTTTGCGGTTGCTGAAGGCGCAATCAACCTATATAAATTGCCAACAAAACAGGCAGAAAAACTAAATGGTAGACCCCACATGCCCTTGCCTCCGCTCCATGCGTTTCGCGTATTTGAATGTGTTGCAAGGCTGGGCCATGTCGGCGCTGCCGCCGCTGAACTGCATGTGACTGCGGGCGCCGTCAGCCAGCAAATCAGAGCCTTGCAAGGTTCACTTGGCATCAAACTGTTCTATAAGCAGGGGCGCCACCTGGTGCTGACGGAGCGTGGTTTGGCACTACAACGTTCGGTAGCGCGAGGCATCGGCGAAATCACTGAAGGGGTGCGACAGATCTGCGAGGCGGCCTTCCAAGAGCCGACGGCGAAAGTCCTGACTATTTCGACAGAGCCGGTTTTTGGCGCGGCCTGGCTGATGCCGAAGTTGTTCACCTTTCGTGCAGAACATCCGCATATTCATCTGCGCGTCATTACTGCCGACGACATAAGCGAGGTGGATTGGCGCAGGGCTGATGTTGCTGTGCTCTATGACGCCCCGATCTGGGAAGGTTTCTGGTGGCGACCATTGCAGAACCTGCACATGTTTCCGGTTTGCTGCCCGCAATTGCTGCGCGGCCCCTACGCGCTCAAGCAACCCTCTGACCTGATTCACCATCGTCTTTTGCATGAGGATGACGGAACTCAATGGCGGCGCTGGTTGCTTGAGGCACGCCTGCCCTATCCGGGCGATGCCGATGTCCATCTGGAAGACCTCGGCATCGCCTTGCAGGCCGCTCGAGATGGCTATGGTGTTGCACTCAGCGATGAGATCAACTCGTCACGCGACCTAGATGAGGGACGCCTGGTGCAACCCTTTGCACTGAAGGTGCCGACAGGGATGGATTATTTCTGCATTTGCAACGAGGAGAGTCGCGATATCCCTGAGATAGCTTTGCTCATCGATTGGCTGATTGAGCAGGCAAAGATAGTCCCGGCCTACCCGTAAGCGTCGTTGGGGCGATTTAACGCTCACGTGGCTCAGCACAAAGCTAAATGACCTCTGGATTTTTAGGAGTCTTGAACTGCTGCTTTTGGCCGATTGCCGTCACTCCGGTGCCATCATCACCGCGAGCGTCATTTTGATGAACTCTTCGTTCTTGTCGATAGCTTCAAGGGCGCCGCGCACGTTGTCGGCGACATCGGCCGATCCTCGCTGCTCGACCCAGTTCGAAAGTTCCAGGATTGCGGCTTCAAGGGCAAGTTGGTTTTCGTTGAGCTTGAATAACAGGGAAGGGAGCAGGTCAGAGTTTGGCATCGCGAATCCTCCGTGGAGATTTCAGGGTAGCAGTCGTCAAACGTGGGGGGAGAAGAAAGGCATGGTCGGCAGGACGCCGGGGAAGAGCCGAAAAGGTGTGGGGACTTTTTCGGGGATTCGCTATTTTTGGTTGAGCTCTGTAGGGCACCGTTTGCAGCGAGCGCCAATAGAAGACTCAACAAATGGTGGGGAATGTGCCCATTTTCAAGCATGGGGTGCTGGTGTGCGAGGTAGACATGCAGCGAGGTTGTTGCCAAATCACTTTTTCTTCCGTTGATGATTGGCGCCTATTGGCAAATAGCTGACGCTTGAGTGCGCTTAGATAATCTAGGAAATTTCAGATCGTCTTCCTGCCTCAGGGAACCCAAGAAGGGCGTGCCGCTAATCGATCGCCGTCCCATGACTTTTGACGCCAAGCCACGTTCTGGACAGAAAAGAAACGAACAATCTCGCAAGCTCTATTGATCATTTATCTAGCTATGTTAATGTAGCTACATAGCTATATAAATAGGCCGAGGAGAGACATCATGGGCAATTCGTACATTGACCCGAATACCGTCTTGAGCCCACGCGGAAGTGTACAAAACCTGGAGGTGTTGTATGACGGTGGTGCGGGGTCTTTTTCCCTTGCGAGGATGGAGTGGGATGGTCGGGACGCTCACGGCTTTCGCTGGAATGGATACACCGATAGAAAAACCGGCAAAGTAAACAAAGGGAGCCCCATCTCCACAGGCCATCCAATCTGGATGATCCTCCCGACAGAGATGGTTCAAGCAATGGACTTTGAGGCGATCATCAACCGCAAAACGCTGAACCAGAGGGTCGTAAGCGAAATCAAAGCCTTGGTCGAGACTAAGAAAACCCAAGATCCTGAAGGGTTCTCCCTGACCTATGAAGCGGATGCGAATGGCATAGATTGCAACGTCATTGAAGAGATCAAAGAGGCGCTGATGAACGACAAGATCAACATAATCAGCGTCAAAGAAAAAGGAAGCGCAACACTTTTTAACGTTGCATATTCCTGACACTTAAAGAAAGAGCGTCTATCTGGCTGCCGGTGGCCGCTGTTACTGGCCACGAGGCGGTGGAAGAAATGATCGAGGCGATATGGAATTTAAGGTGCTAATCATGCCGCGTCGAGAAAAAGAGCACAGCCTCCTTACCCTAAGTAGCCAGTAAAAATGCCATATTACGATCCGCGGATAGTGCCGGCCCATGGTGGCGCCGCCGCAAATGTCTATCTAGTAAACGAAGCTCCAGGGCCAAGTGAAGCTGAAGCACTGATACCTTTGTTTGGTCAACAGGGGGCAAACCTTTACCATTCTTTGCGCAAGGCTGGGATTTATTGGGCATTAGCAGAGATGAAATTTTGTTGGCCAATTAAGTCGTTCGATAACGCAAATCTTAGCTATCTGAAGCGTAATTGCAGCAGGAGAGGCTTCCTAGACCTGCGCTCAGAGCATATAAAATGCACAAATGCATTTCCTCAGTGGCCAAAAACTGACGAGCATTCAACGGATTTCGTCGATCCAAATAAAGATGATGTACTTTCCCCCGGTAACTTGAAAAGGTTGAAGGGCGAAATATCTAAGCGTCAGACTGTGCTGTTGGTGTGTGGTGAGTTTGCTTATTTAGCATGTTCAGGCAAGCAAATTGTCGAGCCGTCCATGAGGGAGCGAACTGCCCTAACCGCCGACGAACTGAAATGCATCAACGAGCGGCTAGGCTCTAGTTTCACGTGTGGCTGGTACATGGGACACACTAGGAGATGGTCGCTGAATGTTGAAAAGACGTCTGCCGTTCTTAAGCAAGTGGCGGATGCAGTTCATTGGGCGATTGAGCGAGCTGACTAAACACTCCCTCGAGTTGAATGTGCGCAAAACCTTTGCTGCAGGCCGCGGTTTCTAGTTTGCAAAAGCACAAAAAAGCAGATGTTTTGCTGGTCCTAAAGTAGGCTTTATCTGTTTTAAAACAATGACATAGGTTGCTTCAGTCCCGAGCATGGGGTGCCAGGGGTCGAGTGTTCGAATCACTCCGTCCCGACCATATTTTTCAATGACTTAGCCCAATCTGAAAAGGTTGGGCTTTTTCATGCCCGAAAAAATACCCCCACATTTACTCCCACGGTTATCCTGGATCTAGCCTTGAATCGACGCCCGCCGTTCCGACGGACGCCCAATCGGGCTATAGAAATCGGCGAGGTAATGGCCAGCGTTGATGCTCGCGCCGAATTGACCCACGAGCTGAAGCAAGACTGACCCCCTCTAAATCGGCACAAATTCCGCATAGGCAATGGTTCGAGAGAGCACATGCGCCTGGCAATCGAATTTTTCGAACGTCCCTGTGGCAAACGTCCCGTGGGCTGGTATTGCCGATATGGCGCTAGCGACCCCGCATGATGTCGATCGGGCTGCATCCACGCATGGTGGGCCGTCCCGGGAAAGTAAGGGCGATCAAGCAATTCATCGAGTATGCCAGGCAGTACAGCGATGTCTGGTTTGCTACGCGCGAAGAAATCGCCCGTGCCTGGCTTGAACGAACTTGATTGCGTGGTGATCACGCCGGATCAAAAAAATGATGCGCTGCTCGACAGAAGTCGCCATTCAATCCCGAGCAATCTTGTCATTTGCCAAGGCTTAGGGCAGGGTCGATACCACTGAGATCTCTGCCAAAGGAGTCACCCTATGTCAAAGCTATATCCCAGTATCGATCCCGAGGGGCTGGTCGAGTACTCAGTGGTCTACACCGACCGCTCGCTCAACCACATGTCGCAGTCATTTCAAGGCGTGATGAAGAACATTTCCAGGACCCTGAAACAGGTCTACAACGCCCAGGCTGTCGCGGTGGTCCCGGGCAGTGGCACATTCGGCATGGAAGCGGTGGCGCGACAGTTTGCCACCGACCAGCAGTGTCTGGTGATACGCAACGGCTGGTTCAGTTATCGCTGGAGCCAGATCCTTGAGATGGGCAACATCCCGGCGGCTACTACGGTGCTGAAAGCCCGACCGGTCGACACCGGTCGCCAGGCGGCCTACGCCCCACCCCCTCTGGACGAAGTGCTGGCAGCCATTGCGGCTTCGAGGCCGCAGATTGTCTTCGCCCCCCACGTTGAAACCTCATCAGGGATTATCCTGCCCGACGACTACCTGCGGGCCGTCGGCGACGCCGTGCATGCGGTGGGTGGCCTGTTCGTGCTGGACTGCATCGCTTCCGGCACGCTTTGGGTTGATATGCGCAAATGCGCAGTCGACCTGCTGATCAGCGCGCCGCAGAAAGGCTGGAGCGCCTCCCCTTGCTGCGCCCTGGTGATGCTCGGTTCTTTGGCCCTTGAGCGCATCGAGCAGACGCAAAGCAGCAGCTTCGCCTGCGACCTGAAAAAGTGGCTTCAGATCATGCAGGCCTACGAACAGGGCGGGCATGCCTACCATGCGACCATGCCCAGCGATTCCCTCGCGCGGTTTAACGAGGTGATGAAAGAGACGCAAGCCTACGGTTTCGAAAAGGTCCGCGGCGAACAACAGGTCCTGGGTGATCGGGTGCGCGCAATGTTGAGCGGCAGAGGCATCAAAAGCGTGGCCGCAGCCGGCTTTCAGGCCCCTGGCGTAGTGGTGAGCTACACCGATGATGCCGACATCAAGAGCGGCAAGAAATTTGCCGAGCACGGCCTCCAGATCGCCGCCGGAGTGCCGTTGCAATGCGACGAGCCGGCCGACTTCCAGACCTTCCGCATCGGTCTGTTCGGACTCGAAAAGCTGCACAATATCGAGCGCACGGTCAGCACCCTCGCGCAGGCACTGGACGAGGTGATGATTAACTGAACCGGTATTCGACACCGTTACCACAGTGGTCTGGGACATGTTGAAAACCACGGGCGCCAACAACGATCTGGCCATGGCCTGTGCGGCAGTCGATGTGTGGATGCCGGGCATCGAACTGTACAGGTGGCGCCTCTTACATACCGTCGTACTGATACACGGTCGCACTCCAATACTGGCTGTCGTTACGTTTTTGCCGAGCCCAACCGTCAGCGACCAGTTGATTGGCGATCATTCGATTCATAAAACCATGACCGAGCAGCAGAACCGGTCCATCACCGGCAAGGGACTGTAATCGTTTGGCTGCCGTGCTGGCGCGGATCCTCGCAGTGCTGGCGGATTCGACGTTGCGTGAGTAACCGCACAGCCATAAGACTCGAAGGATAAATGCCCAGGTAAACGGCGATAACCGTGGCAGCTTCCAATGACCACAAGGTAGTTGTGCTTCGCAGAAAAGTGCGTCGACCAGTGCAGGCTTCAGGCCGAGCGCCTGGAGAGAGGTCAGCGCACGAGGCGCGCTGCTTGAAACAATCACCGTGGCGGTTGCGGCGAGTTGCATACTGGCAGGCGGGATCGGGTGGTGGGTAATTTCGGATCGGTTGTATTGCTCGATCCATTCTTTCATCTCGATCGCTGAGATTTTGTCGGTAGCGGCCAGTTTTGGCTGGCCGTGACGCATCAGGATTATTTCCCTGTTCACAAATTTACGTCCTTGTTCTGGTGCGTGGTAAATGACCAGTAAGTGCGGTCTCGGGAACTCAAGGTACGCCTCGTGTGCCAGCACCGTGGTTTTCAAACCAGTCGTGATCACGGTACCACGCCACGGTGTCAGTGATTGTCAGCTCTAGCGCCCGGAAACTCAGGCCAAGCTCCTGTTCACTCTTGCGATGGTTGAAGCAGGTGCGGTCCTTCTCTCGTACCAACAGGCGCAACGTGGCCATGCTCAGCAGAATGGGCTTGCCGGTAAGGCGTGCATAGATCTCCTGCACAGCCGCCAGGGTGTATAGAAACGGCAGCGGTAGTTGTCGAACGGGCGTCTTGACGCCCGCTATACGTCCTAGAACCGGGACCAGCTGACCCATCGTCATATGTCGGCCCGCCGCGAGATAGCGCTCACCTCGTCGGCCATGTTCGGCTGCGGCAATCAGCGCCGATGCCACATCACGGGCATCGACAACGGAGAAGCTGCCAGGGATCAGCCCGGGCAACTTGCCGTTCACGACATCGTTGACCAACTGTCCCGAAGAGGTCGGGCCAATGTCGGCAGGGCCCCACATCCAACCGGGCAGGACCATGCAGGCATGCATCTCGGGATGTGCTTGCAGGAACGACAAGACGACACGGTCGGCGAGGATCTTGCTGCGGTAGTAGTCATCCGCGTCGGCGTCGGCCCGCAGACATGTCTCATCGATGGACGCGCCAGGTGCGCCGTCGAGCACGGCAATGGAAGACGTATGGACGAACCGTCGTATACCGGCGCGGTAGGCCTGGTGAATCAGGTCCCGCGTACCGGCGACATTGATTTTTTCGAGTTCCTTCCAGTGCCTGCCACCCTTGTAGTTATCGCGAAAGAACGCCGCGGTGTGAAACACCGTATCGCAGCCTTGCAGCGATGCGGCGAATGCGTCGACATCGGCCATGTCACCCACGACCAGCTCCACACCCGGCAGATTGTTGAACTGCTGTTCACCTTTGGCTCTTGAGCGGACCAGGCCTTTGACCCTGTAGCCACGAGCGACCAATTCACGCACCAGGTTGTTGCCCAGCAAGCCGGTTGCTCCAGTAACAAATGCGCTGCGCATGGCTCAACCCTCACCCTGTCCGGCTAACGGCATCAACACCGCACTGTCGAAGAAGACCTCTTCACGGATGGCCAGTCCGTCTTTGAAGGTGAAGTGTGCGGCGTAGTGCACGGTAATATGGCGTCCATGGGGTGCAATCACCCGGCCTGGCAGCACCAGGGGGGCGGCGAAGGTGCCGGTCAGCAGGGCAGTCAGCGCCAAACGATCGTCAGCGACCATGAATGGGGTGAAGGTCACCTGGGCATCGGGGAATGCGTAGAACAGCGCAGTCTCTCTTTTGCGCATGGATTCGCGACCGGCTTGAACCCCCATGCCATCGACGTAGATGAAGTCTTCGCAAACCAACGCAAGCATCGCCTCCACATCACGGCAATTGAAGGCTCTTGAGGCGCGTTCCGCATAGTCGTTGGGGCCAGTAGTCATACAATCCATTCCATTCGTTTCGAGGGCCTGTAGATATACCCTTGAGGCCTCCCTCGAAAAACAGCGACTACTGCATAATGGATTTGCACATATGCAGACCAGGGAGGACAGGACGCATGGCGTTGCAAGCAAATTGGGACGATCTTCGTCTGCTGTTGGCAGTTTCGCGGCGTGGCAGCTTTCTTCAAGCTGGCCAGTTGCTGGGTATCGCGGCGTCTACGGTGTCCCGCCGCCTGACCCAACTTGAGGTCGCACTGGGCGAGCCACTCGTCGAGCGGGGCGTTGAAGGATGCTGGTTGACCTCACGGGGCCAATCCCTCGTGGAAGTTGCCCTGGCCGCGGAAACTGGCTTGAGGCGTCAAACCGCTGCTGGCCTATCCGGGGTACACACAGAGTTATCTGGCAGTGTCCTGGTCAGCGCAGGAGAGGGGTTCTCGTCTTGTGTGCTGGAGGCCGCGAGTCGCTTCACTTCTCTGCACCCGCGTTGCTCGGTGGAGCTGATGGTAACAGCCGACTTTCACAAGATCGTCCGCGGCGTGGCAGACATTGCTGTACGTACAGCTCATCTGGGTGAGCCGTCGCTGATTTATCGACCAATAGGCCGGCTCGCCTACGGTGTTTTCGCTGATGCAGGTTATCTGAAGCGGTTTCCAGGGGTGACCCCGGCCACTGCGGTCAATATTGCCTTGCTTCCCCCGCTGGACATGTTGCCGCAAATGCGTGCGGCAAAGGCCGGTGGTCTGGACCGCGCGCAGATCAGTGTGAACGCGTTCGCAGTTCAGCTCGAATCGGTGAGACGAGGAATGGGTGTGGCCGTACTGCCCCGTATTCTGGCAAAGGACTTGATCGAGTTGTTCCCGGATCTCCAACTTCCAGATATGGAAGTCTATCTGGTGACCCGGCCTCAGGCATTGAAACAGGCTCACATCAAATGTTTTTTTGCCATCCTGGAGCAGGTGCTGCTCGAAGCCCTCTCCATGGAAAATGTCGAAGGTTGCCTCTCTGGGGGGGACCATGAGTATCGGAAGAATAACGATGCTATGAGGACGCAGGACTAAAGATGCCGACTGAGGACGGAGGGTATGGCGGCGGAAAAATTACGCTTTTTTTACGATGGCTTTTGTTACTCGCAACGATACTGGCCGGGAAAATTGACATTGCCTTTATGCCTCGCAACTCTCGGCTTCTTCGTCTTTACCCTCAAGATTTCCTTAGGCTGTTCAATGTTGCTTGCGGGGGAGTAGAAGGTGGTGCGGGTCTGTCGCAGGCCCTTCAGAACGAGTGGTCACTTGGCTGTGCAAGGACGACGGTCTTTACGACTCATCTGAATTTGATGGCAGTTTCACTGAAGTCCACCGGCCTTGAATTCTCACGGAATGCGTTTTCGGCCCTCAATACTCGAGACGTAGAAAGTGAGCGAAACATCGCCCCATGCCATTGAAAAACCCCATCGCAAATCTTCAGCGGCGGGACTGCTTATCGCTGCTGTCGGAGTGGTGTATGGAGATATCGGCACCAGCCCCCTGTACACGCTAAAGGAAGTGTTTGCCGGTCACTACGGTGTCCAGGCCAACCACGATGGCGTGCTGGGCATTCTATCGTTGATCTTCTGGTCGTTGATCTGGGTGGTCTCGATCAAATACGTGTTGTTTATCCTGCGGGCCAACAATCAGGGCGAAGGCGGCATCATGGCGTTGACGGCGTTAGCCCGCCGCGCGGCCTTACCTTATCCGCGCATGAGCAAGGCACTGGTGCTGCTCGGTCTGTTTGGTGCGGCACTTTTTTACGGGGACAGCATGATTACCCCGGCTATTTCGGTGCTCTCTGCGGTTGAAGGACTACAGCTGGCGTTTGATGGAATAGAGCACTGGGTGGTGCCTTTGTCATTGATCGTGCTGGTGGCGCTGTTCTTGATACAAAAACACGGCACGGCTCGCATCGGTATCCTGTTCGGCCCGGTGATGGTGCTGTGGTTTGTGGTGTTGGGTGCACTGGGGATCTATGGCATTTTCCAGCGACCGGAAGTACTGCAAGCGCTCAATCCGTACTGGGGAGCGCATTTTTTTATCGCTCATCCGGGAATCGGTGTGGCCATCCTTGGGGCAGTGGTACTCGCGCTCACGGGCGCCGAAGCACTGTATGCCGACATGGGGCACTTCGGTCGCAAGCCCATTGCCCGCGCTTGGTTCATTTTGGTACTGCCAGGACTTCTACTCAATTATTTTGGTCAAGGTGCCTTGATCCTGGAAAACCCTGAGGCGGTGCGCAATCCATTTTATTTGCTTGCGCCGGGCTGGGCATTGCTGCCAATGGTCGCACTCTCCACACTGGCGACCATCATCGCTTCTCAAGCCGTGATCTCAGGCGCATTTTCCCTGACCCACCAGGCCATCCAGCTTGGGTATGTCCCTCGCATGTTTATCCAGCACACCTCCAGCCAGGAGCAGGGGCAAATCTACATCGGCACGGTCAACTGGGCGTTGATGGTCGGTGTTGTGCTGCTGGTGCTTGGTTTCGAGTCTTCCAGTGCTTTGGCCGCCGCTTATGGGGTCGCTGTGACGGGCACCATGCTGATCACCACCATCCTGTCCTCGGCCGTCGTCCTGCTGCTATGGAAAACCCCGCGCTGGTTGGCCATTCCGATGCTGCTCGGTTTTCTGCTGGTAGACAGTCTGTACTTCGCGGCCAATGCACCGAAGATCTTCCAGGGCGGTGCGTTCCCGGTGATTGCCGGCATTGGCCTGTTCATTTTGATGACGACCTGGAAACGGGGCCGCAAGATCATTGTTGAACGGCTGGACGAAACCGCGCTGCCTCTACCACTGTTCATCAGTAGCATCCGCACGCAGCCTCCTCATCGGGTACAAGGTACGGCGGTGTTTCTGACGGCCAGGTCCGATGCCGTTCCGCATGCGCTGCTGCACAACCTGCTGCATAACCAGGTTTTGCATGAGCAAGTGGTGTTGCTCACCGTGGTGTCTGAAGACAGCCCTCGTGTGAGCGCTGATCGACGGTTTGAGGTTGAAGCCTATGGCGAAGGATTCTTCCGGGTCAGCCTGCACTTCGGCTTTATCGAGGAGCCCGACGTCCCCTTGGCGTTGAGTCTCTGCCACTTGGCCGAGCTGGACTTCAGCCCGATGCGCACCACCTATTTCCTGAGCCGTGAAACGGTGATCCCGACCAAGCGCATCGGCATGGCCCGTTGGCGAGAAAGCCTGTTCGCGTTTTTGCTGAAGAATGCCAACAGCAATCTGAAGTACTTCAAATTGCCGTTGAATCGGGTGATCGAGTTGGGCACGCAGGTAGAGATGTAAAGAGTCATTGAGGACCATCAGCCCTCCGTGTTGAGGGTTGAACCAGCGCCTTCGAGCGACCCTGCGGTTGCTCGAAGGCGCTCTGGTCACTTCAGGTTGCCGCTGAGGAACTGCCGCAGACGCTCACTCTTGGGGTTACCCAATACGTCCTCGGGCGCACCCTGTTCTTCGACCTGCCCCTGATGCAGGAACAGCACCTGATTCGACACTTTGCGCGCAAAGCTCATTTCGTGAGTCACCATGATCATGGTGCGGCCTTCTTCGGCCAGCCCCTGGATCACTTTGAGTACTTCTCCCACCAGTTCAGGGTCCAGGGCTGAAGTCGGCTCGTCGAACAGCATGATCTCCGGTTCCATGCTCAGGGCACGGGCAATGGCGACGCGTTGCTGCTGACCACCCGAGAGAAACGCCGGGTATTGATCGGCCACCCGTGCCGGTAAACCGACCTTGTCCAGGTAGCGCCGGGCGCGATCCTCTGCGTCCTTCTTGCTGACGCCCAGCACCCGGCGTGGGGCCATGGTGATGTTCTCAAGCACGGTCATGTGGCTCCACAGGTTGAAGTGCTGGAACACCATCGCCAGGCGAGTGCGGATGCGTTGCAGTTCATTGGCGTCGGCCACGCGCATGCCGTGGCGGTCATGGACCATTTGAATCGGCTGGTTGTCCAGGCTCATGGCGCCGTCGTTGGGCGTTTCCAGGAAGTTGATGCAACGCAGAAAGGTGCTCTTGCCCGAACCACTGGCGCCAATCAGGCTGATCACATCGCCGGTCCTGGCGTTTAGCGAAACGCCCTTGAGGACTTCATGGTTGCCATAACTTTTGTGCAGGTTTTCAACGGTCAGTTTGTACATGAACAAGCATCCTGAATTAGTGAGCCGGGCCGAGGAAAGACAACCAACGGCGTTCAGCCAGGCGGAACAGGCCGACCAGCGCAAAAGTGACTGCCAGGTAGATCAACGCGGCGATGCCGAACGACTGGAAGGTCAGGAAGGTCGCCGAGTTGGCGTCTCGCGCGACTTTCAGAATGTCCGGAATGGTCGCGGTGAAGGCCACGGTGGTCGAGTGCAGCATCAGAATCACTTCGTTGCTGTAGTAAGGCAGCGAACGACGCAGGGCGGATGGCATGATCACGTAGGTGTAAAGCTTCCAGCCGGTCAGGCCGTAGGCTTTGGCCGCTTCGACTTCGCCGTGGTTCATGCTGCGAATGGCCCCGGCGAAGATCTCCGTGGTGTAGGCGCAGGTGTTCAGGGCGAAGGCCAGGATGGTGCAGTTCATCGCATCGCGAAAGAACGCATCCAGCACGGGCTGAGCACGCACCGCGGCCAGGCTGTAAATGCCGGTGTAACAGATCAGCAGCTGAATATAGAGTGGAGTACCCCGAAACAGATAAGTGTAGAACTGCACCGGCCAGCGCACCCAGACATTGTCCGAGACCCGGGCAATCGACAGCGGGATCGACATCACGAAGCCGAAGAAGATCGAGGCGCTCAGCAGCCAGAGGGTCATGGCCAGCCCGGTGATGTGATTGCCGTCCTGGAACAGGAAAGGTTTCCAGTACTCCTGTAGAAGTTCGATCATCGCACGGCCTCCCGGGTACCTGCGGCGTAGAAGATTTCCATCCGGCGCAAGACGTAGTTCGAAACGGTGGTTATCACCAGATAGATCAAGGCGGCCAGAATCAGGAAGAAGAACAGCTGATAGGAGCTCTTGCCCGCATCCTGGGCCACCTTGACCAGGTCGGCCAGGCCAATGATTGACACCAGCGCCGTGGCCTTGAGGATCACCATCCAGTTGTTACTGATCCCCGGCAGGGCAAAACGCATCATTTGCGGGAACACCACCAGGCGAAAGCGCTGAGCGCGGGTCAGGCCGTAGGCGGTAGCCGCTTCCATCTGCCCTCGCGGTACGGCAAGGATGGCGCCACGGAAGGTTTCGGTGAAATAAGCCCCGTAGATGAATCCCAGGGTAATGACCCCGGCGCTAAAGGGATTGATTTCGATGTATTCCCATTCCATGAAATCGGTAAACGAGGTCAGCCAGGTTTGCAGGCTATAGAAGATCAGCAGCATCAGCACCAGGTCCGGCACCCCGCGGATCAGCGTGGTGTAGGCCTGCGCAGGGACGCGCAGCAGCGCTGATTTCGAAAGCTTGGCGCTGGCGCCGATCAGGCCCAGGCCAACGCTTACCAACAAGCACAGAAAGGATAATTTGACAGTCATCCAGGAGCCTTGTAGCAACAGCGGGCCGAAGCCCTTGAGGCTGAAGCCTGACAGCCCAAGAATCTGCAATAGGTTTTCTAGCATTGAGCAGCCCTACGTCAATCAGAAAAGTGCCCATCCGAGAATGGGCGCAGGGTCATTATTTGCCGCTGTAGAGATTCAGATCGCCAAAGTGCTTCTGCTGGACGGCCGCATAGGTGCCATTGTCGTGCAGTGCCTGGATACCTTTGTTCAGCAATGCCTGGAGTTCGGCGTTGCCTTTGCTGAGACCCACGGCGGTTTTGGCTGGCAGCAGGGGGCTTTCGATCGGCGCGCTGACTTGGAAGTCGGCGCCTGGCGGCGACTTCAGGAAGCCCAGTTCGGCTTGCAGCATGTCCTGGATTGAGGCATCGAGGCGTCCGGAGATCAGGTCAGCGTACACCTGGTCCTGGTTGGCGTAGGCTTGGGTCTCTACCCCGGCCTTGTCCAGCACGGCCTTGGCGTAGGCTTCCTGGATGGTGCCTTGCTCGTAGCCGACTTTCTTGCCCTTGAGGGAGGCCTGATCGGTGCCGATGGCCACGCCTTTCTTGAATACCAGCGCGGTCGGGCCAGAGAACAACTCGTTTGAGAAATCGATAACTTTCTCGCGCGCTGGCGTGGCGGTCATGGAAGAGATCACGCCGTCGAACTTGTTGGCCTTGAGGCCGGGAATCATGCCGTCGAAGTCGCTTTCGACCCACTTGCACTTGACCTTCAGCTCTGCGCAGATCGCGTTACCCAGGTCGATATCGAAGCCCACCAGGCTGCCATCGGCGGCCTTGGATTCGAATGGCGCATAAGAGGGGTCGACGCCAAAGCGCAACTCTTTGTACTCCTTGGCCAGCGCAGAACCGGCAGCCACACACAAAGCTAATGCAGAAAGGGTGAGAAATGCTTTTTTCATTATTTTATTCCCAGGGACCATCGGAAGCGCTTGTGACGCAAAAGCATATTGACTGTTTGGCAAGATGTCTTATGCACACGCAGATACTTGTACAGACAAGCATATGCAATCACCCGGCCAATTCGCGCAGTGGGCGTTTGAGAAAGCGCGTACAGCGCTCTGGGATGGGCTTTTCAGGCAAGTGAGTGCAGGGCGGGAGGCCGCCTGCGAGGCTGTTACCAAAGCAGTTTTTTACACCCGGCTGGGGTATGGGGTAACAAAGTGTGAGATCAAGGACGTCGATTTTCAGGCGGTGTGGATTTTTGAAGGTGTACATATCCGTTGCTGCGGTAACCGCCGCTCAGGGTTGCGCCCTTACGGCGGGTCACTTGTAAAAACGGAACGCCGCCCGGCCTCACGAGGGGCGTGTCCCGCAACAGCAACCGAGGCGGCCTACCGGCCGGCCTGGTTGCTGGGTGCGTTCGAATTTTCCTGGCTCAATCCTTGATGCTCCAGCAGCACCGACGGTCAGCACGACGTAGTTCAACGCGCAGCGCGCTGGAAATAACGCCAGAACAGTAATGCATAGACGATGTCACCCGATGCCGCTACTGGCAATGGCCAGGGGATGCTGCCCGCCAGCCAGTGACCATAGACCACCACAACAAACAGTACTTTCAGGATAATCCCGAGCAGGATATAGGGACGATACTGCAGCGGATCGCGAGCGATCATCCAATAGGCCCAGCCGAATATGATAACCAGGCACGTGGTGAGTTGAATGAAGAGGGTTGAGGTGGGGGTAATTTGCAGCCCCAACAGTGCAGCTACGGGTCGCAGGGCCACAAGTAATGGAAGACCCGCGAGTACGTTGAAACAAGCGGCAGAAATAAACAGCTTGCGGGTATAACTGTCGGTCATGGAATTGTTCCTGAGAGGTGGTGACGCGTCTCGTCGCGCTGAGACATCTTGTAACTTCCGGGCCTCAGCCAAGCAGCTTGAGTAATGCCGGATAGCTATTGGGGAACAGCCTGCTTATCCAGAACAAGGTGCTCGACTTGTTCCCTGTGATAATGCGCTTGGTTCCTTTGCGCAGCCCCTTGATGATGTCGCTGGCACAATCCGCCGCTGGCGTCAGCAGCATCTTGTCTGCCAGTGCCGTGAACCTTTCTTCTGTTTTGCCGGCGGCCTTACAACGTCGTCCGGACTTCTCGATATTGGTTCGAATTCCTCCGGGGTGCACACACACGGCGCGCACGCCGCTGTCCTCAAGTTCCGACCAAAGCGCTTCGGTGAGACCCCGTACGGCGAACTTCGACATGTTGTAAGCGCTTTGCATCGGGAAACCCACCAGGCCAAATACGCTGGAAATGTTGACGATGCAGCCTTCTCGCTGGGCCTGCATCATCGGCAGGAACGCTTTGGTACCGTACAGCACGCCCCACAGGTTGATACCGAGTTGCCACTCGTACTCATCGATGGAGGTGTTGGCAACTGTCCCGATGACTGCGGCACCTGCGTTATTGATGACGAAGTGCGCCGTGCCAAAATCTCGCTTTACCTCGTCGGCGTGGGCCTGGAAGGCGTCCCAGGACGATACGTCCAGGAGGTAACCTTTCGCTTTGCTGGCGTCAGGCAATAGCTTCATGGTTTTGTCGAGACCCACCTGGTTGATGTCCGACAGGGCGACATGCGCGCCAGCTTCCACCATCTGGATAGCCAACTCCCGACCAATGCCTGATCCTGCGCCGGTGATGACGACTACTTTGTTTTGGAACATGTTTTTATCCTTCTTGTTTTGATTGGTTTGGCCACTACAAATTTTTCTGACAAGAACTATTTGCTGAGAATGTGGATCGCGACGGCTGCCTCCTCGATACCCTGCAAACCGCCACCGTTCTCCTGGATTGCATGGCGTGCGCCATATACCTGGCGTGCACCAGCCTCTCCGCGCAGTTGCGTCACAAGTTCGTAGAGTTGTCCGATCCCGGTAGCGCCGAGTGGATGGCCTTTCGATTCCAGGCCACCTGAGGTATTGACCGGGATGCGCCCGCCCAGCGTGAATTCGCCACGTTCAGCCGCAGGTCCGCCCTGACCGAACGGGACCAGGCCCAGGTTTTCGACCTGAATGATTTCGCCCATCGCCGAGGCGTCATGGACTTCGGCGACATGCATGTCTTGCGGCCCCAGGCCCGCCTGTTCATAGGCCTGGTTAGCTGCCAGGTGACCGACGTTCAGTTCCGGCTGATCGAGCCGGCGATGGCTGAAGCTACGGATGACGCTGGCCGCTATCTTGATGCAGCGGCTTCTGTCGGCACCGATGCGTGCGAGTCCTTCCTCGGTGCACAGGATGGCTGCTGCTGCACCGTCCGACAGCGGCGCGCACATTGGCAGGGTGAGCGGGTAGGTGATCGGAGGGGCGGCAAGGATTTCGTCGATACCGAAGGCTTTGCGAAATTGCGAGTAGGGGTTATGGACCGAGTGAGTGTGGTTTTTTGCCGACACCGCTGCGATCTGTCGCTGCGTGGTGCCGTAGGTTTTCATATGCTGGCGGCACAATGCGGCATAGATGGCCATGAACTTACTGTAAGGCTTGTCCGATTCCGAGCCGGCGGGCGGCACTACACCTTCGCCCATTTTTACCAGCGTCTGATAATTCTCTTCGGCGCGAGATACGTCCCAACCAGCCTCGAACAGCGAGAGGGCCTTCAGTTTATCCGGGATGTTCATCTTTTCCGCACCCAACGCCAGCGCGATACTGGCCGTACCGGCCTTGAGACTTTGCACGGCCAAATTGAAGGCTGAGCTACCCGAAGCGCAGGCATTCTCGATGTTATAGATAGGAATGCCTTCAATACCGATCTTGCTGAACACGACCTGACCCGGGATCGAGAGCTGGCCTTGCAATGGGCCATTGGTCATGCCGGCATAAAACGCGATATCGAGATCGGCGGCAGTGCAGTGGGCGTCCTTCAATGCGCCCTGGAAAGCCTCGCGTGCCAAGTCGTCGAGGCTGCGTTCGATGTGGCGACCGAAGACGGTCATGGCGATGCCGGCGATATAGATATTGCTCATGGAAAATTCCTTATATTCAGTGGGTCAGTGTCCAGTTCGCACCCCACGGCGTGGTTGACGTTGGGTGCGCCTGGGCATCGGATTACTGAAGTTGCTGGTCGTTACCAGGTTCAGGCAGGCGTATCTCGGCCACGTGCACGCCGAGGTTGAAATCGACTCGATTTTTTTCCCGATCGGGTCGTTCGACGGGCCTGAGATCCGCGGTTGTGTCAGATCTTGCGGGCCGAGTTTTTCCAATACGGCTGACGCAGTTCTTTTTTCAGCACCTTGCCCACCGGACTACGTGGCAGGCTGGTCGTGAAGTCGACCGACTTCGGTGCCATCACGCTGCCCAGCCTGGCTTTGCACAGCTCGATAAGCTCCTGCTCGGTGGTTTCCTGGCCTGGGTTGAGCTCGACCACGGCCTTGACGGCCTCGCCCCATTTTTCATCGGGCACGCCAATCACGGCACAGTCCTGAACCGCCGGATGTCCCCACAGCACTTGCTCGACCTGGCTGGGATAGACGTTGAAACCGCCGGAAATGATCATGTCCTTTTTGCGATCGGTGAGGTGCAGATAGCCTTCGGCATCGATATGGCCGATGTCGCCGGTATGCAGCCAACCGTCGACGATGGTCTCGGCGGTCTTCTCCGGCTGCTTGTAGTAACCCTTCATGATCAGGTCGCCGCGCACGCATATTTCACCGGTTTCACCGCGCGGCAGGATCTGGTGGGTGTCGCTCATCACTTCGACGCGGACCAGCGGGTTAGGGCGGCCGACCGAGGACAGGCGTTCGTCGTCGGCGAATTGGCCGTCCACCAGATGCTCGTCAGGACGAAAGTTGGCGATGCTGGCCGGTGCTTCGGTCTGACCATAGCCGCCGGTCATGACCGGGCCGAAAATCTCGATAGCTTTCTTCAGCTTGTCTACCGACATAGGAGCCGCGCCGTACATCAGGTACTTCACCGAGGAGAAGTCCAGCTTCTCGATGCCGGGAATTTCCAACAGCCTGTAGATCACCGTTGGCGGCAGAAAGAGCTCGCTGACCCTGTGCTGCGCAATGGCGTTCAACATCAATGCCGGATCGGGTTTGGTAATGACCACTACAGTGCCACCTTGCGCCGTGCAGGGTACGGACAACAGGCCGGCAGTGTGGGTCATCGGTGCGGCGGCCATATTCACCGGCTTTTCACCATCGCGATAAGCACAGGTCAGCATGAAGTGGGCGATGAACGTCTGCACGCTGCGGTGGGTGTTCATCACGCCCTTTGGCGTGCCCGTAGTGCCACCAGTGGGTGAGACCGCCACCACGTCGTCCATGTCATAAGCGACTTCGGGACGGTTCGCCGGCTGGCCGGCACTCCATAGCTCCAACGAAGGTGCATCGACAGCGTCGGCATCGATACAGATCCAGTGTTTGATCTTAGGCAGCCTGGACCGTAGCTCGGCGATGATTTGCGCGAAATCGTTCTGGTAGAACATCACCTCGCAGTCGAATGCGTCGAGGAGGTAGTGATTCTCTTCGCTGGAATTGCGCGCATTGACTGGAATCCAGGTCATGTTGGCGCGCCATAGACCCAGTGTGCAGGCCCAGGCGGTGACGTCGTTACCTGACCAGACGGCACCCTTGGTTTCCTTCGGCAAGCCCAGTGCGAGCAACTTGTTGGCGATGCGACACGAGAGCTCGCCGATTTCGTTGAAGGTGTAGGAGCGCTCGCCCTGGATGTAGGCGACCCCGGCAGGGTTGATGCCCCAGCCGCGATCGTAAAAATCGATGATGGCCATAAATGGTTCCTGTGCCGGTAATCAGAGTTTGGTAACGGTGGCACGGGCCAGGCCGCGCTCTTCCAGGAAACCGAGCAGATAGCGGTGTCCAAAAGCCTTGGAACCGGAAGCGAAGCCGACCTTGTTGGTGTCGTCGTCGAGCAGCCTGATCGCCGCCGCGGCCTGTAGGGCACCGGTGGAAATATAGGGTGTGACGCCATGCACGGTAGCGCGCACGGCGGACAGGTGACCGCGGCCGATAGCGATGTCGACGCTGCGTTGCAAGGTGGTGCGTTCGCGGGGCGGCATGCTCGGCGTGGTGGCCTCTACCAGGCTCTTCACCACCGCGTCCTGCTGCTCCTTGGACAAGTGCTTGTATTCCGCTTCCCACTTCTGGCTCAGGCCATGCACCATTGGCATCACATTGTTGTCGTAGAAACCGACCGCGGAGGTGCAGGCGCGCACGCGCGGATCATGCTCGAAGTAAATTGGCAGCGAGGTTCCCCCCCAAGGCAGGCAGAAAACCGGCTGCATGAAGTTGGGGTCGACAATGTTGAACGAAGCGGTGGCGGGGTGCTGCACCAGCTTGTTTTCCCACAGGTAGAACTGCTCCCGGTGGAATAATTCGAAAATCGAGGCCGCCGAGCCCAGGCTGACCCCGGCGACATCACGCGGGCCGCGGCACAGGGCGGCGGTTTCCAGCACGTCGATGCCGGGGGTTTCCAGCGCCAGTTCGGCGGCGATCTCGGAGAAGCTGAACATGTAGGACAGCGATGGCGAAACCAGCAGGCCAGCCTGACGATAGAGCTCGCCAAATTGCTCGCGAACCTGACGGACGTAGCTTTGCTCGCCGGTGGTATCTATGTGGTGGCAGCCGGCCTTGAGCGCGGCCTCGACGGTGGTCAGACCGAAGTTGACGAAGGGGCCAACGGTGTTGCAGACCACTTTGGCCCCCTTGAAGGCGGCGCTCAGCGACTCGACGTTGTGCTCGGCCTCGATGATTTCATAGGTCGCGGACTCCAGGCGTACCACACGTTGCGCCATCATTTCCTGCGCGCGCTTGGCATCGCGCGCCACAGCGGTGAAGGGGATGTTCTGGTCGATCAGCCAGTCCATGGTCAGCATGCCGGTGTAACCACTGGCGCCATAGACAACTACGGGGAATTTAGCCATTTTTTGCGTCTCTTGTTTTTCGGGTTTTGGGTAGCTGCAAGCATCAATTCTGTGACCAGCCTTCGGCATAGAGCTGTTGGCACAGGAGGCCAACACGCATCGTGATGATGGTGTTCTCACCATCCTCGATCAGTGCAGAGCGGGCATCGCGGAAGATTTTTTCGATCGGGTATTCGCGTGAGGTGCCCGCGCCACCGAATAGCTGCAGTGCCTCGCTGGCAACCTTCATGCACTCTTGGGTGACCGTTACCTTTGCTGAAGCTGTCGCGTAGGGGTGAGCGCACGGTGACAAACGCGCATAGGCCAGTGACCGCCGAGCGACGCCGCGCGCCAGTTCAACGCGGCGCATCATGTCGCCCAGGCGGTAGCGTGTGAGCTGATGGTCGATCAGCAATTGGCCGCCCTGTTTGCGTTCATGGCAATACTGCAAAGCCATTTCGAAGGCCGAGCGGGCGACGCCGGTGAACACCTGCGACATGTGCGTACCGGCGTAGGACCAGGCCGAGGATTGGTTGCCGTAATATTGATCTTTCAGGGCGACGGCAAAGCGGCGTGGTATTTTCACGTTGCTGAAATAGATTTCGCCCTGTGGCAGGGCGCGCTGACCGATTTTGTCCAGCGGCTTGCCGCGTGAAATACCGGGCAGGTCGAGCGGGATGATCACAGCTACGCCGTGGGGTCTGCCATCGGCATCGAAGTAGCCGTCACCATAGTCAGCGGTCATGTGAGCCAGCGCGACTTGCGCCACGGCACCGTTTGAAACCCAGGCCGAACATTGGCCATTGATAACGATCTCGTCCTTGCCGACTTTGGCGCAGAGGCTGCCCTTATTGCCTTCCTGCCCGGGCGGCCATTCGCGCTTCATGTCGTAGATCATGAGATCGCTGCCTTTGTCCGGGTGAGTCACCATCCAGCAGCCGATCTTGCCCGTGCAGAGCTCTACGAGCTCTTGATTGCCGGCGGCCATGGCCATTTGCAAGGGAGCACCGCAGACAACCAGGGAAATCCCCAGGCCGGCATCGCCCCACCCCATTTCCTCGCCGATCAGTGACTCAAGACGAACGGCGGTCTGGGGTTCGAACTGAGAGAAGAAAGCTGGCTCGATACCGAGCTTGGCCGCCTCTTGAAACACCGACCAGAATGGCGAGTCTGGTGCGCACACGTCGGCGGCACTCATTTTGTCGAGCTCCCGGCCGATGGGGCGTAGTACGTGTTTGGCAAACTGATGCACCGTCTGCTGTATGGCGCGCTCTTCTTCGGTCAGCGGCGTTTCAAAGCCAGTCAGACCGACGGCAGGCAATCGCAGGGTTTCGTGCAATGTGATCATTGTGAAGGCCTCGCCTGGAGTTGTGATCGATCTGCCCCGCACTTATGCGAACGGCGGAAATTCGGGTGATTATTGTTCTTCCCGACATCGACAACTCACCTGAAAAGCGGTCATATTTGTCAAAATATGCTCATCCCGAGATGCCCATGAATCCGCAGCAACAGGTCCATGAAACACTGGGATTGCCCTTGCTGGGCGGCCTGGTGTGCAGTGAAATCCCCTTGTATGCGGAGCGCTATTTCTTGCATACGACTGATTTATCCGTCCCGCCCGTTGACTTCATGGCCCTGCTGACCCAGTTCGGTGGCTCGCGGGCGGATGAGGGGGCAGGGGGCGAGTTGCGCTCAACATCGATGCCCCGCTTGTCAATGCTGCTGCCTGCAGGTTGTGCCACTCAATGGCACTATTCCGGCAGCATTGATTTCGCGGTTTTTTATCTGCCCGAGCGCACTGATGGCGTGTTTCGACAATTGCGTGAGCTATGCGCTGGCGCGCAGGCGCCATTGCCCGTCAGTGATGGTTTGGTGAGCGCGGCGGCCCGGCAATTGATGGATGAGCTAAGTCTTGGGAAAGGGGCTGATCAGGGGTTCATGGCAAGATTGGCCATGGTCATGCTTGAGCAGGTGTATCGTGCGCTACGAGTTGACGCGAGCAGAGGTATTTATCCGCCGCATATTCATCTGGCGCGCCTGCATACGGTACTGGTCTTCATTCGCGAGCATCTGGGGCAGGAACTGTCGATCAGCACGCTGGCTGGCCAGGCGGGTGTCAGCCCGGCTCATTTCCGACGGCTGTTTCAGCGCGCCATGGGTATGCCGCCCCATCGCTATGTGATGAATGTACGACTGGAACATGCACGTGATTTGCTCATGCAGACCGATCTACCTATTTTGCATGTGGCACTGGAGTGTGGTTTCAGTTCTCAGAGCCACCTGACGGCAGCGTTCAAGGTTGCGCACGCCAGTACACCGGCCGAATACAGAGCCCTGGCTGGAAGGTAGCGGATTCTTTTGCGTGGCGAGCAGGTCACGGCACCGAAAGTACGCAAGCGGCTTGCGTTGGATTGCACCGGGGTTCAAACCCCCGGACCATTCCATGGTAGTGTTCGACCGTTTGGAACTGTATCCAGCGACCTTCAGACGCTCCTTGGGTAGGCGTCTATCAACCACCAGGGTCTGAAAGAAATGGATTGCATAGAACCCCAACTGATCCTCAAAACCACACCGCCGCGTAGTCAGAAATCAGCACGGATGCGAAACCGCCTGGGTATCCAGACCCAGGAACTGACAGACAAAGTGGTGATCGCCGTTCAAGCGCCGGCAGGCTTCGGCAAAACCTTTCTGCTGACCCAATGGCGTCGTGAATGTTTGTCTCACGGCGCCGTGGTGGCCTGGATGACGCTGGATGCACAGGATGATGGTGCGCGTTTTGTCCAGGGGCTGGGAGTTGCCATGGCAATTGGCAGCGGTCGGCCATCGTTTGCCCGCGCATTCGAACCTATTGCGGGACTGGGGCGTGACGAACAGGAAGGGCTGACGCAGTGGTTGGCGGAAGTGGCCGATCTGGGTAGCGAAACCGTATTGATTCTGGATGAAGTGGATACCCTGCCCGAGCTGACGATCCGTTACTCCCTGACGTACCTGCTGCACAACGCGCCGGCCAATTTGCGCATCATCATGGCCTCTCGCACACGGTTGAATCTGCAGGTGGCGGACCTCGCGGCAAGAGGGCTTTTCACGACGATCATGACTGCGGCTTTACGACTGAATGTGGAAGAGGCGATCGCCATCCTCAATGACCGTTTCGGCACAAGGGTTGATGCCGACCTCTGCGTGCGACTGCACGAGATAACCGAAGGCTGGCCGCTTGGTCTGCAATTAGCGATTTCGGCGTTGGAGAAGAGCCCGAATCGGAGTGCGGCAGTCGAAGAGTTGTCGACTTGCCTGGGTGATATCCAGCGTTATTTCGTCGACAGTTTACTCGCACATCTTCGGGAGGAGCAGGTTCGCTTTCTGACCGGCATTGCAGTGTTGGAAATGGTCCAGCCCTTGTTATGCGAGGCGCTGACGGGCAACGCTTGCTCGGGTGAGTTGCTGAAGGAGTTATGTGCCTCGACACCGATTTTTGTTGAAAGCATCGACAGTGACTGGGTGCGCATCCATCCATTGGCGCGGGAATTTCTGCTCGGTCGTTTTGCCGACTTGCCGTTGGAGGAACGTCAGGGTTATCACCGGCGCGGTGCTGTGTGGCTGGAGCACCACGGTTTCCTGGAGCAGGCCGCCCGGCAATATCTGTTGGCCGGCATGCCCCAACCGGCCTATACGTTGATCGGCAATTGCCTGTACGAAGTCATGTTGCAAGGGCAGTTCAGTCGGGTGCTGGAGTGGGTCGAGGAGCTTGGTCCCGCTGACGTGTTGTCGCATCCGCGCATCTGCCTGGCGGCGGCCTGGACTTTAGCCATGGGAGAGCGTCAGGCAGAAGCCGCGCAATTGATTGCTGCCATTAAACAGCATCCGTCCGCCGACGAGGCGACACGTTGTGAAGCGGCCGCCATCGCCGCCGCCGCCGCCTACTTTGCGGACCATCCGGATCAATCGCATGAACTCATCATGCCTTGGGTCGATCGATTGCCTTCATTCTCGATCAAGGTGCAAGCGATTGTCGCGAGCCAGATCGCCCGGCTGACGCTGTTGCAGGGACAACCGGAGAAAGCCCGACGAATCCTTCAGCGAGCACCGCGTTACGCGGCTAGTACTGGCCTTGATGCCATACGCGGGTATGGCGAGTGGGTGGTCGGTCTTGCCTATTTATACGAGGGTCGAATGGTGTCGGCGCGTACTGCGTTGCACGACAGCCTGTTGCATGCCGAACGGGACATCGGTCGGCGCAGTCCGGTGGCGGTCATGTTAGCGAGCGCTCTGGCGACGGTGTTGCTGGAACAGGGGGAAGTCCAGGAGACCGCTACGGTGCTGGCGAACAGGCTGGATATCGTTGAGCGATTGGCCTCTCCCGATGCGATTGTGCAGGGTTTCCTCGCCGCCTCTCGACTGGCCTCACTTCAGGGGCAGGGGCATCGCGGGCAGGATCTGCTCGAGGCGTTATTCGCCCTTGGAGAAGAGCGAAATATTCCACGATTCTGCATTGCCTCCCTGGGAGAGCAAATACGCCTGCATGCCTTGCAGGGACGCAGCGATACCTGTCAGGCATTATGGCGCCGGCTGGACAGTTTCACGCCGGTTATTGCCCGTGAGCGAGCAGGGTTGCTGGGTCCGGAGCTGGACTTGCTGGCCGGGGTAGCCAACGCTTATGCCTTACTGGCCCAACGTGACTGGGAGGCGATGCTGGCGGTGCTGGACAGGGTTGGCGAAACAGCCGAATACCTGCGTCGTGGGCGAGACATCGTGCAGATCAAGCTGCTCAGGGCGCTGGCACTTCGGGCGACCGGACAGGGCGGCACCGACTATTTGCTGGAGGCTGTCAGCCTCGCGCAAGAAAACGGTATGTTACGCGTGGTGCAGGACACCCATCCGGACCTGATCAAATGGAAGCAGACGCTCCAGCGTGATACCGTCAATTTGCTTGCGGCGACCTCTACGCCCGCACCTGTTCCGCGACCGGAATCCACCCCCTTGAGCGTGTCCCCGAGTCGTCTCTTGACGCCCAAGGAGCGCGAGGTGTTGCAGCTATTGGCTCGCAACCTGTCCAACAAGCAAATCGCCCTGGCGCTGAATGTCGGCGAGGAAACCGTGAAGTGGCACCTGAAAAACCTGTTTGGAAAATTCCAGGCCGGCACAAGACAGCATGTAGTCGCGCGCGCATACATGCTGGGAATTCTCGAGACAGCGAGCTGATGCGAACTCACCACCCGAGGTGATCCGTTCGGATCATCCTTTAACTCCCCCCCTAATCCGATTTCCAGCCACCCCCCCAGTCAATGGGGGGGTACGCTTTTCGACTTCGCAATAGTCTGAATCCACAAAAGCACCAACGTATCGGTGAGTGGGAGCAGGTTTATGTCTGTAAAAGTGCTGATCGCCGGTGCAGCAATGGTGCCGTTTCTACCGCTGGGTGGCTCTGACAGTCATGCGGCATTGGCGGGGCAAGCTATTCGTGCAGCGCTGGCCGATGCGCGGATCGACTATGACCTGGTCGACCAGGTGTTTACTTCCTGCGTACACGCAGAAGCCGGTATCGCCGAGCAAATGTTGTCGCAGATTGGCTACTCGGGGGTGCCGACTTTCAGCCTCGGCGATGGCTGTGCGTCGGCCAGTAGTGCTTTCCATCTGGCCCGCAATAGCCTGCTGTGCGGCCAGGCTGAATGTGTCCTGTTGGTGGGTGTCGAGTGCATGCCGGCACACATCTCCAATCGTGAGTTTTTCGGTTTGAAAGATCTCGCTCGCGATGAGTCGGCAACGCTCAGGCAGGATGAGAACCCCATCGGCTTTATCGAGCGTCGACAACAACCGGCGCTGCTGTTCGCGGCCCAAACCAGTTGGTTATTGACACGCATGGGCATTGCTCAAAGCAGCTTCGATCAAGTGCTTGAGCGGGCACGGGCCCAGGCCGGGCGCAATCCCTACGCCGTGTTGAACCGAGTGCCGGATCGCGACGGCTGGCTCCCGCCTTATCTGTGCCCGCCCGCCTGCGGTGCGGCGGCCATCCTGCTCTGTACCCCGGCCTTCGCCCTGCGTTTCGGCGCTCGGGCGGACGTCACCGTGTTGGCCAGTGTCAGGGGCAGTGACAGCGCTTCAGAGCAGGAAACGGGTTGCGTGCTGGATGTGCTCGGACAGGCGACCACCCGGCGAGTCGCGCAGTTGGCCTATCAGCAGGCGGGCCTCGGTGCGGAAGACATCGACGTGGTTGAACTGCACGACCAAAGCGTCGGCGACTTCATGGTCAATAGCGCCGCGCTGGGCTTTTGCCGGGAGGACGAGATCGATCGATTCGTGCAGCAAGGACACCGCCTGAAAGGACAGATGAATGCGGTGTGCCCATCGGGTGGCTTGCTGGGACGTGGTCACGCCCCGGGTGCCACCGGGTTGGCGCAACTGGTCGAGTTGGTCTGGCAACTGCGCGGCGTGGCCGACGGCAGGCAAATTGCTGGTGCCCGCACGGCTTTACAACATAGCACCGCCCTGGGCCGGGCGGTGTCGGTCACCCTTTTGCAGCGCACCTGAGAGGAGGCTCACTACGCCGTGATTCAACCCATGACTTTTCGTAAACCATAGAGCAGGTGGCAAGCTAGATGAACAAAAATAATAAGATCTGCCATGCAAACCTTCGCAAAGGGTTGTTGGCCTCCGCCATTCTCACCGGCCTGGGCATCGCGCCCGTAGGGGCTGTGGAGATCAACACGGGGAATGAAGACTTTGCGGTTCGCTTCGACAACACGCTGAAGTTCAACTACGCCCAGCGCGTGGAAGCCCCCAACAGCAAGTTGGCCAATTCGTGGAACAACAATGACGGGGATCGCAACTTCTCCTCCGGCAGTCCCGTTTCTCAACGACTGGATGTGCTGACCGAACTGGACGTGGTTTACAAAGAAAAAGTCGGTTTCCGTGTCAGCGCCAACACCTGGTACGACCACGCCTACGACGATATTGGCAGCGATAACGCCTCGACCAATCAGCTCAACAACGGTAAGCCGGACTCTCGTCATCAAAGCGGTTACGCCGATCGGTATTACAACGGTCCTTCTTCGGAAATCCTTGATGCCTTCGTGTTTGGCAGCACGGAAGTCGGCGATGAGTCACTGCTCAGCGGCAAGCTCGGCAAGCACACCGTTTACTGGGGTGAAAGCATCCTCGCCTTTGCCCATAGCAATAGTTATGGCCAGTCCGGTCTGGATATTTCCAAGTCGCTGGCGGTCCCGGGAACAGAAGCCAAAGAACTGTTCATTCCGCGTAATCAGTTGTCCACCAGCCTCACGGTCAACCCGGAACTGACCCTCGCCGCGCAGTACTTCCTGGACTGGGACGCCGCGCGGTTGCCGGAGTCGGGCACTTATCTGGGGTTCAACGACGGCATTCAAAATGGCGGGCACAACCTGTCGTTGATCGGCGGCCGAAACCCGCTGTTCGGCACACCTGGCCCACTGGGTGCCAACCAGTTTTTACGGCTGTCCAACGGGCATACGTTTACCCCGGACAACCAGGGTGACTTTGGCCTGATGGCCAAGTGGAGCCCGGAATGGCTGCAGGGTACGCTGGGTTTCTACTACCGCAAAACCTCCGACATTCTGCCCAACCTGGTGTTGCAGCCAACGGCGGTCGGCCCTGCGCAACTGATCTCCGGCAATGCCGGCAGCTACAACCAGTTCTATGTCGACGACATCGATATCTACGGCATCAGCCTGTCGAAAAGCATCGAAGGTGTCAGCGTCGGTTTCGACCTGAACTATCGCCACAACATGCCGCTGGCCAGCGTGCCGGCAACGGTCAATCCGGTAGCCGGTGCTGCCGGTTTGCCTGGCTTCATCAGCAGCTTTGATGGTGATAACGGCGTGGCCCGGGGCAACACCGTGCACGCGGTGCTCAACGGCTTGACCACTTTCGGTGCGACACCGGTCTGGGACAGTTCGACCTTGCTGGTTGAAGTCGCCTACAGCCGCTGGCTGGACGTCACCGAGAACAAGCAGCTGTTCAAAGGCGAAGACTGGTATCGCGGTGTCGACAAGGTCACCAAGGACAACTACGTCCTGGGCGTCAACTTCAACCCGACCTGGTATCAGGTGTTCCCCGGCATCGATATGTACCTGCCGGCCAACTACAGCGTCGGCCTTGCGGGCAACTCGTCGGTTCAGCTCGGGGGTAACAAGGACTCCGGCAGTTACTCGGTGGGCGTTGGCATGGACGTGCACAACCAGTACCGGTTTGACCTGAAGTACGTGGACAACTTTGGTCCGTTCGACACCTGCGGCTCAGCCGGTGGTGCAGGTGTACAGGGCGAGGGTGCCGCACCTGGGGCCAACGGCCAATACAACTGCGTACCGGGGCAGACCACTGCTTTTGGCGGTACTCAGCCTCAGCTCAAGGATCGGGGCATGGTCACTTTGACCTTCAAAACGACCATTTGATCGAAGTCTTTGCTTGATAGCAGGAGTCACTCCATGAAGTTCGTCAATACGCTTTTGTTCACTGCCTTGACCGTTGCCATCGCGGGTGCGGCACACGCAGCCGTGTCCCCCGATGAAGCAGCCAGACTCGGCAACAGCCTGACAGGCGTCGGCGCTGAAAAGACCGGCAATGCCGACAACACCATTCCGCCCTACACCGGCGGTCTCACTACGGCGCCGGCCAGTTTTCAACCGGGTAGTTCGTTCCGTCCGGACCCTTATGAGGCCGACAAGCCACGCGTTGTCGTCGATGGCAAAAACGTCAGTCAATACACCGACAAACTGACCGCAACCACGCAAGAACTGCTCAAGCGTTACCCGACGTTCCGGGTCGATGTGTTTCCGACTCATCGCAGCGTTGCGCTGCCTCAACGGTTGCTGGATAACACCGCAAAAAACGCCGTCGGCACTAAAACACTCGAAGGCGGGGTAGCACTGGAGAACGCGTTGCCGGGCGTTCCGTTCCCGATCCCGAAAGATGGCTATGAGGCCATGTGGAACCACTTGCTGCGGTATCAGGGGTATGCCACCAATTTGAAATATGACTCCTGGAACGTCGACAGTTCCGGGAGGGCAATTCTGGCCACGTCCGGCAATGCCTATCTGGAATACCCGCTGTACGATCCCAAGCGTATGGACCCGGCGAAAGAAACGGATCTGTTCTTCAAGACCAAACTCTACTACCAGGCCCCGGCCCGTCGCGCAGGCGAAGCCATCCTGGTGCAGGATGCCGTCAACCCTCTGAAAATGGAGCGTCGTGGCTGGCAATACCTGCCAGGTCAGCGCCGCGTGAAACTCGCACCGGATATCGCCTACGACACGCCAAACCCTGGCTCGGCCGGCGCTTCGACCTATGACGATGCCTGGGTATTCAACGGCGCAATGGACCGTTACGACTTCAAACTCGTCGGCAAGAAGGAAATGATCATTCCTTACAACACGTACAAGTTGAACTATCACAAGGTTGCTGCGGATATCACCACGCCGCATCACGTCAATCCGGACCTGATGCGCTGGGAGTTGCACCGCGTGTGGGTGGTCGAAGCCACGCTGAAACCGGGCAAACGCCACATCTACAGCAAGCGCACCTTCTACCTCGACGAAGACAGCTGGATCGCCCTGGCTTCGGATGAATATGACGCCAGCGGCAAGCTGTACCGCGGGTCCTTTGCACACATGGCATACAGCTATGACGTGCAGGCGCCGAACTCCGATAACCACATGATTTATGACCTGGTCTCTGGCAGCTACAACATCACCGGCATCTACGGGCCGTACGGCGGCGTCAAGTACATCGACCCGCTTTCGAAAGCGCAATGGGCACCTGAGTCATTGGCCGGCACGGGTATTCGCTGAGCCATAACGCAGGTGTTTTCTTGTCGCCGACAGTGTGTATCGCACTGTTCGGCGGCTTTTTTGCCGAGTAGACCTCATGAATACATTTAGATGGATTGCGCTCACTGCGCTAATTTTGGCGTTGGCTGCCCCATTCACCAGATCCGTCGTCGCCGCTGACTTTGTCGACGTGCTGTCGAGCCCCGCGATTCAGAGTGACAAGGCGATTGGCGGGGTGTTCACCGGGTTGACCCGTGCAGGTCAGCGCCTGGTCGCCGTGGGCCAACGCGGCCATATTTTTTATTCCGATGACAACGGCGTCCGCTGGCACCAGGCAGAAGTGCCGGTGAGTTCCGATCTGGTGGCCGTGCATTTTCCGAGCCCGACGCAGGGGTGGGCGGTCGGGCACGATGGCATTGTGTTGCACAGCGACAACAGGGGTGAAACCTGGAAGCGTCAGCTCGATGGCCGTCAGGTGGGGCAGATCATGCTCGAACATTTTCAGAAGCAAGAAGGGCAACAGCCCAATGATGCGTTATTGGCCGAGGCTCAACGAATGGTCGATGAAGGGGCTGACAAACCTTTTCTGGACGTTTGGTTCGCCAATGATAAAACCGGATATATCGTCGGCGCGTTCAATCTGATTTTCCGCACTGAAGACGGCGGCCGAAACTGGGTTCCGTTGATGGATCGCACCGACAATCCGGGAGCACTGAATTTCTACGGGATACGAGCAATCGGCGATGACCTGTTCATTGTCGGCGAACAAGGCCTGGTATTGAAACTGGACCCGGCAACGCAACGCTTCATCAACCTCCCGACGCCCTACGGCGGCAGCTATTTCGGCATCACCGGCAAGCCGGGCTCGGTGCTCGTTTATGGCCTGCGGGGCAATGTTTATCGCAGCGTCGATCACGGCGTGAACTGGGACAAGGTTGAAGTGGGGCTGTCCTCAAGCATCACCGCGAGCACGATCACCGCCGACGGCCGAATCATCCTGGTCAGCCAGGCCGGGCATGTGCTTGTCAGCACCGACGACGGCGCCAGTTTCACGCTAAAGCCACAAGACCGCCTGGGGCCCGCCGCTGCGGCGCAGGCCATCGCATCAGACGTCGTGGTGGTCGCGGGCGCACGGGGCTTGCGCCAGTTGCCCTTCGAATGAGCCCACATCCCACATAATAAAAAGAGACGAGCCACTTCATGGGTAACTACAACCTCGATACGATGCCGGTGATCCGAGAGCTGAAGGGCTTCGATGCACGCTCCGGCAATGTCCTTGAACGCCTGATTTTCAACAACCGCCTGCTGGTGGTGCTGACCTGCCTGATCGTGACGGTATTGCTGAGCTATTTCGCGGCCACTGGGCTGACGCTCAATGCCAGCTTCGAAAAGATGATTCCGCAGAGTCAGCCGTACATCAAAAACTACCTTGAGAATCGTCAGGCGTTACGCGGGCTGGGCAATACGGTTCGGGTGGTGGTGGAAAACACCGACGGCGACATCTACGACCCGAAATACCTGGAGGTACTCAAGCAGGTTAATGACACCTTGTTCCTGACCCCGGGCGTGGACCGGGCCTGGATAAAGTCATTGTGGACGCCTGCCGTGCGCTGGACCGAGGTCACGGAGGAGGGCTTCCGTGGTGGCCCGGTCATGCCGGACTCCTACGACGGCTCGGCCAGTGGGGTCGAGCAACTGCGCTTGAACATCGCCCGTTCCGGCATCATCGGCAGTCTTGTCGGCAATAATTTCAAATCGAGCATGATTGTGGTGCCGCTGCTGGAGAAGGATCCGGTCACGGGCGCCGCAATCGACTATCACCATTTTTCGCGGATGCTTGAAGAGCAGCTACGCAACAAGTTTGAGTTTGCCGGCAGTAGCGCGGTACACCTCGCCGGTGAAGAGGGCAAAGGCCCGATCAAGATCCGCGTGATCGGTTTCGCCAAACTGGTGGGCGATCTGATCGATGGCCTGATGCTGATCATGATGTACTTCGGCGCCGCAGCGCTGATCGCTACTGCCATCATCTTTGGCTTTACCCGTTGCGTGCGCAGCACCGCGCTGGTGATTCTGTGCTCGGTGGTTGCGGTGGTCTGGCAACTGGGCCTGATCACCTTGTTCGGTTATGCACTCGACCCGTTTTCGATTCTGGTGCCGTTTCTGGTATTCGCCATCGGGGTATCCCACGGTGCGCAGAAAATGAACGGGATCATGCAGGACGTCGGACGCGGTACCCATCAGTTGGTCGCCGCGCGTTACACCTTCCGCCGTCTGTTCCTGGCCGGACTGACCGCATTGCTGGCCGATGCCGTGGGTTTTGCGGTACTGATGCTGATCGACATTCCGGTGATCCAGGACCTGGCCGTCACCGCCAGCATTGGCGTGGCGGTGCTGATCTTCACCAACCTGGTGCTGCTGCCAGTGCTGCTGTCTTATTGGGGTGTCAGTCCCAAGGCGGCTGCGCGCAGCCTGCGTCAGGAACGGCAGGAGGTGAATGGAAAAGGGCTGGGCAATGTGTGGAGCCTGCTTGACCGCTTTACCGAGCGTCGCTGGGCGACGGTGGCGGTGGTGGTGGCCGGGTTGCTGGCGGCAGGTGGCTTCATGGTCAGCACGCAGTTGAAGATTGGTGATCTCGATCCGGGCGCACCCGAACTGCGCGCCGACTCACGTTACAACCGCGACAACGCCTACATCACTGCCAACTATTCGCTGTCCAGCGACCAGTTTGCGGTCATGGTCAAAACAGCCAGCGAAGGTTGCCTGAAGTACGAAACCCTGGTGGAAGCCGATCGTCTCGGCTGGCTGCTGCAACAGCAACCGGGCGTGCAGACTACCGTGTCGCTGGTCAACGCTGTGCGCCAGATCACGGCGGGTTCCTATGAAGGCAACCCGAAAATGCTGACCGTAGCGCGCAACCAGAACGTGCTCAACTACGGCGCGCAGCAGGCCTCGGTGAACAACCCGGAACTGTTCGACAGTGACTGTTCGATGATGCCGGTGATCGCTTATCTCTCCGACCACAAGGCCGAAACCCTCGATCACGTGGTCAAAGTGGCCGATCAGTTCGCCCGTGAACACAGCAACGACGATCGGCAGTTCATGCTCGCCGCCGGTAGCGCCGGGATCGAAGCGGCGACCAATATCGTCGTGCGCGACGCCAATCGCACCATGTTGTTCTACGTGTATGGCGCGGTGATCGTGCTGTGCTTCATCACCTTCCGCAGCTGGCGAGCGGTGGTGGTGGCGGTCGTGCCGTTGATGCTGACGTCGATTCTCTGCGAGGCGTTGATGGTCTGGCTGGGCATGGGCGTGAAGGTCGCGACCTTGCCGGTGATTGCCTTGGGTGTCGGCATCGGTGTCGATTACGCGCTGTACCTGCTCAGTGTTCAGTTGGCTCAGCAGCGTGCCGGTCTGTCGTTGACCGAAGCCTACAAAAATTCCGTTGCGTTCACCGGCAAAGTGGTGGCGCTGGTCGGCATCACCCTGGCGGCGGGCGTGATCACCTGGGCCTGGTCGCCGATCAAGTTCCAGGCCGACATGGGCATCCTGCTGACCTTCATGTTCATCTGGAACATGGTCGGCGCCTTGGTGCTGATCCCGGCGCTGTCGTATTTCCTGCTCCGTCGTGCTCCTTGAAGCGGCTGCTTGCATGCTTTATCCGCTCGGCTACCTGTGAGTCTCTGCCGCTTCTGAAACATCGACATCAAACAAGAATAAAAGGAACACAAAACCATGCTGGGCTTGATGCAAGATCAACCGCTGTTGATTTCTTCCGTTCTGGAACATGCGCTGAAGGCGCATCCGTACACCGAAATTGCCTCGCGCATGGCAGATGGAGGGGTGCATCACTGCACTTACGCCGACATCGGCGAACGCGCTAAACAAGTGGCCAATGCGCTGGTTGCGTTGGGTGTACAACCCGGCGACAGAATCGGCACCCTGGCCTGGAACGGTTACCGGCATATGGAATTGTATTTCGGTGTGTCGGGCATGGGCGCGGTACTGCATACGATCAACCCGCGGCTGTTCCCCGAGCAGATCGAATTCATCGCCAACCACGCCGAGGATCAGTACCTGCTTTTCGACCTGTCGTTCGCTGAGTTGGTCGAGCAGATCGCGCCGCGCCTGAAGACAGTCAAAGCGTTCATCGCTCTGTGTGAGCGGGAGCAAATGCCGGCAATCGATGTGCCTGGCTTGATGTGCTACGAAGACCTGATCGCCGGGCACAGCAATGACTTCATCTGGCCTGAGTTCGATGAGCGCACGGCGTCGTCCATGTGCTACACCTCGGGCACCACTGGCAATCCCAAGGGTGTGCTGTATTCGCACCGTTCTTCGATCCTGCATTCGCTGGCGCTGTGTACCTCGGATGGTTTCGGTCTATCGGCGGCGGATTCAGCGTTGTTGGTCGTGCCGATGTTCCACGTCAATGCCTGGGGTATGCCGTATGCCGCCGCAATGTGTGGCGCAAAATTGGTGTTACCGGGCGCCGCACTTGACGGCGAGAGCCTCTACACGCTGATGCGGGATGAACAGGTGACCCTGGCGCTGGGTGTGCCGACGGTGTGGATGATGTTGCAACAGCATGTCGAGACACAGGCTTTGCAACCGGCGACAGAGCTGTGCCTGAACCGGGTGGTGATCGGCGGAGCCGCCGCGCCGCGCAGCCAGGTCGATACGTTTGAAACCCGTTTCAATGCGCGTGTTTTGCATGCCTGGGGGATGACCGAGATGTCCCCGCTGGGCACCATCTGCAATCCGCTGCCCAAACACCGTGATGCTCCGCTGGAAGCAGTGCTCGACCTGCAGGCCAAACAAGGGCGGGCGTTGTTTGGGGTGTCGATGAAGATTGTCGACGAGCAAGGCGCTGAACTTCCGCGAGACGGCAAGGCAAGCGGTCTTCTACTGGTCAAGGGACCATGGATCGCCAGCCAGTATTACGGCGGCGAAGGAGGGCAGATTCTTGATGGCGAGGGCTGGCTCGATACCGGTGACATCGCAACGATCGACACTGACGGCTACATGCAGATCACCGACCGCGCCAAGGACGTTATCAAGTCGGGTGGCGAGTGGATTTCCTCGATTGATCTGGAAAATGCCGCTGTCAGTCATCCGGCCGTCGCCGAAGCGGCGGTGATTGGCATCCCTCATCCCAAATGGCAGGAGCGGCCGTTGCTGGTGGTGGTGCTCAAACCTGGTAGAACCGCGAGCAAAGACGATCTGCTGACGGTGTTGCAAAGCCGCGTGGCGAAATGGTGGCTGCCGGACGATGTGGCCTTCGTCGAAGCGCTGCCGCATACCGCCACCGGCAAATTGCAAAAGATGAAGCTTCGCGAACAGTTTCGCGACTTCAGATTTCAGAGCTGAAAGGCTATTTATCCAGGGGCACGATCAGCGGGCCGGCGAAGGCCTGCATGATCAACGCCACGGGTTGGTTGTGGCTGACCAGTTGGGCCATGGCGTTCATGTAGGGCGTCAGGTGACGAAAGTATTTCTTGTAGCTCGGACACAGGTAGTTCAGACCCGGCTCGCCATTGGGCGCATTCATGAAGCGGTTTTTCGGGCATTCGCCATGGCAGGCGAAGCGGTAATCGCACTGCTGGCAATACGTCGGCAGTGTCTCTTCCTTGGCGGCGCCAAAGGCTTGTTGCGCAGCAGAGGCGAGTAGCACGGCAGGATCATCGGTCTTCAGGTTGCCCAGCAGATACTCGGGATACATGTAGTGATCGCAGGAGTAGACATTGCCATCGTGTTCCACGATCGCCGCTTTGCCGCAGCGCGGGCTGAACAGGCACACCGAGGCCGGCAGCTGGCACCATGAGGCCAGTGCCCATTCGAAGTTCATGACATGAACCTCCCCGACATCCTGGCGCACCCACTCGTCAAAAATCGTGATGAGAAAATCGCCATAGGCCTCGGGGGCGACCGTTTGCTCCGTCACCATCGCGGGCTCCGGCACCACGTGCAAGCGCAATTCCGGCGGGATAGCGAAATGCAGACCCAGACTGACCTGTGAGGCGCTGGGCTTGCGTTCCACCACGGGGTTGAACTGAATATGACGAACGCCCTCAGACTTGAGGAATCGATAGATTTCCAAGGGAAATCTGGCGACATCGCGCGCCACGGTAACCAACACATTGAAGTCGATGTCATGCTGCTTGAGCAGTTCGAGACCGTGCATCACGTCATCGAAACTGGAGCGTCCGCGCTTGTCGGGGCGATAGAGGTCGTGAACGAATCGCGGGCCATCGAGGCTGATCCCCACCATGAAGCGTTCACGGGCGAGGAACGCGCACCAGTCGTCATTGAGTAACGTGCCATTGGTCTGCAGCGTGTTGCGAATGACTTTGTTCCCTGCGAACTGGCGTTGATACAGGACCGCTCGTTGAAAAAAATCCAACCCCAGTAACGTCGGTTCGCCGCCTTGCCAGGTAAATTCGACCTCAGGCGTGGGCTGGGCCTCGATGTAGCGCTGCACATACAGACGCAGTACCTCGTCGGTCATGCTGAAGCGTTCCCGAGGGGGGTAAAGCTGTTCTTTTTCGAGGTAGAAACAGTAGCTGCAATCGAGGTTGCAGATCGGCCCGACGGGTTTGGCCATGAGATGCAAGCCCTGGGGCGGGGATTCGTGGGTAGGCATGGGGGCAGGATCCGGGAGTCATCAGTCTGCCGCCCGGTTATCCGGGCGGCATTGAGGGTCAAGGCAAATACGTCACGTGTACATCCTTGACCTTGCCATTGAATGCGAAGGGCGCACGCTCGAAATAGTCCAGGGTGACGGGGGAACCGAGGTCTTGAGCGACGTCGAAGGTTTCGCTGGCGGTGAACGTCAGTGCCGGAGTGAACGGTGTCACCCCTTTGGCGGCTTCCTGCCCGTCAAGTCGCAAGCTCAGATTGGCCGGCGCTCCGGGCTTGGCTGACGACAGGGTCGTTAGCACTTCGATACTGACTTTGCCTGCGGGTACTCGTTCGGCCGAACGCAGTTTCACTCGAGAGATAGCCAGCGCGTTGTACTCGTAGTTCAGGAAACCGTCATCCATGTACAGGCTGACCCCGCCACCGATTCCGCCCAAGGCATACAACACGCCGGTGGCGTTAGCTGGAACCTCGGCGTCGACGACAACTTTGCTGTTCTGATTGCGCAGGTTCGGAGCCGCAAACTCTGGAAAGCGCTGGACACGATCACTGAAATGCCATTCGCGTTGGCTGCTGGAGATTCGTGCAGTCGGATCGAGGAAGGGGTAGAGACCGGCACCAATCGGATAGACATGGTTAGCCTTGGCCTGCACGTCAAACTCGGCCTTCAGCTCCGCAAGTTTTTCCGGATTGCTCGCGGCTAAGTCGTTGGCCTGGGAGTAGTCGTTTTGCAGGTTGTAGAGCGACCATCGGTCATTCGCCGGATTCCAGCCCATGAACTGCGCAAAGCCTTGCACCCAGGGTTTGCGCGGGCCAAAGACCGAGGCCATCCAGCCATCCTTGTAGACGCCGCGACTGCCGAAGACTTCGAAGTATTGCACCGGTTTTTTCGACTTCACCTGAGCGTCGTTGAAGGTGTAGCGCAGGCTGACGCCATCCATTGGGTCCTGAGCGATACCGTTGACCTCTTTGGGTGGCGTGATCGACAGCACGTCGTAGACCGTCGGGGCAATGTCGTTGACATGGTGAAATTGCGCGCGAACCCGGGCGTCGGCCTTGATCTGTTTCGGCCAGGAAACGGCCAGCGGCGTGCGCGTACCACCGAAGTAGCCGGCGACCAGTTTAGTGCCTACGAATGGCCCTGAACCTGCCCAGGCCCACGCGGCGTTGTACATGCTTTCAAGTTTAGGACCGCCGAGCGCGGACAAGCCGCCATACATCTCGTCGAGGACTTTCAACTGCTGCTCTTTGGGAACTGGAATCCCGTTTTGGGCCAGCAACTCATTAATCGTGCCCTCCATCCCCTCGGAAGAAGCGCCGTTGTCGCTGAAGACATAGAAGATCAGCGTGTTGTCGCGCTTACCTTCACGCTCCAGTTCGTCGAGGATCTTGCCGGCCTGCGTGTCGGCATGTTCCAGGAAGCCGGCATACACCTCCATCAACCGTGCCTGATACTGTTTCTGTTCGGAAGACAAGCTGTCCCAGGCTGGGAGCTCCGCCGGGCGTGGGGTGAGGACGGCGTCCTGCGGGATAAAGCCCAGGGCTTTCTGGCGAGCGAACGTCTGCTCCCGATAGGCGTCCCAGCCACCGTCGAACTTGCCTTTGTATTTATCGGCCCATTGCGCATTCACCTGGTGCGGACCATGTACGGCACCCGGTGTCCAATACATGAAAAACGGTTTTGCCGGTGCGTAGGTCTGATGGTCTTGCAGCCAGTTTACGGCCTGATTGGCGAGGTCTTCGCTGAGGTGATATTTCGGATCTCGCGCCGGTTCGATTGGCGTTGTGTCGCGGTACAGTCGCGGTTCGTACTGAGAGGTTTCGCCGGCCAGGAAACCGTAGAAATGTTCAAAACCGTAGGCCGTCGGCCACGTATCGAAAGGACCGGCCGCCGTGGTATCCAGGGGTGGTGTGTTATGCCATTTGCCGAACGCGGCGGTGCTGTAGCCATATTGCTTGAGCACCTCGGCCATGGTCGCCGAGCTTTTGGGGATCTTGCCGGTGTAGCCTTCCCAGTCAGTGGCCAGCTCTGCGATGACGCCGTTGCCAACCCGGTGATGGTTGCGTCCGGTGAGCAATGCGGCGCGAGTAGCGGAGCTGATGGCAGCGGTATGAAAAGCGTTGTAGCGCACACCACTGTCGGCGACTCGACTCAGGGTCGGCGTATGGACTGCGCCGCCGACGGTGTCGGACTGCGCGAAGCCGGCGTCATCGAGCATGATCACCAGGATATTGGGGGCCTCGGCAGGAAGCCGGGATTGCTGCTGACGTTTCTGGTGCTTGGATTCTTGCAGCGTCGGTTTGGCGTCACTGGCCGAAGGCGTCGGCGGGAAGGGCAGCGAGTCTTGTGCGGATGCGACCGAGCTGGCCAACAGTGCGCAGAGTTTCAGGGTGAAACGTCCGGCGGGTTGCAGCTTCTGGGACATGAGTGTCTCCGTTTTTTATTCATTGCAACGACGCAGCCGCCCGGTCGAACACCGGACGGCCGAGATATTGGAGAGCTGCTCAGACCGCAAAACTGGTGATGTCTTTGGGCTCGATATCATTGGCTTTACAGAACGCCAGGTAACGATCCACGCTGGATTTCCAGTTCTCGATGGCCACGACGTTGTTGTTATCGTCGTAATACAGCAGGTCGCCCTGGGTGATGTTCAAGGTGATCAGTTCATCGCCATATTCAGTCAGCACGATCGGCGTATGGCTGGAACCTGCGGTTTCGAACACCACGCCGCCCGGTTTTGAGATCCAGTCGTGCTCCAGGTATTTCCAGCCACCCTTGATGGTGTAAACGATGACCGTGCCGGAGTGATGGTGCTTGGGCAGAGAAGACCCGGCCGGGGCCTTGAGCAGGGTGATGGTTTCCCCGCGAACCGGGTCGCACTTGATGTATTTGATGAAGATTTCATCGCTGTAAGGTGCGAACGGAACCCACGGCAGGTCCTCGTCGTTGATGGAGGAGGTGTCGATGTTTTCATAAAACATGCTTGTTGTTCTCTGTTGGACGGTGGAAGGATTTACACGGTGCGTTAAGAGCATCGTGAACAGGCCGTGCTCACACCGCCCCCCTCTTGAGGAGGGGGATCCATCCAATGGCGTTGAATTGCGGCATACGGAGTGCCGTGCAAATAACGCCAAAACAACAATATCTACGGTTTGCGGCCACCGTTGGCCTTTGGGTGATCAAAGCGGACGTCAGGGCCTCTGTGAAACCCTGACGCCCCGGTTCAGCGGCGGCACGCCAGCGCCGTCCGCTGTACCGGTCGTTAGGTGCTCAATTGATTTTAACGATCGCCGGCGGACTCCACGTGCCTTTGCCAGGCGGCAGGACGGAAGGGTTTTCCGTCTTCGGCCAATACAGGCGCATCACCATGTAGATCAGATCATTCGGTGCGGGCAGCCAGTTGCTTTCCTTGTCCGCGCCGGGCGAGTCCTTCTGGATGTAGAGCGTCAACGAGCCGTCTGCATTCTTCTTCATGTCAGGCAGCATCGGCGAGTTGATGAGGTAGCGATTGACCGGATTCTTGATCAGCAGTTGCGACTTGCCGTCGTACATGGTCACCGACCAGAAGGCGTTGACCGGCGGGAGCTGTCCAGCGGGAAAAGTGATCGTGTAGTTGTGCTTGCTGCCGTCAAGCGGCGTCCCGTCGGACAGGATCTTGGCCATCGGATACGTGGCCTCTTCGGCGTCGTTGGCATAGATGCCTGCTTGTGCGATGGCGGCGCGCTTTAGCCAATCACCCTTGTAGAACGCGGCATTACCGCCGGAACTCACGATGTTCCAGCCATTGACCTGTGTGCCGAGATGATTGACTGCATCCTGGACCTTCGCATGCCCAGCCTGCATGCCCTCGACCACAGCGGCCTTTTGCTCGGCGGAGAGGTCCTGGAAGTTGAAGTCCTTGCCGGCGCCAATGCCCAGACGGGCCAGCTTCGCGCGGATCGCCACTTCATCCGGGGTGGCCGGGGCAAACTGCAAGGCAAAGCCCAGATACTTGAAGAAGTCGGTCTTGGCCAGGGCCTTGTCGAACTTCGGAAAGTTGATCGCCGGCGCGGCAGGCGGCGCGGGCTGCTTGAGATAAGCCGATAACGGCTGGGCCGCATAACCGGACTGGATCTTTTCGACGTTTGGCATGTCCGCCGGATTGAAGAGCTGGGTGCGAAAGATCGCGAAGAGGAGTTGTGTTTGGGAGTGAAACACCTTCTTGATGCCAGGCGGGGTCACGCCTTTCCAGTCTGGGCCGACCAGCATGTAATCGCCGGCTTCGCTGCCGGTGGTACGGCTGCCGATGTAACCGAAGTTGTTGGTGTTGTTATCGATGAGCTGTACCGAGTAGTACCGCGGTTTCTCCACCGTCGGTACCGAGAGCACGATCGGCTCGCTACGCAGGTCCATGAACATCAAGGAATACGGCGTATCGCTGTTCGGCGAGACGATGGCCGTGTCCTTGTAGGTGAAGACATTGTGCATGCTGTGAATGTGGTTGAACGGTGCCTTGTACTGGCCGGAGTTCTTGTCCACGGCATAGTCGTACATGGTGGCGTAGTTCATCACGATGGGCAGACCGTAGATGTAACCTTCCTCGGCGATGGCTTTTGTTTCGGCGGGAGTGATGTCCGCTGCTTGGGCGTGCGTAAATCCAAAGGACGCGAGCAATACCATTGCACAGCCAAATGTTCTCGGTAGTGTGGTTATCATGAACTTGAAACTCCATTTTTCGCATTAGATGGGATTAACTGCTGATCAGGGGATATTCAGTGTCGCGTTTGCTCACGACTTGATATCTCATAACGCTCCTTTTCTTGCTGTAAGTCTTTGTTTTTTCTGAAGCTGGTCGGCGCAAGCGCGACGCTGATCGAGGAGAACCACGACGGATGACAAGCTCAGACTGCTCGGTCAGTATAAGCAGCAAATCAAACTACGCTGCTGACATGAGAACAACTTGTCCTCTGATGCTAAAAGTAAATCTTACGGATAGTTTCACTTAGGAAAAAGTAGCGTGTACGCCACCCGGAACCCCCAACCGTGTGCACCATCCTCAGGACTGTCCGCCCAGTATCGCGGCCCTACCTGAAGGCTCATGGGCTGCTTGCCGACTTTGAACAATTGCGTCACGAACAGGTTGATCGGCACATTCCACTCCCTGGCTTCCCAGTCGTAAGTGGATTCTGTATTAATGCCAAAACTGGTGTACGACGCTGTGGTATAGACCAGAAAGGGTTGCAGATATGTCTGATTGACCTTCTCCTTGTCATTGGCCGGGTTGTTGTCCAGCGACCAGATGTGGTTCGCCAGAATACCGTTCGTCCAGCCGTTGGCCTGCTTCAACGCCACCGCTGTCGGTCCAATCCCCCATTGTTCGCTACTCAGTAGCTCATCACTACCGGTCGGTAACAACAACGCGGGGCCTGCACCCCAGATCCAGCCGTCCTCGGTGGGCCTTTTGGGAGAGAAAAAGAAGCTTTGCGTGGTGTCGCCCACTCCGCTTTTATCGGCAATGCCCCTCGGTGCCAGTCCATGCTGATCAATGACCGGGAGGATCGTGCGAGAGATCAGATTCCAATCGTCATTAAGTGTGAAGGGTAAAACCGGCTGGATATTGGTGACGCTCTGGATTCCATTGCCAGAGGGCCCCATTTTCTGATTCCAGTTGTATTGGATGGGCAAGCTATACAGTGCCGCGACTGGATTTAATGACTGTTTGGCCAGCTCCGCCTGATCGTCGGCCTGACTGGAAACGGAAATACCGAAAACCAAAGACGATAGCAAAAGTCGTTCAATGTACTTGTTCATGCGAATTCCTTGGATACCAATCGCCCCGGGCCCCTCGATTATCAACGGGAGCCTTCTAACGACAAGCAGAAGTTACTTGAATACCTCAATCTCAGTGGGCCGTACTTAACTGAAGCACAGCGAACAGCCACCCATTCTGTTGTTGATACGTCTTGTATTATGCCGAGGTTACTTACTTTACAAGTTTAACTTCTACAATCAGTCATGTATTTGTCGGGTCTAGGCAGGAGGGCGTAAAGTTTACCGTTGCCGGTGGGAGGTTTTGCAGGAGCGAGCTTGCTCGCGATGGTCGTTAACGAATCGCGTGTTTACAGAATAAACGCAGCGCTCTTGAGTCCATCACGAGCAAGCTCGCTCCTACAAAATTTGTTAAGAAGGCACGTACGGTGTTTTACGAATCCGAACAGTCAGCCTTAACTGCCTTGCGGCACAACGCGGGCATCATTGCCTGAGCCCTGGATATACACCTTCGAGCCCTTGGTCAGGGACGGATTGATCGGTTGGGTCACCGATACCAGCACGCCACTGTTGACCCGCACGATGATCTGTTGCGCCTCGATCGGTTGGTCATATTTTTTCTTCTCGGCGTAGTTACCGCCAGCAGCACCGGCGAGCGCGCCGGCAACCATGGCGACGTCACGCCCGGTGCCGCCCCCGATCAAGCTGCCAACCGCCAGGCCGCCAAGACCACCGAGTACGGCGCCGACACCACTGTCGTGATTGGTCTGCATCTGCGTCAGCGATATCTGCTCGATCTTCCCTGAGCGAATCTCGATTTCACCGGCGCCGCCATCGGTTGACCCGACGGCGGAACAGGCACTTATCAGCACCGTCATCAACGTGACTGACAGCCAGGACAGGATTACTTTCATTGCGATGCACCTCGTTATTGGTATTTGATTGCAATGCTTGAGCCAACGTCTGTTGGCAGTTCAATCAAGGCTTAACTGCGAATGAACGCCCAGAGATCGACGTTCAACTTGTCGATCGCCGCTTTGAAGTCCTGGGCGGTGATCTTCTGGCTTTCGTTTTCCAGCGTTGTACCAAACACCTTGCGGACTACCCTGGCGACCGTCTGGTTGGTTCTCGTATCGATAATCTCGGCCTCGATGAACAAAGTGCTGTCCTGATCACGGTGGCCGGTGGCGGCCTGTGTTGCTCCGACCACGGCGGCGATCGGCACCACTTCGTACCATTTCATCCCTTCGTTTTCGGCATTCACCCCGGTGATCGCCGCACGCATCAGCAGGGTTTTGGAACTCGCCGGCGCGGCGCCGGTATTGGAAACCACACGGTATTTCTGACCCAGGGTGCCTTTGACCTTACTGGTCATGTAGTTCTGGATGTCGGCCAGCGTTTGTTGGTTGACCCGCTCATCGGGCTTGGGCGCGGGATAGAGCTCCAGCTTGTTGAACACCACTGTGTCATAGGCATTCGGGTTCCACGACGGACTGACCCAACGCATTGTTGTGCCGCCGCTTGCCGTTTTGACTTCCTGCAAGTTGTTGTAGTTGGACAGGTAGCCCGAGTATTGCTCGACTTCAGTGACTTTCGATACGCAGCCGGTCAATAACAAGCTGCTCAGTGCAGCACTCGTTATCCATTTGTGCGAGAAGCTCATATAACGGTACTCCTTGAGGGATGTGTTCCTGAATGTCTTTTATTCAAGGTCAGACTCTGTGGACTTAGCCCTTTCGGAATAGGGCCCACTGGATCTCAGCCTGAGCAATCGAGCGACTGCTTGCTAACTGCAAGCAGTCGCAAGCGTCGCGTTACTTCGATGCCACCACTGCCGGCGGCTGCCAGCTGCCGCTGCCTGCGGGAAGAATTGAAGGCGGCGTGGCCTTCGGCCAATAGAGGCGCATCACCAGATAGGCCGTGTCGTCAGGCGCGGGCAACCAGTTGGACTCCTTGGTCTTGCCCGGCGAATCCTTCTGGATATACAGCGTCAGTGAACCGTCCGCGTTCTTTTTCATGGCCGACAGCATCGGCGAATTGATCAGGTAGCGGTTGATCGGATTCTTGATCAGCAGTTGGCTCTTGCCGTCGTACATGGTCACCGACCAGAAGGCATTGACAGGCGGCATTTTGCCGGCAGGGAAGGTCAGCGTGTAGTTGTGCTTGCCGGTATTCAACGTCTGGCCATTGCCATCGGTACGCGTAAAGGGGTACATCGCCTCGGCGGCGTCATTGCCGTACAGACCAGCCTTCGCCGCGCCAGCCCGCATCAGCCAGTCGCCTTTGTAGAACGCCTGGTCGCCGAAGAACGCGCCGACGCTCCAGCCGTTGATATTCTTCATTCCGTTCGAGAGGAACTTGTCGACCTGCTCGTCGCCGGCCTTCATCCCGAGCAGGACCGCGGCCTTGTGCTCGAGCGAGAGGTCCTTGAATTCGAAGCTGCGACCGGGGCCTACGCCGATGCTGGCCAGCTTCGCACGGATCGCCTTGTCCTCAGCCGATGGCGGCACATACTGCAGCGCCGCCGACAGGTACTCGAAGAAGTTGGCCTTGATGCCCTCCGTGGTGGCCGGCACGAAAGCGATCTTCGGCGCATCGGGCGGCGCGGGTTGATGGAGGAAAGCGGACAGCGGCTGGACCTTGTAACCCGCCTGCACCTTCTCGACATTCGGCATGTCGGCCGGATTGAACAGCTGGGTGCGGATCAGCGTCAGTGCGAAAGGGGTCGTGGAGCTGAACACCTTGTCGATGCCTGGAGGTGTCGCACCCTTCCAGTCGGGGCCTGCAATCAAATAGCTCCCGGGTGCGCTGGCCGTGGCCCGACTGCCGATGTAGCCGTAGTTATAGGTGTTGCCGTCGATCAGTTGCACCGAGTAGTAGCGTTTTTTGGAGACGGCCGGCACGGTGATCACCAACGGCTCGGCGCGCAGGTCGGTCCAGAGAAAGGAGTACGGCGTGTCGCTGTTGGGGGTAATGATGGCCGTGTCAGCGGGGGTCGCGACCTTATGATCGTGGTGCAGTTGGTTGAAGGGGGCCTTGAACTGGCTGGACTTGGAGTCCACCGCGAATTCGTTCATTACGGCGTAGTTCATGACCAGCGGCAAGCCGTAGATAAAGCCTTCCTCGGCGATCGCCTTGGTTTGCTCCAGACTCGGCGCGGGAACGCCCTTGGCCACATCGGCCTTGTCGGCCTGTGTGATCGGATCGAGCTTGCTCGTGCACCCGGTGAAAAGCGTTGAACCTACGACGACCGCCGCAGCCAATGTCCAGCCACTGTGAGACTTCCTGTTCATTTTCACCTCGTTAGTTTTGTACAAGCCGGTGTCGTGAGCGTTCATGCCCACGGCTAGATACTAGGCATGACACCTGAAACGCTCTTGGATTTTTCTCAGTAGCGCCAAGTCATGTTGCCAGTCAGGGCTTGAATCCAGGCGTTGTCGAACTCGCCTGAGACACGATTGCCTGACAACGTTTTTTGCTGATCGACGGACATGTCCCCCATCCACACCGTGACCCAACTGAAATTCACGTCTGTCTCTTTATTCAGTGAATAAGTAAAGCCTGTGGCGAAGCGCCAGGCGGCGCCCATGGGCACGGTGAGCGTACGATTACCGTCGGACACGGCGGACGTGTCATAGGCGACACCGAAATCCCAGACCCAGTCCTGGTTCATCTGGTATTGAGCGCCAAGCGCCAATTGATACGTGTCTTTGTAATGCGCATCGATTGAAGCGGCCCGGGAACCGGTTCTGGACGTGTCTACGTCAATGCCGATGTCACCGAATTTCGACCAGTCCTGCCAATTGACCGAGGCCAGAACGGCCCATTGCGTATCCAGTTGCTGGTACAGGCTGAGGGTCGCCGTTTGCGGTACTTTCAGGTCGATTTTGGTGTTGAGGCTGTTGAGGCGACTCACCAACGGAGCACTGCTCTTCACATCCAGGCGATCCTCGAAGTCGAGGTCAACCTGACTGGTGTAAGCCAGGCCAATCCGGGTCCCGGGCTTTGGGGCATAAATCACGCCTGCGTTGGCGCCGTAACCCCAGGTGCTGTCCCGGTATTTGTATTGGCCGTCACCCCGTTGTGTCAGTCCGAGCGGCGCCTGATCGATGGCGGCTTCGCTCTTCAGCATCCCGTACATGGCTTTGAGTCCGACGCCGACGGACCATTGATCGTTGAAGCGATAGGCGACACTGGGTACCAGTGACAGTCCCGCAATACTCGCGTTCTGCACGAAATAACGGCCGGACCAGTCATTGTCGTAGTTTACAGCCAGACCGAAATCGCCATAGGAGCCGAAGCCGACGGACCACCGATCATCCAGTTGATGGCTGATGAAGAAACTGCCACCCGGTATGGGATCGAGCGCGTTACCGCTGCCAGTGCCCGGCGTATTGGTTTCACTGTCCCGATCGAACGATAAGTCACCAAAAAGAACCTGAGCGCCAGCGGAGATCTGTGTTCCGCTGAGGTAGCTCAAGCCGGCGGGGTTGCTGGCAATGGTCGAAGGGCCTTGTGCCCGGGCCGCTGCACCGGCATTGGCCAGTCCGACGTTGTCGGTGGCGATTTCGTACAACATCAGGCCACCGGCAACACTTCGGCCACTGGTCAAGAGTGTCAGCGCACCAAGAACAGTAATCGACAACACACTTTTATTTAATTGCATGAAATCCCTCTCTATCAGATCACTCAGTCTATGTCGCTTGCATCGCCCCAAGGCCTGGGCATCGTCTTTTATTCGTGTGGCCTTCTTGAGTGTCTGCGCGGAACTCCACCCGCAGGTGCAACTAATCGCCAACCTCATGAACAACACAAAAAACCGAAGATCAGCTTTGCAATCAGCCTGTTGTTGCGTTCACTTTACGGCAATCATCAGAAAGGCACCTTGCATTTTCGGACAGTGCGCGCGGTATCACGGGGGTATGGAAGTGGTTGAATCAACCCCCCATGGAGGCTACCCCAGCCCATTTCTCCAATGCTGTGGTGACGTATTTGTCCACGTTTTGAATGCACGGGAGAAGGCGTTTGGATCCTGGTATTGAAGGGTCTGGGAGATTGTGGATATCGGCAAATCCGTATCTTTCAAGAGTTGCCGCGCGAAGTTGCTTCTGGAGTCGGTGATCAGTTCTTTGAGGTGAGAACCTTCCGCATCCAGCCGGCGTCGCAGCGTTCTTTCATTCAATGAGAATTGACTGGCGATGTGCTTGGAGTTTGCCTGGCCTTGCAATAATAGAGCGTATGCCTGGCTCTTTATTTTTTCTGAAATCGTCAAATGTGACGTGGCGCTCGAAATAGTCAGTTTAAGTAGATGGTGTAAGCGTGGATTCGCCGTACATTGAATTTGTCGGAGTTGCTGATTGTTTATTACAAGTCCGGAAATGCTTGCATTGAACTGAATATTGCAGCGAAATTTTCTGATGTACGGGGTGATGTCTGATGGCTTGCGATATGAAAACTGCACACGAACGGGCGTCCAGCTAGCGCCTAATAAGGCCCGCAGCATTTGGAGGCCAACCATGACGGCAGTGTCAACAAGTAATGATTGATTGGGCAGGTCGTGGCGATAAATGACATATCCCAACAAACTGTGTTGGCCCGCCAAGGGAAGAAGCAGTGGGGTCGCGCCACGATCATAGAGATTGGCATGCCCGACCAGGTCGTTCAATGCATCGCCTGGTGTAGTCGCAAGACGCATAAGCTGACCCACCGGACCCAAATTTTCCAGCGAAAAGCGCTCACCGATCAGCAGGCCAATATGGGGGCACTGAGTGTGTTCGAATGCCGTGTTGAACAGACGAGCAACGTCCATGTAGGCGAGATGGTTGTCTTCATATGCAAATTGCTCAAGGCTGATACCAGCGTCTTTGAAAACGCCTCGCGAGGAACCCCCTATCGCGTCAACTACTTCCGGGAACCTACGGAATGGGCTTGTACTAATTTCTCCAGGCCCGCTCATTCTTAATGATGATTTTTTGGAGGGCATATTAGCTCGCTATCATTCCTGAAACTGGCGCATTGGCCACGTTGGCGAACATCTGATACATGACGAGCAAAAGAGCGTAGCGCCCATGAGCCAGCGGCTGGCACCTCGCGACCGTTCTGCGCCGCCCCTCAGTCCTTGGGCCGACTCATCGAATACACGAGTCGTGCGCATTAATTGAATCCAGAAATACATAATATTCAATACATTGGTTTTAGCACGGATGCGCTTTTTTTCAAGTGGTCCATAGAGACTATGTTGCCCCCTAATAGCCGCTTCCATACATCGACGAAGCTAGGTTAGAGGGCATTAGTGCACTTCTTCTCTTCGGCATAATCATGATGCAGGTAGTGGCGTCTCACCCGCGAACCGGCCAGCACATGGTTTGACAGCGATCGATGACATCCAGGCTGACCCCCAAGGCCTGCATCATGGTCGCGCCGGTACGGCGCAGATCACGCGGCGTCCAGTCTCCGTACTGGCCGTCGGAAAGGACCAGCGTGTCGTCGTGAGGCCGTTGTTGCAGGGCGAAGGGGGCCTCTACGTTAGCCGCGGTGTATGCCTGTGCCTTGGACGTTGCTGGACTCTCGTAGAGTAGAGCACTGCAAATACTTGCTTTGTTTATTCGACGGCCTTGACCATGTCTTCGATGACCTTCTTCGCGTCGCCGAACACCATCATGGTCTTGTCCAGGTAGAACAGCTCGTTGTCCAGGCCAGCGTAGCCGCTGGCCATCGAGCGTTTGTTGACGATGATGGTCTTGGCCTTGAACGCTTCGAGGATCGGCATGCCGGCAATCGGCGATTTCGGATCGTTCTTGGCGGCCGGGTTGACCACGTCGTTGG
>Ga0209281_1000259_pt1 | contig 101905 bp, 97 predicted proteins | sample MedtruBG_FD_187514 | JGI IMG/M metagenome (GOLD analysis project Ga0209281, IMG submission 187514) | Root nodule microbial communities of legume samples collected from California, USA - Medicago truncatula BG (SPAdes) (version 2) | ecosystem: Host-associated > Plants > Roots > Nodule | place...
GCCATCACACGTATCTCCACTGCTTGCTCCTGGGTCAACATCGACGGCCCTGGCAAAGCCGCCATCCTCTCCCAGGTGGGTCAGTTTTACTTCGACGGGGTGGGTCAGTATTGCTCCGGCGCTAACAAGTACAACGAGCGTACGCCGAGGCAAGTGGAACTTGGACAGAACGGCCGTGGCGGCTGCAGCGTCCGGCGGGGCGACGATGGCACCCAGAGCAACTGCCGCATACCACGGCATTCCCGTCATCACAACGGCAAGCCATGCAACGGACGCTGCGGTTAACAGCACCGCGGCAACCGCCAGCGATGTCACCGGCACCCAGTTTCGGCGGATTTCATGCGGTGGCAGGTCGAAAGCTGCATCCATCAGCGCCGGGGCAATGAAAAGCGCGAGCGCCAGAGCTGGGTCGATGCTCAGCGTGGGCATCCCGGGTACGAAGGCGATGACCGCCCCAGCCAACGCCAGCATCGCGGGATATGGGACATTGAGCCGCCTGGCCAACTGCAACAGCAACACGGCGACGGTTCCCAACAGCAAAGTCACTTCGAAAACGTGCATCGCCAACCTCTCATCGCGATTGGCCTGCGGCTCGATCCGAGTCGCAGGCCGCCCCCTTTACGCCGCCTGCTTGCCTTCCGGCAGCAGCTGCTGCAGCAGGCTGCGCATGACTCGTCATGGTTTGCCGAAGTCGGCGTAGGCGCCAACGTACTGACGCCCATATATCGGAGCGGCGACAAGTCGTTTAGCACTGCCTTCAATTTTGGCGATCATCTGGCTCTGGGAAGAACGTTTGGCCAGAACCAGCAGCACGAGATCGCAGTCCGGCTGGAGCACTTCTCGAATGCTGGAATCAAGCATCCGAATCCAGGAGAGGACTTCGTTCAAGTCCGTTACCTGCGTCGACTGTAACAACCCCAACTGGCAGTTGAACTTGATCAACGGAAGTTGGCGCCGCTATGCCGAAGAGTGAGAACGATGCCACTCGGCCGTGCTAAGCACCGACGGCAATCGGTCGTCCTCGCCTGCTTAAACGTTGCCGAAGTATGCCCCGTCAACCACGCAGGATGTGGGCGCCGATGGGCACCCGAGGTATCGGCGGCAGCAGCTCTCCCCGTCAACGCTGGCGACCGACCGCTTCTGGCCAGTAGCGGTCCCCGGTCCCTCGACAGCATTCGCAGCGAAAGCGGTCACGAAGGCGTCGAGCACTGCCGAGGCCGATCACTCGGCACGAAGTGAGCGGGTCCAGCATCGAGTAACCAGCAGGGCAATTAGAATACGGGCAGGGTGTTAGCCGCATGTCGCGGCGGGACAGGTTCATGCGCTGGTCGGGCCGCCACGCGGAGAAGCCTCGCCCATGTCCGCATCGCTGCGCACTCCGTCGCGCGCCCAACATCTGACCGATCGCGCGCTCGCCACCCTCGAGCGCTTCCTTCACATCGAGGCCGTCAGCGGCGTCATCCTGCTTCTTGCTGCGGCGGCTGCGCTCGCATGGGCCAACTCGCCTTGGGCGGCCAGCTACGACGCCGTCTGGCACACCCCGATCACCTTCGGCATCGGGAGTCTGATTGCCACGCAAACGCTGCACTTCTGGATCAACGATGGCCTGATGACCATCTTCTTCCTGGTGGTCGGAATGGAAATCCGCCGCGAGATCCACGAAGGGGCGCTGAGTAACCTGCGCCAGGCGGCACTGCCCATTGGTGCCGCGCTCGGGGGCGTCGCGATTCCTGCGCTCATCTACCTCGCCTTCAATGCAGGAGCGGCAAGACAGCACGGTTGGGCAGTACCGACGGCCACGGACATCGCCTTCGCCGTCGGCGTGCTCGCTCTCCTAGGCCGCGGCATTCCAGGAAACGTCCGCATCTTCCTGCTGGCGCTCGCCATCATTGACGATGTGATTGCCGTTCTGATCATCGCGGTCTTCTACTCGGGCGGCTTGGACATGGCCGGCTTTGCAGTGGCAGCGTTGGGCATCTTGATGGTGGTGACCCTGCAGCGGATGGGAATCGGGTCCGCCTGGGCCTACGTCGTACCGGGCGCGGTGGTCTGGGGAGGCCTTCTGCTGACCGGAGCTCACCCGACGCTCGCGGGTGTGGTGCTGGGCCTGATGACGCCCGTCTTCTCGACGCCCACGCGGCAGGCCCCCGTCGATCAATTGACCCGCGCAACGGACGAGCTCAGGCGCCGAGTCGAACGCGATGATCCGGCCCACCTCGTCGGCCCGCTGCGCGAGCTGCGGCACGCCCAGCGGGAGGTACTTCCGCCGGTCGTGCGCGTTCAGACGGCACTGCATCCCTGGGTGGCATACGGCGTGATGCCGATCTTCGCCCTGGCGAACGCTGGAGTGGCAGTCGGGAGCATCGACCTCAGCGGGGGCGATGCTTCCTGGGTACTGGCAGGGGTGGCCGTGGCACTGGTCCTCGGCAAGCCACTGGGCATCGTGGGCATCAGTTGGCTGCTCGTAAAACTGGGTTGGTGCCGCCTGCCGGCCGGGGTTTCCTGGGGCGGCATCGTTCTCGTTGGCTTGCTGGCAGGCGTGGGCTTCACGATGTCCATCTTCATCGCCATGCTGGCGTTTGAAGACATGGCATTGTTGGGCGCCGCAAAACTCGGGGTGTTGGTCGGTTCGTTCGTCGCCGCGACATTGGGGCTGATCTGGGGCAGCGTCTATTCGCGCTCGCGCACCGAGGTCGCGCAGACGCAGCCCGTCTCGCCGCGTTGATCAACCCACCGGACTGGAGAGGCATGTGTTGAAGCTCTCACCCGACTTGTTGCCGGACTTCCAACTGGCTGAATTGGACGACGACGCCCCGGAAGACCTCGACCCGGCCATCCGCGAGTCTTGGGGACAGTGGCGTGCGCGGATTGAAGAGAACCATCAAGCCTCGTCCGTCTCGCCAGTGGATACGCAGGCCCGACACACGGTCGACCCGAGAAGATTCGACGCCTGGTGCAAACGAGTCGGAGTGGTTGCATGTTGGGACGCTCTACGGGCTTACTGCTTGGCGCACAAGCGGCAATCGGCTCAGGCGATGTATGGAGAAGTCCACCTGAACTCGGATCTCGCCCCGTTTGACGACGCAGAAGATGCGGGCGGGTCGCCGGCGAAATGATCCGGCAACGCAAGTTCAATACTCGCTTTCAGCCTGAACCCTGCCATTTGGTCAACGCGTTTGACGGACCGCTTCTGGCCGGCAGCAGAAGTTCAATGGGTTGCCCCAGCGCATTCGCATGCGCCGGGGCCTCTGAACACTTCGGACCGCCCCCTATCCGACCCGGCACGGACTCGTATCCCTTCCGGGACCAATGCGTCTTATCACTCCGTGTGACCCATCCCAAGTTTTCATCTTGGTGACGAATAGGAGTCCACATGGCCACCACCCCATCCGTGCGGCACATCCTGAACCTGGCGTCGAAGACTTGGCGCGACGACTCGGGACTGACTTGGCTGGAGCACCCACCGGCGATCACGATGCTGCCCCTCATCGGGCATCAACGGGAATCGCAGCCGATCACTTGGATGGAGCAACGACTCCTGCTGGAGACGTTGCCGCCTCATCTTGCGCGCATGGCGCTGTTCACCCTGAACACCGGCGTGCGGGACGATGTGGTGTGCCATTTGCAGTGGAGCTGGGAGCTACGGATCCCGGAATTGGGCATCTCGGTGTCCGAGGTGCCCAGGTGCCACGTGAAGGGTCGACGTCAAAGCCGGGTGGTCGTCTGCAACTCGGTGGCGCAGTCGGTCATCGAGTCGGTGCGGGGGCAGCACGAAGAGAACGTCTTCGTGTGGCGCAGAGAACGGGTGAAGAACCTGGACGATGCGCCGGCCATGGCGTACCGGCCGATCCAGATGATGAACAACACCGCCTGGCAGACGGCCCGCGAGAAGGCCGGACTGGGCGATCTGCATGTCCATGACCTGCGGCACACGGTGGGGATGCGTCTGCGCGAGATGGGGGTGCCGGAAAGTTGCATCGCCGATGTCCTGTGACTCCAAACGGAGCATCACGCAACACTACAGCGTGGACAGGTGGTGGAGCTGCACACGGCGCTGGAAAAGATCAGCGAAGACACGGGCCGCTGGAACAAGAGCCTGGCGACGCTTAGGCGGGAACAGCGGGGGAATGGAAATGCCAGTCCCCCAAAAGTCCCCCACACAAAGAAAAACGGGCTAGCCCTGTGAGGAGCTAACCCGTTCTTCTAGAACACAAAGTTCTGGTGCGGCTGGCAGGAATCGAACCCACGACCCCTTGGTTCGTAGCCAAGTACTCTATCCAGCTGAGCTACAGCCGCGAAGCCTTGAAGTATACACACCTTTTTGTAGATCACGCAAGCCCTGCGGCGATTTTGTAGCAATCGTTCGCACGGTCCATGTCGGACTGCTCCTCCGCGAGGCGGGCGAGCAGCAGCCAGGCGTGGCGTCGGGCGGTGTTCGGCAGGTCGTTGGCCTTCGTGGCTTGCTCGAGCAACTGGCGCGCCTTGCCCCACAGGCCGCGCTCGGCCCAGGCGCATCCCACGGCGAACGCCACCGCGGCTTCGCGCGGGTGGGCCTTCACGGCGACCTCGAAACGGGGGAGCCAGTCGGGGCCGATGCCGTCCAGGGCGTGGACCAGCGCGTCGGACACGGCCGCGCGTTCGTCCACCGCGAGTTCGGGGAGGCGGTCCCAGAACGGGCGCAGCCAGCTGCGGGCTTCGGTGGCCTGGTCGTAGGCGGCGAGGCGCACGGCGGCGCGGGCGGCCACGAGCGGGTCGCGGCGGTCGGCCGGCTCCAGCGCGAACCACACGCGGCGCACCTGGTCGGCGTCGCGCGCACCTTCGAGCGATTCGAACGCGAGCGCGCGCAGCAGGCCGAGGGCCGCGCCCTTCGAGAAGCCCTGGTGTTTCGCGAGCAGGCGGGCCGTCTTCAGCGCTTCGTGCGGCTGGTGCGCGAGGCGCGTGGCCTGCAGCTTCAGGCGCAGCGCGTGCGTGCGGCGGGACACCCCCGGCGGCAGCTCGGCCAGCAGTTCCAGCGCCCGGCCCGCGTCGCGGTCGTCGAGCGCCCATTCCGCGGCCAGCAGGCGGGCACCCTCCTCGGCCGGCCGCGCGAGGCTGCTGCGGCTGGACAGCTCGAGCGCGGCGCCCAGGGCCTCGTCACGCCGCGTGCGGTCCTGCAGCTTGTGCAGGCTGCCCGCGGCGAGCAGATGGCCCAGCACGGTGAACTCGTTGTCCTGCACGAGGTCGGGCGTCTCGGCCTGGATGACCAGCGCGCGCTGCGCGGCCTTGTGCGCGCGGCTGTAGCGCCCGCCGAAGTACTGCGCGAGCGCCTCGCGCAGCGCGGCCTGCGCGGTGCGGTCGCGCCGGGCCACCCGCCACTCGTGCGCGCGCCGCGGCAGCCCCACGAGGGCGTTGATGGCCTGGATGGCGCTCACGAGCACGAAACACGTGCCGATCAATGCGAGCAGGAACAGGTTCAGCGACACGTCGGTGCGCTGGTGGCCCCAGTAGAACGAGACGAGGCCGTCGTTGGGCCCGAGCGTGCTCGCCGCCACCACGGCCACGATGAAGAGGAGGATGAACCAGACGACGAAGCGCATCTGCGGGCCTCTCCGGTCAGCGGCCGGCCGCCGCGGCGGTCAGCGCGGCGAAGGTGCCGTCCGGCCGCGGCAGTGCCACGTTCCGGGCCCCGGCGCCCACCTGCCGCACCAGTTCGATGGCCATGCCCGTGCGCCGCGACGACTTGTCGAAGTAGCGGTCGAGCATCACCTGCACGGCCTGCAGGTCGGCCTGGGTGGTGTCGAACTGGCGGCTGAGCAGCGCCAGCCGCGCGTTGAGCAGGCGCAGCTTGACGTTCTCGCGCAGGAAGAAGGCCTGCTCGGGGGCGAGCAGCGCGGCCTCGGGGTGTTCGATGCGCGTGACGCGCACGAGCGAACGCACTTCGTCCCAGACGATGTCGAGGCCCTGCTGCCAGCCGGCGGTGACCGACTGCCACCACGACGCCGGGCCGCTGGCGGCCGGCGCGGGCGGGGTCGCCTTCGCGGATGCACGGACCGCCTCGCGCCGCGGCGGTGCTTGCGACAGCAGCGGCAGTTCGTCGACCAGGCGCACCGCCTCGTCGAGGCGGATCGTGAGGGCCGCGATGTCGGCCACGCCGACGGCCTTCACCTTGTCGAGGTCGTGCGCGATGGCACGGCGCACGCCGTCGAGGCGCGGCTGGCTGTAGCGGCCCAGGCGTTCGTCGGCCTGCTTGAGCGCGGCGACCAGCGGCTCGGCGCTGCCGGTGATGGCCGACTGCTGCTGCGCGACCCGCAGGCCGGCCTCGATGTCGACGACGAGGTTCTCGTCGCGCGAGCGGGACAGCGACTGGATCAGCTCCTCGAGTTGCGTGCGCTGCAGGGCCACCTCGGCGAGGCGCGCCTCGAGCAGCGCGACCTTCGCGGCGCTCTCGCGCGCGGTGTCCTGCGACTGCTTGGCCATCATGCGGGCCTCGGTGGCCACGCCCTGCGTGTCCTGCTGGCGGCGGGCCAGTTCCTGTTCGACGACGCGCACGCGGCGCTGCGACGTGACGGAGATCGCGAGGCTGGCGACGAGCGCCAGCGCGAACACGATCAGCACGACCAGCAGGCCGACGTTGCGGCGCGGGGCCGGTGGCGGGGCGGGGGACACGAGCGCCGGCTCGGCCGGCGGAGGGTCCAGTGGCAGTGGTGTTTCGTTCACGCGAGGGATTGTATGCATCCGACCACGGCCGGCATGGCGGGTCGGGCTTCGGTCACCTCGCCGACCCCCAGCCGGCGGGCGCGTTCGGCGATGCGCGGGTGGGTGGCCACCGCCCGGGCCGCCCGCCAGTCCGCGCCCGGCGCCAGCGCCTCGAGGTGGCCGATGGCCTCGGAACTGCTGAAGAACCACAGGTGGGCGCCGGGATCGGCCAGCGCCGTGGCGAGCACGTGCTTCTCCGGAATGTCCAGCACCGGCGCGGTCCGGCGGTACGCGGCCACGTAGCCCACCCGGGCGCCCTGCCCGGCCAGCTGGGCCGCGAACCAGTCGCGCCCGCTCTCGCCGCGCACGATCAGCACGTCGGTGTCCGCCCACGCGCGAGACGGCCCGATCACCGCCCACAGGGCTTCCGAATCGAACTGAGGGGCGTCCGCGGCCGGTTCGGCAATGGCCTCGGGCGGCACGCCCAGGCGTTTCAGCGTGGCGGTGGTGCCCGGACCGGGCGACGCCGCCAGCACCCCGGCCGGCCAGGCCGCACCCGGCGGCCGGGCCGCGAAGAAGTGGTCGGCGGCGTTGGGGCTCACGAACATCGCCATCGCCTGGCCGGGCAGGCGCGCCCACGCCTCATGGACCGCGCCGAGGTCCTCGGGGGGACCGATGCCGATCAGCGGGAGCGCGACGGCGTCGAGCCCCGCGGCCCGCAGTCCCTCGACCCATTCGCCGGCCTGGCCGGCGGGCCGGGTGACCAGCACGCGCATCGGTCAGGCCGCCGGCAGGTACCCGGCCGCGCCCTGGTCGCGCAGGCGCTGGGCCGCGGTGGTGCCGAGCGCGGTGGCTGCGGCTTCATCGGCCACGGCCCCCTCGACGGTGGCCCGCAGCAACGGCCGGTCGGTGGCCTCGGGGTCGCCGAGGGCCACGCCGACCCGCAGGGTGTCCCCCGCCCAGATGGCGTGGGCCGCGAGCGGCATGCTGCAGCTGCCCCCCAGCGCGCGGGACACGGCCCGTTCGGCGTGGACGGCCAGCCACGTGGGCCGGTGCGTGAGGGTGGCGAGCTGCCCGCGCAGCGCGGTGGCGTCGGAGCGCACCTCGATGCCGAGGGCGCCCTGGCCCGCGCACGGGATCATCTCGCCGGCCTCGAAGACCGAGCGGATGCGGCTCGCGAGGCCCAGGCGCTTCAGGCCGGCGGCCGCGAGCACGATGGCGTCGAACTGGCCCTCGTCGAGCTTGCGCAGCCGGGTGTCGAGGTTGCCGCGCACCGGTTCGATGACGAGGTCGGGGCGCATCGCCCGCAGCTGCACCACGCGGCGCAGGCTCGACGTGCCCACCTTCGCGCCCTCGGGCAGCTCAGCCAGCGTGGCGTAGCGGTTGGAGACCAGCGCGTCGCGCGGATCCTCGCGCTCCAGCACGCAGGCGAGGTCGAAGCCGTCGGGCAGGTCCATCGGGACGTCCTTCAGCGAATGCACCGCGAGGTGGGCCCGGCCCTCCTCCAGCGCCGTCTCGAGTTCCTTCACGAACAGGCCCTTGCCGCCCACCTTCGAGAGGGTGCGGTCGAGGATCTGGTCGCCCCGGGTGGTCATGCCGAGCAGGCCCACCTCGTGGCCCAGCCGCTGCCGGAGCAGGTCGCGCACGTGTTCGGCCTGCCACAGCGCGAGGCGGCTCTCGCGGGTGGCGATCAGGAGGGTGGGGGTGGCATCGGACATCGCGAAATGCTATCAGGCGCTCGAAAGGGGCCCGAATTTCTGGATCCATCCACCTAAAATCGCGTTCTCTCTCACAAGGAAAGCCATGGCATCCCGCTCGAAAGTCGATACCCCTGACAAGAACGGTCCTCTGATCGAGGACATCCGGCTCCTGGGCCGCATCCTGGGTGAAGTGATCCGGGAACAGGAAGGCAAGGCCGCCTTCGAACTGGTCGAGCGGGTCCGGCAACTCTCCGTGGCGTACCGTCTCAAGAGCGACGTGCAGGCCGGCCGTGCGCTGGACCGCCTGCTGAAGAACCTCACCGGCGACCAGACGGTCAGCGTGATCCGGGCGTTCAGCTACTTCTCGCACCTGGCCAACATCGCGGAAGACCGCCACCACGTGCGCCGCCGCGACCACCACGAGCAGCAGGGCCACCTCCAGGAAGGCTCCATCGCGATGACCTTCGAGCGCCTGGGCCAGGCCGACGTGCGCGCGAACGACGTGGCCAAGGTGCTGCGCAACGCGTTCATCTCGCCCGTGCTCACGGCCCACCCCACCGAGGTGCAGCGCAAGAGCATCCTCGACGCCGAGCGTGCCATCGCCGAGCTGCTCCAGGCGCGCGACACCCTCACCACCGAACGCGACACCGCGAACAACGAGCTGCTGATGCGCGCCCGCGTCACGCAGCTGTGGCAGACGCGCATGCTGCGCTACACCAAGCTCACCGTGGCCGACGAGATCGAGAACGCGCTGAGCTACTACCAGTCCACGTTCCTGCGCCAGATCCCCCGCCTGTACGGCGACATCGAGGAAGCGCTGCCCGGTCACGAACTGGGCACGTTCTTCCGCATGGGCAACTGGATCGGCGGTGACCGCGACGGCAACCCGAACGTGAGCGCCGAGACGCTGAAGATGGCGCTGCGCCGCCAGAGCGAAACCGCGCTGCGCTTCTACCTGACCGAAGTGCACGAGCTGGGCGCCGAGCTGTCGCTCTCGCTGTTCCTGAACTCGATCAGCCCCGAGATGCAGGCGCTGGCCGACCGCTCGCCGGACGCCAACGCCCACCGCGAGGACGAACCCTACCGCCGCGCGCTGATCGGCGTGTACGCCCGCCTGGCCGCCACGCTGCAGGAACTCACCGGCACCGAGGCGCTGCGCCACGCCGTGGCCCCGCAGAACCCGTATGCGTCGAGCGAGGAGTTCCTGGCCGACCTCAACACCGTGGAAGCCTCGCTGCAGAAGCACCACGGCGCCGCGCTGATCGGCCCGCGCCTGCGCCCGCTGATCCGCGCCGTGCAGGTGTTCGGCTTCCACCTCGCCACGGTGGACCTGCGCCAGAGCTCCGACAAGCACGAGGCCGTGGTGGCCGAGCTGCTGAAGGTGGCCAAGCTCGAGGACGACTACAGCGCCCTCGACGAGACCGCCCGCCGCAACCTGCTCGTGGCCCTGCTGCACGACGCGCGTCCGCTGCGCGTGCACGCCGCGCCGTACAGCGAGCACACGGTCGACGAGCTGGCCATCTTCGAGACCGCGAAGGTGATGCTGCAGAAGTACGGCCGCGAGTCGCTGCGCCACTACATCATCTCGCACACGGAAGACGTGAGCGACCTGCTGGAAGTGCTGCTGCTGCAGAAGGAAGTGGGCCTGCTGCGCGGCACGCTGGACGACGGCGCCGTGGCCGACCTGATCGTGTCGCCGCTGTTCGAGACCATCGGCGACCTGCGCAACGCCGCGCCCATCATGCAGGCCTACTACGCCCTGCCCGGCATCGCCGCGATGATCAAGCGCTCCGGCAAGGAGCAGGACATCATGCTGGGCTACAGCGACAGCAACAAGGACGGCGGCTTCTTCACGAGCAACTGGGAGCTGTACCGCGCCGAGATCGCCCTCGTGGAGCTGTTCGCCGCGCTGCGCGCGCAGCACGGCATCACGCTGCGCCTGTTCCACGGCCGCGGCGGCACCGTGGGCCGCGGCGGCGGCCCGAGCTACCAGGCCATCCTCGCGCAGCCCCCGGGCACCGTGAACGGCCAGATCCGCCTCACCGAACAGGGCGAGGTGATCAACTCGAAGTACGCGAACCCCGAGATCGGGCGCCGCAACCTCGAGACGCTGGTGGCAGCCACGCTGGAGGCCACGCTGCTGCACCCCACGCAGGACGCGCCGAAGCGCTTCCTGGAAGTGGCCGCGCAGCTGAGCGACGCCAGCATGGCGGCGTACCGCAAGCTGGTCTACGAGACCCCCGGCTTCACCGACTACTTCTTCTCGGCCACGCCCATCCGCGAGATCGCCGAACTCAACATCGGCTCGCGTCCCGCCTCGCGCAAGGCCACCCGCGCCATCGAAGACCTGCGGGCCATCCCGTGGGGCTTCAGCTGGGGCCAGTGCCGCGTGGCGCTGCCGGGCTGGTGCGGCTTCGGCTCGGCCGTCGAGAAGTTCCTCGGCAAGGACGAAGCCCAGCGCAAGGAAGGCCTGACCGTGCTGCGCCGCATGCACAAGCAGTGGCCGTTCTTCCGCACGCTGCTGTCGAACCTCGACATGGTGATCGCGAAGAGCGACCTCGCCATCGCGGCGCGCTACGCCGAACTGGTGGAGGACAAGAAGCTCGGCAAGCGCATCTTCACGGCCATCGAGGCCGAGTGGCAGCGCACGAACGACGCCCTCTCGCTGATCACCGGCGAGGCGCGCCGCCTGCAGTCGAACCCGTCGCTCGCCCGTTCCATCGAGCACCGCTTCCCGTACCTCGACCCGCTGAACCACCTGCAGGTCGAACTGATGCGCCGGCACCGCCAGCGTGTGGAAGGCGACCCGCAGAACGAGCGCGTCCAGCGCGGCATCCACATCTCCATCAACGGGGTGGCGGCCGGGTTGCGGAACACGGGCTGATCGGACGGCGGAGCGGTTCACTCATGCAACCGGGCCGCTCCGTCCGCCGCCTCGTCTCGTGGATCGCGTGCCTCGCGATCCTGGTGGGCGCACTCGCGCCCGGGGTCTCGCATGCGCTGCAGGCCCGCACGGGTGACAGCACCTGGGTCGAGGTCTGCACGGCGCTCGGCGCCAAGCGGGTGAAGGTCGACGCGTCGTCCGACGAATCGACCGCCCCGGCCGGCCCCCTGCTCGAACACTGCCCGTACTGCTCGCTGCATGCGGACCAGATCGCGCTGCCCCCGGTGTCCCTGCCGGTGCCGGTGCTCTCCCTCCTCGGCGCCGGCCCGCCCGAGCGTTTCCTTTCCGCCCCGCGCACGCCGTTCGCGTGGGCCGCCGCGCAGCCTCGCGCGCCGCCGCGGGTTTCCTGACGTCGCCGATCTCCCCGCCCCCTGATGGGCCGCGGGTTGTTTCACCTGGCCGTGCTTTCGCGCCCGGCCGTCAGGAATCTCGTCATGGACATCCCCCTTCCCGCCGCCCGCCGCGCGGCGCTGCACCGCATCCTCTGGCGGCTCCACTTCTGGGCCGGCCTCATCGGCGCGCCCATCGTGCTGTTCGCCGCCCTCACGGGCCTGCTGTACGTCTTCAGCCCGCAGATCGAAGGCTGGCGCCACGGCCACCTCGACCGCGTGCCCGTCACCACGCCGGCCCTGCCGCTCGACAACCAGGTGGCCGTCGCGCTCGCGGACGCCCCCGGCAGCACGCTGCGCTTCGTCGTGCCGGCCCACCGCCCCGGGGACACGACCCAGGTCTACGTCACCGCGCCCCACGCCCACCACCCGGGCGATGCGGGCGGCGGCCACGACCATGGCCTGCCCACGGGCCGCATCGTCTACGTCGATCCGGGCACCGGCGAGGTGATCGGCCAGCTGGCGGAGATGCAGCGCTTCAAGACGTGGTCGAAGAAACTGCATTCGAGCGCGCTGCAGGGCGACGGCTGGCGCTGGGTGCTGGAACTCGGGGCCAGCTGGATGCTGGTGCTGTTCGCGAGTGGCCTCGTGCTGTGGTGGCCGCGTTCGCAGGCCGACGGGGGACGTGGCTGGAAGGCGCTGGTTCCCCGCGCCGGCTACGGCCGCGCGACCTGGCGCGACTGGCACGCGACGGTCGCCATCGCCCTCGGCCTCGTGCTGGCCGCCGTGCTCGTGACGGGGCTGACCTGGTCGCGCCACAGCGGCGAGCGGTTCCGGGTGATGCAGCAGGCGCTGGGGCAGGAGTCGACGAAGGTTCCGAAGGACCTGGTGTCTGCACCGGGCGATGGGCCGCTGCAAAGCTGGCAGGCCGTGTGGGACCGCGCCCGTGCGCAGGCGCCCGACATCGCGATGTCGATCAGCGCACCGAAGGGCCCGGCCGGTGTCTGGCGCGCCGACAACTTCGACCGGTCGCAGCCGACGCTGCGGTTCACGATCGCGCTGGACGCCCGCACCGGCGCCACGCTGTTCTCGTCGGGCTGGAACGAACAACCGCTGCTGGCCCAGGCCACCGGCGTGGGCATCCCGTTCCACCGCGGGGAGTTCGGCGTGTGGAACCAGGCGCTGCTCGCGTTCGCGGCGCTGGCGGCGGTGTTCTCGGTGGTGTCGGGGCTCGTGATGTGGTGGAAGCGGCGGCCGAAGGGGCGGGTGGCGGCGCCACCGCTGGGGGTGGTGCAGCTTCGGCAGGCGCCTGTGTGGCTCTGGGCTGCGCTGGGCGTGCTCGGGTGGGCGATGCCGCTGTTCGCGTGGAGCCTCGCGGCCCTGGTCGTGCTGGAAGCCGCGCGGCTCGTCGTCCCGGCAAGGGCCGTGTGAAAAAACACGTCATCCCGGCGAACGCCGGGATCCACTGCGGTCAGGCGCGCCGTGCGGAGAGTGGGCCCCGGCGTTCGCCGGGGTGACGGCGCGTTGGAGCAACTGCGCCACCACCCCCACCGCGATCACCTCCGGCTCCTTGCCCTCGATCCCTTCGATGCCGATCGGGGAGGTCATGCGCCCGATGGCCTCCGCCGGCACCCCGCGCTGCTCGAACCGGTGGATGAACTTCTGCCGCTTGGTCCTCGAGCCGATCAGCCCGAAGAAGGCGAAGTCGCCCCGCCGCAGGATGGCCTCGGCGATGCGCTCGTCGAGGTCGTGGCGGTGGGTCAGCACGAGGTAGAACGCGCCCGGCGGCGCCTGGGCCACCTCGCCTTCCACAGCGTCGACCGCGACGCGGCGGATGTGCGCCGGCCCAGGTTCGGCCGGGAACTCGTCCTCGCGCTCGTCGATCCAGTCCACCGTCACGTCGAGCGTGGCCAGCAGCCGCGCGACGGCCCGGCCCACGTGGCCCGCGCCGAACAGCTGCAGGTGGAAGCGCGGCCGCGGCGTCCAGGCCGCGAGCGCCGCCTCGTCGAGGGGAGCGAACGCCAGCGTCACCACCCCGCCGCAGCATTGCCCGAGCGACGGCCCGAGGGCCCGTTCCACGGTGTGGGGCACGACCCGCCCGGCCGCCAGCATCTCGCGGGCGGTGGCGATGGCCTGCCATTCGAGGTGGCCGCCGCCGACGGTGCCGAGGCACGCGTCCGCACTGACCACCATGCGCGTACCCGCATCGCGCGGCACCGAGCCCTTCGCGTCGGCCACCGACACGAGCACCGCGGGCCGCCCCTCGGCGACCCAGCGGGCCGCGTCGTCCTTCAGCATGCCGCCTGCACCGCGGCCAGTGCCGTGAGGATGGCCTCCGGCGTGGCGGGCGCCTGCAGCGGCGGGTCGACGCGGTGGCCGCCGGCCGCGGAGATGGCATCGCGGATCGCGAAGAACACCGAGAACGGCAGCAGCAGCGGCGGTTCACCCACGGCCTTGCTGCGGTGCACCGTCTCGGCCGCGTTGTCGGCGTCGTAGAGGCGCACGTCGAACACGGGCGGGCAGTCGTTGGCCGTCGGAATCTTGTACGTGCTGGGCGCGTGCGTGGCCAGCAGCCCGGCGCGCGGCGAATCGGCCGGCAGCCACACCAGTTCCTCGGTGGTGAGCCAGCCCATGCCCTGGATGAACGCGCCCTCCACCTGGCCGATGTCGATGGCCGGGTTCAGCGAACGGCCCACGTCGTGCAGCACGTCGGCGCGCAGCAGCTTCCACTCGCCCGTCAGCGTGTCCACCACCACCTCGCTCACGGCAGCGCCGTACGCGAAGTAGTAGAACGGCTTGCCCTGCATCGTCTCGCGGTTCCAGTGCAGGCCGGGCGTGGCGTAGAAGCCGTCGGACCACAGCTGGACCCGCGCGAAGTACGCCTGCTTGACGACCTCGACGAAGCTCATCGACTGCCCGCCGACCCACACGGTGTCGTCGGCGAAGCGAACGTCCACGGGCCCGTGCTGGCCCACCAGGTAAGCCGTGAGGCGCTCGCGCAGCTGGCGCGCGGCATCCTGCGCGGCCTTGCCGTTCAGGTCGGCACCGGTGGACGCGGCGGTGGCCGAGGTGTTCGCGACCTTCTGCGTGTCGGTGCCGGTCACGCGCACCCGCTCGAAGTTCACGCCCAGCTCGTGCGCGACGACCTGGGCCACCTTCGTGTTGAGCCCCTGGCCCATCTCGGTGCCGCCGTGGTTCACGAGGATGGAGCCGTCGCCGTAGATGTGCACCAGCGCGCCGGCCTGGTTCAGGTGCACGACGTTGAACGAGATGCCGAACTTGACCGGCGTGAGCGCCAGGCCCCGCTTGAGCACGGGGCTCGACGCGTTGTACGCGGCCACCGCGTCGCGGCGCGTGCGGTACGCGCTGGTGGCTTCGAGCTGCGCCACCAGCGGGGCGATCTGGTTGTCCTCGACGCGCTGGCCGTACGGCGTGACGTTGCGCTCGTCCACGCCGTAGAAGTTGGCGCGGCGCACGTCGAGCGGGTCCTTGCCGAGCCGGCGCGCCACCGAATCGAGGATGTACTCGATGGCGATGGCCCCCTGCGGTCCGCCGAAGCCGCGGAACGCCGTGTTCGACTGCGTGTTGGTCTTGCCGGAGTAGCCGTGCATGGCCACGTCGGGCAGCCAGTAGGCGTTGTCGAAGTGGCACAGCGCGCGGGCCATCACCGGCGCCGACAGGTCGGCCGAATGGCCGGCGCGGGACACCATCGTGATCTCGCTGCCCACGATGCGCCCGTCGTTGTCGTAGCCCACCTCGTACGCGTAGTGGAAGCAGTGGCGCCGGCCGGTGATCAGGAAGTCGTCGTCGCGGTCCGGGCGCAGCTTGACGGGGCGGCCCAGCTGGCGCGACGCGATGGCCGCGATGCAGGCGAAGATCGCCGACTGCGACTCCTTGCCGCCGAAGCCGCCGCCCATGCGCCGGCACTGCACCTGCACCTGGTTCGACGACAGGTTCAGCACGTGCGCGATCAGGTGCTGCATCTCGCTCGGATGCTGCGTGGAGCAGTGCACCAGCATGCCGCCGTCCTCCTGGGCGATGGCGTAGCTGATCTGGCCCTCGAGGTAGAACTGCTCCTGGCCGCCGACGAACAGCGTGTCCTTCAGCCGGTGGGGCGCCGCGGCGATGGCGCCGGCCACGCCGCCCGGGTGGGTCGATCGGGTGAGGTGCGACGGTGTCACCACGTACTGGCCCAGCGCATGGGCCTCCTGCGGCGTCAGCACCGGCGGCAGCGGTTCGATGGCGAGCACGTCCTTCGCGCGGGCCGCCGCGCGGCGGGCGGCATCGCGGGTGCGGGCGATCACCGCGAACACCGGCTGGCCCAGGTAACGCACCTCGCCTTCCGCGAGGATGGGGTCGTCGTGTTCGAGGGCACCGCATTCGTTGACGCCTGGCAGGTCGCCGGCCGCGATCACGGCCACCACGCCGGGCATCGCGCGGATCGGGTCGAGGTCCATGCCCACGAGCCGGCCGCGGGCCACCGGGGACAGGCCCAGCGCCGCATGCAACGTGCCGGCCAGTTCGGGGATGTCGTCGGTGTACGGCGCCTCGCCGGCCACGTGCAGGTGGGCCGATTCGTGGGGACGGCTCACGCCGACGCGAACGCCCTGCGCCTGGGCGATGAAGGAATCGATGGGCTTGTTCATGTCAGGCCCCTTCCCGTTCCATCGACGCGAACACGCTGGTCGCGGCGGACGGCAGCGGCTGGTCCTCCCGGGTCTCGAGCCACCAGCGCTTCAGCAGGTTCTGCGCGACCGTCATGCGGTACGTGCTGCTGGCCCGCAGGTCGGTCATCGGCGTGAAATCGGTGGCGAGCGCCGCCTGCGCGGCGCGCACGGTGGCCTCGGTCCACGGTTGGCCGAGCACCGCCGCCTCGGCCGCGGCCGCCCGCTTGACCACGGCCGCCATGCCGCCGAAGGCGATGCGCACGTGCGAGACCACACCGCCGTCCACCCGGATCGCGAGGCCCGCGCACAGCGCCGAGATGTCGGAGTCGTACCGCTTGCTGACCTTGTAGGCGCGCACCTGGGCGTGCGTGTGGGGCACGACGAGGCCCTGCACGAACTCGCCGGGCACCAGCGCGTTCTTCAGGTAGCCGAGGTAGAAGTCGGTGAGGGGCATCCGGCGCACGCGGTCGCCGAGGCGCAGCTCGATGGCGGCACCCAGCGCCATCAGCACGGGTGGCGAATCGCCGATGGGCGAGCCGTTGGCGACGTTGCCGCCCATCGTGCCCGCGTGGCGGATGGGGGGAGACGCGAAGCGCAGCCACACGTCGGTCAGCGCGGGGTGGCGTTCGACCAGCGCGCGCCAGGCGTCCTCCAGCGACACGCCGGCGCCGATGTACAGCCCCTCGGCCGTGGCCTCCAGGCGCTTCAGCTCGGGCACCCGTCCGATCCAGACGAGGTCGCCCACGTCCCGGAACTGCTTGTTGACCCACAGGCCCACGTCGGTGTTGCCGGCGAGGATGCGCGCGTCGGGGCGCGATGCCAGCAGCGCCGCGAGCGCGCCCACCGTCGTGGGGGCATGGAACCGGTCCACCCGCCCGTCGGCCTGCGGGTTGGGCGCCGCGTAGTCGAGCACGCCGACGTTCGCGAGCGACTTCAGCGCGGCCACCACCGGCGCCTCGTCCAGGCGCACGGCCGGCAGCTCGAACATGCGCTCGCCGGCGTCGAGGATGGGGCGGTAGCCGGTGCAGCGGCACAGGTTCCCGGAGAGGTCGTCCGCCAGCGCCTGCCGCGTGGGCCGGCTGCCGCAGGCCTGGTGGCGCTCGTACGTGGACCACAGCGACATCGCGAAGCCCGGCGTGCAGAAGCCGCACTGGGACCCGTGGCACTCGACCAGCGCCTGCTGGGTGGGGTGCAGCGCCCCGCCGCCCAGTCGTTTCAGGTCCTCCACCGTGAACAGCGCCTTGCCGTCGAGCGTGGGGACGAACTGGATGCAGGCGTTGACGGTCTGCAGCTTGAGCGCCTCGCCGTCGAGTTCCCCCACCACGACGGTGCATGCGCCGCAGTCGCCCTCGTTGCAGCCCTCCTTCGTGCCCTGACAATGGGCGTCCTCGCGCAGCCAGTCGAGCACGGAACGGGTGGGATGGGCGTCCGTCACCTGGACGATCTGGCCACGGTGGAAAAAGCGGATGGGTTGGGACGTCATGCGGCAGGGTCGGAACACGAGAAAATGCGGGGGGACCGGTATCCACCTCCGGGCGTGGTGTGTATACGATGTGCGGATGGCGCCCGTTCGAGCCGACCCTCCCGCAAATCTTAAGACACCGGGTGCGGAATACAACACACCACCTCTGGAGGCTGGCATGGAACAAGCATGCGCCATGCCGACCCTGACTGAACCCCTGCTGTACACACTCGCCTGAACATGGCCGTTTCCCCTCCCACCCGACAGGCGCTGCGCGGCGACCTGCTCGACTTCACGGCCGCACCCGTCTGGGGTGACACCGCGTCCACCGCGGTGCGTTTCCGCCCGGACCACCACCTGCTCGTCGAAGGCGGCCGCATCGTCGGCGCCCAGCCGGCGGCCGAGCCGCTCGACCCGTCCTGGTCCGTGGCCGACCACCGCGGCCACCTGATCCTCCCGGGGTTCATCGACACCCACGTGCACAGCCCCCAGCTCGACGTGATCGCGAGCCACGGCACGGCCCTGCTCGACTGGCTCGACACCTACACCTTCCCGGCCGAGCAGCGCTACGCCGACCCGGCCGAGGCCGAGGCCGGCGCGGCCCGCTTCCTCGACGCGCTGATCGCCCACGGCACCACGAGCGCGGTGGTGTTCGCCACCGTCCACAAGGTCAGCGCCGACAAGCTCTTCGCAGCGGCGCAGGCGCGCGGCATGCGCCTCATCACCGGCAAGGTGCTGATGGACCGCCACGCGCCCGAGGGCCTGCGTGACGACGTCGAGCAGGCCGAACGCGACTGCACCGACCTGATCGCCCGCTGGCACGGCGTCGACCGCCTCGCCTACGCCGTCACCGTGCGCTTCGCCCCCACCAGCACACCCGGGCAGCTCGCGATGGCCGGACGGCTGTGCACGTCCCGGCCCGGCCTCTACATGCAGACCCACGTCGCCGAAAACGTCGACGAGGTGAAGTGGGTCGCCGAACTGTTCCCCGAAGCGCGCAGCTACCTCGACGTGTACGCCCGCGCCGGCCTGATGAACGCGCGTGGCGTGTTCGCCCACGGCATCTGGCTCGACGACACCGACCGCGCGCTGCTGCACGACCACCAGGCGCTCATCGCCCACAGCCCGTCGTCCAACCTGTTCCTGGGCAGCGGCCTGTTCGGCTGGCGCGCGGCCGAGGCGGCGGGTGTGCCGGTGGCCGTCGCGTCCGACGTGGGCGGCGGCACCTCGCTGTCGATCCAGCGCAACCTGGCCGATGCCTACAAGGTGCAGGCGATGGCGGGCGAACGCCTGTCCGCCTGGACCGCGCTGCACGCCGCCACGCGCGGAGCCGCCATGGGCCTCGGGCTCGGCGGCGAGATCGGCTCGCTCGAGGCCGGCGCCACGGCCGACGTCTGCGTGTGGGACTGGGCCGCCGGCCCCGTCGCCCGGCGCCGCCACGACGTCGCCACCGCACTGCACGAGAAGGTGTTCGCCTGGATGACGCTGTCGGACGAACGCAACCTCGCCGCCGCCTACGTGGCCGGCGTCCCCCGCCACCAGAGAGGCGCCGCCACCCCATGCTGAGACTCGAACTGCAGGACATCAGCAAGCAGTACCCCGCCGTCAAGGCGAACGACCGCGTCTCGCTGCGCGTGAAGCCCGGCGAGATCCACGCCGTGCTCGGCGAGAACGGCGCGGGCAAGTCCACGCTGATGAAGATGATCTACGGCGCCGTGCGCCCCGACGAGGGCGTCATCCGCTGGAACGGCGAGGTGGTGGACATCCGCAACCCCCACGAGGCACGGGCGCTGGGCATCAGCATGGTGTTCCAGCACTTCAGCCTGTTCGACACGCTGACCGTCGCCGAGAACGTGTGGCTGGGGCTCGACAAGAGCCTGTCGCTGAAGCAGGTGACGGCGCGCATCGTCGAGGTGGCCGCGGCCTACGGCCTCGACGTGGCCCCGAGCCGGCCGGTGCACACGCTGTCCGTGGGCGAACGCCAGCGGGTCGAGATCGTGCGCGCGCTGATGACGAAGCCGCAGTTGCTGATCCTCGACGAGCCCACGTCGGTGCTCACGCCGCAGGCCGTCGAGAAGCTGTTCGTGGTGCTGCGCCAGCTCGCGAGCGAGGGCTGCAGCATCCTCTACATCAGCCACAAGCTCGACGAGATCCGCTCGCTGTGCCACCACTGCACCGTGTTGCGCGGCGGGAAGGTCACCGGCGAGGTCGACCCCACGCAGGAAACCAACGCGAGCCTGTCGCGCCTGATGATCGGCGCCGAGCCGCCCGCGCTGCGCCACCGCGAGTCGTCGCCGGGTGGCACCGTGCTGCAGGTCAAGGGGCTGTCGCTCCCGAAGCTCGACCAGTTCGGCACCACGCTCGACAACATCTGGCTGCAGGTGGCGGAGGGTGAGATCGTCGGCATCGCCGGGGTCTCGGGCAACGGCCAGCAGGAGTTGATGGCCGCGCTGTCCGGCGAGGACCCGCGCGCGCCCGACGAGTCCGTGCGGCTCTTCGGCAAGGCCATCGGCCACAAGACCCCGCGCCAGCGCCGCGAGGCGGGCCTGCACTTCGTGCCCGAGGAACGCCTCGGCCGCGGCGCGGTGCCCAGCCTCCCGCTCTCGCAGAACACGCTGCTCACGCGCACCCATGCGGTCAGCCCGCGCGGCTGGATCGACACGGGCGCCGTCGTCTCGCTCGCGAAGCAGCTGATCCAGGGCTTCAACGTGAAGGCGGGCGGCCCGGCATCGCCGGCCAAGAGCCTGTCGGGCGGCAACCTGCAGAAGTTCATCGTGGGCCGCGAGATCGATGCACGCCCGAAGCTGCTGATCGTCTCCCAGCCCACGTGGGGGGTCGACGTGGGCGCGGCCGCGCAGATCCGCGCGAGCCTGCTCGCGCTGCGCGACGGCGGCTGCGCGGTGCTCGTCGTCAGCGAGGAGCTCGACGAACTCTTCGAGGTGTCCGACCGCCTGATGGTGATCGCGAAGGGGCGGCTGTCGGCCTCGATCCCCACGCGCGAGGCCACCCGCGCCCAGATCGGCGAATGGATGTCGGGGCTGTGGGACGGCCACGGCACGAACGACCCCACACGGAATGTCTCCCATGCTCCAACTTGAACCCCGGCCGGCCCCGAGCCGGGTGATGTCCTATGCGTCGCCGGTGATGGCGCTCGCGATCACGATGCTCATCGGCATCGCGATGTTCGTGCTGCTCGGCAAGGACCCCGTCCGCGCGCTGCAGATCTTCTTCGTCGAGCCGCTCAAGAGTGGCTACGCGCTGTCCGAACTCGCGCTCAAGGCCACGCCGCTGCTGCTGATCGCGCTGGGCCTCGCGGTGTGCTTCCGGGCGAACGTCTGGAACATCGGCGCCGAGGGGCAGTTCATCGTCGGTGCGGTCGCGGCCGGCGGGGTCGCGATGCTGGCGGATGCCGACACGGGCCGCTGGTTCGTGATCCCCGTGCTGGCTGCCGGCGTGCTGGGCGGCATGGCGTGGGCCGCCATCGTCGCGTTCCTGCGTGACAAGGCCAACGCGAGCGAGATCCTCGTGAGCCTGATGCTCGTCTACGTGGCCACGCTGCTGCTCGGCTACTTCGTCTACGGCCCGTGGAAGGACCCGGCCGGCTACAACTTCCCGCAGACCATCCGCTTCGCCACCGGCACGCAGGTGCCCAAGCTGTTCGACGGGCTGCGCGTGAACATCGGCTCGGTCGTCGCGCTGCTGTCGGTGGGGGTGCTGTGGGTGTTCCTGTTCCGCACCTACTCGGGCTTCCAGCTGCAGGTGGGCGGCCTCGCGCCCGCAGCCGCGCGCTACGCCGGCTTCTCGTCGCGCAAGGCGCTGTGGATGGCGCTGCTGATCTCCGGCGGCATGGCCGGCTTCGCGGGTGCGCTCGACGTGGCGGGCCCGCAGGGGCAGCTCACGCCGTACATCCCGGCCGGCTACGGCTTCGCGGCCATCATCGTCGCGTTCGTCGGACGGCTGCACCCGGTGGGCATGGTGTTCTCGGCCATCCTGATGAGCATGTTCTACATCGGCGGTGAACTCGCGCAGACGCGCATGGGGCTGCCCAAGTCGCTCACCGGCGTGTTCCAGGGCCTGCTGCTGTTCACGCTGCTCGCGTGCGACACGCTGATCGCCTACCGCGTGCGCTGGCGAAGCCGCGCGCCCACCCACGCCACGGGAGCCGCATGATGGTCTCGATGGACGCACTCCCCCTGCTCATCGCCACGACGCTCAGCGCCGGCACGGTGCTCGCGTTCGCGGCGCTCGGCCTGCTGATCAACGAACGGGCCGGCATCCTGAACCTCGGCGCGGAGGGCATGATGCTCGTCGCCGCGCTGGCGGGCTTCGCCACCGCGGTGCACACCGGCAACGACTGGATCGCGTTCGCCGCCGGCATGGCCGCGGGCGCGCTGATGGCCGCGGCCTTCGGCGTGCTGGTGATCTGGCTGAACACCAACCAGTACGCCACCGGCCTCGCGCTGAGCCTGTTCGGCACGGGCTTCTCGGCGTTCATGGGCCTCCGCTACACCAAGGAGACGCTGCCGGCGCGCCCCGAGTGGAACTACGCCGGCCTGTCGCACCTCGAGTTCGCCGGGCCCGCGCTGTTCCGCCAGCACCCGCTCGTCTACGTCGCCATCGTGCTGACGATCGCCCTCACCTGGTTCCTGTACCGCTCGCGCGCGGGCCTGGTGCTGCGCGCCGTGGGCGAATCGCCCGAATCGGCGCACGCGCTCGGCTACCCGGTGCGTCGCATCCGCCTCGCCGCGGTGATGGCCGGCGGGGCGCTGTGCGGCCTGTCCGGCGCCTACATCTCGGTGGTCTACACGCCGCTGTGGGTCGAGGGCATGGTGGCCGGCAAGGGCTGGATCGCACTGGCCTTGACCACGTTCGCGACGTGGCGTCCGGCACGGGTATTGCTCGGTGCGTACCTGTTCGGCGGCGTGACGATGCTGCAGTTCCACCTGCAGGGCGAAGGCGTGGACGTGCCCAGCCAGATCCTCAGCATGCTCCCGTACCTCGCGACCATCGTCGTGCTGGTGCTGATCTCGCGCAATGCAGCGTGGATCCGCGTCAACATGCCGGCGTCGCTCGGCAAGCCGTTTTCACCGGGGTCGTGACCCGACCCCTTCGCTAGACTTCCGTTCGCCCGCGTTCGCTTATTTCCTGGAGAAGAAGATGACCCAACTTTCGAAACGTACCCTGCTGTCCCTGGCAGGGTGGTCCACCCTCGCCGCCACCGCCGCGCTCGTCGGCTGCGGCAAGAAGGAAGAGCCGGCACCCGCACCGGCGCCGACCGAACCCGCGTCCGCCGCGGCACCGGCCCCGAAGGCCGATCCGCTGAAGATCTCGTTCGTCTACGTGGGCTCCATCGGCGACGGCGGCTGGACCTTCGCGCACGACAACGCCCGCAAGGCGCTCGAGAAGGAATTCGGCGACAAGATCAGCACGAACTACATCGAGAACGTGCCCGAGGGCGCCGACGCCGAGCGCGTGTTCCGCGATCAGGCCGGCCAGGGCGCGAAGCTGATCTTCGGCACCACCTTCGGCTACATGGAACCCATCCTCAAGGTGGCCCCCGAGCTGAAGGACGTGAAGTTCGAACACGCCACCGGCTTCAAGACCGCCGACAACGTGCGCACGTACGACAGCCGCACGTACGAAGGTGCGTACATGGCCGGCATCATCGCCGGCGCCATGACCAAGTCGAACACGCTGGGCGTCGTGGGCTCGGTGCCCATCCCCGAGGTGATCCGCAACATCAACTCGTTCACGCTGGGCGCGCAGAGCGTCAACCCGAAGATCAAGACCAAGGTGGTCTGGGTCAACGAATGGCTGAACCCGCCGAAGGAATCGGAAGCGGCCACGTCGCTGATCAACGGCGGCGCCGACGTGCTGATGCAGAACACCGACTCGAACGCCGTGCTGAAGACGGCCGAGAGCAAGGGCAAGTTCGCGTTCGGCTGGGACAGCGACATGACCTCGTACGGCCCGCAGGCGCACCTCGCCTCCGCCGTCATCAACTGGGCCCCGTACTACATCAAGGCCACGAAGGACGCACTGGAAGGCACCTGGGCCACCGGCGGCGTGTGGTGGGGCGTGAAGGAAGGCGCGATCGACATCGTGTCCATCTCCGACAAGGTGCCCGCCGACATCAAGGCCAAGGTCGAGACGGTCAAGGCCGGCCTGAAAGACGGTTCGTTCTCGATCTGGAAGGGCCCCATCGTGGGCGCCGACGGCAAGGAAGTGCTGAAGGCCGACCAGGTCGCGGATGACAAGTTCCTGAGCGGCATCACCTTCTATGTGAAGGGTGTGGAAGGCAAGGTGCCGGGCGGCAAATAAGCCATCGGCAAGCAACCAGCAAAGCGGTCACCCCGGCGAACGCCGGGGCCCACCGCCCCGCAGCGCGCCCCCGCCACGGTGGATCCCGGCGTTCGCCGGGATGACGGGGTTGGGGGCGCGTGGGCTTGGAGCGAGAATCACACGATGAACACGACGAACCTCGACGCCATCCCCCGCGACCGCCTGCCCGCCCTGCTGCAGGCCATGCCGAAGGCGGAACTGCACATCCACATCGAGGGGTCGCTCGAACCCGAGCTGATCTTCGCGCTCGCGAAGCGCAATGGCGTGAGCCTGCCCTACCCGAGCGTGGAGGCGCTGCGCGCGGCCTACGCGTTCACCGACCTGCAGAGCTTCCTCGACATCTACTACGCCGGCGCCAGCGTGCTGCTGAAGGAGGAAGACTTCTTCGACATGGCGATGGCGTACTTCCACCGCGCCAAGGCCGACAACGTCGTCCACGCCGAGCTGTTCTTCGATCCGCAGACGCACACCGACCGCGGCGTGCCGTTCGCCACCGTGATCGACGGCCTCGTGCGCGCCTGCGAGACGGCGCAGCGCGAGCTGGGCATCAGCGCGCTGCTGATCATGTGTTTCCTGCGCCACCTGAGCGAGGAGGCGGCCTTCGAGACGCTCGAGCAGGCCCTGCCCCACCGCGACAAGTTCGTGGGCGTCGGCCTCGACAGCGGCGAACGCGGCAACCCGCCCGAGAAGTTCGCGCGCGTGTTCGCCCGCTGCCGCGAGCTGGGCCTGCACCTCGTGGCCCATGCCGGCGAGGAAGGCCCTGCCGCCTACATCTCGACCGCACTCGACGTGCTGAAGGTCGAACGCATCGACCACGGCGTGCGCTGCGTGGAGGACCCCGCGCTCGTGAAGCGCCTGGCCGCCGAACGCGTGCCGCTCACCGTGTGCCCGCTGTCGAACGTGAAGCTGTGCGTGTACGGCACGATGGCCGACCACAACCTCGCCACGCTGCTGGCCGACGGCCTGTGTGTCACCGTCAACTCCGACGACCCGGCCTACTTCGGCGGTTACATGAACCAGAACTTCCTGGAGACCTTCGCCGCCCTGCCGCAGCTCGGCGCGCGCGAGGCCCACACGCTTGCGGCCAACAGCTTCGAGGCAAGCTTCGTCGACGACACCCGCAAGCAGGCCTGGCGCGCCGAACTCGACCGGGTCTTCGCCGCCGTCTGACGCGCGGCGATGGAACCGGTGTCAGCGCAACGGCTCCCACGGGCGTTAGGCAACGTGCGGCCCGGTGACGGGCCTGCACCATCGACCAGGGAGCCCTCCATGCGATTCACCCCGGCCCACGCGGCCCTCACCCTCGCGCTCGGCCTCGCCAGCGGCGCGGCCTTCGCCCAGAACCTGCGCTGCGGCAACAACTTCGCCGACCCCGGCGACTCGAAGATGTCCGTGCTGTCCAAGTGCGGCGAGCCGGCCGTGCGGGATTCGTTCTGCAAGCCCGACCCGGCGCCGCCCCCGCGCGACGGCTCCGTGCGCCCGTGCATCAACGTCGACAGCTGGGCGTACCGCCCGGGCCGCGGCCAGTTCATCACGATCCTGGAATTCGAGGAAGGGACGCTGCGGACCATCCGCTACGGCGACCGCATTCCCTGATCTGCGACAATCACTTCCCTGAGCGCCTGCGTGCCCCCGCAGGCGTTTCTTTTTCCGCTGTCCAACCCCCGGGGCCATGTAGAGGAACACCATGTTCAAAAACCTCGCCCGCGCCAGCCTCCGGCTGTGCGCGATGTCCGCTGCCGTGCTGCCTTTCATCGCCGGCGCCCAACCCCCCGCTGCCAAGCCCCCGCTGCCGGTGGCCTTCGTGTATGTGAGCCCCGTCGGCGAAGCCGGCTGGACCTACCAGCACGACCTCGGCCGCCGCACGATGGAACAGGCCCTGGGGCCGCTCGTGAAGACGACCATCGTCGAGGCCGTGCCCGAGGGCGCCGAGTCCGAGCGGGTGCTGCGGGACCTCGCCGCGCAGGGCAACAAGCTGATCTTCGCGACGAGCTTCGGGTACCTCGAACCCGCGCTGCGCGTGGCCACCGAGTTCCCGGGCACGGCGTTCGAACACGCCGGCGGCTACCGCACCTCGGCGAACGTGAACACCTACAACGCGCGCTACTACGAGGGCCGCTACCTCGCGGGCCTCGTCGCCGGGCGCACGAGCAAGACCGGCGTCGCGGGCTACGTGGCCGGCTTCCCGGTGCCCGAGGTGATCCAGGGCATCAACGCGTTCACGCTCGGCATGCGGGCCGCCCGCCCCGACGCGCAGGTGAAGGTGCTGTGGCTCGACACGTGGTTCGACCCCACGCGCGAACGCGAGGCGGCCCTCGCGCTGATCGCCCAGGGCGCCGACGTGCTGACCAACCACAGCGGCTCCACGGCCGTCGCGCAAGCCGCGCAGGACAAGGGCGTGAAAGTGATCGCCTACCAGAGCGACATGCGCCGCTTCGCCCCGGACGCCCAGCTGACCGCCATCACGCAGCAGTGGGGCGCGTACTACACCCGGGTGGCCCGCGCCGTGCTCGACGGCAGCTGGCGCGCCACGCCCGTGTGGGGCGGCATGAAGGACGGCCTGCTCGCACTGGCGCCGTTCCATCCGGCCGTACCGGCCGACGTCATCAAGACGGTCCGGGCCCGCGAAGCGGACATCATTGCCGGTCGTTTTCACCCATTTGCCGGTCGCCTGGTCGACCAGGCCGGGCGCGAACGGCAGGCGGGGGGCACGATGGACGACGCCACACTCTCCCGCATGAACTGGTTCGTGCAGGGCGTCTCGGGGACGCTCCCGAAACCGTGAGTTCCATCACGGGTGACGGCATGGGGATTGCTTTTCGAAGGGTCCTGAGGTGTTTTCGACAACAACCATGACCCTGAGACGTCCCCTGCCCCGCCTTCTGCCGCTGGCCGCGGCAGCCTTGCTGGCCAGCACGCCCGGCTGGTCCGCCGCCGAGACCAACCCCTGGTACGTCGGCATCAGCCAGGGCTTCACGGCCGACACCAACGTGTTCCGCGTGCCGGATTCCTTCGGCAAGTCGAAGGACATCATCTCGTCCACCGGCCTGCTCGCCGGCGTCGACCAGCCATTCAGCCGCATGCGCCTCGGCGCGAAGGCCGCGGTCAACTGGAACAACTTCGTCAACAACAAGCAGCTGAACAACACGTCCCACGATGTGCTGGCCACGCTCGAGGGGTCCACCGTCGAGCGGCTGTCCGGCGACCTGATGCTGTACGACCGCGCGAACCTGAACCGGTACGACCTCAGCTCCGCGGAAGGCGCCAGCACCGAGAAGGACGTGCTGCACGTGACCGGCGGCGCGCTGCGCGCCCGTGTGGGCCTCGTCACCACGTGGACGCTCGAAGGCGGCTACTCGTTCGAACAGTCGACCCACTCGCTCGACCAGTTCACGAACCGCGACGTGCGCCAGGGCGCCGTCAACCTCGGCATCCGCCTCGCCCCGAGCGACCTGTGGAGCGTGCGCCTCGGCGTGCGCCGCACCGATGGCACCTACCCCCGGTTCGTCTCGGGCAGCACCGGCGCCGTGGGCGACGACTTCACGCGCGACGACATCGACCTGTCGTTCACGTGGGTCCCCACCGGCAACAGCAAGTTCGACGCGCGCCTCAGCAACACGAAGGAAAGCCACTCGGTGCAGGAGCAGCGTGACAGCCACGGCTGGACGGGCCTGCTCGGCTACGACTGGACGCTCACGGGCAAGACCCGCATGCGCTTCCAGGTCGCCCGCGACAGCGGCGCGGGCCGCAGCGACTCCGACCTCGGGCTGATCACCGAGTCGAGCGACACCCAGGTGCGCGACTCGCTGCTGTGGAAGACGACGTGGGACGCGACGTCGAAGATCAGCGTCAACAGCGCGCTGGGGTACAGCCGCCGCAAGCTCGACAACGCGTTCTCGATCACCGGCGGCGGCGTGACGGCCACCGACGCCTCCACGGCGCGAGACCGCCTCACCACCGTGGGCCTCAACGCCTCGTACGAGGCGCTGCGCAACCTGCGCTTCGTCTGCGGCGTGTACTACGAGAAGCGCTCGGTGGAAGGGGACAACAACGCCGGCACGACGTATCCCTACGACGTGACCACCGGCATGTGCAACATGGCGTTGACCCTTCGCTGACGGCCGATCCCGGCGTTCGCCGGGACGGCAGCGAAAGAGAGGTCACCCCGGCGGACGCCGGGGTCCACCGCCCGCTCAGGCGCGGGCATCCCCCCAGCGGAGGGTCGATCCCTCGTCGCCCGGATACGTGGTGCGCCCATGGCGATCCACGACGTACTGCGGCGACGCGATCAGGTCCTCGAACACCGCGCCTTCCGAAAGCCGCGTGTAGTCGAACAGGATGCTGCGCGTGAGGCGCGCGTTCTTGCGCACCACACAGCCATGGCCCAGCCAGGCCGGCCCTTCGATGGTCGCGCCGTCCTCCACGCTGACGCCGGAGCCGATGTAGACGGGTCCCGTGACCTTGACCTTGTCCCAGTCGACCTTCGTGTTGAGACCCACCCAGACGCCGGGGCGGATCTCGGTGCCGGGCATGTCCATCTGCGCCACCTCGCCGCGCAGCACGCGCATGCAGACGGCCCAGTAGTCGGTGACGCGGCCGATGTCGATCCAGTTGAAGTGGCGCTTCTGCACGTAGAACGGCAGGCCCTGGTTCGCCATCAGCGGGAACAGCTCGCTGCCGATGTCGAACACCTGGTTCTTCGGCACGAGCTCCAGCGCGTGGGGCTCGAACAGGTAGATGCCGGTGCTGGCGAGGGTCGACAGCGCGTCCTCGGGCTTCGGCTTCTCCTGGAACTGCGTGATCCGGCCGTCGTTGTCGGAGACGACGATGCCGTAGTTGTTCACCTGGTCGCGCGGCACGTCGAGGCCCACCACGCTCGCCACCGCCTTCTTCGTCTTGTGCTCGAACACCGCGGCCTGGATGTCGAGGTCGATGATGGCGTCACCGCACAGCACGATGGTGGTGTCGTCGAAGAAGCCGCTGTGGTCCTGGATGCGGCGCATGCCGCCGGCCGAGCCCATGGGCTTCGGGATGATCTCGCCGTGCTCGCGCACGCCTTCGAACGAGTAGCCGATGTTGACGTTCCAGCGGTGGCCGTTGCCGAAGTAGTTCTCGATCTTCCAGTGGCAGTGGGCCACGTTGATCATGATGTCGCGCACACCGTAGCGGGCGAGGTGCTCGATGATGTACTCGAGCACCGGCTTGCCGAGGATCGGGATCATCGGCTTCGGCAGCTGTTTCGTCAGGGGGCGGACCCGCGTTCCCTGGCCCGCGGCCAGAATCATCGCTTTCGTCATGAGGGCGTTCTCCTTCGATCTTCGGAATGCCGCGGCCCGGCCCGGGGTGCTTCGAGGGCACCGCGGGTCGTGTCGCGGGGGGTGTTGCTGGGGCGGGCCGGTCAGCCGGTGCGGCCGTAGGTGTCCTCGAACCGGACGATGTCGTCCTCGCCCAGGTAGCTGCCGGACTGGACCTCGATGATCTCGAGGTCCACCTTGCCCGGGTTGGCCAGGCGGTGCGTCTGGCCGAGCGGGATGTAGGTGCTCTGGTTCTCGGTCAGCAGCACCTTCTTGTCGCCGCAGGTGACCTCGGCCGTGCCGGTGACCACGATCCAGTGTTCGGCGCGGTGGTGATGCATCTGCAGGCTCAGCGTGGCGCCGGGCTTGACCATGATGCGCTTGACCTGGAAACGCGGGCCCGCGTCGATGCTGTCGTACCAGCCCCAGGGCCGGTGGACCTTGCGGTGCAGCGTGTGCTCGTGGCGGTCGCACGCGCCGAGCTGGCTGACGATCTTCTTGACCTCCTGGCTGCGGCCGCGGTCGGCCACCATCACCGCGTCGGCGGTCTCGACCACCACGACGTCGTCGAGGCCCACCACGCTGACCAGGCGGCTGCTGGCGTGAACCAGCGTGTTGCGCGAGTCCTGCAGCATCACGTCGCCCACCTGGGCGTTGCCGTCGGCGTCCTTGCCGGCGACCTGCCACACGGCGTCCCAGGCGCCCAGGTCGCTCCAGCCTGCCGCAAGACTGACCATGCGAATGTCGAATTTACTGCCCGGACACTGCTCCATGACCGCGTAGTCGACGGACTCCGCGGGCACGGCGGCAAATTCTGCCTTGCCGGGGCGGATGAACGGGGCGTCGGTGGACCGGGCGCGCCATGCCGCCTCGGTGGCTTCCAGGATGTCGGGGCGGAACGTGCGCAGCGCGTCGAGCCACACCGAGGCCTTCAGCACGAACATGCCGCTGTTCCAGCTGTAGTCGCCTTCGGCGATGTAGCGCAGGGCCGTGGCCTCGTCGGGCTTCTCGACGAACTGCGCCACCATGTCGGCGCCTTCCCCCGGCGTGCTGCGGATGTAGCCGTAGCCGGTTTCGGGGCGGTCGGGCTGGATGCCCAGGATGGCGATGGCGCCGTTGCCGGCGATGCGGATCGCCTGCTGCAGCGCCGCGGTGAAGGCGTCGCCGTCGGTGACGGTCTGGTCGGCGGGACTCACGACCAGCACGGGGTCGGCGCCGCCCTCGCGGGCCTGCAGGGCCGCGAGCGTGAGGGCCGGGGCGGTGTTGCGTCCGGTGGGCTCCAGCAGCAACGCCTGCGGGGTGATCTTCGCCTCGCGGAGCTGGTCGAGCACGAGGAAGCGGTGTTCGTCGTTGCCGACGATCAGCGGGGCACCCACGGTGATCCCGGGACCGCCGAGGGCCCCGAGGCGGGCCACGGCTTGCTGGAAGAGGCTGTGGTCGCCCGACAGCACGAGGAACTGCTTGGGGTAGCCGGCGCGGGACAGCGGCCACAGGCGCGTGCCGCTGCCGCCGGCCATCACCACGGGCAACACGGAAAGAGAGGGGGACATCGGCAACCTCGGGCGGTAGAAGGTTCAGGGACCCGGCCGACCGGATGGGTCGGCGGGTGGCTCAGGGTTTTTCCTGAGCCCCCTTCTGCAAACTTCGGGCCACGCGGCCGAGGCCCTCCCCCGAGGGGTCAGAACAGGCTCTCGCGGACGTAGATCACGTCGTTCGGCTTGAGCTGCGTGTCCATGGTCGGCTCCATGATCTTCACGTTGCCGTCGGCGTCCTTGCGATGCAGTTTCATGCCCTTCTGCGTGCCCCGCTGCGTGAGGCCGCCCCCTGCGGCGAGGGCCTGCATCACGGTCATGCCGCGCTCGAGGCGCAGTTGCCCGCCACGCATCACTTCGCCGTAGATGTAGAAGGACGGGACGCGGTCCACGTAGATGACGTCGCCGTTGAGAACCATGGGGTCGTCGGACTTCGCGGCACCGCCGAACAGGGACGGCAGATCGACCTCCTGCCGGAAAGCTTTGCCGTCGCGTGTGCCGACCAATGTCACCGTTTCACTGCCGCCGGTGGCCACGCCGCCGGCCAGCGCGATCAGGTCGCTGAGCTTCAGGCCGGCCTGTTCGATGGGGTAGCGGCCGGGCTTGTTGACCAGGCCCAGCACCGACGCCTGGTGCCCGCGCACCTGCGAGACGGCGATGTTGACCTGCGGCGCCTTGAGGAAGTTGCCCTTGAGCAGCCCGTCGGCGATGACCTTCTCGGCCGCCTGGACGCTCAGCCCCCCCACCTTCACGGACCCCAGCAGCGGATAGCTGATGGTGCCGGCCTCGGACACGCGGGTCTCGAGGGTGAGGTCGGCGTTCTGGTAGACCGTGACCTTGAGGACGTCACCGGGGCCCAGGACGTACTCGCGGAGGGTGTCGATCTGCGCATGGGCCGCGCTGGCCAGCAGGAACGACATGATCAGCGCGAAAAGGCGCCGGGTGAACGATGATGAAGAAAGATGCAGCTTGTTCATGGGCGTTCGGGGAAAGATCCGGGACATGGGAGATGTCCCTTTCAAGCAATCCCCGGGCCCGCCGCCCGCACGCCCTCCGGCAGCCCGTCAGCCGCCGGTCAGGCCGTTGATGATGTGGGCGTAGATCAGCACGTTGACGAAGAGCAGCAGCAGCACCATCGAGAACCGGAAGAGCTTGACGGACAGGCGCCGCCAGTCCGAGTCCTCGATGGCGATGTAGACACCCCAGCAGATGCCGCTGCACAACAGGAGAAAGCCGGCGAGGCCGAGGACAACCCAGCTGAAGATGACCATGCGATTGAAAGACGGTTTGTCGTTGTTTTGGTCAGACCAGGATGGCCAGCCGCTCGAGAATCAGCACTGCGAAGAACGCCAGGCCCGCGAAAACCCCCCACTTGACGATGACGAGACCGTAGTGGCGGAAGCGGACCTGCCCCGTGCCAATGTACATCGCAAAAGACACGATCGCCGCCACCCCCAGCAGCAGGAAGATCCAGCGTGCGATCAGCATGGCCGGGCCGTCACCAGGCCGGGGCCAGCGCGGCCAGCCCGGCCGGCGCGTCACGTTCGTCGTCGAAGGTCACGATCTCGTAGGCGCTGCGGTCGGCCAGGACGGCGCGCATCAGCTTGTTGTTGAGGGCGTGGCCCGACTTGAACGCCGTGTACGCCGCCAGCAGCGGGTGGCCGCACACGTGCAGGTCACCGATGGCGTCGAGGATCTTGTGCTTGACGAACTCGTCGTCGTAGCGGAGGCCGCCGGCGTTCAGCACGCGGTAGTCGTCCACCACGATGGCGTTGTCCATGCTGCCGCCGAGGCCGAGGCCGCGCGAGCGCATCAGCTCCACGTCCTTCGTGAAGCCGAAGGTGCGGGCGCGGGCGATGTCGCGCTTGTAGAACCCCGAGCCCATGTCGAACGTGACCTGCTGGCCCGTCTGGTTGACGGCCGGGTGGTCGAAGTCGATCTCGAACGTGAGGGTGTAGCCGTTGAACGGAGACAGGCGTGCCCACTTGAGGCTGCGGCCCTCACCCTCGCGGATCTCCACCGGCTTGACGATGCGCAGGAAGCGCTTCGGCGCGTTCTGCAGTTCGATGCCCGCGCTCTGCAGCAGGAACACGAACGACGCGGCGGAGCCATCGAGGATGGGCACTTCCTCGGCGGTGATGTCGACGATCAGGTTGTCGAGACCCAGGCCGGCGCAGGCCGACAGCAGGTGCTCGATGGTGTTGACCTTCGGCGCGCCGGGGTCGCCCCCGGGCGAGATGGTGGTGGCCATGCGCGTGTCGCACACGGTTTCCGCGCGCACGGGAATGTCGACCGGCACCGGCAGGTCGATGCGGCGGAACATGATGCCGGTGTCGGGCGCAGCGGGCCGCAGCGTCAGCTCGACGCGCTGGCCGCCGTGCACCCCCACGCCGACGGCGCGGGTGATGGATTTGAGCGTACGTTGGGCGAGCATGGTCATGATTTTAAGGCGAGCGTGCGCTCACCGCCCGAACGCGGTACCTACGGTTGCAATAGGCGGTGACTAACGTCCCGCCCGAACGGCGCGATCCCACGAACCGCAGTCATCCCGGCGAACGCCGGGATCCACTGCCGGCAGTGGGCCCCGGCTTTCGCCGGGGTGACCACATCGGGAGATCAGTCCGCTTGTTTCCGCAGGAACGCGGGGATCTCGATCTCGTCCATGCCATGGCTCGCCAGCGCATCGACCTTCGCCGCGGCCGTGCGGCCGTTGCGCCACACGCTCGGCACCGACAGGCTGCTGTAGTCGTGCGAGGCACCACCACCGCTGCCGGCGTGCACCGGCTGGTTCAGCACCGGCAGGTTGTCGGTGCCCGTGCGCTGCACGACCTGGCTGTGGACCACGCTGATCGGGGCCTGCTGGCGCTTGGCCGGGCTCAGGCCGGTGGCGATCACCGTGACGCGCAGTTGGTCGCCCAGCGATTCGTCGTAGGCGGTGCCGTAGATCACGTGCGCGTCGTCGGCGGCGTAGCGGCGGATGCAGTTCATCGCGTTGCGGGACTCGCTCAGCTTGAACGTGCTGCGGCCGGCGGCGATCAGCACGAGCACGCCACGCGCGCCCGACAGGTCGATGCCTTCCAGCAGCGGGCAGGCCACGGCGCCTTCGGCGGCCTTGGCGGCGCGGTCCGGGCCGCTGGCCACGGCCGTGCCCATCATCGCCTTGCCCGGCTCGCTCATCACCGTCTTCACGTCCTCGAAGTCGACGTTGACGAGGCCCGGGATGTGGATGATGTCGCTGATGCCGCCCACGGCGTTGCGCAGCACGTCGTTGGCGTGTGCGAAGGCCTGGTCCTGCGTCACGTCGTCGCCCAGCACGTCGAGCAGCTTGTCGTTCAGGATCACGATCAGCGAGTCGACGTTGGCTTCGAGTTCGGCGAGGCCCGCGTCGGCGGCCTTCATGCGGCGGTTGCCTTCGAAGTCGAACGGCTTCGTGACCACGCCCACGGTCAGGATGCCCATCTCCTTCGCCACGCGCGCGATCACCGGCGCGGCGCCCGTGCCCGTGCCGCCGCCCATGCCGGCGGTGATGAAGAGCATGTTCGAGCCAGCGATCGATTCGCGGATGCGATCGACGGCTTCTTCGCCGGCGGCGCGGCCGGCTTCCGGCTTCGCGCCGGCGCCCAGGCCGGTGTTGCCCAGCTGGATCAGGTGGTGTGCGGTGGAGCGGTTGAGCGCTTGCGCGTCGGTGTTCGCGCAGATGAATTCCACGCCCTGAACGCCTTGGGAAATCATGTGGTCGACGGCGTTGCCGCCGCCGCCGCCGACGCCGATCACCTTGATCTTCGTGCCGAGGTCGAATTCTTCGATCATTTCGATTGCCATGTTGTTCACTCCATTCGGGGTTGCAGTTGCCATTGACCGTGTCGGTCGATATTCACGTTTCTTCTTGCCGCGGTGTTCGGGCCGGCGCTAGCCGGACCCCGCGGTCTTCTGTCGTCGGATTGCTGGCGGCCCCCGGCTCTCCAGCAGGTGACAACCCAGGCATTCACAAACGTGCTTCGTGCTCATGTTGTTGACGTCCGGGTTGATTTCAGAAGTTGCCCAGGAACCAGTCCTTGAGGCGACCAAACCATGTCTTGACGGAGCCGGCCTGCTGCGCCGCCTTCATGCCGCGCGAGCGGCCGAGGCGCGCCTCGTCGAGCAGCCCCATCACCGTCGCCGAGCGCGGGCTCGCGACCATGTCGTGCAGCGCGCCGTGGTACGTCGGGATGCCCTTGCGCACCGGCTTCAGGAAGATGTCCTCCGCGAGCTCGACCATGCCCGGCATCACCGCCGCGCCGCCGGTCAGCACGATGCCCGAGGAGAGCAGCTCCTCGTAGCCGCTTTCGCGGATCACCTGGTGCACGAGCGAGAAGATCTCCTCCACGCGCGGCTCGATCACGCCGGCCAGCGCCTGGCGGCTGAGCATGCGCGGCGCGCGGTCGCCGAGGCCCGGCACTTCGAGCTGTTCCGACGGATCGGCCAGCAGCTGCTTGGCCACGCCGTACTCGACCTTGATCTCTTCCGCGTCCTTCGTGGGCGTGCGCAGCGCCATCGCGATGTCGCTCGTGATCAGGTCGCCGGCGATCGGGATCACCGCGGTGTGGCGGATCGCGCCGTCGGTGAAGATCGCGACGTCGGTGGTGCCCGCGCCGATGTCGACGAGCGCGACACCCAGGTCCTTCTCGTCGTCGGTGAGCACCGCGTGGCTCGACGCGCTCGGGTTCAGCACCAGCTGGTCCACCTCGAGGCCGCAGCGGCGCACGCACTTGATGATGTTCTCGGCCGCGCTCTGCGCGCCGGTCACGATGTGCACCTTCACCTCGAGGCGCCCGCCGCTCATGCCGATGGGTTCCTTGACCTCGTGGCCGTCGATCACGAACTCCTGCGGCTCGACGAGCAGCAGCCGCTGGTCGTTCGGGATGTTGATGGCCTTGGCGGTCTCGACCACGCGCGACACGTCGACCGGCGTCACTTCCTTGTCGCGCACGATCACCATGCCCGTGCTGTTCTGGCCGCGGATGTGGCTGCCGGTGATGCCGGTGTAGACGCGCGTGATCTTGCAGTCGGCCATCATCTCGGCCTCCTTCAGCGCCTGCTGGATGGACTGCACCGTCGCGTCGATGTTGACCACCACGCCGCGCTTGAGGCCGTGTGCCGCCGCGATGCCGAGGCCGGCCACGCGCAGCTCGCCGCCGGGCAGGACTTCGGCCACCACGGCCATCACCTTGGCCGTGCCGATGTCGAGTCCCACCACGAGGTCTTTGTATTCTTTGGCCATGTTCTCTCTCAGTTTCTTGCTGCCGCCACACCCGCCGCGGCGGCCTGCGTGGTCGTGATGCCCTTGAGCCGCAGTGCGTACCCTTCGTTGTGGCGCAGGTCCGCGAACAGCAGCGGGCGCTGGTAGCGCGCGATCACCTGCGCCACCGTGCCGGTGAAGCGTTCGCAACGCGCCACGAGTTCGTCCTCGGTGCCGCGACCCAGCTCGACCTCCGCGCCGTTGTCGAACACCGCGTGCCACGAGCCGCGGCCGCTCAGGGTCAGCGCCTCCATGTTCATGTCCATGCGCTCGAAGACCGGGCTGAGGCGGCGGTAGGCCGACAGCACGAGCGGCGCCGAGCCCTCCGGGCCCTGCAGCGTGGGCAGCGAGTCGTCCTCGACGTCACCGACGTTCGCCTGGAACACCTCGCCGAACGTGTTCACCAGCTGGTCGCTTCCCTCTTCCATCGACCACAGCGCCGCGGCGCGGTGCTCCTCCAGCAGCACGTTCAGCCGGTTGGGCCACACGCGGCTCACGACCGCGTGGCGCACCCACGGCACCGCCTCGAACGCGCGCTGGCCCTGGCCCAGGTCCAGCGTGAAGTAGTTGCCGGTGATGCGCGGAAGCGCGTTCGCGCGGATCGTGGAGACGCTGTTGCGCGTCACGTCGCCCTCCACACGGATGCGCCGCACGTCGAACATCGGTTGCCGCACCAGCCAAACCACCAGCCCCACGAGCACGATCAACGCGGCCAGGCTGAACAGCACCGAGGCGGTGATGTTCATCAGGCGCACGTCGAGCGGCCGCTCGCGCACGTCGGCGCGTGCGTCGGAGTTGGCGAAGTTGGCGCGGCGGTTCATCGGACGGTCAGGCGCGGCTGTCCAGCGTGGCGCCCGCGATCAGCTGCAGGCACAGTTCTTCGTAGCTGATGCCGGCCGCCTTCGCGGACATCGGCACGAGCGAATGCGAGGTCATCCCCGGCGACGTGTTGATCTCGAGCAGGAACGGCTTGCGGTCGGACTTGCGGATCATCAGGTCGGCCCGGCCCCAGCCGCGGCAGCCGAGCGTGCGGTACGCCGCCACCACGACGCGCTGGATCTCGGCCTCCTCGGCCGCGGGCAGGCCGCTCGGGCAGTGGTACTGCACGACGTCGGTGAAGTATTTGTTCTGGTAGTCGTAGGCCCCATCGGGTGCGGCGATGCGGATCACCGGCAGTGCGCGCGCGTCGGCGCCGGCGCCGAGCACCGGGCAGGTGACTTCCTCGCCGTCGATGAACTCCTCGCACAGCAGGTCGGGGTCGTACTTCGTCGACAACGTCACCGCGGCGGGCAGCTCGGCGGCCATCTTCACCTTGGTGACCCCGATGGACGACCCCTCACGCGGCGGCTTGACGATCAACGGCAGGCCGAGCGCCGCGGGGACGCGGGCGATGCGGTCGTCGGTCTGCTCCTCCGGCGCGAGGCGCACGTAGCGCGGCGTGGGCAGGTCCTCGGCGATCCACACGCGCTTGGTCATCACCTTGTCCATCGCGATGGCCGAGGCCATCACGCCGGACCCGGTGTACGGGATGCCCAGCAGTTCGAGCGCGCCCTGCACCGTGCCGTCCTCGCCATGGCGGCCATGCAGCGCGATGAAGCAGCGGTCGAAGCCCTGGCGTTTCAGTTCGCCCAGTTCCTGCACGGACGGGTCGAACGCGTGGGCGTCCACCCCCTGCGACTGCAGCGCGGCCAGCACGCCACCGCCCGACATCAGCGACACGTCGCGTTCGGCGGATTCACCGCCCATCAGCACGGCGACCTTGCCGAGCGCCTTCACATCGATCACGGAACTCATGCGCCCTCCTTCAGCAATTCGAGGACCTGCCCCGGGACGGCGCCGATCGTGCCGGCGCCCATCGAGATCACGACGTCGCCGTCGCGGGCGTGTTCCACGATGGCCGCCGGCATCTGCGCGATGTCGTCGACGAAGATCGGGTCCACCTTGCCCGCCACGCGCAGCGCGCGGGCGAGCGAACGGCCGTCGGCCGCGACCACCGGCGCCTCGCCGGCGGCGTACACCTCGCCCAGCAGCACGGCGTCGGCCGAGCCCATCACCTTGACGAAGTCCTCGAAGCAGTCGCGCGTGCGGGTGTAGCGGTGCGGCTGGAACGCGATGACGAGGCGGCGGCCCGGGAACGCGCCGCGCGCGGCCGAGATCACCGCGGCCATCTCCACCGGGTGGTGGCCGTAGTCGTCGATCAGCGTGAACGTGCCGCCCGAACGCGCCGGCTGCTCGCCGTAGCGCTGGAAGCGGCGGCCCACGCCGCGGAACTCGCCGAGGGCCTTGACGATCGGGCCGTCGGGCAGTTCCAGCTCGGTGGCCACGGCCACGACGGCCAGCGCGTTCAGCACGTTGTGTTCGCCGGGGAGGTTCAGCGTGACGTCGAGGTCGGGCATCACGACGCCGTTGCGCCGCTGCACCGTGAAGCGCATCTGGCCGCCTTCCAGCGCCTGCACGTTCACGGCGCGCACCTGCACGTCCGCGCCGAAGCCGTAGGTGACGACCGGGCGCGACACCATCGGGATGATCGACCGCACGCCGGCGTCGTCGCCGCACAGCACCGCCGCGCCGTAGAACGGCATGCGGTGCAGGAACTCGACGAACGCGCCCTTGAGCTTGCTCAGGTCGTGGCCGTACGTGTCCATGTGGTCGGCGTCGATGTTCGTCACGACCGACAGCACCGGCAGCAGGTTCAGGAACGACGCGTCGGACTCGTCGGCCTCCACCACGATGTAGTCGCCCGAGCCGAGGCGCGAGTTCGCGCCGGCGGCGTTCAGGCGGCCACCGATCACGAAGGTGGGGTCGAGGCCGGCCTCGGCCAGCACGCTGGTCACGAGCGACGTGGTGGTGGTCTTGCCGTGGGTGCCGGCGATCGCGATGCCCTGCTTCAGGCGCATCAGTTCGGCGAGCATCACCGCGCGCGGCACCACCGGCACGCGTTTCGCGCGCGCGGCGATCACCTCGGGGTTGTCGCCCTTCACGGCCGTGGACGTGACGACGGCCTCGGCGCCGGCGATGTGCGCCGCGTCGTGGCCCACGAACACCTTGATGCCGAGCGACGCGAGGCGCTGCGTGACCGAGTTGTCACCCTGGTCGGAGCCGGACACCGCGTAGCCGAGGTTGTGCAGGATCTCGGCGATGCCGCTCATGCCGGCGCCCCCGATGCCCACGAAGTGGATGTGTTTGACGGCGTGTTTCATGACACCAGCTTTTCAAGTTCGTCGGCCACGCGCGCGGCGGCGTGCGGCCGGGCCAGCGCGCGGGCCTTGCCGGCCATCGCGAGCAGCGCCTCGCGATTCAGCTGGGCCAGCAGGTCGGCCAGCGCGCGCGGGCTGAAGTCGGCCTGGGGGAGGTGGACACCGGCGCCATGCGAGGCGAGCCACTCGGCGTTGTCGCGCTGGTGGCTGGTGGTGCTGACGATCAAAGGCACGAGAACTCCAGGAACGCCCGCGGCACACAGCTCGCTGACGGTGACCGCGCCAGCGCGGCAAAGAATGAGGTCGCACGCCGCGAGGCGTTCGGCCATGTTGTCGATGAAGGGCACGACTTCGGCGTCGAGGCCCATCGAGGCGTAGGCGGCCTGCGCCGCGGCGAGGTTGGCCTGCCCCGTCTGGTGGACGATGCGCGGACGCTGGTCGGGCGCCAGCAGCGCGAGCGCCTGCGGCACGGTGTCGTTCAGCACCCGCGCGCCCAGGCTGCCGCCCACCACCAGCAGCTTCAGCGGGCCGGTGCGGCCGGCGAAACGCTGCGCCGGCTCGGCGATGGCCTCGATCTCGGCCCGCACCGGGTTGCCCGTGACGAGCCCGCCCTTCGTGCGCTGGGCGGCCTTGCCCTCGAAACCGAAGCCCACGCGGTCAGCCACCGGCAGCAGCGCCTTGTTGCTCATCAGCAGCGCCGCGTCGGCGTTGACGAGCATCAGCGGCTTGCCGATCAGCGAGGCCATCAGGCCGCCAGGAAAACAGACGTAGCCGCCCATGCCCAGCACGGCGGACGTGCCGCGGCGGCGCAGGATCTTCAGGCAGCTCCAGAACGCCGCGAGCATGCGCAGCCCGCCGGTCATCGTGTGCACGAGGCCCTTGCCGCGCAGGCCGCTGAACGTGATCGTGTCCATCGGGATGCCCGACGGCGGCACGAGCTTGTTCTCCATGCCGTGCGTGGTGCCGAGCCAGCTCACGGTCCAGCCGCGCTGCTGCATCTCGCGCGCGACGGCGAGGCCGGGAATGACGTGGCCGCCCGTGCCGGCGGCCATGATCACGAGGTGACGTCCGGTCATTGGAAGACCTCCGTGCTCCGCACTGCGGTGCGAGCTTGCTTGGGGCGGCCCGGCGCTGCGCTCATGCGAGACCTCCCCTCATCATCTGCCGGTTCTCGATGTCCACCCGCACCACGATCGCGAGCGCGACGAGGTTGAGCAGGATGGCCGAGCCGCCGAAACTCATCAGGGGCAGCGTCAGCCCCTTCGTGGGCAGCAGCCCGAGGTTCACGCCCATGTTGATGAAGGCCTGGCCGCCCATCCAGATGCCGATGCCCTGCGCGAACAGGCCCGCGAACACACGGTCGAGCGCGATGGCCTGGCGGCCGATGTGGAAGAGGCGGCGCGACAGCCAGAAGAACGCGACGATCACGCAGGCCACGCCCACGAAACCCAGTTCCTCGCCGATCACGGCGAGCAGGAAGTCGGTGTGGGCCTCGGGCAGGTAGTGCAGCTTCTCGACGCTGGAGCCGAGGCCCTGGCCGAAGATCTCGCCACGGCCGAACGCGATCAGCGAGTGCGACAGCTGGTACGCCTTGCCGAGCGTGTACTTCACGTCCCACGGGTCGAGGTACGCGAAGATGCGCTCGCGGCGCCACGGGCTCGTCGAGATCATCAGCACGAACGCGCCCACGAGCACGAGCGTGATGATCAGGAACATGCGGCCGTTCACGCCGCCGAGGAACAGGATGCCCATCGCGATGGCCGCGATCACGAGGAACGCGCCCATGTCGGGTTCGGCCAGCAGCAGCAGGCCCACCACCCCCACGGCGATGGCCATCGGGAACACCGCGCGGAAGAAGTTCTCCTTCACCTCCATCTTGCGCACCATGTAGTCGGCGGCGTAGAGGGCCATCGCGAGCTTGGCGAGTTCGGACGGCTGGAAGTTCATGATGCCGAGCGGGATCCACCGGCGCGCCCCGTTGACCTCGCGGCCCACGTGCGGGATCAGCACGGCGATCAGCGCGAGCAGCGTCGCCACGAAGATCCACGGCGCGTACTTCTCCCACAGCGTGAGCGGCAGCTGCACCACCACCAGCGCGGCGACGAACGCGATGCCGATCGCCATGAAGTGGCGGGTCAGGAAGTGCGTGGACTTGTAGAGCGTGAACTTCGGGTTGTCGGGCATCGCGACGGAGGCCGAGTACACCATCACCGCGCCGAGCGCGAGCAGCGCCACCACCATCCACACCAGCGGCTGGTCGAAGTTCTGCAGGCGCACGGGCTGGCCGGTCGGGCCGCTCCAGTCGCGGATGGGCACACTGGTGTCGCGCCGGAAGAGCGACTGCACGCGCTCCTTCAGCCTGTCGAGTCCGAGCCGCTGGGTCAGGGTCGTCATGCGAGGGACCCTCCGCGGTCGGCCGCGATCGCCTGCACCTCGGCCACGAAGACCTCGGCGCGGTGCGCGTAGTTGCGGAACATGTCGAGGCTCGCGCACGCCGGGCTCAGCAGCACGGCGTCGCCCTCCACGGCACGCTCGAAGGCCCAGCGCGTGGCGGCCTCCAGCGTCTCGTGGCGCAACACGGTGACGTCGGTGCCCTGCAGCGCGGCCTCGATGTCGGCGGCATCGCGGCCGATGGTGGCCACGGCGCGCGCGTGGTGGCGCACCGGGTCGCGCAGCGGCGTGAAGTCCTGGCCCTTGCCGTCGCCGCCAAGGATCACGACCAGGCGCGACGGCGCCTTGTCGGCCCCGAGGCCGGTCAGCGCGGCCACGGTGGCGCCCACGTTCGTGCCCTTGCTGTCGTCGTAGGCCTCGACGCCGTCGATGCTGGCGACGAACTCCACGCGGTGCGGCTCGCCGGTGTACTCGCGCAGGCCGTGCAGCATCGGCGCGATGGGGCAGCCCACCGCGGTGGCGAGCGCCAGCGCCGCGAGCGCGTTGGCCGCGTTGTGGCGGCCGCGCACGCGCAGCGCGTCAGCCGGCATCAGGCGCTGGATCACGAGTTCTTCTTCCTCGACCACCGCGCCGCGCTTCTTGCGCACCTGCGGCTCGTCGCTGACGAGGGCACGCACGAGCCACGTGATGCCGTTCTGGGTCAGCAGGCCGTAGTCGCCCGGGCGTTGCGGGGCGTCGAGCCCGAAGCGCACCACCTCGCGTTCGATCGGCTTGGCGAAGCGGCCCTTGCCCGGCACGGGCTTCGGGATCATCGCGACCACCAGCGGGTCGTCGCGGTTGATCACCATCACGGCGGCCCGGCCGAACGAACGCGCCTTGGCCTCGGCATAGGCGTCCATGGAACCGTGCCAGTCGAGGTGGTCCTGCGTCACGTTGAGCACGGCGGCGGCCGACGGCTCGAAGTTCTTCACGCCGTCGAGCTGGAAGCTGGAGAGCTCGAGCACCCACACGTCGGGCAGGTGTTCGAACACCGGGCCCGGCGGGGGCGGCGGGATCAGGTGCGGCGGCGGACCGCCGCCGGTGACTTCGGCGTCGGACTCTTCCGGCGGCGGCGGGGCGGCCGCAGCGGGTTCCTCGTCCGCGGCGTCCTCGGTCGCTTCGTCGGCGGGTGCATCGGCGGTCGCCTCGTCGACCGGGACATCCGCCGGCGCGTCGACGGGGACCTCGGCCACCGCCTCGGTCGCCTCGACCGCGGCCTCCGCTTCCGCGGGTTCGTCGGCCACCGTGGCGGCCGCGACCTCGGGCTCCGGCTCCAGGTCCAGGAACGACGACAGCGTGTCGAGCATCGTGGGCCCGATGTTGCCGGCCACGGCCACGCGTCGGCCGGTGCGCTCGACGAGCTGCGCCGTCATCGACGTGGTGGTGGTCTTGCCGTTCGTGCCGGTGATCGCGAGCACCTTCGGCGCGTACTGCCGGTCGGCCTTCAGGTCGGCCAGCGCCGAGGCGAACAGGTCGAGTTCGCCGCCGACGGGGATGCCGGTGGCACGGGCCTGCGCGAGCATCGGCGCGATGCGCGGGTCGTTCGGTGCGAGCCCCGGGCTCTTGAAGACCATCTGCACGCCGTCGAGCGAGCGGTCGTCGAACTCGCCGGCGATGCGGCGTGCCTCGGGCACCAGCTCGGCCAGCGCCGCCGCGTGCGGCGGGTTCTCGCGCGAATCCCAGACGGTCACGGCCGCGCCGAAGCGCGCGCACCAGCGCGCCATCGCGAGCCCGGAATCCCCGAGCCCGAGCACCAGCACCGAAACGTCCTTCAGGTACTTCATGGCGCTACCGCAGCTTGAGGCTCGCGAGTCCCACCAGGCACAGCAGCATGGTGATGATCCAGAAGCGCACGACCACCTGGGTCTCGCGCCAGCCCGATTTCTCGAAGTGGTGGTGCAGCGGCGCCATCTTGAAGATGCGGCGTCCCGTGCCGTAGCGCTTCTTCGTGAACTTGAACCACGACACCTGCAGCATCACCGACAGCGCCTCGACCACGAAGATGCCGCCCATGACGGACAGCACGATCTCCTGGCGGGTGATCACGGCGATGGTGCCGAGCGCGCCGCCGAGCGACAGCGCGCCCACGTCGCCCATGAACACCTGCGCCGGGTGGGTGTTGAACCACAGGAACGCGAGGCCCGCGCCGGCCATGGCCGCGCAGAAGATCAGCAGTTCGCCGGCGCCCGGGATGTACGGGAACAGCAGGTACTTCGAGTACACCGAGCTGCCCACCACGTACGCGAACACGCCGAGGGCCGAGCCCACCATCACGACCGGCATGATGGCCAGGCCGTCGAGGCCGTCGGTCAGGTTGACCGCGTTGCTGCTGCCCACGATCACGATGTAGGTCAGGATGATGAAGCCGAAGACGCCCAGCGGGTAGCTGATGCTCTTGACGAACGGGATCATCAGGTCGGCCTTCGGCGGCAGGTCGTTCGAGAAGCCGCTCTGCACCCAGCGCAGGAACAGTTCCAGCACGCGCAGGTTCGACGTCTCCGACACGCTGAAGGCGAGGTACAGCGCCGCCACGAGCCCGATCAGCGACTGCCAGAAGTACTTCTCGCGCGAGGCCATGCCCTCCGGGTTCTTGTGCACGACCTTGCGCCAGTCGTCGACCCAGCCGATGGCGCCGAAGCCCAGCGTCACGAGCATCACGATCCAGACGAAGCGGTTGCTCCAGTCGAACCACAGCAGCGTGCTGACCGCGATGCCGAGCAGGATCAGCACGCCGCCCATCGTGGGCGTGCCGCTCTTCACGAGGTGCTCCTGAACGCCGTATTCACGGATCGGCTGGCCGATCTTCAGCGCCGTCAGGCGGCGGATCACCCACGGGCCCATGGCGAGACCGATCAGCAGCGACGTCATCGCCGCGAGCACCGCACGGAACGTGAGGTACTGGAACACGCGCAGGAACCCGAGTTGTTCGGGGTAGGTGTTCTGCAGCCATTGAGCCAGGCTAAGCAGCATTCGGTTTTCCTTGGATCTGGGAAGAACCGGCCGTGGGCGACAGCAGTGCCGCCACGACCTGTTCCATCTTCATGAAGCGCGACCCCTTGACCAGCACGGCGCGGGCGGCGGGCGCCTGCGGCAATGCGGCGACCAGGTCGGCCACGCTGTCGAAATGTCGGCTGCCGGCATATGCGCCGGCGGCATGGCGGCACAGCTCGCCCACCGTCCAGAAGTGATCGACGCCCTGCGCCTTGGCATAGGCCCCCACCTCCTCGTGGAAGGCGGGGCCCTGGTCGCCCACTTCACCCATGTCGCCCAGCACGAGCCAGCGCGGGCCCGACATCTGCGCGAGCACGTCGACGGCCGCGCGGGCGGAGTCCGGATTCGCGTTGTAGGTGTCGTCGACCACCGTGACCGGCTGGCCGTGCAGCACCGCGGTCTTGAGCTGCGAGCGGCCCTTGACCGGCTCGAAGGCCTCGAGGCCGCGCACGACGGCGTCGAGCGGCGCGCCCGCGGCGAGCGCGCAGGCCGTGACGGCCAGCGCGTTCTTGACGTTGTGCAGGCCCGCGATGCGCAGCTGCACGGCGTGGAAGCCCGCCGGCGTGTGCAGCATCAGCGACCAGTGGTCGTCGACCCATTCGGCGTCGGCCGTCACGTCGGCCGGGCCCTGCAGCGCGAAGGTCACGCTCGGGCGCGTGCCGGCCAGGTCGTGCCAGATGGGCGCGTACGTGTCGTCGGCCGGGTAGACGGCGACACCCGCCGGGCCCAGGGCCTCGATCACCGTGCCGTTCTCGCGGGCCACGGCCTCGACCGTGGCCATGAACTCCTGGTGCTCGCGCTGCGCGTTGTTGACCAGCGCGACGGTGGGCGCGGCCATCTCGGCCAGACCGGCGATCTCGCCCGGGTGGTTCATGCCGAGCTCGACCACGCCGGCGCGGTGCCACGTCAGCGTGTCCTGGCGCAGGCGCAGCAGCGTGAGCGGCACGCCGATGTCGTTGTTGAAGTTGCCGACGGTGGAGAAGGCACCCTCGCCCACCCACGCCTTCAGCACGCTGGCGAGCATCTGCGTGACGGTGGTCTTGCCGTTGCTGCCGGTGACAGCCACGAGCGGCAGGTGCTTCTGCGCGCGCCAGGCCTTCGCGAGTTCACCCAGCGCCTGTTTGCTGTCGGGCACGAGCAGGCCCGGCAGGTCCGCTTCGGCGAGCCCGCGTTCGGCCAGCGCCGCGACGGCACCGGCCGCCTTGGCCTGCGCGAGGAAGTCGTTCGCGTCGAAGCGTTCGCCGCGCAGCGCGACGAAGAAGTCGCCGGCCTGCAGCGTGCGGGTGTCGGAGTGCACACGTGCGAGCGCCACCGCGCCGTCGCCGACGAGGGTGGAGCCGGGCAGCAGCGCGTGCGCCTGGGCGAGAGTCATCATCATCGTGCGGCCCTCCGGGCCAATGCGGCCTGCGCCTCGGCCACGTCGGAGAACGGGTGCTTGACGCCGGCGATCTCCTGCTCGGCCTCGTGGCCCTTGCCGGCCACCAGCACGACGTCGTGCGCCTTCGCACCGTTCACGGCGTGGGCGATGGCCGCGCGGCGGTCCTCGATCAGCATGACCGGCGCCTGCGCGCCCATGCCCGCGGCGATCTGCCGCAGGATCTCGGCCGGGTTCTCGCTGCGCGGGTTGTCGCTCGTGACCACGACGTGGTCGGATCGTTCAGCGGCGATGGCGCCCATCAGCGGCCGCTTGGTGGCGTCGCGGTCGCCGCCGCAGCCGAACACGGTCCACAGCTGGCCGCCCCGGGCCTCGGCCAGCGGGCGCAGCGCACCGATGGCCTTCTCGAGCGCGTCCGGCGTGTGGGCGTAGTCGACCACCACCTCGGGGCCGTCGTCGCCCGGCACCCGCTGCATGCGGCCCGGCACCGGCGTCAGCGATGCACACACCGCGGCCGCGTCGGCGAGCGGCACGCCGGCCGCGCGCAGTGCACCGATCACGGCCAGCACGTTCGCCGCGTTGTAGTCGCCGATCAGGCCCGTGTGCACGGCCACCGTGTGGGGACCTTCGTTCAGCGTGAACGACAGGCCGCCGGCCTGGTAGTGGATGTGGCGGGCCTGCAGCCGCGCCGCGTGGTGCGCCTGCGCGCTGAAGGTCCACAGGTCGAGGCCGCGGTCGTCGAGCTGGCGGGCGAGCGTGGCGCCCTGTTCGTCGTCGACGTTGATCACGGCGGCGCGCAGGCCCGGCCAGGCGAACAGCCGCGCCTTCGCTTCCCAGTACGCGGCCATGCCGCCGTGGAAGTCGAGGTGGTCGCGCGTGAAGTTCGTGAACATCGCGACGTCGATGCGCGCGCCGGCGAGGCGCTGCTCGACGATGCCGATGGACGACGCCTCCATCGCGCAGGCCTCGAAGCCGGCGTCGACGAAACGGCGGAACGACGCCTGGAGCGTGACCGGGTCGGGTGTGGTGAGACCGGTGGACACCACCGCGGCCTGCGGCGCCGCGGCCGACGGCGGTTCGCCGACGCCCAGGGTGCCGATGACCCCGCAGCGCCGGCCGAGCAGGCTCATCGCCTGGGCCACCCACCACGCGCAGGAGGTCTTGCCGTTGGTGCCGGTCACCGCAAACACCTCCAGGTGTTCGCTGGGTCGGCCATGGAAGCGGTGGGCGAGCTCGCCGGTGACCGACTTCAGGTCGGGCACCGCGGCGCACACCGCGCCGTCGAGCGCGAACGCATCGGCACCGTCGGCCTCGACGAGGCACGCCACGGCGCCGTTCTTCAGCGCCGAGGGCACGAACTGGCGGGCATCGACGCCATAGCCGGGCCACGCGATGAACGCGTCGCCGCGCTGCACGCGGCGGCTGTCGGTCGCCAGCGCCAGCGCGCCGCGGTCGCGCAGCCAGGCCACGGTGGCGTCGAGGTCGCGGAGCAGGGTGAGGCTCGTCATCAGAAGCTCTCCTCCACGGCCGGCAGCGTCTGGGCGACGATCTGCGGCCGCACGTCCAGGTCGGGTTGCACGCCCATCGAACGCAGCGTCTTGCCCACGACCTCGCTGAACACCGGCGCGGCCACGTCGCCGCCGAAGTACTTGCCGTCGGTGGGTTCGTCGACCATCACCGCGACGATGATGCGCGGGTTCTTGATGGGCGACAGGCCCACGAACCACGAGCGGTACTTCTTCTCGGCGTAGCCCTTGCCTTCCTGCTTGTGCGCCGTGCCGGACTTGCCGCCGACCGAGTAGCCGAGCACCTGCGCCTTCGGCGCGGTGCCGCCGGGCGCGGCCGCGGTCTGCAGCATCTCGCGCATCTGCGCGGCGGTGTCCTTCGAGATCACGCGCACGCCGGGCACGCGGCCGTCCGGGCCGATGTCGGGGTTCTTCAGCAGCGAGATGGGCAGGATCTCGCCGTCGTGGGCGAACACGGTGTACGACCGCGCGATCTGCAGCAGGCTCGCCGACAGGCCGTAGCCGTAGCTCATGGTGGCCTGCTCGATGGGGCGCCACGTCTTGTACGGGCGCAGGCGGCCGGTCACCACGCCGGGGAACTGCACCTGCGGGCGCTGGCCGAAGCCGGCCTGCGTGAAGATCTCCCACATCTCGCGCGGCTGCATCGTCAGCGCGATCTTCGCGGTGCCGATGTTGCTGGACTTCTGGATCACCTCGGCCACCGTCAGGTTGCCGTGCGCGTGCGAGTCGGAGATGGTGGAGCCGTGGATCGTCATGCGGCCCGGGGCCGTCTGGATCACGGTGTTGCGGTTGATGCGGCCGGTGTCCATGGCCAGCGCCACGGTGAACGGCTTCATCGTGGAGCCCGGCTCGAACACGTCGGTCACCGCCCGGTTGCGCAGCTGCGCACCGGTGAGGTTGCGGCGGTCGTCGGGCTGGTAGCTCGGGTAATTCGCCAGCGCCAGCACCTGGCCGGTCTGGGCGTCGAGCATCACCACGCTGCCCGCCTTGGCCTTGTGCATCACCACGGCGTCGCGGATGCGCTGGTACGCGAAGGACTGGAACGTGGCGTCGATCGACAGCTCGATGTCGCGGCCGTCCACCGGGGCCACCGGCTCGACCATGTCTTCCACGACCCCGCCCAGGCGGTTGCGCACGACACGGCGCGAGCCCTTGCGGCCCTGCAGCTCGTCCTGGAACGCGAGCTCGATGCCTTCCTGGCCGCGCTCCTCGCTGTTGGTGAAGCCGACGATGTGCGCGGCGGCCTCGCTGTACGGGTAGTCGCGGCGGAACTCCGACTGCATCGACAGGCCCTTGATGCCGAGCGCCATCACGTCCTTCGCGACCTGCTCGTCGAGGTTGCGGCGCAGCCAGACGTAGTTCGGGTTGTCGTCGAGGCGGCCTTCCAGCTCGGTCACGGTCATGCCGAGCAGCTTCGCGAGCTGGCGGCGCTGGTCGCGGTCGGCCGAGAACGCCTTCGGCAGCACGGCCAGCGACTTCGACGGCACGCTGGCGGCCAGCAGCTGCCCGTTGCGGTCGATGATGCGCCCGCGGCTGGCGGCGAGCGGCAGGGTGGCCGCGTACCGCATCTCGCCCTGCTTCAGGAAGAAGTCGTTGTTGATGATCTGCACGTAGGCCGCGCGGCCCACGAGCGCGACGAAACCGAGGCCCACGAGGCCGACCAGGAAACGCGAGCGCCACGGCGGCGTCTTCGACGCGAGCAGCGGGCTCGTCGTGTACATGACGCTGCGCACGCTCGGCTGCGCCTGGCGGGACGTGGTGTTGCCGCGGCTCATCGCGACACCCCCGAGGCCGGCACCGCGGCGTACGTGACGTATTCGGTGACGGCTGGCGTGGCCGTGCGCATCGCGAGCTTGTCGCGCGCGACCCGCTCCACGCGCAGCGGCGTGGCCTGCGACTGCTTCTCGGACTTGAGCCGCTCGTGCTCGATGTCGAGCTTGCGCGCGTCGCTCTGGGCAACGTCGAGCGCCGTGTAGAGGCGGCGCGCGTCGTACGACACCCGCACGAGGTACAGGCAGCTGCCGATCAGCGCGACGAGCAGCACGAGGTTCAGCCGCGTCATGGCGCCACCCCGACGTCGGTGCGTTCGGCCACGCGCATCACGGCCGAGCGGGAACGCGGGTTGGCGTCCACCTCGGCCTCGGACGGCTTCACCCGGCCCAGCGCCTTCAGGCGGCTGGGCTTGGGTTCGGCGAACGGGGCGCGGCGGTCGTAGACCGATTTGCTCTCGTTCGCGATGAAGGTCTTGACGATGCGGTCTTCGAGCGAGTGGAAGCTGATGACGACCAGGCGTCCGCCGGGCGCCAGCAGGTTCATCGCGGCGCTCAGTCCCTGTTCGAGCTCCTCAAGCTCGGCGTTGACGAAAATCCGAAGAGCTTGAAATGTGCGCGTTGCAGGGTTCTGGCCCGCATCTCGGGTCTTGACCGCACCAGCCACGAGGTTGGAAAGGTCTGTGGTGGTGCGAACAGGACTCCCGCCTTCGCGCCGAGCAACAATCGCCTTTGCAACCGAAACAGCAAACCGTTCTTCCCCATAGTTTTTTATCACCTCCGCGATCTGGCGCTCATCGGCGCGGGCCAGGAAATCCGCGGCGCTTTCGCCCCGCGACGTGTCCATGCGCATGTCCAGCGGCCCGTCGAAACGGAAGCTGAAACCGCGTTCGGGGTTGTCGATCTGCGGGGACGAGACCCCGATGTCGAGCAGGATGCCGTCGACCTTCCCCACCCCCGCGTCGGCGACGACGTCGGCCATGCGGGCGAAGGGCGCGTGATGAATGGAAAAACGCGGGTCATCGACCCGCGTGGTACCCGCACCCGCCGCCGCCACCGCATCGAGGTCCCGATCGATCGCCAGCAGGCGACCTCCCGGCCCGAGCCGTGACAGCAGCAGCCGCGAGTGGCCGCCGCGCCCGAACGTGCCGTCGACATAGGTGCCGTCGGGACGCGTGACGAGGGCGTTCACCGCTTCCTCGAGAAGGACGGTGTGGTGGATGAGCGGGTCGGCGGGGGCCATGGAGCGTTCAGCCCGTGAAGTCTTCCAGCGCGTCGGGCATCTCGGATTCGAGGACCTTCGCTTCCTGTTCAGCGTAGGCGGCAGCGTTCCACAACTCCAGTCGCGAACCCATGCCGATGAGCACGACGTCCTTGGTCAGGTTGGCGGCGGCGCGGAGCTCGGGCGAGATCAGCACGCGGGAGGAGGCGTCGATGTCGACGTCCATGGCGCTGCCCATGAACACGCGCTTCCAGCCGTCGGCCTTCATGGGCAGGTCCATCAGCTTGTCGCGGAAGGTGTTCCACACGGGACGGGGAAAGACGAACAGGCAGCCGCCGGTGCCTTTCGTGATGGTGAGTTGCGGGCCGGCTTCAGCGAGCAGCACATCGCGCTGGCGCGCGGGAACGGTAATCCGTCCCTTGGCGTCCAGCGTCAACGCTGACTGTCCCTGAAACCTAAAATTTGCCACGGAGACCCACTTAAGTGCACTTTCAGGCACTTTATCTGACGGTTTCACCCACGTCAACGCGATTTGTAAGAAAAAATCAATGAAATCAAGAACTTACAAACGTCTTTGAAACACTTGATCCGCAAAATCAACGACTTGCAATGGGCTCTGAAAGTGTTGGGTTAGAAACAGGGGATGGCGCAATTCTTGATTTGCCCCCTTCAAACCGTGAAGAAGGTCCCGAATCGCCGCCGAAACCCGCCGTTCACCGACCTGGGCGACACTCCCTTTCCATGCCTTCCCCCACCGATTTCCCCCACCGACGACCCGTTTCGCAGCCTTCCGGTGGCGGACGGTCCCACCGATGACCGCGATCTACGGCATCGTCGCGCTCGGCGCCGTGGTGGCCGGGTTCGTGCAGGGGCTGTCCGGCTTCGCGTTCGGCATGGTCGCGATGTCCTTCTGGGCATGGGTGCTCGAGCCCCGGCTGGCCGCGGTGCTGGTCGTGTTCGGGTCGTTGTCCGGGCAGGTGCTGGCAGCGGTCACCGAACGCCGGCGGTTCGACTGGCGGCTGCTGGGGCCCTTCGTGCTGGGCGGCCTGGCGGGCATCCCGCTCGGCGTCGCGCTGCTGCCGCGGGTGGACATGCTCTGGTTCAAGGCCGGCCTCGGCGCCGTGCTGGTGGTGTGGTGCCCGGCAATGCTGATGGCGAAACGCCTGCCGAAGCTGCGTTCGGGCGGCCGCTGGGCCGACGGCGCGGTGGGCCTGGCGGGCGGGGTGATGGGGGGTTTGGGCGGGTTCACCGGCATCGCGACCACGCTGTGGTGCACGCTGCGCGGCGTCGACAAGGACACCCAGCGGGCGGTGGTGCAGAACTTCAACCTGTCGATGCTGGCCGTGACGATGGGCACCTACCTCGCCACCGGACTGGTCCGCCGGGACATGCTGCCGATGCTGGGCATCGTGGGCGCGGCCCTGCTGGTCCCCGGGCTGCTGGGAGCCCGGACGTACCGGGGCCTCAGTGAACAGGCGTTCCGGCAGGTCGTGCTGGGGCTGCTGACGGCGTCGGGCGTCGCGCTGCTGGTGTCGGCGGTGCCGCAGCTGGTGGCCTGAGAAGCGGTCATCCCGGCGAACGCCGGGATCCAGCCTGGCCGGAGTGCACCTGGAGGGCCATTGGCTCTCTTCCGCGCAACAACGTGTTCCGGGAAACCGTCTTTATCAAGCTCGGGGTAAACCCTAAAGTTCGTTCCATGCCAACGCGCAGGAACAACCCCCAGGAGCACACCATGAGCAAGCTGAACCGCACCGCCCTCTTCACCGCCACCGTCGCCATCGCCTCGCTGAGCGCCTTCCTCACCGCCGCGCCCGCCCTGGCGGCCCAGCCGGACGCGGCGACCGTCGCCGCCCGCGCGGAACACGCCGAGCGCATGGCCCTGATCGGCCGCACCCCCCGCTACGACGAAGTGGCCGCCGCGCCCACGACCGACATCGAGCCGGCGACGGAAGCCGCCCGCCAGCAGGCCTACGTCGAGCGCGCCCGCCTCGCGGGCCGCACCGTGCAGTGGGGTGACGTCGCCCCGGCGCCGGTCGCAGCCGACCCGGCGCCCCGCACCGTCGATGAAGCTGTCGCCAGCTACAAGGACCGCATGGCCCGCGCCGGACGCACGGTGCAGTGGAACGAGGTGAACCCGGCTGCCACAGCGGAAGGCCTCGTCGTCCGCGGCCTCGACGAGGCGGTGGCCAACGGCGCCGTGCCGTCGCGCCTCTGACCTGACCGGCTGGAACACGAAGGGGGCACCCGCGAAGGCGGGTGCCCCCTTCGTCCGTCCGGCCGCTGCAGCCCTGGCTGCAGGAACAGGCAGATCCTCCGGCGGATCCGGCATCCGGGCCCGGCCCCCCGTTCCTACGATGACGCCACACCGCAACACCGCGGCAACCATCGACAAGGAGCGAATCCCATGGACAACGGAAAAGTCTGGTTCATCACCGGCGCAGCGCGCGGCATCGGCGCCGAGATCGCACGGGCCGCGCTCGCGGCCGGCCACACGGTCGTGGCGACGGGGCGGCGGCTCGAACCGCTGCAACAGGTCTACCGGGAGTTCGGCGCCGCCGTGCTGCCGCTGGCCCTCGACGTGGCCGACGAGGCGCAGGCCGAAGCCGCCGTGGCTGCGGCGCTGGAGCGTTTCGGCCGCATCGACGTGCTGGTCAACAACGCGGGCTACGGCCTGCTCGGTGCGTTCGAAACGCTCGCCGCGGCCGACATCGAGGCGCAGTTCGCCACCAACGTCTTCGGGCTGATGCACGTCACCCGTGCGGTGCTGCCGGGGATGCGGGCGCGGCGATCGGGCCACGTCGTGAACGTCTCCTCGATCGGCGGCGTGACCGGCTTCGAAGGGTCCTCGGTGTACTGCGCCACCAAGTTCGCGGTGACCGGCTTCTCGGAGTCGCTCGCACTGGAACTGGCCCCGGCGGGGATCGCCGTCACGGTGGTCGAGCCCGGGTTCATCCGCACCGACTTCCTCGACGGCAGCTCCGTGCGCTACGGCACCCGCGACACGCCCGCCGGGGTGTCGACCGAGCGGTCGTACTCGCAGTACAACGGCGAGCAGCCGGGCGACCCGGTGCGCCTGGCGGCGGCCGTGCTGAGCCTGGTGGCGCGCGAGCAGCCGCCCGTGCACTTCCTCGCGGGGTCGGACGCGGTGGAGATCGCCAGCACCGCCGTCGAGAAGCGCCAGCGCGAGCTGGCCGCCGACCGGGCGCTGTCGCAGTCGGTGGACGGGCGGTTCTGAGGTTCAGCGCCGGGCGTCGCGCGACGGCGCCACGCCGAACAGCCGGCTGTACTCGCGGCTGAACTGGGACGGGCTCTCGTAGCCCACCCGGTGCCCGGCGCCCGCCACGTCCGCGCCGGCGGACAGCAGCAGCCGGCGCGCCTCCTGCAGGCGCAGCTGCTTCTGGAACTGCAGCGGGCTCATCGACGTCACCGCGCGGAAATGGTGGTGCAGCGACGACGGGCTCATGTGGACGTCCCGCGCGAGGTCGTCGATGCGCAGCGGTTCGGCGAACCGCGCCTTCAGCGACTGGATCACCTTCGCGATGCGGTGCGCATGGCTGCCCACCCGCGCGATCTCTGCGAGGCGCCCGCCCTGCTCGCCCCGCAGCAGGCGGTACACCAGTTCCTGCATGGCGAGCGGCGCCAGCGTCGGGATGTCGTCGGGCGTGTCGAGCAAGCGCATCAGCCGGATCGCCGCATCGAGCATGCCGTCGGTGGCCGGGCTCGTGAACAGGCCACGGGCGGTCGCCGGCGGGCGCCGGGACGGCGTCTGCGGCATCGCCATCACCATGGCCGACACCTCGGCCGGGTCGAAGTCCACGCGGAAGCACAGGTACGGCTCGGCCGCGGTCGCATCCGTGACGTGGCCGCTCACGGGCAGGTCGGCGGAAATCACCAGGTAGCGCGACGCGTCGTACGAGTACACCTCGTCGCGCAGCAGCACGCGCTTGGCCCCCTGCGCGACGATGCACAGCGCCGGCTGGTGCACGGCATGGGTCATCTCGTCGCCCGAGAACGACTGGCGGATCACCGAGAGGCGTGGCACCTCCGTCGCGAAGGTGCCGTCGGCAGGCGCCCGCCGATGCAGCAGCCCGGCCAGCTCGGCCACCCGGGGCGAGGGAACGTCGTGCAGGTTCATGGCCCCGCTTCGGCCTCGATGGCGAGGCCCGCCGCGCGCCACGCGTCGATGCCCCCCTGCAGCGGGCGCACCCGCTTGAAGCCGCGTTGCATCAGCTTGCGCGCCACCAGCGCGGCCGAGGCCTCGTTCGGGCAGGCGCAGTAGACGATCACCATCGAGTCGTCCGCGGGGGCCCGCAGGTTCTCCGGCCAGGCATCGTGGTTGAAGACGATGGCCCCCGGGATGCGTCCGTCGTTGCGCGTGATGGCCGAGCGCACGTCGACGACGAGCGGGGTCTCGCCCTTCGCGAGCATGTCGGACAGGGTCTCGACCGAGATGCGGTCCATGCGCAGCTGGGCGTGGAACTGGTGGCGGCGCCAGGCCTTCGACGCGATGAAGGCCGCAAGGAAGACGGCGACCAGCACCAGCCCCCAGCGGCCCATCTCGCCCAGCACCGTCATCACGTCCTCGATGGCGCTGGCGAACAGCCAGCCGAGCGCGAGCCCGACGCCGGACCACAGTGCCGCACCGATGCCGTCGAACACGATGAACGGCACGCGGCGCACGCCGGTGGAGCCGGCCATCGCCGTGGCGACGCTCGCGAACCCCGGCACGAACTTCGCCACCACGAGCGACGGCGCACCGAAGCGCGCGAAGATGGATTCGGTCTGGCGCACGCAGCCGTCCTGGGAGAGCGAGAGCTTGCAGAGGCCGCGCAGCACCTGCGTGCCGAAGCGCTTGCCCGCCGCGTACCAGAGCCCGTCGGCGATCAGGCACGCGAACACGGCAGTGGCCACCAGCGCGACGATGGACTGTTCGCCCCGGGCCGCGGCGGCCCCGGCCACGAGGAACACGGGGTAGGCGGGCACCGGCACGCCGGCCTGCTCGACCAGCACACAACCGAAGACGAACAGCACGCCGTACTGGGTGATCAGGTCGAGCAGCAGCGACACGAGGGGGCTCCGGGGGAATTCAGACCGCGATCTTCGCGCGTTTCGGTGACACGCGCCTCTGTCTTCGGACTCAACCCTCCGCGACTGGCGCGGGGGGTGTGTCCGGCAGGAACGGCCAGCCCAGCAGCTCGGCCAGTCGGTGCACCACCCAGCGCGCCTCCGGGCCGGTGACGCCGGACTCCGGGGTTTCGAGGCCGCGCAGGCAGCGCTCGAGCACGTCGTCCTCGCTGACGCCCAGCTGGAACAGCAGCGTGCGGGCGTGGTCGACGAGGTGGTTGGCGAGGTCTTCGCAGGCCTCGTAGCGGTCGCGCACGACGCGCAGGGGTTCCGTCAGCCGCTGCCGCGCATCGGTGTAGAGCGCGTAGAAGGACGGGGGGACTTCGATCTGGTACTCGTCGGACATGGTCCGCGTTTGTACCTCACCCGGACGCCCCGGGCCGGAAGGTCCGGCCGAGGCCCGCGTCGTACGCCAGCAGCGCCGTGCGTTCGCGGTTGCCCGTGCCCAGCTTGCGGTAGATGTTGCTGACGTGGTTGCGCACGGTCTTCATGCCGAGGCCGAGCGCCTGGGCGATGGCGGTGTTGTCGCGGCCCTGGGTCAGCAGGTCCACCACCGCGGTCTCGCGTTCGGTGAGCGTGGCGAGCGGTGAGGATGCGTCGGGTTCCTGGGGCAGGAACCCGCGCACCTCGCGCAGCCACTGCGGCCAGGCGGCTTCGCTCGCCTGCGGCAGGTGGTGCGAGCTGCCGAGGGGCACGAGCCGGGCGTCGAACAGGCGCGACACCAGCCATTCGGCCTCGGCGAGCGGCACCTCGGGATCGCCCGCCGCGTGCAGCAGCAGCGTGGGGCAGCGCACGCGGTCGAGCAACGCGGTCAGGTCGATCGCATCCTCGATCTTGCGCATGCGCTCGGCCATTGGCGTGGACGTCGCGGCCTCGCGCAGGTCGGCCAGGCCGTCCGTCTCCGCCATCCACGGCGAACGCACACCCGGACGCACCCAGGCGCCGTGGAGCACGAGGCGGCTCACCCGCTGCGGATGGCGCGCGGCGAACGCGAGCGCCACCGCGGCGCCGTCCGAGATGCCGAGCATCGCGAAGCGCTCCAGGCCGTGGGCCTCGACCACCGCCTCGAGGTCGGTGACCCAGTCGGCGAGCGTGGGGGCGGTCACGTCCCAGGCCGAGAGGCCGCAGCCGCGCCGGTCGTGGCGCACCAGCATGTGGTCGCTCGACAGCTCGGCGATGGTGTGGCCCCAGATCGCGCTGGCCGCGTCGAGGTCCAGGTGGCTGAGGCCGTTCGACGCTTTCACCAGCGCCGGGCCGTGGCCGGCCACCGCGTGGGCGATGCGCACGCCATCGGCCGTGCGGCAGTGGGCGAGGTGCTGGCGGAACGGGGCGGGACGCCGCGCGGCCGGCGGCGCACCGGCGCCTCCGGCGTCCTCCCGGACGAACTCGAGACCCATCGAGGGCTCCGTGCTCACGCGGACGCGCGAGGGCGGAGGGACGAACGGATGGTCATGGCGGCTTCCCCTTCTGTTGTTCGGAACGTCTTCGTCGACGAAGCAGTGTCCCGACAGGGGGTTTCACCGGGGTTTCCGGTGGGGGCCGCCTTGTTTCATTTGTTGTGCGCGCCGTCCGGCGCGCGGGACCGTCAGCCCGCGAGGGCGAAGCGGTCGGCCCGCGCGGCCTCGAGCACCGTGGGCAGGTCGGTCAGCAGCGCGTCGGCCGGCGTGCGTTCGCCGAGCCACACGTTGGGCGTCGAGAACCACTCGGCCAGCGCCCACGCGTCGAACACGGCGTGCAGTTCGGCCGCCACCTGGCGGGCCTCGGGCCGCAGCACCATCGAGCCCAGCTCGAACTGGAACAGCGGCACCCACACTTCGCCGCGCCAGTCGAAGCCGATGGCCTCGCGCGTCACGATCCAGCGCGCCAGGCGCGACACGTCGCCGGTGGCGCGCTGCGCCAGCAGCTCGGCCACCTCGTCGCCACGCGCCAGGCCACCCGTCTCCCGGAAGGACCTCAGCATCGCCACGAACTGCCGGTCGCTGTCGGTGTCGCCCGCGGATCGCGAGGCCCCTCGCGCCAGCACGGCGGGAGGGATCGGGGTGGACTCGAGGTTCGGGGCGACAAGCGGCATGGCGGCTCCGGTTCAAGAAAGGGGTGACGAACGATACGAAGGCCCGAGCGGAGCGGGCAGCGGGCGCGATGCCTTCGGTTCGTCGGTGGCCGTGCCCATCCTGCGTAGGACTCGGCCGACATCGCGTCGGGCATTTCGGCCGATGGCACGCAACCTGCATGTCGTCTTGCATACAAGAATGCACGCACACATTCAGGGCACCCCGATGAGTCACGAACCCAGAACCCTTTCCGAGATCCGCCAGGCCTTGCGCACCGGCACCATCACCGTGCGGGCGCTCATGGCCCGCGCCCTCGGGGCGAGCAGGGCCGGCGCCCCGCAGGCATGGATCTCCCGCAAGTGCGACGACGAGCTGTTCGCGCTGGCCGACGCGTGCGACAGCCGCCTCGCCGCCGAGGGTGCCGCGCTGCTCGACCGGCTGCCCCTCTTCGGCGTGCCGTTCGCCGTGAAGGACAACATCGACGTCGCGGGCCTGCCCACCACCGCGGCCTACCGCGGCTGGAACCCTGCACCCGCCACCGCCCACGCCACGACCGTCCAGCGGCTCGCCGACGCCGGTGCCCTCCCCATCGGCAAGACCAACCTCGACCAGTTCGCCACGGGCCTCGTGGGCACCCGGTCGCCGTTCGGTGCGGTGCCCAACGCGTTCGACCCCGAGCAGGTCAGCGGCGGCTCCAGCTCGGGCTCCGCCTACGTGGTGGCCACGGGCCAGGTGCCGTTTTCGCTCGGCACCGACACGGCCGGCTCGGGCCGCGTGCCCGCCGGCTTCAACCACATCGTGGGCCTGAAGCCCACGCCGGGCCGCGTGGGCACCACGGGCGTGATCCCCGCGTGCCGCTCGATCGACTGCGTCTCGGTGTTCGCGCTGACGGCCGACGACGCCGCCGAGGTGCTGGCCGTGATGGAAGGTCCCGACGCGCTGGACAGCTACAGCCGCTTCGAACCGGGCCCGGCCCGCTTCGGCGCCGCGCTGCGCGTGGGTGTGCCCGCCGCACCGGTGTTCACGGGCGACCCGGCCTACGCCGCCCGCTTCGAGGAGGCCATCGCCCACCTGAAGGCGCTGGGCCACACCGTCGTGCCCGTCGACTTCGCACCCTTGCACCGCACCGCCGAGCTGCTGTACGGCGGCCCGTGGGTGGCCGAGCGCCACGCGGCGGTGCAGGCCGAACTCGCCGCGAACCCCGACGCGTTCGACCCCGCCGTGCGGCGCGTGATCGAAGGAGCCACCGCGTTCTCGGCCACCGACACCTTCCGCGGCCTCTACACGCTGCAGGCCGCGCGGCAGGCCACCGCCACCACGTGGACGGACGTGGACCTGCTGATGACCCCCACCGCGCCGGGCCACCCCAGCATGGCCGACCTCGCCGCCGACCCGATCGGCGCCAACGCGGTGCTCGGCACGTACACCAATTTCGTGAACCTGCTCGGCTGGTGCGCGCTCGCCCTGCCGTTCGCGTTCACGCCCGCCGGCCTGCCGTTCGGCGTGACCTTCATCGCCCCCGCGAACGCCGACGCGGCACTCGCCCGCTTCGGTGACGACTGGCAGCGCAGCCTCGCACTGAACCTGGGCGCCGTCGGACACCCGCTGCCGCCGGCCGCACCAGCACGCCGCCCCGCGGCGACACCCGGCCTGCCGCTCGTCGTGGTGGGCGCGCACCTGAGCGGCCTGCCCCTCAACGGGCAGCTGACCGAACGCGGTGCCACCTTCGTCGAAGCCACCTTCACCACGCCCGACTACCGCCTGTACGCCCTCCCCGGCACCGTGCCGCCCAAGCCCGGGCTGCAGCGCGTGACCGACGGCGGCACCGCCATCGCCGTCGAAGTGTGGGACATGCCGATGGACCAGGTCGGCTCGTTCCTTGCGTTGATCCCCCCGCCGCTCGGCCTGGGCAGCGTGCAGCTCGACGGCGGCCGCTGGGTCCACGGCTTCGTCTGCGAAGCCCACGCCCTGGCCGGCGCCACCGACATCAGCCGCTTCGGCGGCTGGCGCGCCTACCTTGCTTCCCGTTGATCGCTTCCCTCCCTTCCACCCCACCCGCCTGCAGGACCCGCGCATGACCGACACGATCTCCACCCGCCGCCGCCAACTGCTCGCCGCCACCGCGGCCGGTGTCGGCGCCCTCGCCGCTCCCGCGCTCGTGCGCGCCCAGGGCAACCCGAAGCTGCGCATCGGCTTCTGGCCGGTGGCCTCGGGCCTGCCGTTCTTCGCCGCCATCGAGAAGGGCTACTTCAAGGAGGCGGGCCTCGACGTCGAGCCGCTCAAGTTCGCGAGCGCACAGCAGGTGATGGAGGCCATGCTGGCGGGCCGCGCCGAGGGCAGCGCCAACGGCACCGCGTCCGCCGCGCTCGCCATCGGCGAACTCGCCCAGCCGGGCCTGCTGAAGATCTTCTGCACGAACCCGACGAACGCGAAGTACGTGCTCGACGAGTTCCTCGTCGCGAAGGACAGCCCGATCAAGTCCATCGCCGAACTGAAGGGCAAGCGGGTGGCGTCGGGCCCCGGCATCCAGAACGTCACGCTCGCGAAGACGATGCTGGAACGCGCCGGCGCCGGTGCGATGAGCGTGACCGAACTCCCCATCGGCCAGCACGTCGCCGCGCTCGCGGCCGGCCAGGTCGACGCGGTGTACTCGCTCGAACCGAGCGGCACGGTGGGCCGCCTGAACGGCACCACCCGCACGCTCGAAGTGGGCGTGGTCGCGAAGTACATCCTCGGCGACCCGATGGCGCCGTGGCATGGCGGCGCGGCCAGCCTCACGAGCGAGTTCATCAAGAAGAACCCGGACATCGCGAAGAAGTACATCGCCGCCTACACCCGCGGCGTGGAACTCGTGCGCACGAAGCCGGACGAGGCCCGTCCGTTCCTCAAGGGCTACACCGCCATCGACGGCCCGCTCACCGCCGAGGTGCCGATGTCCTCGTACATGCTCCACAACGAGTTCAAGGCGAGCGACATCGCGTACTTCCAGAAGTTCTACGACCTGTTCTCGGACAAGGGCATCTTCGAGAAGCGCCTGCTGGTCGAGCCCCTCCTCTACAAGGGTTGAACGCCATGGCCGAAAGCACTCCCCTCCCCTGGACGCCGCCCGCCTCCACCGCCTCGGTGGCGCCGAAGCGCATCGCCTGGTCGAAGTTCCTGCCGGTCATCGGGCCGCTCGTGCTGTTCGTGATCTGGGACCTCGTCGTGCGGGCCGGCTTCATCAAGGCCATCCTGCTGCCGGCACCGCTGGCCACGCTCGAGGCCCTGGTCACCGGCATGGCCGGCGGCCCGCTGCTGACCGACTTCCTCGTCACGGTCAGCCGCACGCTGCAGGCCTTCGCGTTCGCGGCGATCGTCGGCGTGCCGCTCGGGGTGGTGCTCGGCAGCAACGAACGCGCGTACCGCAGCGTGGAGTTCCTGATCGACTTCTTCCGCTCCACGCCGTCGTCGGCGCTGATCCCGCTGTTCCTGCTGATCTTCGGCGTGACCGACATCAACAAGATCGCCATCGCGGCATTCGGCGCGCTGCTCATCGTCGTCTTCAACAGCGCCTACGGCGTGATGAACGCGCGCAAGCAGCGGGTGATGGCGGCCAAGGTGATGGGCGCGTCGAACTGGCAGATCTTCAAGGACGTGCTGATCTGGGAGAGCCTGCAGGCCACCTTCGTGGGCCTGCGCTCGGCGGTGTCCATGGCCCTCGTGATCGTCATCGTGGCCGAGATGTTCATCGGCTCCGACAACGGCCTCGGCCACCGCATCATCGACGCACAGCAGGTGCTCAACGTGAAGAGCATGTACGCCGCGATCCTGTCGGCCGGCGCGCTCGGCTACGCCCTCAACGTGCTGTTCCTCGTGATCGAGCGGCGCATCGTCCACTGGAGCGGAAGGTAAGCAGCCATGGAAGTGCTCAACGCCCCCGTCGTGGCCGACGTGCCGCAACGCCCCTTCGTGCCGGGTCCCGCCGGCACGCACATCACCATCCGCGGCCTGACGAAGTACTTCGCCGGCTGGCCGCTCTACGAGAACTTCGACCTCGACATCCCGAAGGGCAAGATCGTCTCGGTCTTCGGGCCGAACGGCTGCGGCAAGTCGACGCTGATCAACATGATCTCCGGCCTGACTCCGATCGACTCGGGCGAGATCCTGTTCGACGGCAAGTCGCTGAAGGACACGAAGATCGGGTACGTGTTCCAGAACTACCGCGAGGCGATGTTCCCGTGGATGCGCACCATCGACAACATCGCCTACCCGCTCAAGCTGGAAGGCCGCTCCAAGGCCGAGGTGGACCGGCGCATGGCCGAGCTGGTGGCGTCCTTCGACGTCAAGTTCGACCTGAACCGCTACCCGTACGAGCTGTCGGGCGGCCAGCAGCAGACCGCGTCGATCATGCGGGCGCTGGCCCCGGGGCCCGAGGTGCTGTTCCTCGACGAACCTTTCTCGGCGCTCGACTTCGAGATGACGCTCTTCATCCGCGAGAAGCTGCAGGAGGTGTTCATGCAGACAGGCACCACGATGGTGCTGGTTTCGCACGATCTGGAGGAGGCGGTGTACCTCGCCGACCAGGTCCTCCTGCTGACCAAGCGCCCCACGAAGGTGGCAGAGATCTTGCACTACGAGGATGCACGCCCCAGAACGGTGTCCACGCTGTCCGAACCCGCGTTCATCGCGGCGAAGAAGCGCAGCCTGGAGATCTTCCAGCGGGAAGTTCGCCGTTGAAGAGCGCGCCCATGACCCCGGTACGAGAACGAGGACCCGCGATGCCCGACCTGCCTCCGCCCGAGACCCTGGACTACGTCCGGGCCTCCGCGCGGTTCCTGAACCTGCCGCTCGACGAGGACCGTGTCGCCCGCGTGGCCGTGCACCTCGAGCGCACGCGCCACATGGTGGCCGCCCTGCAGGCATTGCCCCTCGACGTCGACGTGGAACCGGCCGAGATCTACAAGCCCGCCCCGTTCCCGCCCGGATCGGACTCATGACCCTCGGACGGACCATCGACATGCAGACCGGACTCGACATCGTGCGCGGCATCCATTCGGGTGCGATGCTGGCCGAGGAAGCACTGGAACACTGCATCGCCCGCATCGAGGTGACGGACGCCCGCGTCAACGCCTTCACCGACGGCACCTTCGAACGCGCGCTGCGCGAGGCGAAGGCCATCGACGCCCGGCGTGCCCGCGGCGAACCCATGCCGCCGCTGGCCGGCATGCCCTATGCGGTGAAGAACCTGTTCGACGTGGAGGGCATCACCACCCGTGCCGGCAGCCGCGTGCGCAACGGCGAACCGCCGGCCTCGGCCGACGCGGTGCTGGTGCAGCGACTGAAGGCCGCCGGTGCCGTGCTGGTGGGGGCGCTCAACATGGACGAGTTCGCCTACGGCTTCACCACCGAGAACAGCCACTACGGCCCCTGCCACAACCCGCGCGACCTGCGCCGCATCGCGGGCGGTTCGTCGGGCGGCTGCGGTGCGGCCGTGGCCGCGGGCCAGGTGCCCATGACCCTCGGCTCCGACACCAACGGCTCCATCCGCGTGCCCTCGTCGCTGTGCGGCGTGTGGGGCTTGAAGCCCACGTTCGGGCGCCTCTCGCGGCGCGGCAGCTTCCCGTTCGTCGCGAGCCTCGACCACCTGGGCCCGTTCACGCGCACGGTGGAAGACCTCTCGGCCACGTACGATGCGCTGCAGGGCCCGGACCCCGAGGATCCAGCCTGCCACGCGCGCCACGTGCAGAGCACCTTCGGCCACCTCGACGCCGGCATCCAGGGCCTGCGCATCGGCGTGCTGGGCGGCTACTTCGAGGACAACGCGGGCCCGCTCGCGATGCGCGCCGTGCAGGAAGCCGCACGGGTGCTGGGCGCCACGCCGGGCGTGACCTGGCCCGACGCCGCGCTCGCCCGTGTCGCCGCCTTCGTCGTGAGCGCGAGCGAAGGTGGTGCACTGCACCTGCCCCAGTTGCGCGACCGTGCCGCCGAGTTCGAGCCGCTGTCGGTCGACCGCTTCATCGCGGGCGCGCTGCAGCCCGCCGAGTGGTACGTGCGGGCGCAGCGCTTCCGCCGCCGCTACCGCGACGAGGTGCTCTCGCTCTTCCGCGACTGGGACGTGCTGCTGGCCCCTGCCACTCCGGTGCCGGCCACGCCCATCGGGGCCGAGCAGTTCGAACTGAACGGCCGCTGGCTGCCCGCCCGGCCGTCGATGGGCCTGCTGACCCAGCCCATCTCCTTCGCCGGCTGCCCCGTCGTCGCGGCGCCCCTGTGGCCCGAGGGCGTGCGCGGCCTGCCGATGGGCGTGCAGGTGGTCGCCGCCCCGTGGCGCGAAGACCTCGCCCTGCGCGCGGCCCGCGTGCTCGAGGCGAGCGGCATCGCCCATTCGCCCATCGCCACCTTCTGAATCCCCTTCTCCTTCCGATGCAACCCATCAACGATCCCCAGGTGCTGGCCGAGGTCAACGCCGCCTTCGACCGCTACGAGACCGCCCTCGTCACCAACGACGTCGCCGTGCTCGACGAACTCTTCTGGAACAGCCCGCACACGCTGCGCTACGGCGTGGGCGAGAACCTCTACGGCTACGAGGCCATCCAGGCCTTCCGCGCCGGGCGGCCGTCGGCCGGCCTCGAGCGCACGCTGCTGCGCCGGCAGATCACCACCTACGGCAACGACTTCGCGATGGCCAACGTCGAGTTCGAACGGGCGGGCTCCACGCGCATCGGCCGGCAGTCGCAGGCGTGGGTGCGCACGCCGGAAGGCTGGCGCGTGGTCTCCGCGCATGTAAGCTTGATGGGATGAAACCGCCGGTCCAGGCCAAGCGTCCGCCCGAACACAACCCCCGCGACCTCACCCGGTCCGAGGTGGCGTACCGCCGCATCAAGGCGGCCATCTTCGACTTCGTGCTGCTGCCCGGAGAGGGGTTCACCGAAAGCGACATGGCCGAGCGGCTGGGCATGTCGCGCACGCCGGTGCGCGAGGCGCTGTTCCGCCTCGAACTCGAGTCGTACGTCAAAGTGGCGTTCCGCAGCGGCTGGAGCGTGGCCCCGTTCGACTTCCGCAAGCTCGAGGACCTGTACGACCTGCGCGTGGTGCTCGAATGCAGCGCCATCGACCGGCTCTGCGCCGCCGACCCCATGCCCGACCTGTCCGAGCTGAAGGCCGTGTGGCTGGTGCCGGAACGCGACCGCCTCACCGACACCACCGAGGTCGCCACCCTCGACGAGGCCTTCCACGCCGCGCTCGTGCGCGCGGCCGGCAACGCCGAGATGGCGCGGGTGCATGCCGACGTGACCGACGGCATCCGCATCGTGCGCCGGCTCGATTTCACGCAGGCCCCCCGCATCGCCGCGACCTACGACGAACACGCCAAGGTGCTGAAGGCCGTGCTGGCCCGCCGCGCCGACCCCGCGAAGCTGCTGCTGCGCACCCACATCGAGGCCAGCAAGGCCGAGGTGCGCAAGATCACCATCCACAAGCTGCACAGCGCCCGTCCGGCCGAGGGCAGCCTCTGACGGGCCGCGCCGGCCGGGTCCGGTAACGACAGCATGGCGGGAACCGTGCGATGTGTCACGGAGAGGAACCGTTTCCGCCCGCCTCCGGTGACCTTCGGCCATCGAAATTTCCCCCGTGCGGCGATATGCTTCACCGACTTCGCCGGAAAGTCGCGCCCTGCCGCGTCCCCAGGAGCCTGCGCTCCACCCGGTACGACACGTCTCCTGGAGAACTCGATGTGGAAACTTGCGCTGCGCGCCCTGGCGCTCGCGGCCCTGCCCGGCGTGGTGTTCGCCGCGTCGCCGGTTGCGACCGTCACGATCGTCGACGGTGAAGCAGCGCTGCTCCGCGACACGGCGGCGTTCGGCCTCGCCGAAGGCGTGCGTCTGCAGAAGGACGACATCGTGCACACCGGCGCGAAAGGCCGTTTCGTGCGCCTCGAGTTCGCCAACGGCATCGTCGCCGACCTGGCCCCCGACACCCGGCTGATGCTCTCGCCGAAGGCAGGCAAGTCCGCGCCCCAGATCTACCTGCTCACCGGCGCGGTCAAGCTCACCGTGCCGTCCACCTTCCCCGCCGGCGACACCGTCCTCGCCGCCCCGTCGCTCGAGCTCTCGGCCGTGGCCAAGGGGGTCGTGCTGTCCACATGGGGGGAGCAGACGGCGCTGTTCACCGAATCCGGCGCGGCCACCGTCGTCGAGCGCCAGGACTTCAAACCGCAACAGCCGCTGACGCTCAAGGCGGGCCAGTTCTACGCCCGCAGCGGCAACGCCAAGGCGCAGGTCACCGGCCGGCCCACCGGCACCTTCATCCAGTCGCTCCCGAAGGCTTTCCTCGACACGCTGCCCGCGAGGCTCGAGATGTTCAAGGGCCGCGACACCGCTCCGAAACCCGCGGCCGAACCGACCTTTGCCGACCTGCAGCCGTGGATCGACGCCGAGCCGGCGCTGCGCCCCCTCTTCGTGACCCGCTGGCGCAGCCTCGCCAAGCGGTCCGACATCCGTGCCGGCCTCGTCGCCGACATGGCCGCCCACCCCGAGTGGGACCGCACGCTGTTCCCCGAGAAGTACCGCCCCAAGCCGCCAGCCTCGTCGGTCCGCTGACCGCTGCTCCCCCACACCCGCCAGCCGCCCAAGCCCCATGAAACTGCTCGTCAAATTCAACCTGGTGTTCCTGCTCGTGTTCGTGCTCGGCCTGGCCGCGTCCGGCACCATCGCGCGCAAGCTGCTGCAGGACGGCGCGCACGAGGAAGTGCTCGACCGCGCGCGGCTGCTGATGGAAAACGCGATGGCCGTCAGCTCGTACACGGCCAACCAGGTGGCCCCGCTGCTCGAGACGCAGATGAAGTACACCTTCCTGCCGCAGTCGGTGCCGGCCTACTCGTCCACCGAGGTGCTCAACGCGCTGCGCAAGGCGCACCCCGAATACGCGTACAAGGCGGCCATGCTGAACCCCACGAACCCGCGCGACCGCGCGCAGGACTGGGAAGAGGACGTGATCATGCAGTTCAAGCAGGACCCGGAGCGCACCGAGTTCATCGGCCAGCGCGACACGCCGTCCGGCCGCTCGCTCTACATCGCCCGCCCGATCAAGCTGACGAACCCGAACTGCCTGCGCTGCCACAGCACGGTGGACGCCGCCCCGGCCCCGCTGGTCGAGAAGTACGGCCCGGCCAACGGCTTCGGCTGGGTGCTCAACGAGCCGCTCGGCGCGCAGGTGGTGTCCGTGCCCATGTCCGTGCCGCTGCAACGCGCCGACCGTGCCTTCGTCGTCGTGATGGGCCTGCTGGCCGCGGTGTTCCTCGCCATCGGCGTGGCGCTCAACCTGATGCTGTGGCAGCTGGTGATCCGGCCGGTGAGCCACCTGTCGAAGCTCGCCGACCGCGTGAGCCTGGGCGAACTCGACGCCCCCGAGTTCAAGGCACGCTCGCGTGATGAAATTGGCGTGTTGTCCGAATCGTTCGCCCGCATGCGCAAGAGCCTCGTCCATGCGATGAAAATGCTGGACACCTGATCCTTGGCAAAGCCCCTGGCTAGACGGCGTCGATGAAACACCCCGAAAAACTCGGCAAGTACCCGATCACCGGTGTGCTCGGCGAAGGGGCCATGGGCGTCGTCTACAAGGGCTACGACCCGATCATCCAGCGGCCGGTCGCCATCAAGACGATCCACAAGCAGCTGATCGGAGACGACCCGTCGGGCACCTCGGCCACGGCACGCTTCCGCAACGAGGCGCAGGCCGTGGGCCGCCTGCTGCACCCCGGCATCGTCGCCATCTACGAGTACGGCGAGGACGACAGCACCGCCTTCATCGCGATGGAGCTGGTGCAGGGCCGCACGCTCTCGCAGATCCTCGATGCGAACCCGGTGCTCCCCGAGCCCGACGTGCTGCGCATCATGGACCAGTTGCTGGCCGCGCTCGACGTCGCCCACCACCATGGCGTGTGGCACCGCGACATCAAGCCCGCCAACATCCTGATCACCTCCACGGGCCAGCTGAAGATCACCGACTTCGGCATCGCGCGCATCGAGTCGGTGGCACTGACCCAGGTCACGTCCACCATCGGCACGCCGGGCTACATGGCGCCGGAACAGTACCGAGGCGACCAGGTGGACCACCGCGTCGACCTCTTCGCCGCCGGCGTGCTGCTGTACCGCATGCTCGCTGGCGAGCAGCCCTTCCGCGGTTCGGTCGAATCGGTGATGTACCAGATCCTCCACAAGGACCCGACGCCGCCCAGCCAGATGCTCGGCACGATGCGGCCGGTGTTCTACGACGCCGTCGTCGCCAAGGCCCTCGCGAAGGACAAGCTCGCCCGCTTCGAGAGCGCCGCGCAGTTCCGCTCCGCGCTCGAGAAGCGCGTGCAGTCCATCCCCGAGGCCGAGGCGCAGACCACGGTCATCGTCGTGCACGGCCAGGCCTCGTCGGCCTACGCCGGCAGCCCGTCGTCAGGCGAGATGGCCACGATGCCCGTGCCGGCGCTGCACGCCGCCACCGTGCCGCCCGGCTGGAACGCCGACGAGCTGGCCCGTGTGGAGCAGACCCTCGCCGGCTTCGTGGGCCCGGTCGCCAAGGTGCTGGTGCGCATGGCGGCCAAGACCGCAGGCGACCTCAACGCGCTCACCAGCGCCCTCACCACCCACCTGCCCGACGAACGCGACCGCCAGACCTTCCTGACGAAGATCGCCACGTCGGGTGTGCAGCGCACCCATGCCTCCACCGGGGGCGCCGCGGTGCGCACGGGCCCCACGCCCACGCCGAAACCCACCACGGTGGGCGGCACCCAGGGCCAGCCCGTCGCACCGGACGACGTGGCCCACGGCCTGAAGGTGCTCACGAGCCACATCGGCCCCATCGCCGCCATCGTGGTCAAGAAGGCCTCGGCCAAGGCGCCCACGCAGGAGCAGTTCTTCCAGATGCTGGCCGAACACGCGAGCGAAGGGGCCGAGCGCGACCAGCTGTTGAAGGCCCTGCGCCGCAAGACCGCCTAGGGCTCGTGCGTCGAGCCCTCCTCGGACGGACGTTCGAGGTTCGGGAAGATCAGCGGCAGCAGGAACAGGATGAACAGCGCGAGCAGCGTGGCCATGATGGCCGTCACCTCGCGCCCGAGCCCCGCCGCCACGCCGATCGCCGCGGTGAACCAGATGCCAGCGGCGGTGGTCAGGCCCTTCACGTGCGAGGTCTGGTCGCCCTTCCAGATGGTGCCCGCCCCGAGGAACCCGATGCCGGCCACCAGGCCCTGGATCACCCGCGTCATGTCGGCCGGCACCACGCCGGTCTGGAACGGCACGAGCACGAACAGCGCGGAGCCACTGGCGACGAGCATGTGCGTGCGCACGCCGGCCGACTTGCCCTTCTGCCCGCGCTCGTAGCCCAGCATCGCGCCGAGCAGCGCCGCCAGCAGCAGGCGCACGGTGATGCGCGTGAAGCCCGCGAGGTCGGGAACGTCGGAGAACTCGGCCACCAGCGTGTCGGTGACGGCATTCCATCCAGAGGCCATCGTGGGGTGCTCCCGGTCGGTTGTCGAAATGGGATCCGATCATGCCGCAGCCCCGTTCCCAAGTCCCTCCTCGGGGAATGACAACCCCTAGCGGACGGGGTTTGGTGTCGCTGGGTTTCAGTTGTTTCCCAGGGCAAATGCTGCGCCGCAGCGTGAGTTTCGACCGTAGTATCCGGCGCGCCGTTCGGTGAAGGCCACGAGCCTGCAAGTCACTAAATACAAAGGAAATTTCCCGACAAAGGCATTTTCCGATCACGGCCAAAGAATCCCCTATCAATAAATCGAGACAAGGAATATCCCATGAAGAATACCTGGATGGTTTCCGCCTTTGCCGCCGCCGCCGTCACCCTGGGTGCCAGCACCGCCTTCGCCGCGGCGCAGGGCACCGCCGCCGAGGCCAAGTCCATGCTGCAGAAGGCCGTCGTCGCACTGAAGGCCGACAAGGCCAAGGCCCTCGGCCAGTTCACCAAGGGCGAGAACGGCTTCCGCGACCGAGACCTGTACCCGTTCTGCGGCGGCGCCGACGGCACCTTCACCGCCCACCCCAGCCTGACGGGCAAGAGCATGAAGGACTTCAAGGGCAGCGACGGCGAACCCGTGGGCACCCGGCTGTACGACTCGGCCAAGGAAGGCGAGATCAGCGAGGTGGAGTACGTGTGGCCGAAGCCGGGGGCTTCGGCGCCGTCGCCGAAGGTGAGCTATGTCACCAAGGTGGGCGATCAGGTGTGTGCGGTCGGGTACTACAAGTGATCTGACGCATCGTCATCCCGGCATTCGCCGGGGTGACCGTTCATTTCGGCAGGTCCGCCAGCCTCATCGTCCACCCCACGATGCCCCCCTGCGCCCGGATCATCGCCAGCGCCGCGTGCTTGAACTCGGGGAAGTACGACCCGGTGGCCTCTTCCACGATCGCACACTCGTAGCCCCGGTCGTTCGCCTCCCGCATCGTCGTCTGCACGCACACCTCCGTGGTCACGCCGCCGAAGATCAGGTGGGTGATGTGCCGGGCCTTCAGCTCGTCCTCCAGCACCGTCGCGTAGAAGGCGCCCTTGCCCGGCTTCGCGATCACGAGGTCGCCCGGCGCAGGGGCCAGCGCCGGCACGAAGTCGGCGCCCGGTTCCCCATCGATCAGGATGCGGCCCATCACACCCGGGTCGCCGATGCGCAGCGACGGCCTGCCGCGGCGCAGCTTGGCGGGCGGGCAATCCGACAGGTCGGGGCGGTGGCATTCCTTCGTGTGGACGACCCAGATGCCCTGGGCGCGGCACCAGGCCACGAGGGCGGCGGCGGCGTCCACCACGGGCGCCAGCAGCGACACGTCGTTGCCCAGCGTGGCGCCGAAGCCGCCAGGTTCGATGAAGTCGCGCTGCATGTCGATCATCACGAGCGCGGTGCGGCGCGGGTCGAAGCGGAAGGGGTCCGGCTGCGCGGGGATCGTGATCATCGGGGCGTTCCAGTCGTTGTTCAATGCGCCGTGCCACCCATGAACGCGCCCAGCGCGTTGCGGTCGGCCGTCACGGCGTCGGTCTCGTGCACCACGCGCCCCTCGCTCATCACGGCGATGCGGTCGGACAGGGTCATCAGTTCGTCGAGGTCCTCGCTGATCAGCAGCACGGCCCCGCCGCGGTTGCGCACGTCCATCAGCCGCTGGTGGATCTCGGCGACGGCGGCGAAGTCGAGGCCGAACACCGGGTTCGAGACGATCAGCACGTCGGCATCGTCGCTCAGTTCACGCGCCAGCACCGCGCGCTGCACGTTGCCGCCGCTCAGCGACCGGATGGGCGCCTGCTCGCCCTGGGTCTTCACGCCGAACGTGTGGATCAGCGCGCGGGCGCGCTCGCGCAGGAAGCGGCCGCGCAGCCAGCCCACGCGCACCACCGGTGCCTCGTCGAAGCGGCGCAGGCCGATGTTCGCGGCCACGCTCATCTCGCCCACGCACGCGTTGCGCAGCGGTTCCTCGGGCAGGCTGCGCACCTTCAGGCGCTGGTTCTGGGCGCGGGTCGCGCGGAAGCGTTCCTCGCCCACCCACACCTCGCCCGACACGCGCCGGCGCTGGCCCACGAGCGATTCGGCGAACTCGCGCTGCCCGTTGCCGGACACGCCCGCGATGCCGACGATCTCCCCGGCGTGCACCGCGATGTCGAGGCCGTCGACCGCCCGCTCGCCCCGGTCGCCATCGACCACGAGCGACGTCACCCGCAGGCGCGGCGCCCCGCGCGGCAGGCCGGACCGTTCGGGCGGCGCGAACTCGGTGCGGGCCTCGTCGGCGCCGCCCACCATCTCGACGGCCAGCTGCTGCGGGTCGGTCTCGGCGACGCGGTGCGCGGCCACGAGCCGGCCCTTGCGCAGCACGCTCACGTCGTCGGCATAGGCGCTGACCTCGCGGAACTTGTGCGTGATCATCACGATGCTGCATTCGCCCGCGTGCGCGCGGTCGCGCAGCAGACCCAGCACCTCGTCGGCCTCCTGCGGCGTCAGCACCGACGTGGGTTCGTCGAGGATGAGCAGGCGGGGTTTCAGCAGCAACTGCTTCAGGATCTCGAGCTTCTGCTTCTGACCGGCCGACAGGTCCTGCGGCGTGGCGTCGAGGTCGAGGCGGAACGGCGTGGTGGCGAGGAAGGCCGTGAGCTCGGCGCGCACTGCCTTCCAGTCGATCACCGCGGGCAGCTTGCCGCGCGCGAGCAGCAGGTTCTCGGCCACCGTCATGCCCGGTACCACGGTGAAGTGCTGGTAGACCATGCCGATGCCCAGCTCGCGCGCCACCACGGGCGTCGAGATGTCGCGCTCACGGCCGTCGATCAGCACGGCGCCATGTTCGGCGCGCTGGTAGCCCACCACACACTTCACCAGCGTGCTCTTGCCGGCGCCGTTTTCGCCGAGCAGCGCGTGCACCGTGCCCGGCCGCACGTGCAGCGACACCCCGTCGAGCGCGGTGAACGCGCCGAAGCGTTTGGTCAGCTCGAACGTGTCGAGTGCGAGCGCGCCGGTGGGGCGCGGCGCCGGGTCGAGCGGCGCGGTCATGCGAGGCCCTCGATGATCGATGCCGCATCGGACACCGCGCCGAACACCCCGCCCTGCATCGTCACCATCTTCAGCGCCGCCGCGTGGTTGCCCGCGTCGGTGGCCGCGGTGCAGTCGGAGACGATCAGGCATTCGTAGCCACGGTCGTTCGCGTCGCGCATCGTCGTGTGCACGCACACGTCCGTCGTGATGCCGGTGAGGATCAGGTTGCGGATGCCCAGCGTCTTCAGCACCAGCTCGAAGTTGGTCGCGTAGAACGAGCCCTTGCCGGGTTTGTCGATCACCGGTTCGCCGGGCAGCGGGGCCAGCTCCGGGATGATCTCCCAGCCGGGCTCGCCGATCGTCAGGATGCGCCCGCACGGCCCCACATCGCCGATGCCGATGCCGTTCGTGCCGATCTGGCGCGAGCGCCAGCGTTTGTTGGCCGGCAGGTCCGACAGGTCGGGCTTGTGGCCCTCCCGGGTGTGGATCACCGGGTAGCCCTTCGCGCGCATCGCCGCGAGGAGACGCTGCAGCGGTTCGATGGGTGCGCGGGTCAACGAGATGTCGTAGCCCATCTTGTCGACGTAGCCGCCGGGGCCGCAGAAGTCGACCTGCATGTCGATGATCACGAGGGCCGTGTCTTGCGGCGACATCCGGCCGTCGAACGGCCAGCGGTAGGGTTCGGCGGCGAGGTAGCGTTCCATGTCAGTCGGCCTTGCGCGAGTCGGGGACGAGGGGATGGGCCTGCGGGCCGGCATACGAGCGCGTGGGCGCGTCGAAGCCGCACGAGGTGCCGTCGGTCACTTCGACGGACCACGGCAGCCGGTAGCGTCCGGCGGCCATGTCCTTCATGAAGGTGTAGGGGCAGTCCTGCGCGCCACCCTTCACGGCCACGTAGCCGCGGTGGTACAGCTGGTAGATGTTGTTCTCGACGCCCCAGCCTTGGCGCGCCTCGCGCACGAGGTCGGGCCGCAGCTCGCACGTGATGATCTCGTCGGGGCGGCCGCCGCCCTCGACCATCACCGTGCCGTCGAAGCTGCAGAACATGCCCTCGCCCATCGAGTCGAAGGTGCCGTCGCTGCCGCACAGGCACACGCTGGCGGTGTACGCGAGGTTGCAGAAGGCGTTGGCCTGGTTCGTCACCTTCCACGCGTGGCGGATGGGCGCGGTGTAGCCGGCGGTGCGCAGGATGATCTCGGCGCCCTTGTACGCGGCCTCGCGCGCCATTTCCGGGAACATGCCGTCGTGGCAGATGATCAGCGCAAGCTTGCTGCCGTTCGGGCCGTCGCACACCGGCACGCCCACGTTGCCGGGCTCCCACGGCTCCACCGGCACCCACGGGTGGAGCTTGCGGTAGTACAGGCGGATGTGGCCGGTGTCGTCGACGATCAGCCCGCTGTTGTACGGGTTGCCGTGCGGGTTCGCCTCCATGATCGAGAAGCAGCCCCAGATGCGGTGCTCGCGGCAGGCATCGCGCAGCGCGGTCACCTCGGGGCCGTCGAGCGAACACATGATCTCGGGCGAGGTGTCCATCGACAAGCCGTGCAGCGCGTACTCGGGGAACACGACGAGGTCCATCGTGCCCTGGTTGCGCCGGGCCTTGCCCACCAGTTCGCACACGCGCGCCGTCTGCGCGGTGAGGTCGGCCTTCGTCTTCACCGACGGCAGCTGCAGCTGCACGAGGCCCACCACCACACCCTGCTTCGACTTGTTCAAGCCCCCGAGACCGCTCATGCACTGCTCCTTGTCACCGTGTCACCCCGAGTTCGGCGGGCATGCCCTTGACGCTGCGCGACGGGGAACACGTCCAGACGAGGATCGCGAGGGTCAGCACGTAGGGCACCGCATTGAAGAGGTAGTAGCCGCTGCTGATCCCGACCGACTGCAGCGCCGGGCCGAGTGCACCGGCGCCGCCGAACAGCAGCGCGGCCCACAGGCAGCGCCACGGGTTCCAGCGAGCGAAGATCACGAGGGCCACCGCGATCAGGCCCTGCCCGCTGGAGAGGCCTTCGTTCCAGCTGCCGGGGTAGTACAGCGACAGCGAGGCGCCGCCCAGCCCCGCGATGAAACCGCCGGCCACCGTGGCGGCCGTGCGGATCGTGTTGACGGAATAGCCCAGCGCACGCGTGGCGTCGGTGGAATCGCCCGCCATGCGCAGCACGAGGCCGATGCGGGTCGAGCGGAAGCCCCACGCCATCAGCGCGGCGATGGCCACGCCGATCGGGAACAGCGCGTTGACCTGCAGCGCCGAACGCACCTGCGCCGACGAACTCCAGTCCCCGAGCGGCAGCGGCGGGATCTGCGGCGCCTGCGGCTGGATCAGCGGCTTGCCGAGGTAGAACGCAAGGCCGCCGCCGAGCAGCATCAGCGCGATGCCGGTGGCCACGTCGTTCACGCGCGGCAGCGAACACACGAGCCCGTGCAGCAGCGCCAGCAGTGCCCCGCTGCACCCGGCGAGCAGCACGCCGGCCCACACGTTGCCCGTGAGGTACGCGCCGCCGAAGCCGGCCATGGCCGACAGCACCAGGACGCCCTCGAGGCCCAGGTTGATGCGGCCCGCCTTTTCGGTGAGGCACTCGCCGAGGCTCACCATCAGGAACGGCGTGCCCACGCGGATCGCGCCGCCGAGGACCGCGATCAAGACATTGAGGACGAGGTCGGCGGTCATGCGTTGGCCTTGATCACGGTGTTGGGCGCCACCTTGGGCACGACAGGCCGCTTCGGGAACCACGAACGGCCCCGGAGCGCCTCGCTCGCGAGGATCAGCAGGAACGCGAAGCCCTGCAGCACCATGACCGAGGCGTCGGGCACGTCCATGCGCCGCTGCAGCAGGCTGCCCGCCGCACCGAAGCCGCCGAACAGGATCGCCACGGGAATCACGGCCCACGGGTTCTGCCGCGCGACGAACGCGACGAGGATGCCGGTGTAGCCCAGCCCCGCGATCAGCGAGGCGTTGGCGTTCGTGTGCACGGCCGCCACCTCGATGCCGCCGGCGAGACCGGCACACGCGCCACCCACGGCGCAGGCGGCGATCACGATGCGATGGCCCGGCAGGCCCACGATCAGCGCGGCGCGCACGTTGCCGCCCACCACGCGGGTCGCGAAACCGGAAGCGGTGAAGAAGAGCCACGTGCCGAGCAGGAGGCACGCGGCGATGCCGAAGACGAGGCCCCAGTGGATGTCGGAGCCGGCGATGGTGCCGATGCGGATGCCTTCGCTGAGCGACAGCGTCGACGGCTTGTTCAGGCTGGCCGGGTCGCGCATCGGACCTTCCACCGCGTGCTTGAACAGCGAGACCGCGGTGTACGAGAGCAGCAGGCTGCTGATGGTCTCGTTGACGCCGCGGTACTGGCGCAGCACGCCGGCCAGCGCCACCCAGGCCGCCCCCGCCACCGCGGCGGCGGCGAGCACGATGGCCGTGCCCACGCCGTTGTCGGGCAGCGTGAACGCGTACGGCACCGCGGCGCACGCGAGGCCGCCCAGCACCAGCGCGCCCTCGCCGCCGATCACGACAAGGCCCGCGCGCGCGGGGATCGCCACGCACAGCGCCGTGAGCATCAGCGGCGCGGCGCGCTGCAGGGTGTTCTGCCACGAGAACCAGTCGCCGAACGCGCCTTTGAAGAGGAGCGTCCAGGCCTCCACCGGGCTCTTGCCGCCGAACCGGATGAAGAGGCCGAACAGCAGCAGCGCGCCGGCCATCGCGGCGATGGGCAGCACCACCGAATCGATGGCGTTGCGCTGGGTGGGCGACAGGGCCATGGTGGCGTGCCCCCGGTCAGACCTTGCCCACCACGCCTTCGACGAGGTAGTTCATGCCCTCGAGCGCGATGTCGGTCTGCTTGTACGCCTTGCCCGCGGGCACCGCGACCTTGCCCGTGTTGTCCTTGATCGGGCCGGTGAAGATGTCGAAGGTGCCGGCGATCATCTTGGCCTTCATCTCGTCGGCCTGCTTGCGCGCCGGTGCCGACACCGTGGGGCCGTAGGCCGACGGCTTCACGAAACCTTCCTTCAGGCCGCCGCGCACGAAGTTCGGATGCGGCTTGCCGCTGCGGGCGGCGTCGATCATCGTGGTGTACGCGGTGATCCAGTTCCACTCGGCACCGGTGAGGTACGCGTTCGGGGCCAGCTTGGCCTGGCTCGCGTGGTAGCCGCACACCATCTTGCCGCGCTTGGCCGCGGTCTCGACGATGACCTTCGGGCCGTCCACGTGCATCGTGAACACGTCCACGCCCTGGTCGGCCAGGCCGTTCGTGGCCTCGGCTTCCTTGACCGGCATGGACCAGTCACCCGTGAAGATCACCGTGGTGGTGATGGACGGGTCGACCGACCGCGCGCCCATCGTGAACGCGTTGATGTTGCGCAGCACCTGCGGGATGGGCTTGGCCGCGATGAACCCGAGCTTCTTGCTCTTGGTCATGTGGCCGGCCACCACGCCGTTGAGGTACTGGCATTCGTCGATGTAGCCGAAGTAGCTGCCCGTGTTCTTCGGGTGTTTGCCTTCGGTCCACAGGCCGCCGCAGTGGGCGAAGCGCACGTTGGGGTTCTTGCCGGCGACGGCGAGGGTGTGCGGGTCGAAGTAGCCGTACGACGTGGGGAACAGCAGCGAGGCGCCGTCCTGGGAGATCATGCCCTGCATCGCCTTCTGCACGGCGTTGGTCTCGGGCACGTTCTCCTCCTCGACGATCTTCACGCCGGGCATCTTCTTCACCAGGGCGGCGGCCTCGGCCTGCGCCTGGTTGTAGCCGTAGTCGTCCTTCGGGCCCACGTAGATGAAGCCCACGGAGACGGGCGCCTGGGCGCGGGCCGCGCTCAGACCACCGAGGGCCAGCGAGGCCCCGACTGCACCCTTGAGAACCTCCCGCCGATCGAAAACGTGCCGTGCCATCTTTCACTCCTGTGTGCGTTTGCTGGGGCGCCGGGTTTGGACACCTTCTTGTATACATGCAACGGCTGTGCCAGCCTTTTGGCACCCCCTTGGGGCGAAACGCCCAATGTCCATGCGGTGTTTGCGCGTTCAGAAGGCCTCGGGGCAGAATGCGCCCCATGGACATCTTGATCGAATCAGAACGCCGCCAGTCCCAGCTCGATTACGTGGCCTCGGGCCGCGACGTGGAGGTGGGCGATGCCCGCGAGTGCCCGCTCCCCGTCGAGGAACTGCGCACGCTCGACGCGAACCACCCCGCCGTGCGGGCGGTGTTCGACGGCGGCCTCACGGCGGTCGTTTTCAAGGTTCATGCCAGCGGGCGGGACTGGGCGGTGAAGCGGGCGCGCACCCCCTGCCTGGTCCAGGGCACGGACGGCCAGACCTCGTTCCTGAACGAGCTGCAGCGCCGGGCCGAACTCGCGGCGCTGAAGGCACGGCCCGGCGGCCGGGCGCGGTTCGCCGGCATCGTGGACACGGTGTACGGCAGCCTGCGCCACGGGATCATCGTGTCGCCGTGGATCGACGGCGAACTGCTGCGCACCTGGGACGAGCGCCGGCTGCGCCAGGTGTTCGACACGGGCCGCGAACTGGTGCGTGCCGGCTTCTTCGAATGGGACTTCTGCCCCGGCAACCTGGTGGACGACGGCCGCCAGGTGTGGCTCTTCGACTTCGGCTACATGTACCGCTTCGACCCGCTGCGCCAGTTCAACAGCGCGGGCGACGGCTCGGCGGCGCCGCAGTGCCACCTGGCCGAACGCATCGAGTCGCGGCACGCCTTCGGCGCGTGGCTCGACCTGAACGAGGACGAGGCCCTGGAAGCGTTCCGCCAGGAGAAGACCATCGCCCTCGCGACGTTCCACCGCCTGCGCGAGGAACTGGCGGCCGACGGTGCCACCACCACCGTGCTCGGCTGGCTCGACGGCATCACCGCCACCTGGCAGGCCGGATTGGCCGGAGACCTGCGGGCGCTGTGGCTCTGCGAGGGTTGGCGCTCGCACACCGTCGACCTCGAGGACGACCTGCACGGCCAGACCTGCACGCCGAACACGCTGCGCCGGGTCGACTGGCTGCTCGACGCCCTGCGGGCGAACCACGCCCTGCTGTCGGCCCGCGGCGCCCTGCTGGGCGACGATGCGGGCCAGCCGGCCGACGTGCTGCTGGCGCGCTACGCGACCAAGCGCCGCGAGGCGGAGGGGTACCAGGTGCGCCGGGCGGCCTGACTCACCAGGTGACTTCGCGCTCCGGCGTGGCCGTGATGCGGTGCACCGTGAGGTCGGCGCCCTCGTATTCCTCTTCCTGCGTGAGCCGCAGGCCCATCACGACCTTCAGCAGGCCGTAGACCGCGAACCCGGTGGCCAGCGCCCAGGCCACGCCCGTGGCGGTGCCGATCAGCTGCGAGAGAAAGCTCACGCCACCCCGCCCGCCCAGCGCCGTGCTGCCGAAGATGCCGGCCGCGATGCCACCCCAGGCACCACACAGCCCGTGCAGCGGCCACACACCCAGCACATCGTCGATCTTCCACTTGTTCTGCGTCCAGGTGAACATCACGACGAAGATGGCGCCGGCGACCCCGCCGGCCGCCAGCGCGCCCACCGGGTGCATCAGGTCCGAGCCCGCGCACACCGCCACCAGGCCGGCCAGCGGGCCGTTGTACGCGAAGCCGGGATCGTTGCGGCCCAGCAGCACCGCGACCAGCGTGCCGCCCACCATCGCCATCAGCGAGTTGACGGCGACGAGGCCCGAGATCTTGTCGATGGTCTGCGCGCTCATCACGTTGAACCCGAACCAGCCCACCGCCAGCACCCAGGCGCCCAGCGCGAGGAACGGGATGCTCGACGGCGGGTGGGCCGACACCGCACCGTCCTTGCGGTAGCGGTTGCTGCGCGCGCCCAGCAGCAGCACGGCCGGCAGCGCGAGCCACCCGCCCACGGCGTGCACCACCACCGACCCGGCGAAGTCGTGGAATTCGGCGCCCCCGACGGACTTGATCCAGCCCTGGAAGCCGTGGTTGCCGTTCCACACCAAGCCCTCGAAGAACGGGTAGACGAGGCCCACGATGACCGCAGTGGCGATCAGTTGCGGATGGAACTTCGCCCGCTCGGCGATGCCGCCCGAGATGATCGCGGGGATGGCCGCCGCGAAGGTCAGCAGGAAGAAGAACTTGACGAGGTCGTAGCCGTTGCGCTGCGCGAGCGTCTCGGCACCGCTGAAGAACTGCACGCCGTAGGCCACGGTGTAGCCGACGAGGAAGTACGCGAGGGTCGAGACGCTGAAGTCGACCAGGATCTTCACCAGTGCATTGACCTGGTTCTTCTTGCGGACCGTGCCGAGTTCGAGGAACGCGAAGCCCGCGTGCATCGCCAGCACCAGAATGGCGCCGAGCAGGATGAACAGCGCGTCGGTGCCTTGTTTGAGTTGCTCCATCGTGGGTTCCTGAGAGGGGGACAACGCGCCCCTCACCGGCCGTCAACGCACGATGTTGGTGATGTGGCGCAAAAAAGCACCAGCAGCAAGCACGATTTGTGCCTTGTTGGGGCGCGCTGGCGCACCCCGGATCGCACTTGTTTGGCGCAAATCCAGCCCCAGTCAGCACCTTCTCGGTGCAACAGGCTCAGCGAGGGCCCTTGATGAGGCGGTCGGCGACGTCCTGCACCGGCCGGGCGTTCATCGGGTACAGCCGGCTGAAGATGGCCAGCTGGTCGGACGACACCGCCACCGGGCTCTTCATCACCATCCACAGCACCCCCTCCTTGCACGGCGGCGTGGTCATGGAGCCCATGTACGTGTAGTAGCGGCGGTCGGACGGCAGCAGCGCCGACAGGTCGATGCCCGTGCGCGCAGGCAGTTCCTCGCCGCGCTCCAGCGGCAGGTTGTTCCAGACGGTCTGGATCACCGGCTGCTCGGCGCCGCGGTCGAGCAGCACCGCCACGACGGCGGTGCGGCCCTCGGCGTCCTTGTGGATCAGGTGGACGCCCATGTCGAACACCCGGCCGTTGATGCGCTCCTCGGCCGGGCGGCGGAACTCCATCCGTTCGAGCACGTAGCGCCGACCCATCACCTCGATGCTGTTGCCGGTGCCCACGTTGACCTGCACGGTGCGCCCGGTGTCCGTCACCGAGAAGCTGGTCGACTGGTACTCGAAGCCGATGGGATCGAGCACCACGCCGATGCCGTCGCGGATGTCGATGGGGCTCTGGCGCGCACCCTTGCCGCACAGCGCGTACTCGGGACGCAGGCGCGACCAGTGGTCGGGGCCGGTGTCGCCCTCGTACGACCATGCGGTGGACTTCGGCGCGGCGGCCGGCTTGCGGCCGCCAGCGCTGCCGCTCGACGGGCCGCGGCGCGCGCTCGGCGCGTCGGGCGACGCCACGGCGACCCGCACCACGTCGGCATTGCTGTCCGACGCCACGCGCGTGCCGAGCTTCTCGGACAGCCGCTCGCGCAGCCGGTCCATCGGATCTTCGGAGCCCGAGGCCGTGCCCGCGCCCTTCTGGCGCGACAGGTCACCCGGCGTGGCTTCCCGTCCGGGGGCCGGGTTCTTGAACTGGGCCGGCTTGCCGGGCGATGTCTTGATGCCCGTCTCCACGGCGTGGGCGAAGGGTGCGGCGCACAACAGGCCGGTCGACAGCAGCAGCGCCGGCAGCCGGCGGAACGGAACGGACATCGGTTTCTCCATGGGGCGCCCTGGACACACGGCGGGTCCCCACCGCGATATCGGCAGACCGGACCCGTCCCTTGAGCGCACCGGCCGGTTGTACCGGAACGGCCGCGGAATCCACCGGACCTAAGTCACCGGACCTAAGTCACCTTCCGCTTCACCCACAGCCAGGCCACGAGCCCCACGCTCAGCATGCCGAGCGACGTGGCCGCGAGCGCCACGGTGGAATGCATCGCGAGCGGCGCCACCACCCCGGCCACCAGGCCGTTGGCGAGGCTGCCCACGAAGGCCTGGAACGACGACGCCATGCCGCGCCGCTCGGGCACGAGGTCCAGCACGAGCAGCGTCACCACCGGCACCATCATCGCCCAGCCGAACGAGAAGATGGCCACGGGGAACATCGCCCACCAGGCCCTGGCCGGGAACGCGAGGTTGAGCAGCAGGTTCAGCACGGCGATGCCGAACATGATCAGGAAACCCGCGCGGATCTGGTGGCGCGGTTTCATCACGCCCGCGCGCCGACCCGACATCCAGGCGCCGGCCATGATCCCGGAGATCGAAAGGCAGAAGAACCAGAAGAACTGCCCCGGCGCGAGCCCCAGGTGTTCGCCGAGGAACACCGGTGCCGACAGCACATACAGGAACATGCCGTTGAACGGGATGCCGCTCGCGAGCGTGAGCGCGAGGAACCGCGGGTCGGAGCCGAGCTGCCAGTAGCCGCGAAGCAGGTGCCGCACGTTGAACGGCTGCCGGTGGCCCACGTGCAGCGTCTCCGGCAGCAGCCGCCAGTTCGACACCCACAGCACCACGCCCACGGCCGTCAGGAACCAGAAGATCGCGTGCCAGTTCGCGTGCACGAACAGGAAACCGCCCACCATGGGCGCGATGGCCGGCGCCACGCCGAAGTAGATGGTGACCTGCGCCATCACGCGCTGGGCGTCGGCGGGCGGGAACATGTCGCGGATCACCGCGCGCGACACCACGATGCCCGCCCCCGCGGAAATGCCCTGCACCGCGCGCCAGAAGACAAGCGCGCCGATGCTGTCGGCCATCGCACACCCCGCCGAGGCCACCGTGAACAGGGCCACGCCCCACAGCACCACCGGCCGGCGGCCGAAGCTGTCCGACAGCGCCCCGTGGAACAGGTTCATCACGGCGAAGCCGAACAGGTAGGCCGACAGCGTCTGCTGCATCTCCACCGGCGAGGCACCGATCGACTGCGCGATGCCCGTGAAGGCCGGGAGGTAGGTGTCGATGGAAAACGGCCCGAGCATGCCGAGGCAGGCGAGCAGGACGGCGAGGGCCCAGCGAGGGGCTCGCCAGAGGGTGGCGGCGTCTGGATTCATGCAGCCGGCCAGTCTAGCCTTTCGACGAGATTCCCGCCTGGCACCTCGGAGACAGCGCACGATCGTGCGATTTTTGTATGATATGCATCATCCCATCCACCAGGAGACCCGCCATGACCTCTGCCGTGATCGCCGGCTATGCCCGCACCCCCTTCCACTTCGCGCGCAAGGGCGCGCTGGTCGGGGTCCGCCCCGACGACCTCGCGGCCACGGCCGTGCGCGCCCTTGTCGAACGTTCGGGCGTGAATCCCGCCGACATCGAGGACCTGATCCTCGGCTGCGCCTACCCCGAGTTCGAGCAGGGCGGCAACATGGCACGCGGCGTCGTGTTCCTCGCCGGGCTGCCGCAGACCGTGGCGGCCACCACGGTGAACCGCTTCTGCGGCTCGTCGATGACGGCCATCCACATCGCCGCCGGCCAGATCGCCATCGGCGCGGGCGAGGTGTTCGTCTGCGCGGGCGTGGAATCGATGACCCGCGTGCCGCAGGCCGAGACGCGCGCGTCCCCGAACCCGAAGCTCCAGGCCGAATGGCCGCAGGTGTACGCGACGATGGGAGAGACCGCCGAAAACGTCGCGTCGAAGTTCCACGTGGCCCGCGCCGACCAGGAACAGCTCGCGCTGGAATCGCACCGCAAGGCCGCCGCCGCCCAGGCCGCCGGCCGGCTGGTGGAGGAGATCGCCCGCGTGCAGACACCCGACGGCTGGGTCGAGCAGGACGGCTGCATCCGCCCCACCACCAGCCTCGAGGGCCTCGCCGGCCTCAAGCCCGCGTTCCGGCCCGACGGCTCGGTGACCGCCGGCACGTCGTCGCCGCTGACCGATGGCGCCGCCGCCGCCCTCGTGTGCTCGGAGGACTACGCCCGCCGCCACGGCCTCACGATCCTCGCCCGAATCCGCGCGACCGCCGTGGCCGGCTGCCCGCCCGAGATCATGGGCATGGGCCCCGTGCCCGCGACCCGCAAGGTGCTGGCCCGCGCCGGCCTCACCGTGGCCGACCTCGACGTCGTCGAGATCAACGAGGCCTTCGGCAGCCAGGCGGTGGCGTGCCTGCGCGAGCTGGAGATCCCGCGCGAGAAGGTCAACCTCGACGGGGGCGGCCTCTCGATCGGCCACCCGCTCGGCGCCACCGGCGCGCGCATCACTGCGAAGGCCGCGCAGCTGCTGCGCCGCGGAGGCGGGCGCTACGCGCTCGCGACCCAATGCATCGGCGGCGGCCAGGGCATCGCCACGTTGCTGGAAGCGGTGGTGTAGTCTCCGCCGCTGGCGGACCGCGTCGGGCCGCCCTCACGGGAGACAGCGATGCGGAACACCTTGATCTCGCTCGTCCTCGGCGCCAGCGCCGCGGCCTGCACGGCCCCCACGGCGCTCGCCCAGGCGAGCGCCGACGTGACCCTCACCCGCCTCGACTGCGGCACGAGCCCCGCCCCATCCGAGGTGGGGCGTTTCTCCGACACGTTCGACCACGCGGGCCTCAAGATCCAGTCGGTCTACAGCTGCTACCTGATCCGCCACGGGACCGACTACATGCTGTGGGACAGCGGCCAGGCGATGACCGCCGGCGCCGTGGCGCCCAAGACCAGCATCGTCGACCAGCTCGCCCAGCTGAACGTGAAGCCCGAGCAGGTCAAGGTCGTCGGCATCAGCCACTACCACCCCGACCACACGGGCCAGGTGGCCTCGTTCCCGCAGTCGCTGGTGCTGATCGGCAAGGGCGACTGGGACGTGCTGACCGGGCCCAATCCCCCGTCCAACGCCAACAAGGCCGCGTTCACGCACTGGATCAGCGGCGGCGGCAAGGTGGAACCGGTGCCGCTCGACAAGGACGTGTTCGGCGACGGCACCGTGCTGATGCTCTCGACCCCCGGCCACACGCCGGGCCACCACAGCCTGCTCGTGAAGCTGAAGAACACCGGCAACGTGCTGGTCACCGGCGACCTCGCCCACTTCCACGAGAACTACGAGTCCAACGGCGTGCCGAGCTTCAACACGAGCCGGGCGGAAACCCTCGCATCGCTGGACCGGGTGAAGAAGCTCGTGGCCAACGTGAAGGCCAAGGTGGTGATCCAGCACGACCGGCGCGACGTCGACAAGCTGCCCGCCTTCCCGGCGGCCGCCGACTGACTCGGCCTCAGCCCAGGTCGAGCCGCCGCTTCAGCGCGTCGCGCGACGCGCCGAGGATCGTGGCCGACGGTCCGGCCTCCGAGATGGACCGGGCCAGCACCACCGCGCCCACCATCTCCGACAGCACCGACACGGCGAGCGTGCCCGGCTCGGGCCGGCCCAGCTCGCGCAGGGCCCCGGCGATGGTGCTGGTCAGCGTGGCCGCGCCCCGCTCGAAGGCCTCGCGGGCCGGGGCGTCCAGCCGCGGCAGGTCGGCCGCCATCGCCGGCAGCGGGCACCCCGCATCACGCCGGTCGCGGTGCAGCGGGGACAGGTAGAAGTCGATGTAGGCCGACAGCCCCTCGGCCGCCGGCTTGCCGGCGAGCAGTCCGGCCAGGAAGGTCAGCGTCTCGGCGAACATCTGGTCGATGGCCGCGACGAGCAGTTCGTCCTTCGAGGCGAAGTGGGCGTAGAAGCCGCCGTGCGTGAGCCCGGCGCGCGCCATCACGCTCGCGACGGCCACGCGATCGGGGCCGTTCAGCCGGATGGCCGACGCGGCTTCCTTCAGCACGCGCTCGCGGGTCTTCTGCTTGTGTTCGGCGGTGTAGCGCATGACAGGGACCCTTCAAATGACACACATCATGTCAACAATCCCTCGTCATCCCGGCGGACGCCGGGATCCACCGTGGGCAGGCGCGCCCCTCGGCCAGTGGGTCCCGGCGTCCGCCGGGATGACGCGAAATATAAAAAGTGAAGCGGAACGATAGGCCGGATTCTGTGCAGTCGGAAGTCCTTGCGAACTCCGACCGTGACCGCCATTCCTCTGGGCCGTGCATCACTGCACGGCTCGATGCCACCTACCCGCCAGCTCCGCGGAGCCACATCAACGCTGGCCTATTTGGTGTTGCTGCGCGTAGAGATTGCCCGTTTCACCCTGCCGCGGGCTTGCGCCCCCGGCCGACTCGTCTCTGTTGCTCTGATCCTCACCTCGCGGTGGACAGCCGTTAGCTGCTACGCCGCCCTGTGCAGTCCGGACCTTCCTCCAGTGCACCCTTTCGGGCCCTGCACCAGCGGCGGTCTGTTCCACTTCACCCCGCGATTATCGACGCTTCGGACGGAAGACCGACGTGTCGGCGTAGAAATCCGCGGATTCGTTCGCGGCACACCACCCCGGCACCCCCGCCAGCGGCAGCGGGAAGTCGGCCTTGCGGGCGAGGCGCTCGGGCGTGAGCGCCTCCACCAGGTGGGCCTCGGCTTCGGCGCCCTCCGGCACCACCCACACGTGCGCCGTGATCGACTTGTGCGGCGACAGCAGCAGCTTTTCCATCAGCGCGTGGCCGAACAGCGTGAGGCGGGCCTCGCGCCAGGCCCCGCGCAGCACCACGAAGGCCGTGTGCCAGTCGTGCTGCCGCAGCGCCTCGACGAGTGCCACCGGCGCCTGCAGCCACGCGGCGTTTTCATCGAACAGCGTGAGCGCGTCACGCACCGGGCCGCGCTGCGGGCCGATGCCCAGGCGGGCGATCTCGCCGGCCTGGGCGCGGTTGAGGTGGCTCTTCAACGCGGGAAAACGCGACCAGACCAGCGCGTTGAGCAGGTCGTGTGGATGGTCGCGCGTGGGCACCTGGTCGGTGCGGGCGATGAACGCTTCGTAGGCCTCGCCGTCGGGCAGGCGGGCCTGGGGCACGAAACGCATCGCGCGTTCGCCCGCCCGCACGGGCACCGCGGCGTTGAGCGCGGCGGCCAGCGGGCGATCGGGCGCGTGGGCTGCCGCCGTGCGCCGGGCCGCGTCCACGTAGGGATCGAACCAGGGGGGCGGACCGCCGTCGCCCGCGATCAGGGCGAACGTGCGATCGAGCACGTCACGCCTTCGGCAGCCCGCGGTACTCGACCTTGTTGGGCTGCTGCTCGGGCGACAGCAGGAACCAGTCGGGGTACTTGCGGAACAGGCGCGTGGCCGGCACGCGGGCACCCAGCAGCTCCTCCTCGCGCAGGCGCTCGGTGGCGATGCCGAGGTCCATCTTCTGGCCCCGCACGAGCTCGGGCAGCACGGCGAGGATGCTGCGCAGGTCGTCGGGCATCGCGGGACGTGCCGGCGGCGGCGCGGGCACCGGAGCGGGCGCGGGCGCGGGTGCCGCCTCGGCCGCGGCCTTGGTGCGGCGGCTGCGGGCCGGCTTCTTCGCCGCGGGTTCGGGCGCCGCAACGGCTTCCGGTTCCGGCGGTGCCACGGGCACCGGTTCAGGTGCGGGCGCCTCCGCACGGACACTCCGTGCCGGCGCGGGTGCCGGGGCCTTGGCGTTCCGGGCCGGCGCACGCTTGCGCGCCGGCGGCGCCGCGGGCGAACGACCGCCCTTGCGGTGCTCGATCTCGACGAAACCGTCGTACACCACCTTCGACTCCTCGCCGGTCTTGCCGAGCTGGCCGATGCCCTCGACACGGCAGCCCTTCTCGCGCAGCCGGATCACGAGCGGCGCGAAGTCGGAGTCGGACGAGACGATGACGATCACGTCGGGCCGTTCCGAGATGGCCAGGTCCATGGCGTCCGTGGCCAGCAGGATGTCGGTGGAGTTCTTGCCGGTGGAGATGTTGACGATGGGGCGAATGGACAGCGCCTTGAACAGCTTCTGGTTCGACAGCGCCGCCTCGGGCGTGCAGTAGGCCCGGCGCACGTGGATGGCGCCGCGGTCGGCCAGCACCTTGGCGATGGCCTGCTCCATCACGTCGGCCGACACGTTGTCGGCGTCGATGAGCACCATCACGCGCAGCTGCGAGTTCATGCGACCACCTTCCACGCGAGCGTCTCGCCGCCGCGCAGCGGCTTCAGTTCGGCCTCGCCGAACGGCACGGTCTCGGGCAGCGTCCACGTCTCCTTGCGCAGCGTGACGGTGCCGGTGTTGCGCGGCAGGCCGTGGAAGGCCGGGCCGTGCAGGCTCGCGAAGCCTTCGAGCTGGTCGAGCGCGCCCGCGTTGTCGAAGGCCTCCGCGTACAGCTCGAGCGCCGACAGCGCGGTGTAGCAGCCGGCGCACCCGGTGGCGTGTTCCTTCAGGTGCGACGCGTGCGGCGCGCTGTCGGTGCCGAGGAAGAAGCGGTCGCTGCCGGACGTGGCCGCGGCCACGAGCGCCTGGCGGTGCTCTTCGCGCTTGAGCACGGGCAGGCAGTAGTAGTGCGGGCGGATGCCGCCGAGGAAGATGGCGTTGCGGTTGTAGAGCAGGTGGTGCGCGGTGATGGTGGCCGCGGTGAAGCGGCCCGCTTCGCGCACGTAGTCGGCGGCGTCGCGCGTGGTGCAGTGCTCCACCACGATCTTCAGTTCGGGGAAGTCGCGGCGCAGCGGGATCAGCTTGGTGTCGATGAACACCTTCTCGCGGTCGAACAGGTCGATGTCGGGGTCGGTCACCTCGCCGTGCACCAGCAGCGACAGGCCCTCGCGCTGCATGGCCTCGAGCGTGGCGTAGGTCTTGCGGATGTCGGTGACGCCGGCATCGCTGTTGGTGGTGGCCCCCGCCGGGTACAGCTTCAGCGCCACGACACCGGCTGCCTTCGCGCGCACGATCTCGTCGGGCGGCAGCGTGTCGGTGAGGTACAGCGTCATCAGCGGCTGGAAGTCGGTGCCCGCCGGCACGGCGGCGCGGATGCGCTCGGCGTACGCGGCCGCCTGCGCCGCGGTGGTCACCGGCGGCTTCAGGTTCGGCATGATGATGGCGCGGCCGAACTGGCGCGCGCTGTGCGGCACGACCGACTTCAGGGCCTCGCCGTCGCGCACGTGCAGGTGCCAGTCGTCGGGGCGGGTGATCGTGAGGGTGGTCGGGGAGGAAGAAGAAGGTGCGGAACTCATGCGCCGGATTGTCTCATCGCCCCACCGCGGTGTCGGCCACCGCTATCGCGCCATCGCGGGTTTTGCGCTACGGTGCCCTTCCCTGCCGAACGGAAAGCCCACCATGCGCCTCGCCTGCACCCTTTCCCTCCTCGCCGCCCTCACTGCGGGCTGCGCGTCCAGCACCGCCCCCGAGAAACCCGTGTCGCGCGGGAGCGTCGTCGCCGTCACGGCCTCGCACCAGCTGATCCGCTTCGATGCGGCACGCCCCGGTCAGGTGCTGTCCACCAAGCCGCTGGTCGGGCTGCAGCCGGGCGAGACGGTGCTCGGCATCGACTACCGCGTCGCGAAGGGCTGGCTCTACGCCGTGGGCAGTTCGAACCGCCTGTACCGCGTCAACGCCGACACGGCCATCGCGACGCCGGTGGGCGAACGGTTTTCCGTTTCCTTGAGCGGCACGCACTTCGGCGTCGACTTCAACCCGACGGTGGACCGCATCCGCGTCGTCAGCGACACGGGCCAGAACCTGCGCCTGCACCCCGACACCGGCGCCGTCGTCGATGGCGACGCCGCCACCGCGGGCGTGCAGACCGACGGCCCGCTCGACTACGCGCCGGGCGACCGCAGCGCCGGACTGCGCCCGGCGCTCGTCGCCGTCGGCTACACCTACAACAAGGTCGATGACAAGTTGACGACGAACTACGCGCTCGATGCCGCCGCTGCGACTTTGGTCACGCTTGGCAGCCGCGAAGGCGTGACCCCGGTGGTGTCGCCCAACACCGGGCACCTCTTCACCGTGGGTTCGCTCGGCCTGCCCCCGTTCGAGGACGCCGCGTTCGACATCGCCGATGTCAGCGGACTGGCGTTCGCGGCCCTCACCGGGCCCGGTGCCACGCAGTCCACCTGGGTGGAGATCGACCTCGCCACGGGTGCCGCACGGGAAATCGGTCGAATCGGTTCCAACACGACCGTCCTGGCGGTCGCAATCGAGCCCTGAGCCGCGCGGATGCTTGCTTTCCCGTGCATACCCCGTTGCGAATTGCTCGCGTTCGTGTATGCTCCCGCGCACAGTTGTACGCAAGACAGTTGTTCGATGTGATGCCAGCTTGTGCCGGAAATCCGTGACCCGTTCTTGAGTGTTACTGCACGTCGAAGTGTTCGCTTCGACGGATCAATCTCTCTACCTATTGGATTTCCATGACGACTCAAACCGGTACCGTGAAGTGGTTCAACGACGCCAAGGGCTACGGCTTCATCGCTCAAGACGCTGGCGGTGCTGACCTGTTCGCTCACTTCCGCGACATCGTGGGCACGGGCTTCAAGACCCTGGCCGAAAATCAAAAGGTCGAGTTCGAAGTGAAGCAGGGCGAAAAGGGCCTGCAAGCTGCGAACATCCGCCCGCTCTGAGAATCATCCCTCGGACATCAAACGCGGCCCTTCGGGGCCGCGTTTGTTTTTGGGGTTCACCCTCGGGAAGGGGCTCGTTAACCCCTAGGCATGCGGTCAAGCGGGCTTCCGCTGGAACCGGTTGACTCTCCCCTATCATTCGTCCGAACAGCCAGGGCACCCATGACCCCGGCGTCGACAACGGAGACAAAACCCATGCTGAACCCCTCGGCCACCGTCGTTGGTGCGGCCGGCGCATTGCCGCGCCACGTCAAGGACAACGCCTACGTCTTTGGCTACCACGGCTTCATCTACACCAGCCAGCACAACGTCAGCGCGGAGACCGTGCGCCACCCCGGCGTGCTGCTGCTCTCCGCGGACCGCGCCCCCTTCGAGATCACGCTGCGCGACGGCCGGTGCTTCCGCACCACGGCGCTGGCGATCGGTCCACGGGTCGCACGCCGGCTGAAAGCCGAGGACATGGCCTTGATCAGCATCAACGTCCTGCCATCGAGCCACTGGTTCCACGTGCTGCGCCCGCTGCGCGACCACGACGGTGTCGTGATGCTCGACCGCGAGGCGTTCACCCACCTCGACGCCGACCTGTGGCGGCTGCACCGCGGCGACGGCAACCTGGGCCTCGCGCACCGCGTGTTCGACGAGGCGATGGCCGAGGTGCAGCGGCAGTTGCCCGCCCGGCCCGAACCGCACCCCGACGTGCTCGAGATGGTGCGGCAGCTCGACACGTCGCCGCACCTGAGCATCGAGGAGCTCGCCGCCGCGCTGGGCCGCACGTCGCAGTGGGTGTCGCGCACCTTCTCGACCGAGCTCGACATGTCGATGCGCGACTACCAGAACTGGTTGAAACAGCGCCGCGTGTTCGACCTGCTCTACACGCGCCGCTCGCTGACACAGGTCGCGCTCGAATCGGGCTTCGGCGACTCGCCGCAGTTCTCGCGCACCTTCCTGCGCTGGTATGGCCGCAGCCCCTCGTACAGCCGCAACCCGCACCACGTGCGGGTGTTCGTCGACCGCGAGCGCGGCGACATGAAGCTCGTGTGTTTCCGCCAGTCGCCCGATACCACAAATCCCGCCTCGTGACTTGATCGAATCGCCCGGGGACATGCGCCGATGACGCTCCCCGCGGCGGGCCGAACAATCGGCCCTGCCCCAACGAGGGCAGGTTCATCACAACAGGAGACGAGACATGTTCGGAAAACTCCCCATCGCGCGAGCCAGCCTCGCCGTCGGTGCGCTGCTGCTGTCCGCAGCCGCCGTCGCCCAGACCAACCCGTACCAGCGCGGCCCGGACCCCACGGTGTCTTCCCTCGAGGCCACCCGCGGTTCGTTCGCGACGAGCTCGTTCACCGTGAGCCGCCCGAGCGGCTACGGCGCGGGCACCGTGTACTACCCCACCAACGCCGGCGGCAAGGTCGGTGCGATCGCGGTGGTGCCCGGCTTCACCGCACGCCAGAGCAGCATCAACTGGTGGGGCCCGCGGCTCGCGTCGCACGGCTTCGTCGTGATCACGATCGACACCAACTCGACGCTCGACCAGCCGTCCAGCCGTTCTTCCCAGCAGATGGCGGCGTTGCGCCAGGTGGTCTCGCTCGCCGGCACCAGCAGCAGCCCGATCTACAACAAGGTGGACACCGCCCGCCTCGGCGTGATGGGCTGGTCGATGGGCGGTGGCGGTTCGCTGATCTCCGCGAAGAACAACCCGTCGCTGCGCGCGGCCGCACCGCAGGCACCGTGGGCCCAGGAGAGCTTCTCGTCGGTCACCGTGCCGACGCTGATCATCTCGTGCGAGAGCGACAGCATCGCGCCCAACAGCTCGCACTCGTTCCCGTTCTACAACCAGATGACCCGCAACAAGAAGGCCAACCTGGTCATCAACGGCGGCAGCCACTCCTGCGCCAACAGCGGCAACTCGGACGCCGGCCTCATCGGCAAGTACGGCGTGGCGTGGATGAAGCGCTTCATGGACGACGACACGCGCTACAGCAAGTTCCTGTGTGGTGCTGAACACCAGGCCGACCTGAGCAAGCGCGCCGTCGAGGACTACAAGGAGAACTGCCCCTATTGAACGAGCGCGCAGGGGGCCCCGGCGTTCGCCGGGGTGACAAACACCCCGTCATCCCGACGAACGTCGGGATCCACTGCCCGGAAACGAAAAAGGCCCGCTCGCGCGGGCCTTCTGCTTCTGCGACCTGAGATCAGTGTTGCAGGATCTTCGAGAGGAACTCACGCGCACGCGGCGAACGCGCTTCGGTGTTCCCGAAGAATTCGTCACGGGTGCAGTCTTCCACCACCTTGCCGGCATCCATGAAGATGACGCGGTGGCTGACCTTCTTCGCGAAGCCCATTTCGTGCGTGACCACCATCATGGTCATGCCCTCGCCCGCCAGCTTCACCATCACGTCGAGCACCTCGCCCACCATCTCGGGGTCGAGGGCGGACGTGGGTTCGTCGAACAGCATCACGATGGGGTCCATGCTCAGCGCGCGGGCGATGGCCACGCGCTGCTGCTGGCCGCCGGAGAGCTGGCCCGGGAACTTGTCCTTGTGCGCCATCAGGCCCACGCGTTCCAGCATCTTCAGGCCACGCGCCTTCGCGTCGGTGGGGTTGCGGCCCAGCACCTTGATCTGCGCGAGCGTCAGGTTCTCGGTGACGCTCAGGTGCGGGAACAGCTCGAAGTGCTGGAACACCATGCCCACGCGGCTGCGCAGCTTGGGCAGGTCGGTCTTCGGGTTCGCGAGCGAGATGCCGTCGACGACGATGTCACCCTTCTGGAAGGGTTCGAGCGCATTGACGGTCTTGATCAGCGTGGACTTGCCGGAGCCGGACGGCCCGCACACGACCACCACCTCGCTCTTGTTGATCTTGGTGCTGCAGTCGGTCAGGACCTGGAAGCTGCCGTACCACTTGGAGACGTTGTTGATGTCGATCATGGTGAGGACTCAGCGGATGATTTGGATGCGCTTCTGCAGGGCACGGACGCCCATCGACAGCGAGAAGCAGATGACGAAATAGACCACGGCGGCCAGCATGTAGGTCTCGACCGGGCGATTGAAGTTCTTGCCCGCCACCTCGAAGCCCTTGAGCAGGTCGTAGGCGCCGATGGCGTACACGAGCGAGGTGTCCTGGAACAGGATGATGGTCTGCATCAGCAGCACCGGCAGCATGTTGCGGAAGGCCTGCGGCAGCACCACCAGCTTCATGACCTGCGGGTAGGTCATGCCCACCGCGTAGCCGGCGTTGACCTGGCCGCGCGACACCGACTGGATGCCGGCCCGCATGATCTCGGAGAAGTACGCCGCCTCGAACAGCGTGAACGTGATGAAGGCCGAGATCTCGGCGCCGAGCGGGCGGCCGATCAGCAGCGGGATCAGCAGGAAGAACCACAGGATCACCATCACGAGCGGGATGGACCGCAGCGTGTCGACGTAGATCTGCGCGGGAATCGCGAACACCTTCTTGCCCGACAGCCGCGCGAGCGCGAGCAGCGTGCCGAGGAAGATGCCGCCGATCGTGGCGACGATGGTGAGCATCACCGAGAAGTACAGCCCGTTGAGGATGAACCCGCGGATGAAGTCCCAGGTCAGGAACGAGAAATCGATGTTCATTGGCCAGCCCCCACCATGCCGGGCACCGCGGCGCGGTGCTCGATGAACAGGGCCAGGCGGTTCACGAGGAACGCCGACACGAAGTACAGGCCGGTGACGGCCAGGTACATCTCGATGCCGCGGGAGGTCTCCTCCTGCGACTGCATCGCGAAGAGCGTGAGCTCGGCGATGCCGACCGCGAAGGCGACCGAGGAATTCTTGATGATGCTCATGGCCTCACTGGTCAGGGGCGGGATCACGATGCGGAAGGCACGCGGCAGCAGCACGTAACGGTAGGTCTGCCACTGGCTGAACCCCATCGCGAGGCCGGCGTAGCGCTGCCCCTTGGGGATCGCCATGATGCCGGCGCGCACCTGCTCGGCCACCCGGGCCGACGTGAAGAAGCCGAGGGCGAAGGCCACCAGCAGGAAGCTCGGGATGGACCGCAGCGACACGAACAACTGCGGCAGCACGTGGTACCAGAGGAAGATCTGGACCAGCAGCGGGATGTTGCGGAACACCTCGCTCCAGACGTTGCCCAGCCAGACGAGCGGCTTGCTCGGCGTGGTGCGGGCGATGCCCATCAGCGAGCCGAACACCAGGGCGACGATCCAGCCCAGGGCCGCCACCGACAGGGTCCAGCCCCAGGCGGACAGCAGCCATTCGAAATAGGTGGTGTCACCGCCCGGCCCGAAACAGGTCGGGTAGACGGTGTCTTCGATGGTGCTCTTGCAGAACACCTGCCAGTCCCAGTTGGAACTCATGTGGAATCTTTCTTGTCAGGACCGCGGTTGAACAGAAACCATCAGCATGACCCGTGCCAGCCCGGGACCGGCGCTTCCGGGCGATTGTGACCGGGAGAGCGGTTTCGTGGCAAATGCACGGTGCGACGCTCCCCCTAGCGTTTTCCCGCAGGGGGTGCAAAACCGGAAGCACAAAAGCACATGCGGGCCGAAGCCCGCATGTGCGTCCGTCACGCTGGGGTTTTTACCCCGGGATCACTTCTTGTTGTACGTCTCGGCCGGGTTGTCGTTCGGGTTGGCGATGGCCTTCTTGAGCGATTCGCTCATCGGCATGCCGACCACGTTGCCACGCGGGGGGATCGGGCCGGTGAACCACTTGGCGTAGATCTTGGCCAGTTCGCCGCTGCTCATCAGGCCCTTGACGGTGTCGTCGGCCACCTTCTTGAACGCCGGATCGTCCTTGCGGTACATGATCGCGATCGGTTCTTCGGAGATGGTCTCGCCCACGATCTTGTAGCCGGCCGGGTTCTTGGAGTTGACGATCAGGCCGGCCAGGATGTTGTCGTCCATCACGAACGCGTCGGCACGGCCCGACTCGACCAGCAGGAAGCTGTCGGCGTGGTCCTTGCCCAGCACGTCGTTGAAGTTGACCTTGGCGGCGCGCTCGTGCTTGCGCAGCAGCAGCACGGACGTGGTGCCCGTGGTGGTGGCGACCGTCTTGCCGTCGAGCTTGGCGAGCGAGTCGATGCCGGAATCGGCGCGCACCGCGATGCGCACGTTGGTCACGTACGTGGTCGGGGCGAAGGCGACGTCCTTCTGGCGGGTGGCGTTGTTGGTGGTGGAGCCGCACTCGACGTCGACCGTGCCGTTCGTCACGAGGGACACGCGGTTCTGCGACGTGACGAGCTGGTACTCGACCTTCAGGTTCGGGTTGCCGACGGCCTTCTTGACCGACTCGGCGATCTGGTTGCAGATGTCGACGTGGTAGCCGACGTACTTGCCGTCACCGACGGTGTAGGCGAGCGGCGCCGACGAGTCGCGCGTACCGATCACGAACTTGCCGGACTGCTTCACCTTGGCCAGCGTGTCGGACTGGGCCCAGGCGGAGGAGGCGGTGGCGGCGGCCATCAGCGCCAGGGTGACACAAGCAAGCTTCTTCATGGAGACTCCTTCTGGAAGATGAACTGGGTGAGCGTAACAAAACGAATCGATTCACTCATACGTTTTAACCACATTCGAATCCCTCAGGAAATCCCATAGGGATTGGGCCCCGGGTTTCGTGTGGCGCGCGGCTTCCGGGCGCTCCCGGTAGATTCGCACCTCCATCGACAGCTCGCAAGCCCCGGGAACGGTGGCGCGCACGAGCCGCTGGTTCTGGAGTTCCTTCTTGACCGAGCTGCCGGGCAGGAAGGCCACCCCGTGGCCTTCGAGGGCCATGGCCTTCAGGCCCTCGGCCATGTCGGTCTCGTAGATGGGGTCGAGGTTGAGCGGCACGGGCGACTGCTTCACGATGAGTTCGACCAGCCGCCCGAGGTAGGCCCCCGAGGCGTAGCTCAGGAACGGCACCCGCTCGGCATGGCCCGCGGGCAGCCGGAACAGCGGGCGGCCGGCCTCGTCGCCGCGGACGTACGGCGCCAGCACCTCGTGGCCGAGGCTCAGCATCTCGTAGCGGTCGGGGTTGAGCGCGAGTGGCTGGGTCGGGTGGTGGTACGAGATCAACAGGTCGCAGTTGCCTTCGGTCAGGCGCAGCACGGCGTCGTGCACGTTGAGCGCGATCAGCCGGCTCTTGAGCGCGCCGAAGCGCTGGCGCACATCCATCACCCAGTGCGGGAAGAACGTCACGGACAGCGAATGGGGCACCGCGAACTCGATCATGTCCTGCCCCGCCACCTGGTGCGTGTGCATCATGTTGCGGGTGGCCTGCAGCGCGCCGAGGATCTCGAGGGCCTGCGCCCGGAACGCGACCCCCGCCGGCGTGAGCCGCGTGGGGTACGAGGACCGGTCGACGAGGTCGGTGCCGGCCCAGGCCTCGAGCGACTGGATGCGGCGGGAAAACGCGGGCTGGGTCACGTGGCGCAGCTGGGCGGAGCGGGAGAAGCTCCGGGTCTCGGCCAGGCTCACGAAGTCTTCAAGCCATTTGGTTTCCATTCACGACATCCTCGGGGTACTTCGGGTCGGCGACCGGTCCGTCGCCTTCTGCGCCACTCTGTTGCAGGCGCCACATGCCAGCATACCGGCCATTCGAGCCCAGAAGCTCCGCGTGGGTTCCCCGCTCGATGATCCGGCCGCGTTCCATGACCAGGATCTGATGGGCGTCAACCACGGTGGACAGCCGGTGCGCGATCACGAGCGCCGTCTTGTTGCGGGCGACACCCTGCAACTCGGCCTGGATCGCCCGCTCGTTCGCCGAGTCGAGCGCCGACGTGGCCTCGTCGAAGATCAGGAACGGCGGGTTCTTCAACAGCGTGCGGGCGATGGCCACGCGCTGCTTCTCGCCGCCGCTCAGCTTGAGGCCCCGTTCGCCCACGACCGTGTCGTAGCCCTTCGGGGTGGACGCGATGAAGTCGTGGATGCGCGCGGCACGCGCGGCGGCCTCGACCTCCTCCTGACCGGCTCCGGCGCGGCCGTAGGCGATGTTGTAGGCCACGGTGTCGTTGAAGAGCACCGTGTCCTGCGGCACGATGCCGATCTGGCGGCGCAGGCTCGACTGCGTGACCTCGCGCAGGTCCTGCCCGTCGATCGTGATGCGGCCGGCGTTCACGTCGTAGAAGCGGTACAGCAGCCGCGCGAGCGTGCTCTTGCCCGACCCCGACGGCCCCACCACCGCCACCGTGCGCCCGGCCGGGATCTCGAAGCTCACGTCGTGCAGGATGGGGCGGTCGCGCTCGTAGGCGAACTCGACGTGTTCGAAGCGCACCGTGGGGCCCGTGATCTCGAGCGGTTTCGCGCCCGGTGCGTCCGCCACCTCGCGCTCGCGCTCGAGCAGCGCGAACATCTTGTCGAGGTCGGTCAGGCTCTGCTTGATCTCGCGGTAGATCACGCCGAGGAAGTTCAGCGGGATGTAGAGCTGGATCATGAAGGCGTTGATCATGACCAGGTCACCGAGGGTCATGCGCCCGTCCACCACGCCGGTGGTGGCGCGCCACAGCATCGCGACGAGGCCCGTGGCGATGATCAGCTGCTGGCCGGTGTTGAGCATCGACAGCGTGGTCTGGGCCTTCAGCGAGGCCTTGCGCAGGCGCTCGAGGCTCTCGTCGTAGCGGCGCGACTCGAAGTCCTCGTTGTTGAAGTACTTCACCGTCTCGTAGTTCAGCAGCGAGTCGATCGCCCGCGTGTGGGCGTGCGAGTCGAGTTCGTTCATCTGCTTGCGGAACTGCGTGCGCCAGTTCGTCACCGTGATGGTGAACGCGATGTAGAGCACCAGCGCCGCGAGCGTGATCCACGCGAACCACGCGTCGAACTTCACCCCGAGCAGCGCCAGCACGAGCACCACCTCGATGAGCGTGGGGAAGATGCTGTAGAGCGAGTACGAGATCAGCGAATGCACGGCGCGCGTGCCGCGTTCGATGTCGCGGGTCATGCCCCCGGTCTGCCGCTCGAGGTGGAAGCGCAGGCTCAGGTCGTGCAGGTGGCGGAACGTGTTGAGCGAGATGCTGCGGGCCGTCCCTTCGGTGGCCTTCGCGAAGATCAGCTCGCGCAACTCGCCGAACAGCGAGGTGGACAGGCGCAGCAGGCCGTAGGCGATCAGCAGCCCGATGGGCACCACCAGCACGGCGCGGGTGTCGCCCGGCGGGATCGACAGGCTGTCCACCAGCGTCTTGAGCAGCAACGGCACGCCCACGTTGGCGAGCTTGGCCCCGACCATGAAACCGAGCGCGATGCCCACGCGCCACCGGTACTGCCAGAGGTACGGGAAGAGCTTGCGCAGCGTGCGCCAGTCGGAACGGGGCACGGCGGCGCCGGACGGTGCGGACGCTTCGCGGGAGGAGGCTGGCAGGGAGGCGGGTCGCATGGAAAACCGGAAAAGGGGCCGAACGCTCGGTGGCTCTGGCATGGAACGACAGTGTGCCCAAACATGGCGATCCGCGTGCGATCGGGCGTTGCGAAACCGCCCGCCGTTCATGCCGACGGATCGGCCGCTCATCGACCGACCGCGCCGCGGCGCGGCCGTTGGAGGCACGATGCCGTCACCGACCGAATCCCATCCGACCGGAGACCGACGTGCCCCCGACCGACGTTCGCCACCCCTCGCCCCGCACCCCGATGCGCAAGACGCCTCCGCAGGGCCTGCGCCTGCGCCGCTTCAAGCGGCCGGTGCCCCTCGTGCGGCTGGCGGGTGTGAGCGCGCCGGGGCCGCATGGGCCGGCGTTGCGCAAGGGGCGCTGATCACCGCGTCATCCCGGCGAACGCCGGGACCCACCGGTGCCAGGCGGGCAAGACGGCGAGTGGGCCCCGGCGTTCGCCGAGGCGACCGCATGGTGCGCGTGACCCTTTCCGCACTCCCCCGCTGGCGCCGCACGCCCATCTCGCGGAAAATCAGGGCTTTCCCTGAATGCTGTACGAGATGAGCTCCACTGCCGCCCCCCACGCCGTGCCCGAACGGGTTTCGCTGCCCACCGACGGCCACCTCGCGATGCGCGTGGCCCCGATGCCGTCGGACGCCAACGGCAACGGCGACATCTTCGGCGGCTGGATCATGGCGCAGGTGGACCTCGCCGGCTCGGTGCTCCCGGGCCGCATCGCGAAGGGCCGCATCGCCACCGTCGCGGTCAACCAGTTCGTCTTCAAGCAGCCCGTCTCCATCGGCGACCTGCTGAGCTTCTACGTGCACGTGGAGCGCATCGGCCGCACGTCGATCACCGTGCGCGTGGAGGTGTTCGCCGAACGCAACCCGGCCGACCTGCAGGTGGTCAAGGTGACCGAGGCCAACCTCACCTACGTCGCCATCGACATGCAGGGCAAGCCACGCGAGATCCCGCGCGACTGACCGAACCTCAGGCGCGGGGCTTGCGCGGCCGCAGCAGGCGCTGCGCCGGCATCTTCCGCGTGGGGGTCGTCTCCGGCAGCCGCGGCACGATCTTCGAGCTGATCATGCCGGCCAGTTGCTCGGCCCACAGCGCGTACACCGCGGGCCCGGGGTGGAAACCGTCCTCGGCCATCAGCACGCTGTCAGACGCCAGCTGGTTCTCGAACGGGATGGGCAGCCACCAGCGCTCGGGCCAGCGTTCGACCCACGCGGCCAGCGCCTGGTTGTAGCGCTGCTGGCCGTTGCCGAGCACCCAGCGCAACGGGTTGGGCAGCGGGTACGAGCGCATCGGCGGCAGGCCGCAATGGACGATGTGGTGCACGCCCGCGCGGCGTGCGGCGGCGCGGTCGAGGCGGTCGAGCTGTTCCAGCCAGCGCCCCGGCGGCACCTGCCCGAGCAGGTCGCTCAGGCCCACGGTGGTGACCATCACGTCGGCGGGCCGCAGCGACATGCGCTCGAGCGCGTGGATGGAGTCCCGCGTGGTGTCACCGCGCCGCGCCACCACCTGCCACACCACCGCGCCGCCCAGCCGCTGCGACAGCGCCTCGCCGAGCCGCCCCGAAAGGGCCTGCGCCTGCGTGTGGGCGCCCACGCCCGCCGCCGACGAATCGCCGACGATCAGCACGCGCAGCCGCACGCGGCCGACGCCCGAGACCCCTTCACGGTTGCCCTGGGCCTCCGGCAGCTGCGCGGCACGCAGGCGCACCTGGCGGGCCTGCCAGTGCACCAGCGGGGACAGAAAGAATCGGGCGACCTCGAAGAGCACGGAATGGGAAGGACGATCGAGGCCGCCTGACTTCAGCTGAACTGGCTGAAGTCGGGCTTGCGCTTCTGGAAGAAGGCGCTGAACGCCTCCTTCGCCTCGGGGCTGGACAGGCGCGACGCGAACACCTCGTTCTCGGCGGCGATGGCGGCCATCACCTCGTCGGCGTTGGCGCGGCGCAGCAGCTTCTTCGTGTGGCGGATGGCGGCGGGCGGCAGCGCGTTGAAGCGCTCGGCCACGCGGCGGGCGTGGTTCAACACCTCACCGGCGGGCAGCACGGCGTTCGCGATGCCGCAGTTCACGGCTTCCTCGCCATTGAACGGCTCACCCAGCAGCACCTTCTCGGCCGCCTTGCGCGGGCCCATCAGCTGCGACACGAGCAGGCTGGAGCCGAACTCGGGCACGAGGCCCAGCGTGACGAACGGCATCGCGAGGCGGGCTTCGTCGGAGACGTACACGAGGTCGCAGTGCAGCAGCAGCGTGGTGCCGATGCCGATGGCCGCGCCGGTGACGGCGGCCACGACGGGCTTGTCGCAGGCGATCATCGCCTTCATGAACTGGAACGCGGGCGACTCGGCCACGGGCTGGGCGCCGCGCTTCATGAAGTCCTCGATGTCGTTGCCCGAGGTGAAGATGCCGGGCTGGCCGGTGATCAGCACGCTGCGCACGGTGGCGTCGGCCGTGGCCGCGGTCAGGGCCTCGGCCATCTGGGCGTACATCTCGCCCGTCAGCGCGTTCTTCTTTTCCGGACGCGCGATCTCGATCTGGTAAACGCCGTTGAGCACGGCGGTCTTGATGGTCATGGAAACTCCTCGGGGGTGATCTTACGGGATCGGACGCCGCCACGAGAGGTTGTCCATCGGCGGGTTCCGCGCGGACGGTCCGAACGAGAAACCCGGCCGGGCCGCAGGGGCCTGGCCGGGGGATCGGGGTCAGACCCGTTCGAAGATGCCGGCAGCGCCCTGGCCCGTGCCCACGCACATCGTGACCATGCCGTACTTCAGGTTGTGGCGGCGCAGCGCGTGCACGACCGTGGCCGCGCGGATGGCACCGGTGGCGCCCAGCGGGTGGCCCAGCGCAATGGCGCCGCCCATCGGGTTCACCTTGGCCGGGTCGAGGCCGATGCTGTTGATCACGGCGAGCGACTGGGCCGCGAAGGCCTCGTTCAGCTCGATCCAGTCGATCTGGTCCTTCGTCAGGCCGGCGTACTTCAGCGCGGCCGGGATGGCTTCGATCGGGCCGATGCCCATGATCTCCGGCGGCACGCCGCGGGCGGCGAAGCTCACGAAACGGGCCAGCGGCTTCAGGCCGAACTGCTTGACCGCCTTTTCGCTCGCGAGGATCAGCGCACCGGCGCCGTCGCTCGTCTGCGAGCTGTTGCCGGCCGTGACGCTGCCCTTGGCGGCGAACACGGGGCGCAGCTTGGCGAGGCCTTCGAGCGACGTGTCGGGACGCGGGCCTTCGTCGATGTCGACGGTGCGCGTCTTCGAGATCTGCTCGCCGGTGGCCAGGTTCGGCACGCGGCTGATGACGTCGACCGGGGTGATCTCGTCCTTGAACTCGCCGGCCTGGATGGCCTTGAGGGCACGCATGTGCGACTCGTAGGCAAAGGCGTCCTGCTGCTCGCGGGTGACCTTCCACTGCGCGGCCACCTTCTCGGCGGTCAGGCCCATGCCATAGGCGATGCCGACGTTCTCGTCCTTCGCGAAGATCTCGGGGTTGAAGGACGGCTTGTTGCCACCCATCGGCACGAGGCTCATCGACTCGGCGCCACCGGCGATCAGCACGTCGGCCTCGCCCACGCGGATGCGGTCGGCGGCCATCTGGATGGCCGTCACGCCCGAGGCGCAGAAGCGGTTGACGGTCACGCCGCCCACCGGCTTCGGCAGGGCCAGGCCCGTGGCGATGCGGGCCATGTTCATGCCCTGTTCACCTTCCGGGAACGAGCAGCCGATGATGGCATCCTCGATCGCGGCCGGGTCCAGGTCCGGGGCCTGCGACAGCGCGCTGCGGATCGCGGCGATCAGCAGGTCGTCGGGCCGGGTGTTCCGGAAGTAGCCACGGCCGGAGCGGCCGATGGGCGTGCGGGTGGCGGCGACGATGTAGGCGTCTTGAACTTGTTTGCTCATGATCTGTGTTCCTTGGTTGCGGCCGCTCAGTTGC
>Ga0209281_1000262_pt1 | contig 101417 bp, 97 predicted proteins | sample MedtruBG_FD_187514 | JGI IMG/M metagenome (GOLD analysis project Ga0209281, IMG submission 187514) | Root nodule microbial communities of legume samples collected from California, USA - Medicago truncatula BG (SPAdes) (version 2) | ecosystem: Host-associated > Plants > Roots > Nodule | place...
CTTTTTCTGCCGCCAGCGCTTGTACCTGTTGCACCAGCAGCAGGTTTTTCGCGACGTTTTCGCCCTGGAAGCGCGGGCTGAAACGACGATAATCGTCGGCCGCGAAATCATCCGGGCTTTTTATTGGGGGTCAATCAAAGGCCATTCGGCCAGCGCCCGATAACGGCCCTTGTGGGATTCGAACAGGGTGAACCGGTCGGCACGCAAGAAGAATTCCGGCACCGTTGCGGACTCAGGCACCGGCGCCCGATAGTCCCGTGCCAGGGTCAGGTGCGGACGGTATTCCCTTGGGGCCTGCTCCAGGCCGAACGGCAACATCGCCTGTTCCAGGGCATACACCAGGCGCAGCAATGCCGGGGGCGCCTGCTGTGGCGCGAGCACCAGCGCGCCTGCCCTGCGCCACACGTCCAGCCGGTCCAGCACCACCGTCAAGCGTTCGCCCGGTGTACGGATCGCCGCCGCCGCGGTACAGACTTCGGCAATCTGCGCCACGCCCACCGCCCCCAGAAACTTCAGCGTCAGGTGAAAGTTTTCCGCCGGCACCGGCCGTCCGTTGCGCAGTTGCAATGCACTGCGCCATTGCGCTATCTCCCGGCGCTGGGCCGGGGCGCAGTTCAACGCAAAGAACAGACGCTTGAACGGCTCGCGGGATTCGTCGCTCATGCCGGGCACCTCCTGGGAAGACTGCCTGAGTGTACTCAACTCTCGAATGCCGGCCAGCGCATATGTGGCGTCGCCGAGCATGCGAGTTATAGTTTCAGCATCCCGAAAAACCGGAGGGGGCCATGCGACAGATCATCAGCAAGGAACCATGGTGGGCCAGACCGCCCGAGCCCGGCCAGGATGAACTCAAGCTGGAATGGGGCTGGCTGGTGCATTACAGCGAAGGCGAGCCGCGCTTCGAGTTCATCCGCGAGCGGCCGACGGACGACGAGATCCGCCAGCGCAAGAGTTGCAGGATCACCCCGACGCCGGAGTGATCCCGAGTGCGGCGTCAGGCCTGGAGGAGTACTTCGAACCCGCCGTAGACCATGCGCTGGCCATCGAAGGGCATCGGATTGACGTCCGGCTTCATGCGCGGATCCTGCATCATCCTGTCCATTCCGGCATTGCGAGTGGCCTTGTCCGGCCAGATGATCCAGCCGAAGGCCACGGTTTCACCGTCCTTGAGCTTCACCGACATGGGAAACGAGGTGACCTTGCCTTCCGGGACATCCTCGCCCCAGCATTCGACCACGCTCAAGGCACCGTTTTCCTTGAAGATCGAGGCGGCGATTTCGGCGTGCTTGAGGTATTGCCCGCGGTTGGCGGTGGGTACGGCAGCGATAAAACCATCGACATAAGACATGAGCATTTCTCCTTGGGTCATGGGGTGTTCTGCTGGGTAGTCGGTTGCGATGGCGTCAAATCGACAGTCCCGGCGCTCAAACCGACCGGCGGTGCAGTGCGGTCCGCCAGGCTGCCTTCGATCTGCCCTGCCATGTACAGCGTGCCGGCCATGACGCCGGTCGTCGGGTTCTGCACCAGCTTGAGCCAGGCCTTGTCGAAGGTATTGCCCAGGCTGCTGCGGATCAGCGCCTCACTGTCGGGCCGGTCGTTGGCCTGAATCAGTGCGCGAATGCCCGCCACCCCTACAGTGATCAAGCCACCGGCGAGTTTTCCGGCGGCCGCGGCCACGGCGCTGGCGGCCCCACGCGGGGCCATCTCGGCTTCCATCCGCCGGCTGGCGCGCCTGGCCACCGGCGCCATCGCGGTGTCGGTCGAACCCACGCCCCTGTCGCCGCCGGCCTTGTGGATTTTGTCGATCAGCGCGGCGTAGGCCGGCAAGGTGTTCAGCGGGTCGGTGTGCACGATCTGGTACAACGAGGCGTTCCGCGCCGGGGGTGGGCCGAGGGCGATGGCCGGGATTTTCTGGATACGCCCGTTGAGCTGGGCTATCGGCACGCCGTGGCGGGTAGAGATCTTCTGCAGCTCTTCCTTGAGGATGTCGACGTAGAACGCCACTGACAGGCCCAGAATCGAATCGGGATCGACTTCCAGCGCCACCGGGGCCAGAACCTTCTCTTGATAGGCTTCGAGCAGGTAGGCCGCCAGACGTTTTTCCGATGCGTCCTGCTCGCCCTTGGCGCTGAGGGTGTACCAGCTGACCTTCATCGACAGCCATTCCTGGGTCCAGTAACTGCTGAACCATGGAATGAAATTCTGTTCGGTCAATTCATAGACCCGGGTACGCCAGTAATCCATGGCACCGCGGGAGTAGATTCGGGTCTGCTCGGTGGCCGACTGCGACGCGGCGACGATCTCCCGGTCCACTTGCTGCCAGGTGCTCGCTGAAACGATGACCGGTGCCGTTTCCACCGGCGCACGCGGCGGTGTGGCGCAGCCTGCCAACACCACCAGCACGGTAATGATCAGCGAACGCAGGTTCACGATGGCGGCTTCCTACAGTTGTCATCGAACCGGAGGTTCGGTGATTGGACAACCTCTGTTTTGAGTATAGGTGGCGGCATGTGCATGGCCGCGAAGGGGGCCGCATCATCAGCACAAAAACCACCATCACTGGCGTCGATATTCACCATCGCCGCGATTGCCTTCCGCTTGTACGCCGTCAGCGTAGGATCGATCCCAAGCCAACACGAAGCCCCGAACCGGAGGGGAACCTCATGCTGATCCATCTGCTGACCTGCCTGGCCCTGACGGCGTTCACATTGAGTGTGTTTGCCTGGTACGTCCTGAGCGAGGAACAAACATCATGATTAACACTGTCACCCTCGCCGTACGTTTCCCGGTGTTCGGCAACAATTTCTACGCGCAGGAATTCGAGTCATGTAAAGAGTTGACTCTGATGTTCGACAAAAATTTCGAGGCGTTGCTGATCCCGGCAGCCGATCATCACTTCAGCAACGAAGTGGTCGGGCTCAATGATCAGTTCCGGTTTTTGAATGACCTGCTGGTCGAGCATCTGCTGGAAGTCGAACTGGCAAAAAGCTCGGCACGTTCGTTCGGGTTCTGACAGCGACCGCCGGTCGCCCGGGCACAGACGGCACCGCTCACAATGTTCGCTGGCTATTGCCGATCCCCTTGGCAATATCGATCCCCCAATCCATCGCCGCTTCCATGTCCAGCATATGCGGCCGTGGGTCGTGGTTTTCATCGATGGCCGTACCGTCCGGCCGATAGATACCGATGAACATGCCCAACGAACCGTCTTTCAATATCTCGGCCGTGACTTTGATGTTGCATCCGTTCGATAGCGTTTCCTTGTGCTCCATATGGCGCTCGGTCATGACTGCATTGCTCCCCTGGCTGAATTCAAACCCTACTGGCCATGCTAGCTCAGCCCTCCGGAATGCGCCGATTGGCAGGACCGGAGGCCTGCCCTGACAGCGGCGCAATGCCACCTATACTGAAGACCACCTCCCCCCCAGGGGATCTGCACGTCCAACAATAAAAAGCAGAGGTGGAACATGGTCTGGCAGCAAGTCTACGATCCGTTCGGTAACCCGGTGCTTTCAACGCTCATGGCGGCGGTGCCGGTGGTGGTGATGCTGGCGTCCCTGGCGTTTTTCCATGTCAAGGCGCACCTGGCGGCATTGCTCGCCCTGGCCTCGGCCTTGCTGATCGCGATCTTCGCCTTCGGCATGCCAGCGGGCATGGCCGGTTCGGCGGCGTTGTTCGGTGCGGCCAACGGCCTGCTGCCCATTGGCTGGATCGTGTTGAACATCATCTTCCTGCACCGCCTGACCACCGAGAACGGTTCGTTCAAGGTGTTGCAAGACTCCCTGGCGCGCATCACCGATGACCGGCGCCTGCAATTGCTGCTGATCGCCTTCTGCTTCGGGGCGTTTTTCGAAGGCGCGGCCGGATTCGGCACGCCGGTGGCGGTGACCGGGGCGATCCTGATCGGGCTGGGGTTTTCGCCACTTGCCGCTTCAGGGCTGGCACTGATCGCCAACACCGCCCCCGTGGCCTTCGGCGCCCTCGGCACGCCGATCATCACCCTGGCCAAGGTCACCGGGCTCGATGAAATGGAACTGTCGATGATGGTCGGCCGGCAGTTGCCGTTCTTCTCGGTGCTGGTGCCGTTCTGGCTGATCTGGGCCTTTGCCGGCTGGCGCAAGATGCTCGAAATCTGGCCGGCGATCCTGGTGGCCGGGGTCAGTTTTGCCGTACCGCAGTTCCTGGTGTCCAACTATCACGGGCCGATGCTGGTGGACGTGATCGCCGCACTGATTTCCATGGCCTGCCTGACCGGTTTCCTCAAGGTGTGGAAACCGGCCACCGTACACACGTCCGCCGCCCTGACCGGCCGGGTCGACAACTCGAAAATCGACGCCGAGCACGACGAAAAGCCCGTACCCACTGCAACCTTTGCCAATGAGGCAAAACCGGCAGTGATGCGGGCGTGGATGCCGTGGCTGATCCTGACGGTCTTCGTGTTCATCTGGGGCACCCAGGGCTTCAAGAACACCTTCGACACCCGCCCCGCCATCGACCCGCAAACCAGTGCCGCCAGGCTCGATCCACAGGGCAAGCCGATGCGCGAGGCGAATCCGCTGTTTGCGCCGGTCGTGACCTTCACCACCCTGCACTTGCAGGTCGAGAAAGTCCCGCCCGTGGTGGCCGCGCCGAAAACCGAAGAAGCGGTATACAAGTTCACCTGGTTCACCGCCACCGGCAGCGGCATTCTGCTGGCGGCGATTGTCGGCGGTTTGCTGATGGGGTACTCGATCCCGCAACTGATTCACCAGTACCTGCGCACCCTGTGGGTGGTGCGTTATTCGCTGATCACCATCGCGGCAATGCTCGCGCTGGGCTTCCTCACGCGCTACTCGGGGCTTGATGCGACCATGGGCCTGGCTTTCGCCGCGACGGGCATTTTCTACCCGATGTTCGGCACCCTGCTCGGCTGGCTCGGCGTGGCGCTGACCGGCTCGGACACGGCGTCCAACGTGCTGTTCGGCGGTTTGCAACGGGTGACGTCCGAGCAACTGGGCATCAGCCCGGTGTTGATGGCCGCCGCCAACAGTTCCGGCGGGGTCATGGGCAAGATGGTCGACGCCCAGTCGATCGTGGTCGCCTCCACCGCCACCCGCTGGTATGGCCATGAAGGGGAAATCCTGCGCTACGTGTTCTTCCACTCGATTGTGCTGGCGATCCTGGTCGGTGGCCTGGTGACGCTGCAGGCCTACGTCGCGCCGTTCAGCCACATGGTGGTGGGCGGGCACTGAATCGACCCCTTGTGGGAGCGGGCTTGCTCGCGAAGGCGGTGTGTCAGGCGACAGTTGTGTTGAATGTGTCGCCGCCTTCGCGAGCAAGCCCGCTCCCACATGGTCCGTCGTGCAGACAAACATCCCAATGGACAGTCGACTGTATCAGGCCAATGATGAAGGTCAGTGGCCTCCTGCGAGAATCGTGAACCCATGAACATTCTCTACGATGAACGCGTTGACGGCGCCCTGCCCGATGTCGACAAACAGGCGCTGTTGCAGGCCCTGCAAACCCGCTTGCCGAATCTGCAAGTCCTGCATCAGCGCGAGGAACTCAAGCCCTACGAATGCGACGGCCTGTCGGCCTATCGCACCACGCCGATGCTGGTGGTGCTGCCCCGGCACATCGAGGAAGTCCAGGGGGTGCTGCGGGTCTGCCATGAACTGCACGTCTCCGTCGTGGCCCGTGGCGCCGGCACCGGGTTGTCCGGCGGTGCGCTGCCCCTGGAGAAAGGCGTGCTGCTGGTGATGGCGCGCTTCAACAACATCCTGCACATCGATCCCGCCGCCCGCACTGCGCGGGTACAGCCCGGCGTACGCAATCTGGCGATCTCCCAGGCGGCGGCACCCTTCGGCCTGTATTACGCGCCGGACCCGTCCTCGCAAATCGCCTGCTCCATCGGCGGCAACGTCGCGGAAAATGCCGGTGGCGTGCACTGCCTGAAGTACGGCCTGACCGTGCACAACGTGCTCAAGGTCGACATCCTCACCGTCGATGGCGAGCACCTGAGCCTGGGCTCCAACGCCCTCGACGCCCCCGGTTTCGACCTGCTGGCGCTGTTCACCGGGTCCGAAGGCCTGCTCGGGGTGATCACCGAGGTCACGGTCAAGCTGCTGCCCAAGCCCCAGACCGCCAAAGTGCTGCTGGCGGCGTTCGACTCCGTGGAAAAAGCCGGGCGCGCCGTCGGTGACATCATTGCCGCCGGCATCATCCCCGGCGGCCTGGAAATGATGGACAACCTGGCCATCCGCGCCGCCGAGGACTTCATCCACGCCGGTTATCCGGTGGATGCCCAGGCCATTCTGCTGTGCGAACTCGACGGCGTTGAAGCCGATGTCTCGGATGACTGCGAGCGGGTGCGCCAGGTGCTGCAACAGGCCGGCGCCATCGAGGTGCGCCAGGCCAGGGACGAAGCCGAGCGCGTGCGTTTCTGGGCCGGGCGCAAGAATGCCTTCCCGGCGGTGGGCCGCCTCTCGCCGGACTACTACTGCATGGACGGCACCATCCCCCGTCGCGAACTGCCCGGCGTGCTGCACGCCATCGCCGAGCTCTCGAAGGAATACGGTCTGCGGGTGGCCAACGTGTTCCATGCCGGCGACGGCAACATGCATCCGCTGATCCTGTTCGATGCCAATCAACCCGGTGAACTTGATCGCGCCGAAGCCCTGGGCGGCAAGATCCTGGAGTTGTGCGTGAAAGTCGGCGGCAGCATCACCGGTGAACACGGCGTGGGCCGCGAGAAGATCAACCAGATGTGCGCGCAGTTCAACAGCGATGAGCTGACCCTGTTCCATGCCGTCAAGACCGCCTTCGACCCCGGTGGCCTGCTCAACCCCGGCAAGAACATTCCGACCCTGCACCGCTGCGCCGAATTCGGTGCCATGCACATACACGGCGGTCAGTTGCCCTTCCCCGAGCTGGAGCGTTTCTGATGCGCGGCCCTGAAGATTTCGATGACAGCCAGTCACTGCTGGAACAGGTCAATCAGGCGCTGGAAAACGCCACGCCGTTGCGCATCCAGGGTTCCAACAGCAAAGCCTTTCTCGGGCGCACCACGGCCGGGGAAATTCTCGACACCCGTTCGCACCGGGGCATCGTCAGTTACGACCCGACTGAACTGGTGATCACCGCCCGTTGCGGCACACCGTTGTCGCAGCTGGCGCAGGTGCTGGACGCAGCGCAACAGATGCTGCCCTGCGAGCCACCGTCCTTCGGCGACGGCGCCACCGTCGGCGGCATGATCGCCTGCGGGCTGTCCGGGCCAAGGCGCCCGTGGTCCGGTTCGGTGCGGGATTTCGTGCTCGGCACGCGGGTCATCACCGGCCACGGCAAGCTGTTGCGCTTCGGTGGCGAGGTGATGAAAAACGTCGCCGGCTACGACCTGTCGCGCCTGATGGCCGGTAGTTACGGCAGCCTCGGGCTGATCACCGAAGTTTCCCTCAAAGTGCTGCCCAAACCCCGGCAAGCCTTAAGCATCAGCCTGGAAATGGACGCCGAACGAGCCTTGCTGCGCCTGGCGGAATGGGGCCAGCAGCCGTTGCCGATCAGTGCGGCCTGTCACGACGGTTCGCGCCTGCACCTGCGACTGGAGGGCGGCGAGGGATCGGTGGCGGCGGCCCATGAGCGCCTCGGTGGCGAACGTCTGGAGGCTTGCTGGTGGGACGATCTCAATGAACAGCGCTTGAGTTTCTTCGATCAAGACCAACCGCTGTGGCGCCTGTCGTTGCCACACAACACGCCGCTTTTGTCGCTGCCGGGGCGCCAGTTGATCGACTGGGGCGGTGCCCAGCGCTGGCTGAAATCCGATGCCGATGCCGCGTACATCCGCCAGGTCGTCGACGAGGTCGGCGGCCATGCCACCTGCTTCAGCCACGGCCTGTCCGACAGCCCCTTCCATCCGCTGCCACCGGCGCTGATGCGTTATCACCGCAACCTCAAACAACAACTCGATCCACTGGGCATCTTCAACCCCGGACGCCTGTACGCGGAGCTATGAACCATGCAGACGACCTTGAGTGAACGCGCCAGCCATCTGCCCCGCGCCGCAGAAGCCGAAAGCATTCTGCGCACCTGCGTGCACTGCGGGTTTTGCAATGCCACGTGCCCGACCTATCAATTGCTCGGCGATGAACTGGACGGACCACGGGGCCGTATCTACCTGATCAAGCAGGTGCTGGAAGGCAACGACGTCACGCAAAAGACCCAACAGCACCTGGACCGCTGCCTGTCGTGCCGCAACTGCGAAACCACCTGCCCGTCGGGCGTCGATTACCACAACCTGCTGGACATCGGCCGGGCGGTGGTCGATGCGGCGGTGCCGCGCCCGCTGGGTCAGCGCCTGTTGCGCGAGGGGTTGCGCCAGACTGTGCCGCATCCAGAGCTGTTCAAGAGCCTGGTCAATGGCGGCCAGGTGTTCCGCGCGCTGCTGCCCGGCACCCTGCAAAGCAAATTGCCGCGCAATGCACCGCCGGCCAAACAGCGCCCCGTGACCGTGCGTGAGCGTCAGGTGCTGATGCTCGAAGGTTGCGTGCAGCCCAGCCTGTCACCCAACACCAACGCCGCGGCGGCGCGGGTGCTGGACCGGTTGGGGATCAGCGTCATCGCGAGCCGCGAAGCCGGTTGCTGCGGCGCCGTGGACTACCACCTGGACGCCCAGGCCATCGGCCTCGACCGTGCCCGGCGCAACATCGACGCGTGGTGGCCGGGCATCGAAAAAGGTGCCGAGGCGATTGTGCAGACGGCCAGCGGTTGCGGCGCCTTCATCAAGGATTACGGCCACCTGCTCGCCAGCGACCCGGCCTATGCCGACAAGGCGAAAAAGGTCAGCGCGCTGGCTCGGGACCTGGTGGAGGTGTTGCGCGACGAACCGCTGGAAAAACTTGGCATTCACGCCTCGCAACGCCTGGCTTTCCATTGCCCCTGCACCTTGCAGCACGGGCAGAAACTCGGCGGTGCCGTGGAAGCGCTGCTGACCGGACTCGGTTTCAACCTGACCTCCGTCCCCGACGGCCACCTGTGCTGCGGTTCGGCGGGCACCTATTCGCTGACCCAGCCCGAACTCTCGCGACAACTGCGCGACAACAAGCTCAACGCCCTGGAAAGCGGCCATCCCGAGGTCATTGTCACGGCCAACATCGGCTGCCAGTCGCACCTCGACGGCGCGGGCCGAACCCCGGTGCGACACTGGATCGAACTGGTCGAAGCCGCCCTGCCTTAACCGAACCCTGGAGATGCCCATGAACAGCAAAGCCGTCCTGAGCCAGGCCGAAGTCGGCCAAATCATCAAAGCCGCCCGCGCCGAAGCACAGGCCAATCAATGGGCCGTGACCATAGTGGTGGTCGATGACGGCGGCCACCCGCTGGCCCTCGAACGCCTCGACGGCTGCGCCCCCGGCAGTGCCTACATCGCCACCGAAAAGGCCCGCACTTCAGCCCTCGGGCGGCGCGAATCGAAAAGCTATGAGGACATGGTCAACGCCGGGCGCTACGCTTTCCTGTCAGCACCCTTGCTGACTTCGCTTGAGGGTGGCGTGCCGATTGTTTTCGATGGCCAGGTGATTGGTGCCATCGGGGTGTCGGGCGTCAAGCCCGGGCAGGATGCGCAGGTGGCCAAGGCCGGGGCGCAGTGCCTGAAATGAGGTTTTGGAATCACCATTTAACCCCTGTGGGAGCGGCGGTGCGGCGATCCGACTTGCTCGCGAAGACGGCGGCACATCCAACATCCATGTATCTGACACACCGCTTTCGCGAGCAAGCCCGCTCCCACAGGGTCCGTGTTCAACCTTCTGTGAGGAGTTGCAGCAATGACCCGTCTAACTGCCAAAGACTTCGCCCCTGAACTGCTGGAACTGTACGACTACTACGCCCACGGCACGATCAACCGCCGGGAGTTCCTCGACCGTGCGGCGCTGTTTACCTTCGGCGGTTTAACCGCTGGTGCCCTGCTCGCCGCGCTAAGCCCAAACTATGCGCTGGCCGAGCAAGTCGAGTTCACCGATCCGGACATCATTGCCGAATACATCACCTACCCCTCGCCCAAGGGCCACGGCCAGGTTCGCGCTTATCTGGTGCGTCCGGCCAAGGCCACCGGCAAGGTGCCGGCGGTGGTGGTCGTGCACGAAAACCGTGGGCTCAACCCCTACATCGAAGACGTGGCCCGGCGTGTGGCCAAAGCCGGGTTCATCGCCCTGGCCCCGGATGGCCTGAGTTCGGTCGGCGGTTATCCCGGCAATGACGACAAGGGCCGCGAGCTGCAGGCCAAGGTTGACCCGGAAAAGCTCATGAACGACTTTTTCGCCGCCGTCGAGTGGATGATGAAACACCCTGCCGCCACTGGCAAAGTCGGCATCACCGGGTTCTGCTACGGCGGTGGCGTGACCAACGCCGCCGCCGTGGCCTATCCGGAACTGGGGGCCGCCGTGTCGTTTTATGGCCGTCAGCCAACGGCCGAGGAAGTACCCCGGATCAAGGCCCCGGTGATGTTGCACTATGGCGAACTGGATACGCGGATCAACGAAGGCTGGCCCGCCTATGAGACAGCGTTGAAGGCCGGGGGCAAGACCTATGAGGCCTATATCTACCCTGGCTGCAACCATGGCTTTCACAATGATTCGACACCGCGTTATGACGAGGCGGCGGCGAAGCTGGCGTGGGAGCGGACGTTGGGTTGGTTTCGCAAGTATCTGGTTTGACCAGAGGTTGAGGCCGGCAGGGCTGGCCCCATCGCGAGCTTGCTCGCGATGGCGGCATCACTAATGGCGACTACTTCGGCTGAGCCACGGTCCGCAGATACGGCTTCAGGGTCTTGAAGCCATCCGGGTATTTCTTCTTCGCGTCTTCGTCAGACACTGAAGTCGGGATGATCACGTCTTCACCCGGCCGCCAGTTAACCGGCGTGGCAACGGTGTGCTTGGCATTGAGTTGCAGGGAATCGAGCAGACGCAGCACTTCATCGAAATTGCGCCCGGCGCTCATCGGGTAGATCAGCATGGCCTTGACCTTCTTGTCCGGGCCGACGATGAACACCGAACGCACCGTGGCGTTATCCACCGCCGTGCGCGCGCCGCCGCTGGCATTAGGGTGAATCATGTCGTAGAGCTTGGCCACCACCAGGTTTTCGTCGCCGATCAGCGGATAGTTGACCGCCGTGCCCTGGGTCTCGGCGATGTCGCCGACCCAGCGGTTATGGTCACTGACCGGGTCGACGCTGAGGCCCAGGACCTTGGTGTTGCGCTTGTCGAATTCCGGCTTGAGTTTGGCCAGGTAACCCAGTTCGGTGGTGCACACCGGGGTGAAATCCTTGGGATGGGAAAACAGGATGGCCCAGCCATCGCCGATCCATTGGTGAAAATTGAGGGTGCCTTCAGTGGTGTCGGCGGTGAAATCCGGTGCTTCGTCGCCAATGCGGATAGCCATGTTCGATCTCCTTGCAGTGATGGACAGGGACGCCGTCAGGCCCACGAATGCGCTTTCAACGGCATGGACGCGAGACAGTATAGGAGAGGATCGACGACTCACCGCAACGGGTCGCTAGCCCACCAGCGCAATCAATTGCTGACGCTGGGCATCGGTGAGCATCGGGCCGAAACCGGCCCGGGCATTTTCCGCCATGTAGCGCGGGTTGCCGGTGCCGGGAATCACGCAGGTCACCGCCGAATGTGACAGCAGGAACTTCAGCGCCAGTTGCGGCCAGCTCTTGACCCCGACCTGCGCCGCCCAGCCTGGCAGCGGCTTATCTTTCAGTTTGGCCAGCAAGCCGCCACCGCCAAACGGCCGGTTGCAAATCACCGCCACGCCCCGCTCGCGGCACAACGGCAGCAGGCGTTTCTCGACGCCGCGATCATCCAGGGCGTAGTTGATCTGCAAGAAATCCACTGGCTCGGCCTTGAGTACCGCTTCCACTTCTTCATAGGCCGATGCCGTGTAATGGGTGATGCCGATGTAGCGGATACGCCCCGCTTCCTTCCAGTGGCGCAGGGTCGGCAGGTGCGTCTGCCAGTCCAGCAGGTTGTGGATCTGCATCAGGTCGATCCGGTCGGTCTGCAACAGGGCGAAGGATTGTTCCATCTGCGCGATGCCTTCTTCGCGGCCCCGGGTCCACACCTTGGTGGCCAGGAAGGCCGGCGAGCGCGGCTCATGGATCGACAGCAACTCGCCGATGGTCTGTTCGGCGCGACCGTACATCGGCGAGCTGTCGATCAGCTTGCCACCCTTGTCGAACAAGGCATCCAGCACTGCGGGCAAGTCCTTGTAGGCCGGTTGCGAAGGCTCGACATCGAATCCGCGGTAAGTGCCCAAGCCTACGATCGGCAAGAACTCGTTGCTGGAAGGAATGGCGCGGGTCTGCATGGTCTTGCCTCCTGTTCCCGTTGACGGCGCGGGTTGTGCCCCCGCCTGACCGAAGGTGAAGACCGCCGAAGCACCGGCAGCCAGCGTGAGTACTTCTCTACGGGTGTAACCCTCAGGATGGCTCATAAAACGTTTCTCACCAGTCGCCAGGGTCCGGGCTGTTGCGCCGACATCCCGGATAACCCGCGCCAAGGGTCGATTGACTACACTCAGAAAGCCTTGCGGCGCCAGCCACTTTCAAACCCCGAGCAGTCAATGCCGCCCACTAACGTTAGTCGAATGTCACGCACCTTGTTGTTACTCGTCGTCATCGTCGCTGCGTTGTACCTGGCGCTGTGCGTGGCGCTGTTCGTGTTCCAGCGGGCGCTGATCTACTACCCGCAACCACGCGCCGTCGGGACCGCCGGGATGCTGCTCACCCTGCCGGTCGCTGACGCGCAGGTGCTGGTTTCCATCCGACCGCACGAAGGTCCCAACGCACTGATTTATTTTGGCGGCAATGCCGAAGACGTCTCGCACAACCTGCCCGGGTTCTCTCAAGCGTTCCCTGACTACGCCCTGTACCTGCTGCATTACCGTGGTTATGGCGGCAGTTCCGGCTCGCCTTCCGAAGAGGCCATTGCCCGCGACGCCATCACTTTGTTCGACCAGGTACATGCCAGCCATCCGCATGTGGCGGTGGTCGGCCGCAGCCTGGGTTCCGGGGTGGCCGTGCGCCTGGCCAGCGAACGCCCGGCCGCGCGACTGGTGCTGATCACGCCCTACAACAGCCTCGAAGGGCTCGCCGCCCGGCAGTTTCGCTGGTTTCCGGTGCGCTGGTTGTTGAAGGACAAATACCCGTCCTGGCAGTACGCCGCCCGCATCACGGTGCCAACACTGTTGATCGCGGCCGAGCATGACGAGGTGATTCCGCGCCCGAGCACCGAACGTTTGTACACGCACTTCACCAAAGGCGTGGCGTCATTGCGGGTGATACCGGGGACGGGGCATAACTCGATCGGCGAAAGCCCTGAATACTTAAAGGCGCTGGGGGATGGGTTGTAGCCAGCAAAGTAGTACGTGGCGACCATTGGTCCGAGATTATGTCTTCGCCCAATAAAAACATATTTTTATGCTTATATTGATATTGTCGAACGTTCCCACTCTCTGAGGGTGCCGTCATGAATATCAAAACCCTGGCTTTGCTCCTGCTGGCTCTATGTGCGCAACCGGTCTGGAGCCAGACGCCTGCCGCCGCGGCCGACAGCCCCGCGCTGACCACGCGCCTGGCCGAGCGTGACCTTTGGGTCGAACACATTTTCTGGATCAGAAACTACGCGCTGGCCAATCAATCCGCCGACAAAAAGCAAGCCAAAGTCGCGGCGGACCAAGTGGTCGACAACGCTACCAAAATCGCCAACAGCATCGCCCCGCTCTACGGCCAACCGGCGGCGGATCAACTGCTCAAGCTGCTTGCCGGCCATTGGGGCGCGGTGAAACACTACAGCGATGCCACTGTCGCCAAAGACGCCAAGGGCAAGCAAGCCGCTGTCACCGAGTTGACCAGCAATGCCAAGGCGATTGCGGCTTTCCTGGCCACCGCCAACCCCAATCTGCCGGAAGCCACACTGGTCAACATGTTGTCAGCCCATGGCGGCCACCACGTCGCCCAGATCGATGAGTTTGCCGCGCACGATTACGCTGGCGAAGCCCGCACCTGGGCGATGATGCGCACACACATCCTGGCCCTGGCCGACGCCTTGACCGGTGCGCTGGTCAAGCAATTCCCGGACAAGTTCTGATATCGCGCGAGGGCACACCATGCTGGAAGGACTGGGCCGAACACAGCAGGACCTGCTCAATGCGCTGCTGCACCACGCGGGCGGCATGAGCATTGACGAGTTGGCTGAACATCTGGCCGTCACGCGCACGGCGATCCGCCAACACCTGGCGGCGCTGGAGCGTGATGGTCTGGTGCTGCGCGGCGACACCCGGCCGACAGGGCGTCGCCCCGAGCAGCTGTATCGGCTCACCGACCACGCGCGGGAGCAGTTCCCTCGCCACTATCAGCTACTGGCCAGCGTTTTGATTGATGAAGTCGCCGCCATCATTGGTCCCGAAGCCCTGGCCTCGCTGATGCGCAGCATGGGCCGCAAGCTGGCTTCGGACCGTGAACAGCAGGTCGTGGATGAAACCAGGATCGTCCAGCACATGAACCAGGCGGGCTACGAAGCCGAGGTGTTTTTTCGCTCAAGCGAGACGCCGGAAATCGTCGCGCATAACTGCGTGTTCCATCGCCTGGCCGCCGCGCACCCGGTGGTCTGCGAACTGGACCTGGCCTTGATCGGCGCACTGGGCGGCGGTGAAGTCGAGCACAGCGAGTGCATGGTGCGTGGCGGGCATGTCTGTCGCTTCAGGTTGCGACCGACAGAAAGCCCGGAGCCCCCACTCGAACACTGACCTTACAGATCGATCATCTGCATGTTCGCTTTGAGAAAGCCCATCAACTCGGCTGCCGCTGGCGACAGGCTGTGCCCCTTGCGGCACAGAATGCCGATCTGGCGTTCCAGCCGCGGTTCTGAAAGCGGCAGGAACGTCAGTTTCTCATTGCCCTGCGGGAACGCCAGGGACGGCAACGTGGTGATGCCAATGCCCTCTTCAAGCATCGCAATCAGCGAAATCATGTTGGAGACGAACAGCAGACTGCTGTCCAGCAACCCCGCCGCTTCCGTGCCCGCGAGCAAGCGCGAGGTGCCATTGCGCACTAACGGATAGGCTTGCAGGCTCGACCAATGCAGTGCCTCACCCTGGGCCACCAACGGATGATCGTGGCGGCAGACCACACCCACCCGATCACTCAGGATCGGCACGAACTCAATGTTTTCGTCGGCCGCCCACACGCTACTGATCGCAAAATCCACCTGCCCCTGGACCAACAACTGCTGCACGCTGTCGGCATTGCCGTCCTGCATGCTGATCTGCATTTTCGGGTGCTCGCTGACAAACCGCGCGAGCAGATGCGGCAACAACCGACTGGCCACCGACGGCACCGTAGCGATGCTCACCTGACCGATTTCATGCCGCGCCAGCAAACTGACTTCCCGGGCGATGCGGTCGTGATGCGCCAGTAAATCCTGGAACAGCGGCAAACAGTGCTCGCCGAATGGCGTCAGTTCGGTTTTGCCGCCCTTTTCGAATAATGGCTGGCCGAGTTTCAGCTCCAGTTCGCGCACAGCCAGGGACAGTGCCGGTTGCGTGCGATAGGCCTGCCTTGCCGCGCCATGGAAGCTTTTCAGCTGGGCAACCAGGACGAAATAGCGCAGTTGGGTAATCTTCAGCTCGGGAAGCACGGTAAGTTTTCCTTATCATTTCATATTTATTATTAATTTTTATTTGCAGACTAATACTCTCAAGATGGGGCCAACGCAATCGGAGGTTCCCATGGCACTGCAACCCTACAAAAACTACATCGGCGGCAACTGGTGCGAAGGCCAGGGCGTTATCGCCAACCACAGCCCTTCGGATGTTCAAGACCTCATTGGCCATTACCACCAGGCCAGCGCCGAGCAGACGCTGGATGCCATCGCCGCCGCCCGCGATGCCCAGCCGCAATGGGCCGCCAGTGGCCTGGAGCAGCGCCAGCAAGTATTGATGGCCATCGGCAACGAGTTGATGGCGCGCAAGGAAGAACTCGGCGAACTGCTCTCCCGGGAAGAAGGCAAGCCGCTGGCCGAGGGCGTCGGCGAAGTCAATCGCTCCGCGCAATTCTTCCACTACTACGCGGCTGAAGTGCTGCGTCAGATGGGTGAGACAGCCGCCTCGGTACGTCCCGGCATCGAGATCGAAGTCCAGCGTGAACCGGTCGGCGTGATCGGCATCATCACGCCGTGGAATTTCCCCATGGCCACCGCCGCATGGAAGATCGCCCCGGCCCTGGCCTTCGGCAACGCCGTGGTGTTCAAACCGGCAAACCTGGTACCGGCCAGTGCCTGGGCCCTGACTGAAATCATCAGCCGCCAGGCCTTGCCCGCCGGCACCTTCAACCTGGTCATGGGCAGCGGCGCGGTGGTTGGCGAAAGCCTGATCCAGTCCGCCGACATCGATGCGTTGACCTTCACCGGTTCCCTGCAGACCGGTCGCCGCGTCGCGGTCGCCACCGCCGGCAATCTGGTGCGTTGCCAACTGGAAATGGGCAGCAAGAACGCCTTGGTGGTGCTCGATGACGCCGACCTCGAAATCGCCGTGGAATGCGCGTTGAACGGCGCCTTCTTCGGTACCGGGCAAAAGTGTACGGCCTCTTCGCGATTGATCGTCTGCGACGGCATCCATGACCGCTTCGTCGAGGCGCTGGTGGCACGCATGCGTCAACTGAAGGTCGGTCATGCGCTCGGAAAAGGGGTGCAGATCGGCCCGGTGGCTGAAGCCCGGCAACTGGAGCAGAACCTTCATTACCTGCAACTGGCCGAAGACGAAGGCGCAACCCTGGTCGAGGGCGGCGAACTGCTGAACCCGCAACCGGCCGGGCACTACATGCGCCCCGCCCTGTTCACCAACACCCACAACAGCATGCGCATCAATCGCGAAGAGGTTTTCGGGCCGATTGCCTGTGTGATCCGGGTCGGCGATTACGAAGAAGCCCTCGCCGTGTTGAACGACACCGAATACGGCCTCACCGCCGGGATCATCACCCAGTCGCTGCGTTATGCCAGCGACTTCAAGCGCCGTGCCCGCACCGGTTGCGTCATGGTCAACCTGCCCACCGCCGGCACCGATTACCACGTGCCGTTCGGCGGCCGCAAAGCCTCCAGCTTCGGGCCGCGCGAGCAAGGGCAGTACGCCCGCGAGTTCTACACCGTGGTCAAGACCACCTACGTGCGTCCTTGAACAGGAGATCACCATGCACGATTTATTGATGATCGACGGCCTGCAATATTCCCACTGGAACGAAGAGATCTTTCGCCAGATGCAGGCCGGTGGCCTGAGCGCGGTGCACGCCACCATCGCCTACCACGAGAACGCCAGGGAAACCCTGTCGCGCATCGGCGAATGGAACCGGCGCTTCGAAACCTGGCCCGAGCTGATTCGTCCGGTGCGCGAGGCTTCGGACATTCGCCTGGCACACCAGGAAGGCCGCGTCGGGATTTTCTTCGGATTCCAGAACTGCTCGCCGATCGAAGACGACATCAGCCTGGTGGAGGTTTTCCGCCAGCTCGGCGTACTGATCATGCAGCTCACCTACAACAACCAGAGCCTGCTGGCCAGCGGTTGCTACGAGACCGAAGACAATGGCATCAGCCGTTTCGGGCGCCAGGTGATCCGCGAGATGAACCGCGTCGGCATGCTGATCGACATGTCCCACAGCGCCGAGCGCAGCACCCTGGAAGCCATCGAGTTGTCGAGCCGGCCGGTGATCGTCTCCCACGCCAACCCGTCGAGTTTCCACGCGGCCAAACGCAACAAGTCCAATGCGGTGTTGCGCGGCATCGCCGAGTCCGGTGGTCTGCTGGGTTTCAGTACTTACCCGTTTCACCTCAAGGGCGCGTCGGGCTGCACCCTGGAATCGTTCTGCGACATGGTCGCCAGCACGGCGGAGCTGATGGGCGTCGAACACATCGGCATCGGCACCGACCTGTGCCAGCAACAACCCCTGCAAGTGCTCGAATGGATGCGCAACGGGCGCTGGAGCAAAGACAAGGATTACGGCGAAGGATCAAAGGACAACGCCAACTGGCCGGCACCGCTGCAATGGTTCCGCGACAGCCGGGATTTCCCGGTCATCGCCCAGGGCCTGCGCGACCGTGGCTTCGCCGAGGACGAGGTACGCAACATCATGGGACTCAACTGGTTGCGCCTGCTGGAAAACGCTACGACGGCGCAAGACTGACTCTTGATCGACACCGTGAGGACAGCATGAAAAATAACAACAATAGCCTCCCGTTCATCTCCCCGACCGGCGATGCACAGCCCCAGGCGCGTATTTTGGAGGCATCATGAAAACATCCGACTCCCTGCAAGCCGACGTCCAGCCACTGGACCTCGCACCGCCGAAAAAAGACATCGACTGGCCGCTGTTTTTAATCAGTGGCGGCTTCCTCGGCGCCTTCCTGATCGCGGCACTGATCGACATCGATGGCGTATCGCTGTTGGTGAACACGCTGTTCGCCTGGTCGACGAAGTTCTTTGGCTTGTACTGGCAGATCCTGATGCTGGCGACCTTCGCCATGAGCCTGTTCATCTGCTTCAGCAAATGCGGGCGGGTACGCCTGGGCGGCGTCGACCAGCGTCCCGATACCAGCACCTTCAATTGGATCGCCGTGATCATGTGCGCCCTGCTCGCCGGTGGCGGTGCGTTCTGGGCGGCAGCGGAACCGATGATGCACTTCGCCAGCCCGCCACCGTTGTTCGCCGGGGTGCAGCCTCACACCGAAGCCGCCGCACACGCTGCGCTCGCGCAATCGTTCGTGCATTGGGGCTTTCTGGCCTGGGCAGTACTGGGCAGCCTGCTGGCCATCGTGCTGATGCATTTGCACTACGACAAAGGCTTGCCACTGGCACCGCGTACCCTGCTCTATCCGTTGTTCGGTGAGCGTGCGCTCAAGGGCCCGATCGGCACGCTGGCGGACGCCACCTCGATCATCGCCGTCGTCGCCGGGACCATCGGCCCGATCGGTTTCCTCGGCCTGCAAATCAGCAGTGCGTTGCATTCGGTCTGGGGCATTCCCAATGACCTGATGGTGCAGTCCATCACCATCGTGCTGGTCACGGTGATGTACACCATTTCCTGCCTGGTCGGCCTCGAAGGCATCCGCTTCGTCAGCGGGATCAACGTCTGGCTGATGATCGGCCTGGCGGTGTTCATGGTGCTGCTGGGGCCCACCGCTTTCATTCTCGGCGGCTTTCCCACCGCGTTCGCCTTGCACCTGGAGCAGTTCATTCCGATGACCCTGTTCCGCGCCGATCCGAAATGGCTGGACTGGTGGACGGTGTTCTACTGGGGCTGGTTCATTGGCTACGCGCCGATGGTCGCTCTGTATGTGGCGAAGATTTCCCGTGGCCGGACCATCCGTGAAGTGATCATGACCCTGTCGATCATCGCACCGCTGGTAACCATGTTCTGGTTCACCATCGTCGGTGGCGCCGGCATCGGCATGGAATTGCAGACGCCAGGCATCGTCACCGCCCACGGCGCGCAGCCCGAAGATCTGCTGCTGGGCGTGACCCAGAACCTGCCCCTGGGCGGGCTGATCTCGGCGCTGTTCCTGTTCCTGAGCTTCATTTCCGTGGCCACCAACGGCGATGCGATGGCGTTCACCGTGGCGATGGCCATGTCCAGCAATGACAAGCCAAAGCCATGGTTGCGTGCCTTCTGGGCCATCGGCATGGGCCTGGCCGCGGTGGTGTTGATCACCATTGGTTCGGGCGGGGTCACGGCGCTGCAATCCTTTATCGTAATTACTGCCGTACCGGTTTCACTGCTGATCCTGCCGTCGCTCTGGGATGCTCTGCGCATCGCCCGGCAGATGGCTCGCGAACAGGCAGTCTGACGATGAACAGTTCAGGAATCGCAATGATGTCGCACACCGACACAGACACCTCTTCGGCCTTGCGGCCCACCGCCCGGGTCATGGACCTGGAGCGACTGGGCAGCCACTTTCAAAGCCGCTTGAGTTTCGTGCGCAGCAGCATGCGGCGGATGATGAACGAGCAGTGGCGCATCCAGCGCACCTGCTTCGACCTGGATGCCGAGGGCTTCGGTACGGCGATCTACCGCATCGACACCGCCAGTGCCCACTATCACTGCGTGATTTTCTCCACGTACCTGCCGCCGGAGAAGCGCAGCGACCGGGTCATCGCCGATCAGTGGGATGTCAGTTTTGTCCTGCTCGCCGGCGATGTCGATGAGCAGCAACTGGCTGACCTGCGACGCAATGTGCCGTTGCAGGAAGCCGGGCGTTTTGATTCGCGAGTGCTGGTGCTGTCGCGGGCCAACCGCAGCCTGCGCAACTTCGAACGCTTCCTCGAAGCGCTGGCCGAAGGTTGTCAGCCAGACCCGCGGCAACTGGCCGAGGTCGGCTACCTGTATCGCACCACCGCGGTGTACGGCAACGGCAAGTTCGGCATCGCCGACTTCAGTTGCCTGCAAGGCACTGCGGACTTCACACAACCCTTCAGCGCCCAGATGTTCACCGTGTATCTGTTGCGGCATTTCAGCATCGAGCAGATCGAACACATGGCCCGTGCGCGCAATCCACAGCGGGCGGTGGGCCTGGACCCTGCCCTGCAGCGTTACCTTGGGGTCGGCAATTCCACGGGGCTGGGCATGGCGCCGTTCCTGATCAATCACCCGCAACTGGTCAACCAATGGCTGTGGGCCAGGGAAACCGCACTGGCGCAGGTTGTGGCGCAAGCGGCTGACTTGCCTCATGCCCAGCGCTTTCAGGCGTTGCTGCTACGGGCCCGCCGGCACTTGCAGCAAACCAGCACCGAAGACCAACGGCAAAGCGGCATCGACCAGCAGACGCTGGCCGATCTCGAGCAACTGGCCGAGTGGTTCGCGGGGCAGTCGGTCAACGCGGGGTTGTGGTCACGCCTGCAAGCCTGGGCCGAGGTGAACGTCGGCACCGGTTGCCAGGAACTGCTGGTCAGCCTGCTGCTGGAGTTGTACCCCGAACAGGTCGATCCGCTGGCCGAGCAGATGTCGGTCAACGAGGGGTTTCGCCTGAACGCCGAGATGCCACTGGATGAGCTGTGCGATCTCATCGAGACCAAGTACCGCTGGGCGCTCGACTACGACTTGAGCGACGCCGAGGCCAACCACTTTTTCTGGTATCGCTCGGCGGAAAAGGAAGAACCACGCCTGGGCGAGCGGGCCATGGAGCCAGGCGCCGAGAAGGAAATGCAGTTGGGGATCGCGCACAACATTCAACGTTGTCATCGCGCCCTGCTGGCCTACCGCGAGCAACACCCACGGCAATTGACCGCGCACTTTCTGCTGGCGCTACCGCAGTTCAAAGGCACGGTCTGCCGCCTGCAAGGCATGGCCCGCTGCGCCTTCGGGGAAATCCGCGCCAACCTGATGGACCGCGGCATGCTGCCGATCCACTTGCTGCGCTGCAAGCTGGCGTTCTTCGGCGCCGGCAAGTTCGACCCCAAGTCCAGCCGCTGGGTGCGCATCACCTTGTTTCAGGGGGCACCGCTGGTCAGCGAGATCGGCCAGCCGTTCCCCGACGACTGGAATTTTGCCGTCATGCCTGAACTGACCAACGCTGCCGGAGCACTCTGAAATGCGTGTATCGCTCAATGAAATCCAGGTGATCTGCCGCAAGGCCTTCGAAGGCATCGGCTTTGCACCCGGTGATTGCGACGACGCCGCCGAAATGATTGCCAGGCTGCAACAGCAAGGCCTCGACGGTATCGGCGCGCTGAAAAAAGCGTTGGACTTCCTTCACGATGAAGTCGATCGCCCCATCGAAACCTGCTACGAAGACGCCACGCAACTGACCCTCGACGCCCATGGCCAGAGCGTATTGCGCTGCGCCGCCCAGGCAATCGAACTGGGGGTGGGCAAGGCCTTGCGCGGCGGCAGTGCGCTGATCCGCGTCCGCCATTGCCACAACCGCATCCTGCTGCTGGGCTACCTGGCGCGCTGTGCCGGAGAAGGCCTGAATTTTTGTGTGTACTGGCGCGATGCCCGGCAGGAGCTGGTGGCCACCTTCAGCGCCGGGAACACCCACCCGGCCTTGCGGGTATATGACCTGCCGCAACCGGCGCAGGGCGACGAGCAAAGCATCAACGTGCTGATTTCCAGACACTTCGCGCTGCTGCCACGCCTGAGTGCCGCAGACGCGGCCCCGACGCTTGAATTCAGTCAGCCGGCAGCCGCGGGCGGGCTGCAGGTCAATGATGAAGTCTGGGCCCAGTTGAAAAAGCTGGGTGAACGGGTGCTGGTGGAAAGCACCGAAGAATCCCGTCGCCGTGGAGCCGGTGAAGGCAGCGACGCCCGGTAAGCCCCTCAAACCCGTATCAGGAATCATCAATGAAACAGGCGATCAAGACCGACCTCTTTGCCTCGCGCGCACCATTGGAATGGGCTGTTGTCGGCAACGGCACGCTGTACACCGCGCAAATCCCCATCGACCGCCAGGGCCAGGTGGTGAGCGGCGGCATCGAAGCACAAACCCGGCAGACCCTGGACAACCTGCGCCATACCCTGCAAGCCGCCGGCAGCTCGCTGGACGCGGTCACCCAGGTACTGATCTACGTCACTGACCGCAGCTACCTGGCAACCGTGAATGCGCTCTACACCGAGTACTTCCAGGCGCCCTACCCTAACCGCGCCGCCATGGTCGTGGCGGGCCTGGCCCGGGAAGAAATGCTGGTGGAGCTGGTGGTGTACGCCTGCATGGATTGATCGATTCAGGTCCGCTTGCGGGTCACTGATGTACACAAAACCTGTGGGAGCAAGGTTGCTCGCGATGGCGGTAGATCAGTCAACATCTCTGTTGCCTGAAAGGCCATCTTCGCGAGCAAGCCCGCTCCCACAAAAGTCCTACCCTTCGTCGGACATTCGGTTCCGGCTACAAACAGGTTCGCTCGCGCCGTGAACCTTGTCTCCAGACCCCGGTCATACCCGAGCGTTTTTCCTCTCCTATCGTCGTCATCTCATCCGAGTTGTCCGTCCATGCGCCAAACCGCCGTTGCCTTGCGCTTTTCTTCGCTGTGCCTGTTTTCCCTGCTCCCCGTTTATGCAAGCCCCGCCCATGCCGATGGGCAACGGCAACTGGTAGACGCCATCAACGACTATCGCGCCCATCCGCAACGCTGCGACCGGCGGCCGACGCAACGCTTATCACCCCTGACGCTCAAGTCGAACCTGGCCCTGCCTGTTGGCTATGGCGGTGGGCTGCGGGACCGGTTAAAGGCTTCCGGCTATCAGGCCACCATGGTGCGGTCGATTCGCGTGGTGGGTGCACGGGATGCCGAAGAAGCCTTCGATCTGTTCCAGGACGAGCACTGCGCCGCACTGCTCGACAACCAATACGCCGACATCGGCGTCAGCCGCGCCGGGAGTGAATGGCAAGTGGTGCTGGCACGGCCGGTGCTCGATGGGAAAACCGGCGACCCACGCAGCGCCGCACAGGCGTTGCTGGCGCAGGTCAACGCCGCCCGGGCCAGGCCGCGCATGTGCGGTCGCCAGCGGTTTGGCGCCGCGCGGCCGCTGTCCTGGAGTGCCGCCTTGGGTTCCGCAGCACAAAACCACAGCAAGGATATGGCCTACGGCAACTATTTCGCCCACCAGGCCCCCGACGGAGACATGCCCTATGACCGTGCCAAGGCCGCCGGCTACCGTGGCCGGCAGATCGGTGAAAACATCGCCGCCGGGCAAGGCTCACCCAGCAAGGCCATGGCCGGCTGGCTCGCCAGCCCCGGGCACTGCGCCAACCTGATGAACCCGATGTTCACCCAGGTCGGTGCCGCCTACGCCGCCAACGCCCGCAGCGACAACGGTGTCTACTGGACGATGCTGTTTGGCGCGCCTTGAGCCGCTGAGCGGACCCACCTTGCGGGCATTAAAAAGCCCGCACTGAGCGGGCTTTGTGGGTGGATGTAACAAGTAGGTGGCCGGTGCTGGTCTCCGGCTTACAAGGTTTATCAGGCCTCCCACAAAAGAGTCATGAAACTGTAATGGAACTCTTCTGCTTCACACGGCATAAGGGCTGGATCCCAGCGCGGGGATCTTTCTAACCGTGTACCCTTCGGAACGCGCCCCACGTCTCCTTGCTATCCTTTTGCGCATCAGTCTGCGTCTTCACCTACAGGTTTGAGGATAGCAAAACGGGAGCGTTTTCCAACCGGGCTTTTAGACCGATTTCGACCAGCAGAAAATATGGCAGGACGGAAAAATACTATCAGTGCGCAGATGACTGTAATAGATGAATTTCGCCAGGGCAGCTGCCTTTGTGTGAGCCAGCTTGCTCGCGATGTGGCCAGCACATTCAACATTGATATCGACTGAACCACCGCCATCGCGAGCAGGTCGGATCGCCGCACCGTCGCTCCCACAAAGGTTGTACCTGTTGACCTGGCCGCTGCGCCTCACGAAGGCCGACGCACCACCCTCACCTTGCCGCTATCGCCACCACCGCAGAACAACCGCTCGCCACCATCGGACTCAAGCCCCGACACGCCCACGCCTTCGGGCATTGTCAGGCTCTGCAGCACTTCGCCCGATTGCGGATCGATGCGGCGCAACTCGCTCTCATCGCCTTCCCACGTACCGTGCCACAACGCGCCGTCCACCCAGGTCACGCCGGTGACGAAACGGTTGGATTCGATGGTGCGCAGGATCTTGCCGGTCTCGGGGTCGATCTGGTGGATCTTGCGTTCACGGTACTGGCCCACCCACAACGTCCCTTCGGCCCAGGTCAGCCCCGAATCGGTGCCTGCGCCAGGGGCAGGAATGGTCGAGAGGATATGGCCGGTGCGGGGGTCGATCTTGTGGATGCGGTCTTCGGCGATCTGGAACAGATGCTCCCCGTCAAACGCGGTGCCGGCATGGGCAGCGACATTGATCGAGCCCAGCACCTTGCCGCTTTCCGGGTCCAGGGCGTTGATTTTGCTGTTGCAGGCGAACCAGACCTTTTCGCCGTCCCAGGTGACGCCGCATACGTGGTCGACATCGGCAAACGGGCCATATTCACGAATGATTTCAGCAGTTGCTTGTTTCATCTGGCATTCCTCGACGGGGGTTGGTGGCGTTCATCCTAACCACCGGGCAGCGGCGCCGGGAGTAACAAGGTCGTCGCGAATCCCGGCACGGGCGGCGTCATCCAGCGCCGTGCGCGACCACGGCCAAACCACTGCACCTTGCCCTGCTCCGCCAGTGTATCGAGCGCCCGTTGCACCGTGCGCTGACTGGTACCCAGCGCCAGTGCCAGGGCGGAACTCGACCACGACTCGCCATCGGCGAGGCAGGCAAATACCGCGGCAAATTTTTCCTCGACCGGTTGCGCCAGTGTCACCACCTGCGTACACACCGGCGATTGCAGGGCATAACCGCGGGCCGTCGCGATGACACCGGCCAACGGCTTGAGCGCTTTACGCAACCTGCCGATTTCCACGCGAAGCCGGGCACGATGGGATTCATCCGAGAGCTTCAGGCGAAACGCCCGGGCGATCAGCACTTCCCGCGCAACGTCGCCGGGCCACGCCTCGGCCAACGCACGAGCGAGCACAAACAAAATCGGCCGCGTCGCGAGCGATACCGACATGCCACAACCGCGCACAACGTACCGGCAGGCATCCACCACCAGTGACGTTGAACAAAACAACGCTTCAACATCATCGAGCAACAGCGGCCGTACTTCACCCTGGGCAATCAGGCGTGCCGCGGGGGCATCGAGCAGATGCGCAGCGTGTTGGACCTCAGCGATCAGCGCGGCAATCCCGGCTTGACCGGCAGCCTGCCCGGCCCTGTTCAACGCCCCCCGCGCCACGTGCGATTGCAGGCGCCGAATGGCTATGCCCGCCAGCACCAGTTCATGGGTTGCCCGCAAGGCCGGCGGCAATCGGCCGGGATCGAGGCCGGTCAATAACTGCTGCGCCTCGTCGAGCTGACCGATCAGCAGCAAACGGCGAATTTGCAGGTAGCGCGCATGGGCGGCATTGACCCGGTCACCGTGGTGTTCAAGGGTGACCCGCGCCGTTTCGAGCGCCTTGACCGGCCACCCGAGCTCCCGCGAAGCCAGGGCGATTTCGGCCTCGGCCACCACACAGCGCGCCCGGGCCAGCACTTCCTTGGGCGCAAATGCCCGTTGCGCACGCTTGACCAGTGACCTGGCCCGCACCAGATCGCCCAGTTGCGCCATGGCGATACCGCGCAGGGCAAGCGCCGGCGCATCGTCACGCAAGGCCACGCGGTCCAGTGCGCCCAGCGGATTGCCCGCCGCCAGCGCCTGTGCGGCGGCCGTGATCATCGAGTCCATGGAAATCCCGCCACGCTTGTCACTCCCATCATTTGACACCCGGGTTTAGTCTAAATCACGACCTTTCACCAGGAGCGTAGAACGATGAACACCCACACAACCGCGTCCCGGGAGCAATGGCTGGCGGCTCGCCTGCAACTGCTCGAAGCGGAAAAGGCCCTGACCCGACGCAGCGATGAAGTGGCCAGGCAACGCCAGGCATTGCCCTGGGTTCGCCTCGACAAGACGTACCGCTTCGATACCGACAACGGCAGCGCCACCCTGACCGAACTCTTTCAAGGGCGCTCGCAGCTGCTGGTCTACCACTTCATGTTCGGCCCCGACTACACGGCAGGCTGCCCGTCCTGCTCAGCCATCGCCGATGGCTTCGAGCCCGTCGTCGTCCACCTGGCGAACCACGACGTGACCCTGATGGCGATATCCCGCGCACCGTTGGCGAAACTGCAGGCCTACAAGCGCCGAATGGGCTGGACCTTCCCCTGGGCCTCGGCCGCCGACAGCGACTTCACCGCCGACTTCAATGTCTACTTCACCGAAGCGCAGCAGCGCGAAGGCTTGGTCGAATACAACTACCAGCGCGGCGGCCATGCCATGGACGCCAGTGAAATATCGGAACCGGTGAAACAGTTCGCCGCGACCTGTGGCACCGATGCGCCCACCTATACCCGCGACCGGCCGGGGCTGAGTACGTTCGTGCTGGAAGACGGCGAGATCTATCACACCTACTCCACCTACGCGCGGGGCCTGGACGGATTGTGGAGCATGTACCAATGGCTCGACCGCGCGCCCAAGGGGCGCAATGAGACGGGGCCCTGGTGGCGTCGGCATGATGAGTACCGGTGAGCGGCAGCGCCGGTTTGGTCTGCGAGACTACGCTTTGCCAGATCACGCAAGGAAAGCGCCACTTATCTATCGTGCAGATGCTTTTTCAAGAATGACCGGGTTCGCTCGTGGACGGGGTTCTGCAGGATCTCCTGCGGCGCTCCTTCTTCTACGACAACCCCGCCATCCATAAAGACAATCCGGTCTGCCACTTCGCCTGCAAAGCGCATTTCATGAGTGACGATCAACATCGTCATGTGCTCCGCAGCGAGTTGCTTCATGACCAGGTTGACCTCTTCGACAAGCTCGGGGTCCAGTGCCGATGTAGCTTCATCGAACAGCATGACCTTTGGCTGCATCGCCAGTGCCCTTGCTATGGCAACGCGCTGCTTCTGTCCACCCGACAGGCGAGAAGGATACTCATCGAACTTGTTGGCCAATCCAACTTTTGACAAGTATTCCATCGCCAATTCACGAGATGCTTTTTTTGTAAGCCCCTTAAGTTTTATCGGACCGAGAGCGATGTTTTCATATACGTTCAAGTGCGGAAACAGATTGAAGTGCTGAAATACCATGCCCATCTGCTGACGCACAGCGTTTATGTGCTGTTCAAACGCTCGACCTTTCAATGGCCGATTGATCTGCTCACCCTCCAACCAGATCTCGCCATCATCAAGTGCTTCCAGGTGATTGATTGACCGCAGAAGCGTGCTTTTGCCAGAGCCACTTGGGCCGATAATTGCGACGATTTGCCCGCGAGATACGGAAAGATCGATTCCCTTGAGTACTTCGAGTGCTCCGTAAGCCTTGCGAGCGTTCTTCACCTCAACCATGAATTCTTTTCTTATCATCGTGACATCTCTACCTTTTTTTCGAGAAGATGCAGACCGGTTTCGAGAATAAGATTGGCTGCATAATAAACAAGCGCAACAGTCAGATAAAACTCAAACGGGCTATAGGTCTCGCTCACGGCAAGTTGCGCGCTGTATACCAACTCGGCAATACCGATTATGGAAACCAGAGAGGTGTCCTTCAACAGGACAATCAGGTTGTTTCCCAGCGGCGCAATAGTCCTGCGCAACGCCTGCGGCACGATGATGTAACGCTGGGTCTGTCCACGGCTGAGGCCAATGGAGCGGGCACCTTCGACCTGCCCCGGGTCTACCGACACCACGCCGGCACGAATGACGTCGGCGTTGTAGACGGCAAAGTGCAAACTAAGACCAATGATGCCAGCCACCAGTGCGGGAATATCGATGCCCACTTGCACAAGACCATAATAAATCACATACAACTGCAGAAGCAGTGGCGTGCCCATCAGCAACCAGGTCATAAAACGCACGGGCAGCGCCAGGACTCTGGGCGCATAAAGAACAATGAGTGCAAAGGCAATCCCCGCCATCAAACTCAACAGGCTGGAACTTACAAACATCACGACCGTCCACCAAAGACCGGTCGCAAGCAACTCGGAATAAGGTGTAACTATACTAAGGTCCAGGCTTTGCATAGGAATGCTCTCACCTTGCCGCGAAGCGATTATCGAGATAGTCAATAATGAATCTGACCGAGTAGACCATCACGATGTAAAGCAGTGCAGACACCATGAAGATCTCGAAAGGCTTGTACGTTGAACTGATAAAGCGTTGCGCTGTATATGAAAGCTCAACAACAGAGATCGTCGACACCAGCGCAGAACCTTTGATAAGAGCGACAGCGTTCACTCCCAGCGGCCTGATCATCAACTTTGCAGCTTGTGGCAGCGTGATAAACCATAAGGTCTGGCCACGCCCGAAACCAATCGAACGCGCAGCTTCTTCCTGGCCAGGATCAACGTTGCTGATAGCGCCACGAATGGATTCGGCCATGTAGGCAGCGATGTTCAGGCCCAGGCCGATTACGCCTGCCGCAAACGGCTCCAGTTCAAGTCCGATCTGCGGCCCGCCAAAGTAGATGATGAACAGTTGAACCAGGCAGGGAGTGCCACGAAAAACGCTGATGTAGAGTCTGGCAAGGCATCGAAAGGCGAGAACCGTGGACAACCGGCCAGCCACCAGCACGATTGCGACCAGAAACCCAAGCACAAGAGCAAGTACAGAAATCTGCACCGTAATCCAGGCCGCCTCCAGGAAAAACGGGAATGTGCGTTGTATGAGAGTCAGATCCATGAGCACGCTCGGAAAAGTCGGATTGACTGGCCCGACGACCCGTCGAGCCATGCTGAACAGCAATCAGCGGATATCGTTGCCAATCCACTTCATCGAGATCTTTTCGTAGGTGCCGTCGGCGAGCATGTCTTCCAGCGCCTTCTGCAGGGTCGCCTTGAGCTCGGGGTTGTTCTTGCGCAGGGCAATGCCCATGCCTTCGATGCCGCCATCGCTATCCGGTGGAGTAATGATGCGCACCTTCTGCCCGGTTTCCTTGATGGCGACCAGCACCGGAACACTGTCCATCACTATCGCATCGATACGCCCGGCCTCCAGGTCGACCAGCATTTCCGGAAGACCCTTGTACGTTCTGACCTTCAGATTGCCGCGGCCCCTGGCCCATTTATCGTGAGCATCGCCGAGGGTCACGCCGACACTCACATCCTTGAGATCATCGAGGCTTTTGATCGAAGAATCTTCCTTCACTACGATCGTGCGGCCGGCATGGTAATAGGGCCCGACGAAATCCACTGCCTTCTGCCGTTCCGGGGTAATGGTCATGGAAGCGATAATGGCGTCATATTTTTTCGCCAGAAGACCGGCAATGATCCCGTCGAACGGCGTGGTGATGATCTTCACTTTTACCCCCATCCGCTCAGCCAGTGCCTCGCTGATGGAAGCGTCGAATCCGACAATCTGGTTCTGCTCGTTGGCAAAGCTGAAGGGCGAGTATTGACCGCTCATTGCGATACGGATTTCCTTGGAATCCTGGATCGACTTCAAATCATCAGCATGAACAACCGCAGTAGAAAGTAGCGCTGCGGCCGCCACGGTAGAAGCGACAATCAAACCCTTGAGCTTTTTGGTTAGCATTGGATGGCACCTTGGAAGAATTGTTTATTATTTTCTTGGGGTTATTCACCCGGCCTTCATGAAAAGTCTTGCATAGGCACTTCTGGAAAGCACCCGGCAAGGTGTCAGCCTGCCTGACACATTGCCGGAGTTGGCCGACACTATGCCGGGCAGTCATATTGTCCAGCCAGGTCAGCGGAGTGCGGCCTTGAAACTTTCGTCCAGGACCTCGAGCAGAAAGTCAGCATTTGCCTGACTGAAAATCATCGATGGGCGCATCTTCAGGACATTGTCATGGGGGCCTTCAGTACCGATCAAAATGCCCCGTTCCCTGGCACCATCGGCTACTTGTTTGGCCAACTGCGTAGCCGGAACTTTGGTCTTGCGGTCCGTGACAAGTTCTATCCCGAGAAAAAGACCCTGCCCACGCACATCGCCTATTGCCTCGTAGCGCTGCTGCAATTTACGGAAGCCGTCGAGCAGATAGTTGCCAATGGTCAGTGCGTTGAGTTTCAAGTTATCGCGCTCGATCACATCGAGTACCGAGAGCCCTACAGCACATGAAACCGGGCTGCCGGCGAAGGTATTGAAGTACTCCATGCCGTTGTTGAAACTGTCGGCAACTTCCCGCGTGGTCACCACCGCCGACATCGGATGGCCGTTGCCAATGGGCTTGCCCATGGACACTGCATCGGGCACCACACCCTGGGTTTCAAAAGCCCACCAGTGGCTGCCAACACGACCAAAGCCGACCTGGACTTCGTCAGCCAGGCAAAGACCGCCTTCTGCTCGGACCATCGCATAGACTTCTTTCAAGTAGTTTTCCGGGAAGAACAGTTGCCCGGCGACACTTGGAATGGACTCCGCCAGGAAGAACGCCGGCGCTCTGCCCTGCTTGCGCATGAGCTCGATCTGATCCGCCACGCTCTCGGCGTAACGCTTGCCAAGTTCCTCGAACGCCCACTGATCCACGCCACGGTAGGCATCCGGAACGACCGCCTCGAACACATGATCTGCGCGCCCTTTACCGGCTTTACGCTTGTATTTGTAAGGGCTGAGGTCAATCAGTTCCTGTGTCGTGCCGTGGTAAGCCCAATCCAGCACAATTGCATCGTTACGCCCTGTGTGATTGCGCGCCATACGCAGCATGAGGCTGTTTGCTTCACTTCCCGAACAACCGAAGGAAGCGACCGCCAGGCCTTCAGGCAAAGTGGCGGTGAGCCGCTCTGCATACTCGACGATATTGTCGTGCAGGTAGCGCGTGTTGGTGTTCAGGCGTGCAGACTGCCGCGAAAGCGCCTGCACTACATCTGGATGGGAGTGGCCGAGATGGCACACGTTATTGAAGCAGTCCAGATACGCCCTGCCAAAGTTGTCGATCAACCAGACCCCGTCACCGCGAACGAACTTGATCGGGTCCGAATAGGAGATCGACAGGTTTGGCAGCAACAGCTCCTTGCGCTTGGCCACAATCTCTGCCTTGGTGCGCCCGTCCTGGCTGTAGGTTTCCGCAGGAATCCCCGCGAGAGTCGATGCATCGGGAAAAATGTCGGCCCATACCTCAAGATAAGCCCGTTCACCGACGCCGATGAACTCACCCGCTTTCAATCCGGTGTCAGTGGACATCTGAAAATGCACATGGGGAATCCACCCACCATTTTCCGTGTCCTCCCCCATGTATCCGACAAGCGCGCCAGCCTCCAGGCAGTCACCAGGCTTGAGGCGAGCGAGAGCCTCATGAGCCATGTGCCCCCACAATGTCAGGAATGGCGGGCAACCTTCCGGCGAGTGTTTGAGCATGATCAGACCACCATAGCCAAGCGGCTCATGCTCGATCTCGACGCTCTGCACCACACCGGCAACAGGCGTATAGAGAGGCGTTCCTGCGGGCATGATCAAGTCGACACCGACGTGAATGATCCGACGCTGCCCTTCAATGAATCGCGACTCAAACGCCGTGTCGGTGTAGATGGTCCTTTCCTCACCCCATGGCCCGATACCGAGCGGCACCTTGTGTTCGGCAGAAAAATCATTCCACCACTTCGTTGCCTCTGCTGGACGCTGCTCGGCTGAAGCAATAGTCATCACATGGGAAGCATCTCCGAACGGGGCAATGACCTTGTTCATGGTTGCAGCAGATGGACGCACGATATCGGCGAAGGACTTGCTGTTTTCGGCAACCCAGCGGCGAACCGCACCCGCGCCTTCGATCGCGTCAAAACCACAGGCTTTGCGCAGGATCGCCGTCGCCAGTCGAGGGTTCATGCGATCCAGCCTTTCCAGAAGACGCCAGGCCGGCGCTTCGCTGATGCCAAGGTAGGGATTGTCTTGCGTTCGGTCGGATCGCGATGCCGACAAGGTGACGCTCGTGACCAGGCGCATCGCAATGAGATTGAAGAGGACGTCAAGCTCTTCCGGCTGCAGAGGGTACTTGTCATGGAAACCGGCCGTGAGGGCGGCGGCCGCGCCGATTGGATCTTCCATGTCGAGTATGGAATAGGCGCAGGTGATGGCTACTTCGGCAATCAGAATCGTATGGACCGCATCGCCAAAATCGATGATGCCCGAGACTTTCTGGTGATTGTGCGAGTCGACGAGAATGTTCCAGTCATTGCCGTCATTGTGAATGACTTGTGCACGCAGGCGCGAAAGCCTCGGTTGGACGTTTTGTTCGAAGCTTTCAATGAAGCGTTCCAGAATCGCTCTTCTGCCAGGATCTTTCACAAAATGCAGGCGTGATCGCGAACGTGCGGCGTGACGCAAATCCCAGTCGAGATCCCGCACCGCGCCCGGATGAATGAAGCCCTGAAGCGCACGGTCGATCTCACCGAACGACTGGCCAAGGCTGCGCATCAATTCGAAGGTACGCCTGACCTCGGCCAACGGCGTTCCGTGCAACCAGCTCACCAGGCGCACCGCATGGCTTTCGCCCGAGGGCGCTAGCGCAGTGGCGAGGTATTCACCGGCGAGGCTTTTCTTGAGAAAAGGCACGGTAAGCTCGGGATTGTGAGTGGCGAGATGACTGAGAATGGCCGTCTGAAACTCGCTTTCAACGCGCGGCTCGGTCGAGTTGACGACCTTCAGAATCCATCCCGCATCGGTTCCGGTGTTCAACCGGTAGTTGCGGTCGCGCTCGCCATCCAGAGGCGTGGCCGTACCAATAACGTTGAAAAGCTGCTCACTGAGTTTTTCGGCATCCCCGGTCGAGAACTGGGGGGCAGGATGGGAGAGATTTGTCATGGTAATTGTTTTCCAAGCCATTTTTTTCAGATAGCTTGGCACGCAACGCCCGGGACGGCAGTAGGTATACGGTCGGCTTGCGCCTGCATATTGCCGGAATCGACCGGCACAATTTCGGCAGCAAAATTAGGGAGTTCTGATGCGCGACCTGGACACGAAAGATCGCGAAATACTCGAAATTCTTTCCAAGGAAGCCCGCATTGCCCTGAAGGCTCTGGCAGCGAGAATCGGGCTTTCAAGAAGCGCGACCAGCGAACGGGTCATCAACCTTGAACGCAATGGCGTGATCCGGGGCTACCGCGCTGATATCGGTGAAATCGACGCCAGCGTGATTCGCGCAATCCTGCTGGTCTGCCTCAAGCGCACGCCTGCAATGGGCCTGCTCGACCTGCTTGCACAAAACTCACAGGTCCGTCGCGTGTCCTCGGTCAGCGGCCAGCTCGACCTGGTGATCGAGATCGAATCGCGAACCATCGATGACCTGAACCGGGTCAGAGACGCCGTCGCCAGTCACGATTACGTTGAAGACATCACCACCGCCGTCGTGCTGCGGCGCGATATCGATCGGCAGAGTTCCTGATTTGCAACGGGTGTAATCACGCCGGCGGAATCGTCGCCAGCATACCGATCAGGATGGTCAACAGCAGAAAACCGCCGAGAAAAATCGTCATCTTGGCCATGGGGCCTCCCACACTATGAATTGGCGGTACAGGGGCGGCGTGTGCTGCCCGAGCGTCGTACCGAAGACTTATTGTGGGCTGACGGCTGTATTCGTTACAGATGCAGATTGCGCTGAAAAATACGGATCAGATCCGCTTTCAGGCTGTGCTTTCAAGGGTTTCCCAGGAAGCAGTTTGCGCGCGATATCCACGAAAGGCGTGACGATCAAGCCCTGCAGCGTCAGGTAACGCTCGTGATCCTGTTCGCCGGTACCGAAATGGATGGCCTCGGGTGTGGACCGGGTGACGTACAGCGTGCCGAACATCCAGTCCCACAGTGACAGGTTGATGCCGAAGTTCTTGTTGAAGTGTCGCGGTGCATCGCTGTGATGAATCTGGTGTTGCGCCGGGCTGCTCAGTACCCGCTCCAGCACCGGCCCGAAGGAAAACCAGACATGGCTGTGACGCAGGTTGGCCGCCAGGGCATTGAAGATGAATACGATGTAGGTCACGCCAAACAAGGTATAGCGGCTGATCTCCCCGCCACAGACGTACCAGAAGACACCGGCAAACGCGCCGACGCAGATGATGTCCGTGAGCTTTTCGACCACTTCTTCCAGAAAGTGCACGCGGCTGGCCGTCGCCGGAACCAGCACGGGCGCCGAATGATGGACTTTGTGGAAGGCCCACAGGTACCGCGAATGGAAAGCGCGATGGCCCCAGTAATGGCTGAAATCCTTGACCAGAAATACGCCCAGCCCATAGAGCAGGGTCAACGCCAGGTGCTCCTCCACTTGCGTACGCGCGCCCCATAGTTGGGTGAAGAACGCGATGTAGTCGGCTGAACGCAAGACGTACGGATCCACCAGACCGACGATGGGCAGCACCAGGGCAACCTTGAGGATGGCGAGTACGAAGTAGTAGCGGTAGTCCAGCAGTGCCGAGCGATGCAGGTACACCCGGCGGCCGCCGATGAACTGCCCGAATGAGCGAGCGTCGGTCAGGCCCCGGGATTCTCGGTAGCGGAACAGGCAGTAGGCGACGCCGTAAGACATGCAGAGAAAGGCTAGACCGAGTCTGCCGTTGAAGTCGAAAATGCCCAGGAACTGCCGGGTGACCGGTTCGATCACCCATTGGGATAAATAAAGATGGATTGTGGCAAGAACATCCATACCAGGCTGCCCAACGTAAATGGAAGGGCAATTGTAAATGAGAATGAGTCTTTAGTGTGTTGATTTATGACCGGCTGTCAGCCGCCCAGCGCAATGATCGCAAGGATCAGCACACCCCCCGTAGCGGCCATGATCACCCCACCCTGCCATTGCGTGGCGCCAGCGTATCTGGCGAGCATCCAGCCGGCGATGAACAGCACCACGAGCCCGATCAGGTTGGACAGGCGAATGGCGAGTGCCGTCTGATCCAGCAGTATGAACGGCACCACCAGCGGAAACGTCGAGCCCACGACCAACAGGAAAACACCGAGGGCGCCCCTGAAGTCGTTCCAGCCCAGGCCTGCCCTGATCGGCAAGGAGGGCTGCTCGAGCAGCCGCCGGCGCAACAACTCCAGGCCCTCGCTGCCGGCCGCCGTCGCGAACTGCAACGGCAACACCTGCGCAACGAGCGCCTGGCCAGCCGCGGCGTCCGCGCCATTGCGCAAGGCCATGTACAGCTTGATCCTGCGCGTGCGCTCGACCAGTGCGCGCAACAGGTACATGACCGCATCGGCCAGTCCCCAGGCGAGATTGCAGCCGAGCGCGGCAATCATCATCGTGCGTTCGGCTGCCTGGTCCGCCGTGGCCACGCTGATGGTGCCGGTGAACGTCATGGCCATCAGCAGGCCGAAGATCACCTCGGTAATGCGCTCGACAGGGTCCAGTACAGGCGCCCTTTCGAATTGACCATTGTCTGGCATGAACTCACCTCGTCGGAGTGTGCTTGCACGATATCGGTCGACGCGTCGGCCAGGCACCGGTTGCTCCGGCTGGATAGCCGCATCCCCGTCAAGTGTAGATTGAACGGCTACACTCATGCGCACACGTTATCTGCTTCAAGAGGAGTGGTTCATGCTTGATTACTTCGCCCTGGGCCTGCTGGTCTTTGTCGGGCTTGTGCTGTTTTACGGGATCATCCTGCTCCACGACATCCCCTATGAAATTGCTGTCCACCGCAACCACCCTCACCAGGATGCAATCCACGCCACCGGCTGGGTCAGCCTCTTCACCCTGCACGCGCTGTGGCCGTTCCTGTGGATCTGGGCCATGGCCTATCGAGAGGACCGGGGCTGGGGTTTCAGTGACGGACATTCACCCAAAAGTCATGTGGTTCACCTCGAACAACAGGTCGCCGAGCTGCAAGGCCGGATCGAGCGCCTGGAGGCAGCGACGGGCACGACCCAGAACCGGGTGCCAACGGACAATCTCGGCGAGGGCATTTGAGCCATGGATCTCTTACTCATTCTGACGTATGCCGCTCTGTGCGTAGCCATCTTCAAGATCTTCCGCATCCCCCTGAACAAATGGACAGTACCCACGGCGGTGCTGGGCGGAGTCGTGATTATCGGCGCGCTGATTTTCACGATGAACTACAACCACCCCTACTCCGAGGTGGCGCGTTCCTATTTCGTGTCGGTTCCGGTGATTCCCGTGGTCAGCGGCCAGGTGATCGATGTACCGGTGAAGACCAACCAGCCCCTGGAAAAAGGCGATGTGCTGTTTCGCATCGACCCGGCGCCGTTCGAGTACCGACTGAAATCCCTCAAGGCGCAACTGATTGCCGCCCAGGCCGATCGCGCGCGGATCACCGAGCTGATCAAGCGTAATTTCAGTACCCAACGGGAACTGGACATGGTGGTCGCGCGCAGCGATGACCTGAAGGCACAACTGGACAGCGCGCAGTACGAACTCGACAACACCACGGTCCGTGCGCCGAGCAAAGGCTTCGTCACCCATGTTTCGCTGCGTCCGGGCATGATGGCGACCAAGTTGCCGCTGCGCCCTTCGATGGTCTTCATTCCCGCGGAAGGGCATTACTTCTCCGCGTGGATGCGCCAGAACAGCCTGTTGCGCCTGACCGAGGGCGATGAGGCCGAGGTCGCTTTCGACGGCATTCCGGGCAAGGTGTTCGAAGGCAAGGTCAAGACCGTCGTTTCGGTGATCGCCGAAGGCCAGATCCAGCCGTCGGGCACGCTGATCGGCTTCACCGGTTCACCACCGGCCGGCCGGGTCCCGGTGATCATTGAGATCACCGACCCCGACTATGCCCAGTACGCCGGCCAGATGCCGGGCGGTGCCTACGGCCAGGCGGCGTTGTACAGCCAGCATTTCCATCACATCGCGATGATGCGCAAAATCCTTCTGCGCATGGCCGCCTGGATGAACTACATCTTCCCGTTCCACTAACCCGGGCAGCATCGGCCACTGGCTCAATCCCTGGATTGGGTCAGTGGCCGGTTCAGCAAACCGGACTGATTTCGCAGGCTAAGGATCGGAGGAAGAAGGCCAGACAGTGGGTCGCACCATTGGGGTGCTGGAAGAATCGACAGGAAGGAGCGAGGCAGCGAGGGTCGGCGCTAAATAATCCAATACAGCAGCAGGCGAGAAGCAATCCAGTGAGACGCCTGGACCACCCCCCATGCCAGCAGGGCACACATCAACAGGTAGCCCGCAAGGAACCTGAACATCGCGTCCCTTTCCATGCAACCCTCCCGGCTTTACAGCCATACAAGGCGTTCAATGCCAGCGCGTAACCATTACGACGTCCGTCTCGCCCGTATAGGCTTCGATTGCCAGAATGGCTTCCAGTTCCACAGCCGTACAATTCGGGAAAAATGACCTGCCCCTGTCCGCAGGCAGGCCACTGCGGCGCTCACGTCACTTCAGATACCACCCCCAGGGTTCGCCGTTGTAGCGGGTGATCTGCTTGGTTTCCAGGTAGCTGTTGTAGCCCCACTCACCCAGTTCGCGACCAATGCCGCTTTGCTTGTAGCCGCCCCAGGGTGCCTCGACGAAGGTCGGTTGCGAGCAATTGACCCACACGATGCCTGCGCGAAAACCGCGAGCGACCCGTTCGCAACGCGGGATATCCCGGGACATGACGGCCGCCGCCAACCCGAACGGCGAGTCATTGGCCAGACGGATCGCTTCGGCTTCGGTGTCGAAGGCCCGCAGGCACACCACCGGGCCGAAAATCTCCTCGCGCCACACGGCGCTGTCCTGCGGGACATCGGCGAAAATCGCCGGCGTCAGGTAATACCCCTTTTCCAGATGACCCGGCCGCACACCGCCCGACACCAGCCGCGCCCCCTCTTGCTGACCGGCTGCAATCGCCGCCAGCACCTTGTCCAGTTGCCCCTGGCTGACCAGTGGTCCGAGCTTCACCCCTTCCTCGAAGCCCTGGCCAATCTGAATCTGCTCGGTGGCGGCAATCAGGCGCTCCAGCAACGCCGGGTACAACCCGCGCTCCACCAGCACCCGCGAAGTGGCTGAACAGACCTGGCCCTGGTTCCAGAAGATCCCGAACAGAATCCACTCCACCGCCGCCTCAATATCACTGTCGGCGAAGATCACGAAAGGCGATTTGCCGCCCAGTTCCAGGCTGATGTTTTTGATCTCGCTGGCAGCGGCCTGCATGATCTTGCGTCCGGTCGGCACGCTGCCGGTGAAGGCGATCTTGTCGACCTGCGGGTGTTCGGCCAACGGCGCTCCCGCTTCGCGTCCCCAGCCTGTGACCACATTCAGCACCCCGGCCGGCAACCCGGCCTGGTCGGCGATGCCGGCCAGTTCGAGGGCGGTCAGCGGCGTCAGTTCGGAAGGTTTGAGCACCAGGGTGCAGCCCGCCGCGAGTGCCGGGGCGACTTTCCACGCGGCCATCAGCATCGGGAAATTCCACGGGATGATCGCCGCGACCACGCCCACCGGTTCCTTGATCACCGACGAGGTGAAGCGCGCATCCGGCAAATCGATCGATTGCTCATTGGTTTGGTCCGACTGCTCGGCAAGTCCGGCATAGAAATCGAAGCACCCGGCGGTATCGGCAATGTCCCACAAGGCTTCCGGCAGCGGTTTACCGTTATCGCGCACTTCGATGGCCGCCAGTTCGTCCTGGCGAGCGCGGATGCCCTCGGCGATGTTCCTCAGCACTTGCGCCCGTCGTGCCCCGGACCAACGTGGCCAGTCACCCTCGTCAAACGCCCTGCGCGACGCCGCCACGGCCAGATCGATGTCCTCGGCGGTCGCCGAGGCAACCCGCGCCAGAACCGACTCGTCACTCGGATCGAGGGTTTCAAAAACACCGCGCTGCACAGGTAAGACCCACTCGCCGCCGATGTACAACCGTTGATAGTCACCCATGGGACACTCCTTGATCCTGCGCTGCCGACGTTGCTGGTACAGCTGTTCGGCGACCTGCAATTGCTCGCGGTCATTGACCCCGAGCACATCCACTTCATCCACTTCCACGGCCGTCACCGTATGCCCCGCTTCGTTGGCCACCGCCACCGCGTCGGTGAGGTAGTACTCACCCTGGGCGTTGCGGTTGCCGATACGCTCCAGCAACCACAGGCAGGTGTCGGCACGCAGACCCATGACGCCGCCGTTGCAGAAGTTGATGTCCAGCTCCTGCGGGCTGGCGTCTTTGGCTTCGCGGATGGCCCGCAGACGACCGTCCTTCACCAGCAATCGCCCATAGGGTCCCGGTTGCCGGGTATGGAAACCCGCCACCGCCACCGCTGCGCCGTCTATCAGCGCCCGACGCAAACGGTTCAGGGTCTGCGGGGTGATCAACGGCGAATCGCCAAACAGCACCAACACACAACCCTGCTCGTGAGCCTGCAGTGCAGGCCGGGCCGCCAGCAACGCATGGGCCGTGCCCAGTTGTTCGTGCTGGGTAAACACCTGCGCCGTCGGTGCCACCTGTTGCAGGTACTCGGCCACCTGCCCGCCGCCGGCGCCCACCACCACCGCCCGTTGCTCGATGCCCGCCGTCGCCACCGCCGCCAGCACATGGCCGAGCAGCGGCCGGTTGCCCACCGAGTGCAAGACCTTGGGCAGCGGCGAACGCATGCGCGTGCCCTGCCCGGCCGCGAGAATCACCGCCAGGGTCGGCCATCCCATGTTGTCGCTCATCACGATCCTCCTGTGTGCATCACGGCTTCAGGCCGGATCGCGATAGAACACGTCGTCGGCGTAGGGATACCACCAGTCCTGGATTTTCGGCTGGTGGTCGATGATGACCATTTTCGAGCGGCGGAACGCTTCCAGCCCCTGACGCCCGAGCTCGCGCCCAAGGCCGGACATCTTCCAGCCACCGAACGGCAGCGCATCGTTGTCGATCAGCGGATTGTTGACCCAGACCATCCCCGCCTCCAGACGCTCGGCGGCTTCCATGGCTTCGGCCAGGTCCGTGGAAAACAGCGAGGCGCCAAGGCCGAACGGCGAATCGTTGGCCAAGCGCACCGCCTCGTCGAAATCGCTGACCCGGCAGATCGCCGCCACCGGGCCGAAGCACTCTTCCTGCAGAATCGCCATATCACCGGTCACGCCGGTGAGGATGGTCGGCTCATAGAACCAGCCGACGCTGTGCCCGGGTGGAATCCGCCCGCCGCACACCACTGTCGCGCCCTTGGCCACGGCGTCATCGACCAGGCGCATGACCTTGTTGCGTGCCGCCTCGCTGACCATCGGCCCGATCTCCGAGCGTTCCAGGCCATGACCGATACGCAGGGCGCGGGTGCGCTCGGCGAACTTCGCGACAAACTCGTCATGGATTTTATCGACGACGTAGAAGCGTTCGGCCGAGGTGCAGATCTGCCCGCTCAAGTGGAACGCCGCCGTCACCGCCCCCGCCGCCGCCACGTCCAGTGGCGCATACCTGGAGATGATCAGCGGATCGCTGCCACCGGCCTCGATCACGCAAGGTTTCATCCGTTCGGCGCAGGCCACGGCCACCGCCTTGCCTGCGGCCACGCTGCCGGTGAAGGCCACCGCGTGGGTCTGATCCGACTGCACCAGCAATTGCGCGGTGACTGCATCGCCCGGCACGCAAGACACCAGCCCCGGCAGCAACGCGGTGAAATGCTCCATGAACTTGAGGGTGCACAGGGTCGTGGCTTCCGCCGGCTTGATGATGCAGGCATTGCCCGCCGCCAGCGACGCGGCGACCGTCCAGCACATCAGCAGGATCGGAAAGTTGAACGGCATGATGTGCACGCTGACGCCGTACGGCTCGTAACGCACATGCTGGAACGAGCCGATCTGCGTGGTGCCGGCGACCTTGCCGGCATCGTCCCGGGCCATCTCCGCGTAGTAGCGAAAGATTGGCGCGCAGTTGGCCAGTTCGCCCATGGCTTCGGGAAACGGCTTGCCCATCTCCAGGGTCATCAGGCGGGCGACTTCACGGTTGCAGGCCAGGTTCTGCTCAATGGCATTGGCCAGCTGATGCAAGCGCGCGGCGCGACTTTTCGCATCGATCAGGCGCCATTGGCGTTGCGCGGCGGTGGCGGCATCGGTGGCGGTCTGCACATCGGCTTCGCCACACACGCCGACTTGCCCGACCGGTTGCAGGGTTGCCGGGTCGAGCACTTCGCGCACACGGCCGTCGGTCAGCGGCAGGAATTCAGAATTGATGAAACGCAATGCGGTGTCAGTGTTGAACGTGGCCATGGGATGATCCTTGAACCAATCGATAAGGGGTTTCACGCAACGTCGCCAGGGTCGCGGCGGGCAGCTCTTCACGCCAGCCCGGCACGTGCCGCTCGAGCCATTGACGCAGGGGCGCAAAGGCCTCGGCGTCCAGGGCGCGGACAAACAAACCGAGGGTGCGCGGCAAATGCGCCAGGTAACCGTGCTTGCCGTCACGGCCGGCCAGGCGCACGAAAATCCCCAGCACCTTGGCGTGACGCTGGGCGGCCAGGCACCGGTAATCTTCGAGAAAACCCGGCGCATCCAGCTCCGGGCGCTGCAACAGGTAATGGCTGATCAGTGCCTCGCGCAGTGCCTCGGGCACATCGCGCCGGGCGTCTTCGAGCAGCGACATCAGGTCATAGGCCGCCGCCCCGACCAGGGCGTCCTGGAAATCCAGCAAGCCGCAGGCGGCGACACCTTCACGGCCTTGCAACAGCATCAGGTTGTCGACGTGAAAGTCGCGCAGCACCAGGGCTTCACGGCGTTTTGCGACATCGCGACAAGTGTCGGCGAACAACGCCAGATACTCATCGCGCAGGTCTTGCGCCGCGTCCTTGCCGATCAGCAGCGGCACGTACCAGTCGATAAACAATGCGTACTCGTCCGCCAGTCGCTGCCCGTCGTAAGGCGCCAGTTCCGTGGCTGGCGCAGCGCGATGCAAGGCCACCAGCGTATCGACCGCCAGGTGATACAGCTGCGACTCCGAATGCCCGGCCAGCAGCAGCCGGGTGTAGGTGTCGCGACCGAAATCCTCGATCAACGCCAGCCCCGCCGCTTCGTCCACTTCCAGCAAGGCCGGCGCGGACAGGCCCAGCCCCTGCAACTGCCGGGCGATGCGCACGAACGGGCCGATCGGCTCACTGTCGGGGGGCGAATCCATCAGCAACAGGCCGGCGCCCTCCAGGCGGAAATAACGCCGGGTCGAAGCATCCGCCGGCAAGGCGACCAGCAAGGTCCCGGCGTGACCGGCGCGGGCCAGAAAGGCGGCGCGCAGATCTTCACGGGTTGGCAATGACGCCAGTGCATCTGTCATGGCAGTCACCGGATCATGTAGACCTTTTTGATGGTCTCGTGGACGGTGCACACACCCTTCCAGTCCTTGCCGAAGAAGGCGGCGGTGTCCGGCTTGATCTCGATCACCTCGCCGGACTCGTGGACGTACGTGCAGCGGCCTTCGAGAAAGTGGCAGAACTCGTCGCTGGTCACATGGCAGAACCACTTGCCCGGGGTGCAGATCCAGATACCGCATTCGGACTGGCCTTCGGGGCCTTTGTGCAGCACCACGCCGGAAACACGGGATTCGCCTTCGAGCATGGTCGGGATCACGCCCCAATCCTTGACGTCGGTGATGCTCAGCGGGTCGTACAGAAACGGGGTCTTCATCTGTTGCTCTCCAAAAAAATCGGTTCATGACGGTTCATCACATACCCTGTGGCGAGGGAGCTTGCTCCCGCTGGCCTGCGCAGCAGGCCCCGCTTTTCAAATCAAAAGCTGGGGGCAGCTTCGCTGCCCAGCGGGAGCAAGCTCCCTCGCCACAGGTTCACATTCAATTTCAAGTCCAGCGTCAGGCCAGCATGTACACGTTGCGCAGGGTTTCGCGGACGTGGCATTCACCCGTCCAGCCGGCGGGGAACAACACCAGGGTGTTGGGACGGACCTCTATCACTTCGCCGTTGTCGTTACGGTAAGTGGCGTGCCCCGCGATGAAATGGCACAGCTCATCCCGGGGAATCGACAACCGCCAGCGCCCGGGGGTGCACACCCACAATCCGCTTTCCGGGCTGTTGTCCGGGCCCTTGAACAGCAAGCGGCCGCTGGAATGCGAGACGCCTTCGACGGCGTCGCTCTGCACGCCCCAGTCCACCAGGTCGGTGCGGCTGCTGACGGCTTCGAGGTACGGCGTGATACCCGCCGTGGTGGATGAATCAGGCATCGTTGAGCACCTTGTCGAGAATTGCAGCCGCGTCTTGCGGCCCCTTGCGCGATTGCATCTGCGCGCTGGTGCGCTGCAGGCGTTGGCGCATCGCCTCGTCGTTGAGGCACGCGTGGAGTTTTTCCGCCAGCTGTTCTTCGCTCCATTCGTAGCGGTCGAGCTTGAAGCCGTGGCCGCTTTCTTCGGCGCGCATGGCGTTGTCGTGGCCGTCCCAGACGTAGGACATGACGATCGCCGGTTTGCCGAAGAACAGGCACTCGGTGAAGCTGTTGTTGCCGCCGTGGTGGATCACCGCGTCGACCTGGGCAATCACCGATGGCTGCGGGAACCAGTTGGAAATCTGCACGTTGTCCGGCAGGTCCGGGTACTCGTCGAGGTGCTCGCCGACGTTGAACAGCGCCCGGTAAGGCAGCTTGCCCACCGCCTCGATCAGACGCTTGAGCAGCTCGACATCGCCGGAACCGAGGCTGCCGAAACTGGCGTACAGCAGCGGCTTGTCGTTGTGGGCGCGAAACTGCGGAATCTCGTAGGGCGTGTCGTGGCGCACGCAACCCTGCAGGTAATGGAAGCGCTCGGCCGGCAATGGGTGGCGCCGGTCGAACTTCACCGCATCCGGGTACAGCAGCAGGTTCATGAACGGCGAGGCTTCAAAGAAGGTACCCAGCGGATACGGCTGCTCGCCATGGGCCTGGAGGAACTGGTTGAAGTCGTCGTGGATCGGCCCGACCACTTCTTCGAAACGCTGGCGGAATAACGCGTGGCCAGCCTTGTCGTCGATGCTCATGCCCGACAGGTGCGGCGGGATATCCGGGTCTTCGATCTCGTTTTCCGAGCAGGAAATGATCCGCACCCAGGGCTTGCCGTATTGCTTGATCGCCGGGAACAGGATCACGTTGTCGACGCAGATCAGGTCGGGCTTGACCTTGTCCAGCACCGCCGGCAGGTCCTTTTGCGCCCACTTGGCGGTTTCGACGATGGCGGCCCAGCATTCCTTGACGTAGTTGTCGATCTGGTCGAGCGGCGACTTGCGGAAGTTCGGGATGTGGCCGTTGATGAAATCCACCCAGTAGCGGGCCATCTCTTCGGCCGGCATCGGTGCCGACATGTTGACCATGTGCTCTTCAAAACCATAACCGGCGTAGACACCGCTCATGCCCGGGTCGGTGAGGAACACCGCTTTGTGCCCCAGGGCTTCACAGGCCTGGGCGATACCCACTGAGTTCAGGGCCGGGCCGTAGGCGGCTTCGGGGAAGAATGCGATCACTTTCTGTTTCATCGAGTGCTGCTCCTGCCTGGTCTTTTTATTGTTCAGCGCGTCAATACGCGGGCATGCCGGGCCTGCCAGCCCAGCCGGATGGTGGTGTCGATTGCAAAATGGGCGAATTCAAACTGTGAGGACGGCACGCGCACGATCAGCGGTTTGTCGCTGAGGGGGGTCTGCACGTGCAGGTTGGTGTCGAGGCCGTGGTAGGCGATTTCGACGATCTTGCCGCTGACCTGATTGGCGCAATCGCCGCCCTGCTCCGTCAGCACCTGCAGGCGTTCGGGGCGCACCACCACGGCGACGGATTGGCCGCTCACCGAAGGCGCATCGGTTTCGACGCTCAACTCGTGGCCGTTGACCCGCACCGAGTGCGGGCCCGAGCGCACGCCTTCGAGCAGATTGCTGACGCCGATGAAGTTGGCGACAAAACGGCTGTTGGGGTTTTCGTAGAGCTCGGTCGGGCTGCCGCACTGGCAGACCTTGCCGCCATCGAGCACCGCCATGCGGTCGGACATCACCAGGGCTTCTTCCTGGTCGTGGGTGACGATGATGAAGGTGATGCCGCTCTCGTGCTGCAGGCGCTTGAGTTCCAGCTGCATCTTTTCCCGCAGCTTTTTGTCGAGGGCGCCCAAGGGCTCGTCGAGCAACAACACCCGCGGACGCTTGACCAGCGCCCGGGCCAATGCCACCCGCTGACGCTGGCCGCCGGAAAGCTGATCGGGCTTGCGCTCGGCCAGCTCACCCAGTTGCGCGGTGTTCAGCACTTCATCGACCCGGCGGCGGATTTCGGATTCCGGCAGGCGCTCCATTTCCAGGCCGTAGGCGATGTTCTTGCGCACGGTCATGTTGGGGAACAGCGCGTAGGACTGGAACATCAGGTTCAGCGGGCGCTTGTTGGCCGGCAGCGGCGAGATGTCGTTGCCGTCCAGGTAGATGCAACCACCGCTGGGGGTCTCGAAACCGGCGAGCATGCGCAGCAGCGTGGTCTTGCCGCAGCCCGACGGACCGAGCAGCGCGAAGAACTCGTTCTCGCGGATGCTCAGCGACACCTCGTTGACCGCCAGGCCGTTGCCATAGGACTTGCTGACCTTATCCAGGATCAGTACCGCGGAAGAATTATTCATGGGTGCGAGGAGCCTTGTTGAGACGCTGCGAAGCCAGCAGCGCGGTGATGCTGACCAGCATCACCAGCGTCGCCAGAGCATTGATTTCCGGGGTGACGCCAAAGCGGATCATGGCGTAGATCTGCATGGGCAACGTGGTCGAGGCCTGGCCGGAGCCGGAGTTGAAAAAGGCGATGATGAATTCGTCCACCGACAGGGTGAACGAGAGCAACCCACCGGCCAGCACACCGGGGAAAATCACCGGCAGCAGTACCCGACGCAAGGTGGTGAACCAGCTCGCGCCCAGGTCGATCGAGGCTTCGAGGATCGAATAGTCAAAGTGCTTGAGCCGCGTGCGCACCACCGCGCAGACGAAGGCAATGTTGAACACCGCGTGGCTGATGATGATCGAGTGCAGCCCCAGGCCGACCTTGAGCAGGTTGAAGAAACTCAACAGCGCAATCGCCAGCACGATGTCGGGAATGATCATCGGCGCCATCAGCAAGGTGTCGACCACCTGGCCTTTGTCGTTGCCCTTGCGGCGCAACTCGATACCCAGCGCCAGGAACGTGCCGAGCACGCAGGCAATCAAGGTCGCCGACAAGGCAACGATCAGGGTGTTGAGCGCCGCTGACAGAATCGCCGTGTTGTGCGCCAGTGCCGTGTACCATTTCAGCGATACGCCGCCCCAGGCGGTAGGCAATCCGGACTTGTTGAACGACAGCAGGATCAGCACCAGGATCGGTATATATAAGAAGGCGTACACCAGCCCCAGGTGCGAACCCAGCACGGTGGCGCTGACAGAACGAGACTGACTCATGAGCGCGCCCCTTCTGCACGACGGGCCACCAGGGCCTGGATGAACAACAGGATCAACATGATCGCGATCAGGAAGAAGCTCAGCGCCGCACCGAACGGCCAGTCCCGCGCCGTGAGGAATTGCGAATAAATCAGGTTGCCGACCATCTGCACCTGCTTGCCGCCCAGCAGGTCGGCAGTGATGAAGTTGCCGATGCTCAGCACGAACACAAACACCGCGCCCGCCGCGATACCCGGCACGCTCAGCGGCAGGATGATCCGGCGAAAGGTCATCCAGCCCGAGGCGCCGAGGTCTTTCGAGGCATCCCACAATTCGTTGTTGATCCGCGACAGCGACGAGAAAATCGCCAGGATCACAAAGGGGATGTAGTTGTAGACCAGCCCCAGCACCACGGACGATTCGGTGTACAGCAGGCTGATGGGTTCGCCGCTGTAGCCGAGCATTTGCAGCAGGCGATTGATCAGGCCTTCGCGGTTGAGCAGGACGATCCAGGCGTAGGTGCGGATCAGGTAATTGCTCCAGAACGGCAGCATCACCAGAAACAGATACACCGCCTGACGCCGCCGTGGCGCACGGGCAATCGCATAGGCCGCCGGGTAGCCGATCAACACCGCGAACACTGTGGCCAGCCCGGCGATCTTCGCCGATTTGAGCAGGATGCCCAGGTACAGCGGATCGAACGCGCGCTGGTAGTTTTCCCAGGTGAACAACCAGTCGATGCCGCCATAGGCGCCACGTTCAACGAAGCTGTAGACCAGCACCAACAGGCACGGAATCACCAGGAACATCAGCAGCCAGCCGAAGCCGGGCGCAAGAAGCCAGGCCGACAGGCGCCTGTCAGCATGCAAAGCACTCATTAACCCTATCCTCCCGCCTCAGGACAGAGGCGGCTTGCGAGTGTGGCGAGGCATGCCGGGCATGCCTCGGATCGACGTGGCGTTAGTTCTGCGCCGCCATGATTTCGGTGACGGCGCGGGTGTAGGCCTTTTGCGTGGTGCCACCCAGATCGCGCAATTGCTCCATTTTCAGCAGCTCGGCGGGGGCGATGGTCAGGTTGGGGTATTGCTTGAGCAAGTCAGCGGACAACCCGGCCATGGCCGCCTGGTTGGGAACTTTGTAGAGGATGTTTTCAGCGACCCAGGCGTGGTTTTCCCTGGCCAGCATGAAGTTGATGAACTTGAAGGCTTCGTCCTGGTGCTTCGAGCTTTTCAACACGACCATGGTGTCCACCCACAGGTCGGAACCTTCCTTGGGCACCACGAACTTGATCGCCGCGTTGGCCTGGGTGCCGTAGTTGCACCAGCCGTCCCAGGCGTGGGCCATCAGCGATTCGCCGGAGGCCAGCTTGGAGTAGAAGGTGGTGTCGTCGAAGGAGAGAATGCGTTTCTTGGTGGCGATCAGTTGATCGCGAACCGCGGCGATTTGCGCGGGGTCGCTGTCGTTGACCGACCAGCCCTTGGCGAGGAAACCGGCGCCGAGCATCCAGCGGTCGGTGGCGAGCATCGTCACTTTGCCCTTGAGCGCATCGCTCGGATTGAGCAGCTCGTTCCAGCTCTGTGGCGCCGGCGTCACCTTGTCGGAGCGGTAGCAGATGCCGGTAGTGCCCCAGGTGTAAGGCACGGAGAACCGGTTGCCCTGGTCATACTCCAGGTGCGTGGCTTCGGGGTAGAGGTTTTTCAGGTTGGGGACCTTGACCGGATCGATGTCCGCCAGCAGCCCCTGTTTGTGCAGGACTTCGGCGAAAGGCGAGGAGACGAACACCACGTCGTACCCTTCACCACCGGAGGCCATCAGCTTGCCCATGATTTCTTCGTTGGTGGCGTGCAGCGCCTTGTCGACGTCCACACCGCTGGCAGCCTTGAACTTCTCCAGCGCATCCGGGGCCATGTAGCCGTCCCAGATGGAAATCACCATATCTTTCGCACTTGCAGCCTGTGAAGCGATCGCCAGGGAAACGGCCAATCCCACGCACAGAAGATCATTCAGCTTGCTCATAAATACTCACCCGACGATTGTTTATTGTTGTGTTCGAAGGCAGTACGGCAAAACGAGAAACGATTGTTTGTGTTTTTTTTTAGAAATTAGGACCAGCATCAAAAGATGTCAACGCTTTTTTTACGGCCTGACGCTTCGCCGGCGCATGACATAAGATGAGCACCTGAGTCCGACAGCGGATCACAACGAGAAAACACGCTTGAGCACGACAGCCGAAAAAAAACCGCGCACCAATCACCTGGAACTGGCCCGGCGCATCCTCGAGCACACCCAGGAAAGCGGCCTGGTGGCCGGCGACCCGGTGGCCGAACAGGCCCTGGCCCGGACCTTCCAGGTCTCGCGCACGCTGATTCGCGGCGCGCTGAAAGTGCTGCTCGAAGAAAACCTGCTGAGCCATGAAGCGGGCAAGGGTTACACCCTGCTGGCACCCCCGGCCGGCCAGACCTTCAACGCCGCCCTGCCCCAGGCCGAAGAAGAAGAACTGGCCGCCTCGGTGCTACGTGACCGCATGGCCGGGCGCCTGGGCGACAGCATCAGCATCAGCGAACTGATGCGCCGCTACGACATCGGCCGGCCGGCGGCGCAAAAGGCCCTGCAGCAACTGAGCGAAAACCAGGCCATCGAGCGCGGCCCCGGCCAGTCCTGGCTGTTTCGCCCGTCACTGAACAGCCTGGCCGCCCTCGAAGAAAGCCTGAAATTCCGCCTGATTCTCGAACCCGAAGCGTTGCTCAGCCCGAGCTTCAACGCCGACCCGCAACGCCTGGCGCTGTTGCGCAGCGCCACCCAAAGCCTGCTCGCCCGCCCCGTGGAAGATTTCGATATCCAACAGTTTCGCGAACTGGACATCAGCTTCCACGAACTGCTGGCCCAGAGCTGCGGCAACCGCTTCATCAGCGACGCCCTGCTCCAGCATCAGGGCCTGCGGCGCCTGCCGAACCTGCTGCCCTCGGTGAGCGTGCACCGCCTGCAAGAGGCCCTGCGCGAACACCTGCAGATCATCGCGCAGATCGAACGCGGGCAGATGGAGATCGCCGCCGACCTGCTGCGCCTGCACCTGCGCCTGAGCGCCGCGCAACGCCCGCAAACCGCCAACCGTGGCATCCCGCAAAGTCATCTGTTCGGGCGTCGCTAACCGGCTTGCAAAAAACATGATGATTTTTTTTTGAAAATAAGACAGCATCAAAAACACCTTCAGGAGCGGCGGGTCTGACCCGCCATGGACAGTCCCTCGCCATGCAAAAACAAAAACTGATCGCCCTGTTTCCCGAAGCCAGTTTCGGCGCGGCCTTGAACTGCATTGGTATCGCTCAGTCACTGCGTGAACTGGGCGCCAGGCCGGTGTTCATCTGCCATGAACATTTCCAGGGGCTGTTCGCCGAATACGGTTTCGACGAATACCCGATTCCGCAAGCGAGCCCGTTGTCGGCGGCGGAACACCAGCACTACTGGGAGCGCTTCATCGAGCGCAGCATTCCCTACTTCGACCAGACCCCGCTGGCACAGATCGACAGCTACGTGGCGCCGGCCTGGGAAGCCATCATCGACACCGCGATCGAAGCGGAAAAACCCTTGCAGCAGTTGCTCGGCCGCCTCAAGCCCGACGTGATCGTGCTCGACAACGTGGTGATGTTCCCGGCCATCGCCAACGCCGGTTGCCCCTGGGTGCGAGTGGTGTCCTGCGCCGAAACCGAACTGCCGGATGCCAACGTTCCACCGTACCTGTCCGGGTGCCTGGCCAGCGACCCCCAGGCCTGCGAACGCTACACCGAGCAGTACCTGAAGGCTGTCGCACCGGCCCATGAACGCTTTTCGCAATTTCTCCTCGGCAACGGCACCGCGCCGTGCCCAGCGGGGCAGTTCCTCACTGACTCGCCATGGCTGAACCTGCTGCTGTCACCGACGCCAGTGCGCTATGCGCGCCAGCAAGCGCTGGACCCGCAGCGCTACGTGTACCTCGACGGTTGCGTACGCCGCGAAGCGCCGTACATCGTCCCGGACTTTCCACGGCACAACGACGCGCCGCTGATCTACCTCAGCTTCGGTAGCCTTGGCGCCGCCGACACCGGAATGATGAAGCGCCTGATCAGCACTATCGAAACCTTGCCGTACCGCTTCCTGGTCAACGTCGGCGCCTACCGCGACATGTACACCACCGTGCCGGACAACGTGTACCTCGACAGCTGGTTTGCCCAGCCGGCGGTGCTCAAGGAATGTCAGTTGTTCATCCACCACGGCGGCAACAACAGCTTCTGTGAAGCGCTGTATTTCGGCTTGCCGTCGCTGATCATTCCCTATTGCTGGGACGGCCACGACAACGCCGCCCGCGCCGAGGAAGTCGGCGTCGGCCGCTACCTGCCGCGCTTTGCCGATCCCCTGGCCGCCCTGCCCGCCGCCCTCGAACAGCTGCTGGCCGACCAAGCGATGAAACAACGCCTCAAATCGTTCAGCGAGCGCATGCAAGCGACCCGCGGCACCGACATTGCCGCCCGCGCGATTCTTGCGCTGCCAGACCTCTAGCCAAAACAACAAAAACCGTCGGGCAACCGAACGCAATCGTCGCTGCCCGACACACCGCCGGAGTTTCAGCATGAATGTCCCATCGCGTCTCGATGCGCTTGACCGTGCCCTGCCTCACCCCTTTTGGCAGGACACCGTTACCCCACCGCCCGCCGCGCCCGCCGTCAGCGGGTCCATGCAGTTCGATCTGGTGGTGGTCGGTGGTGGCTTTACCGGATTGTGGACCGCGCTATTGGCGCGCCAACGCAACCCCGGGCTGAGCATCGCGATCATCGAGGCACGACGCTGTGGCGGTGAGGCCAGTGGGCGCAATGGTGGTTTCTGCGCGCCGAGCATTTCCCATGGCGTCTCCAACGCCCTCAAGCGCTGGCCGAATGAAGCAGAGCAACTGATCCGCCTCGGCCGGCAGAACCTCGACGAACTGGCCGCCGACCTGCAACGCTTCGGCATGCACGTAGAGTTCGAACGCCAGGGCAAACTCAACGTCGCCAGCCAGCCGTGGCAGGTCGACGGGCTGCGCTCGATGCAGCGCAACTATGCGCGGTTCAACATCGACTGCCAGTGGCTGGAAGGCAGCGATCTGGCACAGAAACTTGATTCACCGGCGTATGCGGCCGGCCTGTTCGAGCCCAATTACGCCCTGCTCAACCCGGCGAAAATGGCCGCTGAATTGCGCCGCATTTGCCTTGTGCAAGGCATTCAACTGTTCGAAAACAGCCCGGTCCTGCAACTGAGCGCGGACAAAGACAACCTGCGCCTGCGTACAGAAAGCGGCGAAGTGACCGCCGGAAAAATCGCCCTCGCCACCAACATCGCCCCGCCACTGCTCGGTCATCTGGCATCGAGCGTGATCCCGGTCTACGACTACTCGCTGGTCACTGAGCCGCTGAACGATGCACAACTGGCCGCCATCGGCTGGACCGGCCGCTACGGCATCGCCGACGCCGGCAATCAGTTCCACTACCTGCGCAAGACCGCCGACAACCGCATTCTCTGGGCCGGCTTTGATGCCATCTACCATTTCGGCGGGCGCCGCGACGAAGCCCTGACCCAGCGCCCGCAAAGCTTCCAGCGTTTGGCCGAACAATTCCAACAGACCTTCCCGGCCCTGGGCGATATGCGTTTCAGCCATACCTGGGGCGGCATCATCGACACCTCCGCACGCACCACGATGTTCACCGGATGCGAGCACCAGGGCCGCGTCGCCTATGCCTTGGGCTTCACCGGGCAAGGGGTGTCCGCCAGCCGCTTCGCCGCGCTGAACATGCTCGACCTGCTGGCCGGCGAGCGCACCGAACGTACCGAACTGCTGATGACGTCCAAGGCGCCGTTCCGCTTTCCGCCCGAACCCTTGCGTTATGTCGGCGTGAAACTGGCCCAGCGCTCACTGGCGCGCGAAGACCGCGACGGTCACCGCGACCTGCTGCTCAAGACCTTCGATGCCTTTGGCATCGGTTTCGATTCCTGATCCGGAGACCACCATGTCCACAGCCCTGCCCCGGCACGTCATCGACTTCGCCAGCGACCTTGCTCCCCGTGAAACTGAAATCAACGACCCGGCCGTGGTTGACGCGCCTTACCGCAGCAAGAGTTGGCGGCACTTTGTGCAGCCCGGAAAAAACGCCGTGGCCGGCATCTGGGAGGCGGGACCGCACCGCGAGCGCTGTCAGTGCGATTACGACGAGCTGTGTCACATCCTTGAAGGCAGCGTGCGCCTGACCGATGCCGAGGGCGTCGCGCGCACGTTCGGCCCCGGTGACTCCTTCGTGGTCGCCAGCGGATTCAACGGCACCTGGGAAAACCTCACGACGGTGCGCAAGGTCTACTTCATCCTCGGCTAAACGGCCCCGACCGCTACGTCAGGCTGCTGACGTACCTGATTGCGCCCGTTGCGCTTGGCCTGGTACAGCGCATCGTCGGCGCGGGTCAGCAGGCTTTCCGGTGTGTCGCCAGTTTGCGCATGGGCCACGCCAAACGATGCGGTGATGGTGTCCAGCACCGTGTCGGTGCCCCGGGCCTTGACCCGCAGCGACTGGATTTTCAGGCGCAGGCGCTCGGCAAAAGCGCCCGCGGCCGCCATATCCGGGCAATCCTTGAGCACCACGCAGAACTCCTCGCCGCCATAACGCGCCGCGAACGCTTCTTCGGGCAGCGAATCGCGCAACACCCGGGCGACATGCTGCAGCACGCGGTCACCCAAGGGATGGCCGTACTGGTCGTTGAACTGCTTGAAGTGATCGATATCCAGCATCACCAGCGCCACACCTGTCGCCACGTTGCCCATGGCCTGTTCAAGCTGGCGGTTGAAAGTGGAGCGGTTGAGCAATTCGGTCAGGCCATCGAGGGTCGCCGCCAGTTGGGCGCGTTCGAGTTTGTCCCGCAGGCTTTTGATTTCATGCTGCGCCGACTGCAACTGGGCGAGGAAATGCTCCTGCTGCCCCTGCATCAGCCGAGTGCTTTGTTGCAGCTGGATCAGGATGCTCGGCAAGCGCTCGTCGGCGGGTTCTTCGAGCATTTGCAGGTATTGGCCAAGGCTGGCCTGGAAGTTCTGGTTGCCTTGCACGCTGCGCGACACATCGCGCTCCATGTCGTCGACCAGGTTGATCGCATCCTGCTGCCCGGAGCGGGCACCCGCCAGTTCATCGCGGATGATGTACTCGCGAAACAGCTTGGTGGCGGACTCCGGCGGAAAATAGTCAAAGTCGTTGACCACCCGGTCCAGTTGCCGGTTGAGCTCCGGCTCCTGGCCCTTGCTGTAGGTGTACCAGAGCGCGTAATGCACCGGGTTGGGCGGAATGTTGTGACGAACCATCAGCGGCACTGCCTGCTTGAGCAATGCCGCGGCCTCGCGGGAGTCTTCCGGATACAGCGCTAGAACAGTCGCTCGCGTGTCTGATTGGCTCATGGTTTCACTGTGATTGTTATCATTGGCGTTTGGCAAACTCGCTGAGCATAGCGATACGCCCGGCAAACGACCATCCCGATTTACACAATCATTTCAACCCGGCACACCCGAAGTATTGCACCCGGCTTTTTTGTGGGAGCGGGCTTGCTCGCGAAGGCGGCCGCACATCCAGCATCGATGTGACTGAAATACCGCTTTCGCGAGCAAGCCCGCTCCCACAGGGGTTATGCGGTGTCTGTGTTACCGCGCAGCCCAGGCATTGAAGCGCTGTTCAAGCTCTTCGCCATGGTCGACCCAGAACTCCGCGTCCACGGCCCGCGCACCGGCCAGGTTGGCCTCGGCGGTCGGCAGTTGCTCCTGCACGGCCTTGGGCAGCAATGGCAGGGTCTGGCGATGCACCGGCCCGTAGGGGATGGTTTCGGAGAAGACTTTTTGCGTCTGCGGCTGGCTGGCAAATGCAATGAAATTTTCCGCCAATGCCTTGTTCGGCGTGCCTTTGACCACCGCCCAGTATTCCGGGTCGTACAGGCTCTGCGGCCAGACGATGCTCAGCTTCATGCCTTCCTTCTGCGCCGAGGCGATCCGGCCGTTGTAGGCGGCGCTCATCACCACGTCCCCGGCCACCAGCCATTGCGCTGGCTGGGCGCCCGCCTCCCACCACTGGATGTTCGGCTTGATCTGGTCGAGCTTGGCAAAGGCCCGCGTCACGCCTTGCGGGGTGTTCAAGACCTTGTACACATCGTCCGCCTTGACCCCGTCGGCCAGCAAAGCGATTTCCAGGGTGTACTTGGCGCTCTTGCGCAGACCGCGCTTGCCCGGGAAGTCGGCGACGTTCCAGAAGTCTGCCCAGGACTGCGGCGCCTTGGCCTGCTTGCTCTGGTCGTAGGCCATGACCATCGACCAGACGTAAGTGGCCACCCCGCACTCGGTCAGCGCACCGGGCACAAAGTTCGCCGAGTCACCGAAGCGTCCTTGATCGAGCTTCTCGAACAGGCCCTCCTCGCAGCCGCGCAGCAGCTCGGGGCTTTCGACTTCTACCACGTCCCAACTGGTGTGACCGGCGGAGACCATGGCCTTGATCTTCGACAGCTCGCCGTTGTACTCACCGGCGATGATGTTGCCCGCGCCACTGGCGTTGAAGGGCTGGAAATAGGCCTTATCCTGGGCCTGTTTGGTAGCACCGCCGAAGGAAATCACGGTGAGGTCCTGGGGGGCCGCCCACACACTGGCACTGAGCAACGCCAGGGCAAACGGAACACTGCAACGCAAGGATCTGGACATGGATCGCTTCCTCGGGGCTTGTCGGCCCGTTGTTGTTATGGGTGTTCGGATTCACTCAAGTAAGCCGCCAGGCGATCCATCAAGCGGTCACAGGCCGCCATCTGGACAACGCTGACAAATTCATCGGGCTTGTGCCCCTGGTCCATGCTGCCGGGACCGCAGACCACCGAAGGAATGCCGGCCTGATCGAACAGCCCGCCTTCGGTGCCAAAGGCCACGGTGCTGAACGCGTCGCTGCCGCACAGTTGGGCAATCAGCCGGGCCGCCGCGCTGTCGACGGGTGTCGCAAGGCCGGGGTAGGCGGAAATTTTTTCAAAGCGGATAGCGGTATCGGTGTCCACGGCCTGCATGGCCGGCAGCAGCGTCTGCTCGGCGTAGTCCTGCAGCTCATCGACGACCACTTGCGGGGCGAAGTCGGGCAAGGCGCGGATCTCGAAATCGAAACGGCAGTCCGCTGGCACGATGTTCAGCGCCGTACCGCCCTGGATCACCCCGACCTGCACGGTCGAGAACGCCGGATCGAAGCGCTTGTCGTGCAAAGTTGGCCGGGCCAGGGTGGCGCCGATGTCGCCCAGCCGACCGATCAGGCGCGCGGCCTGCTCGATGGCATTGACCCCGTAAGGCGCGTAGGCCGAATGGCAAGCGGCACCGCGTACGTGGCAACGCATCGCCAGCTTGCCTTTGTGGCCGAGCACCGGCTTGAGTTCGGTCGGCTCGCCGATCAGGCACAAGGCCGGAGCCGGGATGCGCTGGGGCAGCACTTCCAGCAAACCGCGCACACCAAGGCAGCCGACCTCTTCGTCATAGGAAAACGCCAAATGCACCGGGCGCTTCAAAGGGCTGGAGAGAAACATCGGCACCGCCGCCAGCACCGAAGCCAGATAGCCCTTCATGTCCGCGGTGCCACGGCCGTAAAGCTTGCCATTCGCCTCGCTCAGGCTGAATGGCTCGAACGTCCAGGCCTGGCCGTCCACCGGCACCACGTCGGTGTGCCCGGACAGCACGATGCCGCCGGCCACACGCGGGCCGACCGTGGCTAACAGATTGGCCTTGGTTCGCTCGGCGTTGTAGATCAGTTCGCAATCCACGCCCAGTTCGTGCAGATAGTCACGCACGAACTCGATCAGCTCCAGGTTCGAATCGCGGCTGACCGTGGCGAACCCGATCAATCGCGCGAGCATGGCGCGGCTGCGCAACTCACTCATCGCCGGGCACTCCATAGGCGGGGGCCAGGGTCGGATTGAGGGCACGGGTCAGATAATCCTGAAGTTGCGGCTCGTAGGCCGCCCACAGTTTGCCCAGCTCGCCGATCGGGTTTTCATCCGCCCAATCCACCCGCAGGTCGACCATCGGCCAGGTCAGGTCACCCACCACCGACAGCGCCGCCGAGTGCACCGCGCCGGCTTCGCCACCGGCATCCTGCCCGGCCTGCAACGCGCTCATCAGCCGGGTGGCGAGGCAGCCTTCGCTGTTTTCGAACGCCGCGACCATGGCCTCGATCACCCCACTGTTGGCCAGAAGGTTACCGGCCGCCACGCATTGGTCACCGGCCACCGCATTATTGATGCCCAGGGCATGGTTGCCGCTGAACACCGCCGTGCGCCCATGGGCATCGACCACCGCCACCTGCCGATACTGGCTGTAGCCGTTGCGGGTCAACGAGTGGTCCAGCGCCTGGGGCGGCGCCGAGCCGCCTGCCAGTTCATCGAGGATCTGCGGGCCGAGGGCCGGCAGCGTGATGTTCTGGCTCGACACCGCACCGACACCGGCACGCAGCCACGGGCAGCGCGCGCCGACGGCAATGCTCGAAGAGCTGATGGCAATGCCCAGCTGACCGGTCTCGGCGCAGCGACCCACGATGGAAAAAGTCATGGCGAATTCCTTATTCAGGGATGACAGCGATCACGTCGATTTCCATCAGCCACTGCGGCTGGCCGAGGGCGCTGACCACCAGGCCAGTGGAAATCGGGAACACGCCCTTGAGCCACTTGCCGACCTCCTGGTACACCGGTTCGCGGTAGCGCGGGTCGATCAGGTAGGTGGTGGTCTTGACGATGTGGCTCAGGTCGCTGCCCGCCTCTTCGAGCAGTTGCTTGACGTTGCGCATGGCCTGCTCGGCCTGGGCACGCGGATCACCGAGGCCTACCAATTGACCGTTGAAATCGGTGCCGACCTGACCACGCACATACACGGTGTTGCCGGCACGCACGGCCTGGCACAAATCGTTGTCCAGCGTCTGGTTCGGGTAGGTGTCTTTGGTGTTGAACATGCGGATGCGGGTATGAGTAGGCATTAACGAACTCCCATGAGGCTGGCTTTCTGAAGAGGTGCACGGGCGGCTTCGGCTTGACGCTGGGTCGCATCCCGGTAGTTGAGATAGGTGTGCTGTTTAACGATGTGATCGGCGATGTGCTTGGCGTCGTGCCAGACGCCCCAGATAAACGCGGAGCCGCGACGGAACTGCCAAGGCAACCCGACGAAATACACCCCGGGCTCGGCCGACACGCCGCGCTGGTGCCGAGGCTTGCCGTTTTCCTTGAAGGCATCGACCTTCAGCCAGCTGTAGTCGGTGGAGTAGCCGGTGGCCCAGATGATGGTGGTGACGCCGGCCTTGAGCAGGTCCAGCTCCAGGATTGGATTCGTCACGCAATCCGGGTCCGCCAGCATGGCCCGGGCTTCGGGTTCCAGCGGCAGGTCCAGGCCGTTGCGTTCGATGTAGGCGTCGGCCTTGTCGAGCAGCGCCAGGTAGTTTTCATCGCCACGCTGGATGTTGTCGGCGAGGTTATTCTCGAAACTCACCACAGCGCCGTTGAACGCCTGGGTCAGGCCGACCAGGGTCATGCCCTGGTGAGCCAGGCGGCGGAAGTCCACGGTGTGGCCGCCACGGGCACCGCTCACGGCGATGGTCACGTGCTCTTTACCGGGCTGCATGGCTTCGGCATCCCACTCGCCCAGCACCCCCAGCCACCAGCAGAAATCACGGTTGCGATAGGCACGGGGCGGACGATCGTGGGCGCCTACCGACAGGTAGACCTGCTTGCCGGAACGTTGCAGTTCATCGGCGATCTGCACCCCCGAGGAACCGGCGCCCACCACCAGCACCGCGCCTTCGGCCAGTTGCTGCGGGTTGTAGTACTGGGCGGAGTGAATCTGGGTGATGCCGGCGATTTCGGGGGCAATCGGCGGGATTGCCGGACGCTGGAACGGACCGGTGGCGACCACCACATGCCGGGCCTCGATCACGCCATCAGAGGTTTCAACGGTGAAACCGGGACGGTCGATGTTACGTTCGACTTTCTTCACATCCACGCCGGTGCGGATCGGCGCGTTGAACTTCTTGGCATAGGCTTCGAAGTACGCAGCCACTTGCTCTTTACCGGCGAAGGCATCCGGGTCCAGACCGTCGAATTCCAGCCCCGGGAAACGGTCGTGCCAGGCAGGGCCGTTGGCTACCAGCGAATCCCAGCGACCGGTGCGCCAGGCTTCGGCGATACGATTGCGCTCCACTACGAGGTGAGGCACGCCGAGCTTGCTCAGGTGTTCGCTCATGGCCACACCGGCCTGGCCGGCGCCAACAACAAGCGTATCAATTGCGGTTTTATCAACTGTCATGGCTGTGCACTTCTGAAAGGTGGTTTGATTCAGGTCGGTCATGGCTGCCGCCTCGATTCTGATCACTGTTGTTCTTCTGCTTCGGCTATCGGTGTCAGGGTGTTGGCCGCATTCTGTTCGGAGCCGGGAAATAGCGAAATTATGTTTTTTGTGGTCGCTGGCGAGGAAAAAGCGTCGAGGTGACCGACTGGCCGTGCAAGGTTGCGGTCGACCCGATCCCGGCCTATGGTCCAAGCGATGCATTGCCCGCGACCGGCGCGAAGACCCGGCGCGGATTGCTGTCCATCCAGTGCGGATTTACGCAAGGAGTGATGACATGCCCGACAATTCCCGTCCTGCCGTGCTCGAACTGATCGGCAATACACCTCTGGTGCGCGTCAGCCGTTTCGATACCGGCCCCTGCACCCTGTTTCTCAAACTCGAATCCCAGAACCCCGGCGGCTCGATCAAGGACCGCATCGGTCTGGCCATGATCGATACCGCCGAACGCGATGGTCGCCTCAGGCCCGGCGGCACCATCGTCGAAGCCACCGCCGGCAACACTGGCCTGGGCCTGGCCCTGGTCGGTCGCGCCAAGGGCTACCGCGTGGTGCTGGTGGTGCCGGACAAGATGTCCACCGAGAAGGTCTTGCACCTCAAGGCCATGGGCGCCGAGGTGCACATAACCCGCTCCGACGTCGGCAAGGGCCATCCCGAGTACTACCAGGACGTCGCTGCGCGGCTGGCGGCGGAAATTCCCGATGCGTTCTTCGCCGACCAGTTCAACAACCCGGCCAACCCGCTGGCCCACGAATGCAGCACCGCGCCGGAGATCTGGGCGCAAACCCAGCATGATGTGGACGCCATCGTCGTCGGCGTCGGTTCGGCCGGCACCCTCACCGGCCTGACCCGCTTCTTCAAACGGGTGCAGCCGGACCTGGAAATGGTCCTGGCCGACCCGGTGGGTTCGGTGATGGCTGAATACAGCCGCGGCGGCACCCTCCCCACCCCCGGTTCCTGGGCGGTGGAAGGCATTGGCGAAGACTTCATTCCGTCGATTGCCGATCTGTCGAGCGTGCGCCACGCCTATTCGATCAGCGACGAAGAAAGCTTCGACCATGCCCGCCAACTGCTGCGTGCCGAAGGTATTCTCGGTGGCTCGTCGACCGGCACCTTGCTGGCGGCGGCGTTGCGTTACTGCCGCGAACAGACCCAGCCGAAACGGGTGGTGAGCTTCGTCTGCGACACCGGGACGCGTTACCTGTCGAAGGTCTACAACGACCAGTGGATGAACGATCAGGGCCTGCTGCAACGCAAGCACTACGGCGACCTACGCGACCTGATCGCGCGGCGCTTCGAGGATGGCCGGGTGATCAGCGTCGGCCCGGATGACACGCTACTGACGGCTTTTCAACGCATGCGCCTGGCGGATGTCTCGCAGCTACCAGTGCTGGTGAACGGCAAACAACTGGTCGGCGTGATCGACGAATCCGACATCCTGCTGGGCGTGCACGAAGACGTTGCGCACTTTCGCAAGGCCGTCTCCAGCGCCATGACCGACAAACTGCAAACCCTGTCCCCCGATGCCACCCTGGCCGAGCTGGAAGCCGAGCTGGGCCGTGGGCTGGTGGCGATCATCCAGGATGCCTCGGGCTTCCACGGCCTGATTACCCGAACCGACATGCTCAACCATTTGCGGAGATCCCTGCCATGAGTCAACAGGACAAAAACACCCCGCCACAGGGCTTCGCCACCCGGGTGATCCACGCCGGGCAAGCGCCAGACCCATCCACCGGGGCGTTGATGCCGCCGATCTACGCCAACTCCACCTACCTGCAACAGAGCCCCGGGGTGCACAAGGGCCTGGACTACGGGCGTTCGCACAACCCGACGCGCTGGGCGCTGGAGCGCTGCGTGGCCGACCTCGAAGGCGGCACCCGGGGCTTTGCCTTCGCCTCGGGGCTGGCGACCATTTCCACGGTGCTCGAACTGCTCGACGCCGGCTCGCACATCGTCTCGGGCAACGACCTGTACGGCGGCACCTTCCGCCTGTTCGACAAGGTACGCCAGCGCAGCGCCGGGCACCGCTTCAGCTTCGTCGACCTGACCGACCTGGCGGCGTTCGAGGCCTCCCTGCAAGACGACACTCGCATGGTCATGGTCGAGACACCGAGCAATCCGCTGTTGCGCCTCACGGACCTGGCCGCCATCGCCCGCACCTGCCGCGCCCGCGGCATCATCTGCGTGGCCGACAACACCTTCGCCAGCCCGTGGATCCAGCGCCCGCTGGAACTGGGTTTCGACATCGTGCTGCACTCGACCACCAAGTACCTCAACGGCCACTCCGACGTGATCGGCGGCATCGCCGTGGTCGGGCAGAACGCCGAACTGGCCGAACGCCTGGGCTTCCTGCAAAACGCCGTCGGCGCCATCGCCGGCCCCTTCGATGCCTTCCTCACCCTGCGCGGCGTGAAGACCCTGGCTCTGCGCATGGAACGGCATTGCAGCAACGCACTGGACCTGGCGCAGTGGCTGGAGCGCCAACCGCAAGTCTCACGGGTCTACTACCCCGGCCTGCCGTCGCACCCGCAGCACGAACTGGCCCAACGGCAAATGCGCGGTTTCGGCGGGATGATCTCCCTCGACCTCAACAGCGACCTGGCCGGCGCCAAACGCTTCCTTGAAAGCGTGCAGATCTTCGCCCTGGCCGAAAGCCTGGGCGGCGTGGAAAGCCTGATCGAACACCCGGCGATCATGACCCACGCCACCATCCCGCCCGATACCCGCGCAGAACTGGGGATCGGCGACGGGTTGGTGCGGTTGTCGGTGGGGGTCGAGGATGTGGAGGATTTGCGGGCGGATCTGGCACAGGCGTTGGCGCGGATGTAACGCTTGCGAGAGGACCAAAGTCAAAAGATCGCAGCCTGCGGCAGCTCCTACAGAAGGTGTGCATCCCAATGTAGGAGCTGCCGCAGGCTGCGATCTTTCAAGGCTTCATCTATACGAGCCATTGCACCCATCTTCTCCATGCGCTGGAAGACCATGCTGGTCAAGTACGCTGGAGTCCCTATAATCGCGGCGTTTTCGTCTACCCTCACGAAGCGTCGTGCAGCAATCAGCTTGTGCGGGGCGCATCGACATTTTTCCGCTATTGAACCGGAGAACTTCCATGCTCAAACGTACCCTGGCATTGGCCGTCGGCCTGACCCTGTCCTTTTCCACCCTGCTGGCACAGGCCGCCGACACCCTCAAGGTCAGCGCCATCCCCGACGAAGCCCCCACCGAATTACAGCGCAAGTTCAAGCCCCTGGGCGAGTACCTGGAGAAGCAACTGGGCATGAAGGTCGAGTTCGTACCGGTGTCCGACTACCCGGCGGTGGTCGAGGCCCTGGCCACAGACCGTATCGACATGGCCTGGCTGGGCGGCTTCACCTTCGTGCAGGCGCGGCTGAAAACCGGCAATGCCATTCCACTGGTACAGCGTGAGCAGGACGCCCAGTTCACCAGCAAATTCATCACCGCCGACCCGGCCGTCAAGTCGCTGGCCGACCTCAAGGGCAAGTCGTTCGCCTTCGGTTCGGTCTCGTCGACGTCGGGCAGTTTGATGCCGCGCTATTTCATGCTGCAGGACGGCATCAAGCCTGAAACTTACTTCAGCCGTGTCGGTTACTCCGGCGCCCACGACGCCACCGTCGCCTGGGTTCAGGCTGGCAAAGTGGACGCCGGCGTGCTCAATGCCAGTGTCTGGGAAAAACTGGTCAAGGCCGGCAAGGTCGACACCGACAAGGTCAAGGTCTTCGCCACCACGCCGGCCTACTTCGACTACAACTGGACCGTGCGCGGCACCCTCGACCCGGCCCTCGCCGAGAAGATCAAGGTGGCCTTCCTCGCGCTCGACCCGGCAAAACCTGAAGACAAGGCCATTCTGGACCTGCAAGCCGCCAGCCGTTTCATCGAGACCAAGCCTGAGAACTACAAGGGCATCGAGGAAGCCGCGCGCGCTGCCGACCTGCTGAAATGACCTTGCACCTGAACCGGGTCAGCCTGACTCACGGCAACGGCGTGCGTGCGCTGCATGAGGTCAACCTGCACATCGCTGCCGGTGAGCAGGTCGCGATCATCGGTCCGTCCGGCGCTGGCAAGTCGAGCCTGCTCAACGTGCTGGCCACCGCCCTGCGCCCGGACAACGGCGCGGTCGAGGTACTCGGCGAGCACGCCTGGCAGCTTGGGGCCCATCGGCGTCAGCAGCTGCGGGCGCGCATCGGCCTGGTGCACCAGGCGCCCCCCCTGCCACCGCGGCAACGGGTGGTCACGGCGGTGCTGGCCGGAAAGCTGGGCCAGTGGGGCTTTGCCAAAAGCCTGCTGAGCCTGCTGCATCCGGTGGATGTTCCCGGAGCGCGGGCGGCACTGGCCAAACTGGACCTGGGAGACAAGCTGTTCGCCCAGTGCCAGCAATTGTCCGGCGGCCAACTGCAGCGCGTGGGCATTGCCCGGGTGCTGTACCAGGCGCCCGAAGTGCTGCTGGCCGATGAGCCGGTGTCGGCGATGGACCCGGTGCTGGCCGGGCACACCTTGTCGATCCTCTGCCGCCACGCCCGGGAACACAAGGTGACCCTGGTCGCCAGCCTGCATGCGGTGGACCTGGCCCTGGCGCACTTTTCACGCATCATCGGTCTGCGCGAAGGCCAGGTCCTGTTCGACCTTCCCGCCAGCGACGTCGACCACGATTTGCTCGACAAGCTCTACGCCAACGAACAATTGCTATCGCCGCCCGTTCCGGTGGCGCCCTTGAGCCTGCAGATTCCCCGATGCTGACGCGCGATACACGAGACCCGGCCACCCTGCCCCGCCTGCTGCTCAGTCTGTTGGCGCTTGCCCTGCTGTGGCCCGGTATTCATTTCAGCGAACTGGATCTGGGTGTGCTGCTCCAGGCCGACAGCCAGAGTGAGATGGGCCGGTTTGTCTCAGCCTTCTGGCCACCGGCCCATGACGAAGAGTTCCTCCAGCTACTGTGGCAAGCCACGCTGCAAACCCTGGCCATCGCCACCGCCGGCATGGCCCTGGCCTTGATGTTGGCCGTGCCCGCCAGCTTGTTGGCCAGCCGGGCGCTGTCGTTGTCCGCCGCCTCTCGCAGCGGTCGCCCGAGCGCCTTGGGCCGACTGTTGCGCTGGCCGGTGCGCGGGCTGCTGATCTTCCTGCGCAGCGTGCCGGAAATCGTCTGGGCCCTGCTGTTCGTGCGCGCCGTCGGCCTTGGCCCGACGGCCGGGGTGCTGGCGATTGCCATCACCTACAGCGGCATGCTGGGAAAGGTCTACGCGGAAATCTTCGAGTCCGTCGACCAGCGTCCCGCCCACTCGCTGCTGCAAGCCGGCAGCGGCCGGTTGGCGGCGTTCTGCTACGGCATCCTGCCCAATGTCGCGGCGGAGTTGCTGTCGTACACCGTGTACCGCTGGGAGTGCGCGATCCGCGCGTCGGTGGTGATGGGCTTCGTCGGTGCCGGCGGGCTGGGCCAGCAGATTGACTTGTCGTTGCGCATGTTCGCCGGCGGTGAAGTGGCGAGCATGTTGCTGACCTTCTTCGTCCTGGTGCTGTTCGCCGACCAAATCAGCCGCCTGTTGCGCTGGAGGTTCGCATGAATCGCCTGATCAACCTGCTACTGATCCTGTGCATTGGCGCGGCGGTCGTCGCTTCGTTCCGCTATCTGGGCATCGACCTCGGCGAACTGACGGGCAGCGGCAACCTGAAGCAGATGGGCGCCTACGTGCTGCGTTTTCTCAGCCCCGACCTGAGCGCCGGCCATCTGCAAGCCATCGGCCGTGGCGCCGTGGAAACCATGGCCATGTCGGCCCTCGGCACCCTGCTCGCGGCGGTATTCGGCCTGGTGCTGGCACTGCCGGCGGCCGGGCGTTTCGGTTGGCTGTTGCAGAGCGCGTCGCGACTTGTACTCAATGGCCTGCGCGCCATTCCCGAACTGGTGTGGGCCGCGCTGATGGTACTGGCCGCCGGCCTCGGCCCGAACGCCGGCACCCTGGCATTGGCCATGCACACCACCGGGGTGCTGGGTCGATTGTTCGCCGAAGCACTGGAAAACACCCCGCCGCAACCGGCCGAAGCGATTCGCCTGCAAGGCGGCAACGTCGTCTGGGCCTTTTGCTACGGCACCCTGCCCAACCTGTTTCCGCAGTTGCTGGCGTACATTTTGTACCGCTGGGAAAACAATATTCGCATGGCCAGCGTGCTTGGTTTTGTGGGTGCTGGGGGGTTGGGGCAGATGCTTTATGTGAGCCTTAGTCTGTTTCAGGAGGCTCAGGCCAGTACGGTGATTTTGGCGATGTTGGTGTTGGTGTTTGCTGTTGATGGGTTGAGTAGTTGGAGTCGGCAGCGGTGGGTTAAGGCTTGATGGGGGATTGGATGGATTTGGTCAGGTGATTGCATTCGGGCTGAGCGAGCATTTGGATGGAGTTGACTAGCGCGTTTTATGGGTATGACCGGCAGAAAACGACCCTTTGCAGACATTCAGGTGGCGTGCGGAGCGCATCCGCCTTGAACGAGTTGTTAGGGGGAGGATCATTTGCGATTTTCCTTGCAAACCAGCAACCCACCAAGGTTTTCTCTGTGGTTACATTCATATCCACACATGTAATCACCACTCTTCCCGCTTTGGGCATCATTTCTTCGCAAACGATCAATGGCTGCAACCTGACATTCCTCAAAGGAGCTGTATTTTCCTATGGTGTAATTCTGGGCTTGGTCAGGGCCAGGAATACTTTCTATATCGGGGTATACAAAGGCGGTCCAGTCCGAGCTCGAGCCTGAACACCCACAAAGCACCATTGTGAAAACAGCCAGCAGTTTTCTCATGAAATCCCCGAACGCCTTTGATAACCGGAGGCCGGTGCCGTTTTGCACACGAAGTGAGAAAAGCCGCCTACTCACCCTCATCCGTGTATCGGATTGCTGTGCCGCTAAAGGTAATCTTTTCCCAGCCCATAGCAGAGCTGACAGTTGTGGCATAAACGTTGGCGTTGAAGTCGGTAGCCGTTGCGGAACCGTACGCCGAGCCAGTGCTGCTCCCAACCGTTACTTGGCCATAAGGCTGAGTGCCCTTACCGGTTAGCACAATGGCGTTTGCGCCAATCCTTGCGGCTTCTTCCTTCATGGCTGTGATCGCAGCGGCTTCAGTCTTTGCTTTCGTGAAGTAATCGTCTGTTGCCGCGACACCTTCAACCAGGGCAACGACCGCGTGCTTTTTCTGCGGTGGCTCCAGGAGAAGTGAGATCGAGCTTGGGTCTGTGGGTGGAAGCGCACCACCTTCACCGATCAATATGGACGTCCCTGACGTAGAGCATCCAGCGATCAGAGTCGCGAGCATTAAAATCATCACTTTTTTCATGAAGTCTCCCTTGGGCAACTCGAAATAGCCCCCAGTAACCGCTCCGCTCCCGAGAATTCACACAATGAGTTGTGAAAAGTAGCTGTCTTCTTGAAGGCGAAGTAGCGTCGATTCCGGAATTAGCTGCCGCGTTGTGTCCTTCGGCCTCAATACCGGTCCATGCTCTGGAGCCAATTTTCGAGAGTAATATTGGACGGTAAGTACAAGCAAGGCACCAAGAGCATTCAGCGAGTTTTTGAGTGTTGCTTCGTTAAAGTACGCGTCTCGCTCATGTTTCACGTTGTTGTAACTTCGCCACCAGTCTGGATTTTCATTGCCCTCCCAGTTAGACCATGGACGGTATGACAACCCGTAACGAGGGACAAAAACTTCGGTATAAGGAAGTTCTGGTAGCACTTGCAAGAGAACGGCCTTGTAGTCGTTGATGTTTGCTCTTGGAGCTCCAGGGGACACCTGTTCGCAGATTAGCTTACACACAACGTCGACTTCGGAAGCAGCTGCGAAAAGAAGATGAGCGAGCTCCACTGAATAAACTGCAAAATTTTCTTCGCAGAACTCGACATAGCGTGAGAGCACATCCATGTCACGCTCCAAAGCCAAGAAATAATTCCAATGCAGTTTTGCTTGGGTAGCTGCGATAGTCACGACGACATCCCTGTGTTGATCTAAATCGTTAAAATGCCTGCGACCGTAAACCAGGCACCAATGGGTGGCCGTTCGGACATTATTCTTTGGCAGAGCAGGCTAGCACACATCTCGAAACGCATCGGATAGGAGGATGCGCAAAGCGTCGGTAGCGAGTGACTGCTTTTGGCCGTTCTCTGCCGGTCATGATTACAAAGCCTGCGGGTCAAATCCGATGCAATCGGTGGTCAAGCGGAATGCAATTTCGCGCCTGACAACCAAACCAGTACTGCCCACGCAAAAAACCCTTCCTGCGTATCACCGCAGGAAGGGTTTTTTGTTTGCGGCTAATCAGTCTTTAGCCTGGCTCAACTTGGTGAACAGCTCGGTCGGTACTTTCTTGCCGTTGGAGATGAACTGGTTGGTGCGGAACTTGTACACCTCACCTTCGGAAAGGAAGCCGTCGCCGTTGGTGTCCATCGCCTTGAATTCCTCAGTGCCCTTGGGCGCCACCGCCAGCAGTTCCTTGAGCGACACGCGGCCGTCATGATCGGCGTCGGTGCGGGCGAAAGAAGCATCGCCGCACTTGCCCTCACCGCACTTGCCCTCGGCCTGGGTCTTTTGCGCGCTGGCTTCGGCACCGCACTTGCCTTCGCCACACTTGCCTTCGCTGGTCTTTTCCGCGGAAGCCAGTTGGTAGCCCTGAGGCAAGGCCTCGGCGGAAAACGCCAAGGACGTGAAGTTGATACCGCCGACCAGTGCAACAGCGAGCAGGCCAATACGGGTTTTGTTCGACTGGATACGAGTCATGTTGATACTCCGGATCATTTGCGCGGCGGGACCGTTATTGGTCGTACCACAAGGGTTGATAAACCTGGTTGCGGGGTGCGTTGTGCACCTCGCTTTGCCAGGTCTATTTGGCCTCGGTGGTGTATCCCGGCTGTATCCGTGAAGCGCTGGTTTTGTATGGCTGTACGAAGATGTGGTGCCTTGATACACGGCGATACAACAAAAGCCTCAAGCGACTACCCTTCGTTGACGACCTAGACCTTACAAATCAAGGAGCGTTAAGCATGAACGGCAAACGTATGGCAGCGGGATTGAGTCTTTTGTTCGCCCTCAGTGGTGCGTGCCTGGCGGCGCCGGGCACCATCAGGTTTCAAGGCAGCATTGTCGAGCCGGGCTGTCAGTCACGCGTGGGGACGGATGGCACATTCGGACTTTACCAATGCCCTGCCCAGAGTCGTGCGATGGGGATTGAGGCAAACAGCATCGCACCAACCGCCAGTGTGAGCGCTGTCGGTCAATCCAGCGTCAACGTAAAACTGCTCGCTGACAGTGGTCGGGAAGGCCGATATTACGATCAACGGTTTGTGTTGATGGATGACGCAGGCTTACCGATCCGTTCCGGAGACTATCTGGTTACCCTCAGCATGCCTTGATCACGGGGCGCGCGCAGAGCGTCTGCATCTGAGCAATAGCACTTGTTTAAAGAGGCTGTAGGTTATTTCCTGAGAGCTACAAGACCTTGCGTCGTTGCCTACGGTTACGCCAGAATCCGCCGGCTTGTGCGCCCTGCCCCTGGTCTCTATCGTTTCCACGCCACTGCCCATCAGTGGTCGGGTTTAGCAGCCCGGGGTTGTAAGCAAGGTGCACATGCTCCTGTCAGTCAGGTATTCCCATGCCTGCATTTGATGGTGGCTGTGCGCAGGGCGCCTTCGGGCGCGCCGGCTTTGCTAGCTTCCCCGGTCTGCTAACCTGCGCACAGCTGCCTCCTTCTCGTTTAGCAGCAAGAGGGTTGGCACCCAATCAGAGAAGCAAGCATATGTTCAAAGTCACCCCCAACCCGCCGGACACCGATCCGACATCCCCATACGAACCCGATTCAAAAACGCTCAACGAGGCCGCCGAACGTGCGCTCGCCTTCCACTTCCCGTCGACTGCCGACATCAAAGCCACGCCGCGCAGACCTAGCCACCTGTTTACCGTTGACCCCGAAGCCACGACCGAGACCCTGGTGGTTTATCTGGTCGAAACGCTGGCCTCGGTCGATGTGATGGTGCATCAGCTGGTGGATCATCTGGACGGCGGATCACGCAATGCCCTGCTGGGGATTTCCAACAGTGTGATGCTGGCGGAGATCACGGCGAATCGGGTGCTGGACCAAATCGACCCGCCCGCATAAACACTGAATCTGTGACTAACACTCCCCCCGTGGCGAGGGGCATTGCCCCCGCTCGGCGGCGAAGCCATCGCAAAACCTGACTGCACCGTCTGACTGAAGAAAAGCGGGGGGCCGCTTCGCAGCCCAACGGGAGCAAGCTCCCTCGCCACAAATGTCGGCAGGCTCAATTAGCGCAACAACACATACATCGCATTGAATCATTGACAGACGCTAACTCTGTAGCTAACACCGCCCTTGTGGCGAGGGAGCTTGCTCCCGCTGGACTGCGCAGCAGGCCCTGCTTTTCAGGTGAAGAGCTGGGGCCGCTACGCGACCCAGCGGGACGGTGCAGCGTTCCGACAAGCTCCCTCGCCACAGGTTTTGTGTGTTTGATGTTGGCTGGGCCATCACTAGTTCGGGTCCAGCAACCCGCCACTCCAGTTTCTCGACACCCGGCTACCAGTGAATTTCGCCACGCCCATGCCCTGGGGGATCAGGCGATCGCGATAGCGCGTCACCAGGCGCCCCGCTTGTTCGGCGTGCAGCACCACTTCGGTGGACGGGTCGCCCGGGCGTCCGAGAATCCGCGCAAAGCGCTGGCCTTCCTCGACGAAATCCCCCAGCTCTTTTTCGAAGATCAGCACGCCCGGTTGCGGGGCGATGATGGTTTCCATGTGGCCCATTTCCACGGCTTCGACGGGCCAGTCCGTGGGCGCCACTGGTTCATCGATGACAGCGCAACCGCACAGCCAGTTGTACAACCCTTCGGCATCCGACTCGGCAAAACGATCGCTGACATCGCCCTGCCCGCGCAACTCCAGGGTCGCCGCCATGCGCCCCGCAGTGGCTCCGTCGCGTATCCACGGGGCAATGATGGTTTCCTCGAAGGAGCCATCGCCACCGTCATCCCAGATGATCGCCACGTCCATCTTCATCGCCGCCGCCAGTTCGCGGCCACGGGGCCAGAAGCTGCGGTGCAGGTAGAGGTACGGCAAGGCCTCGTCATCGGTGTGCAGGTCGAGCATCACATCGGCCGGGGCAGCCAGTTGCACCAGTTGCTTTTGCCATTGCTGGACGCAGGTCGAAGGTCGTTCCATGGCTGCCGACTGGTCGAACGCGCGGTTGAAGTTTTGCCCGGTGGCGTCGTGATAACGGCCAAGGATCCGCCCTTGGCGAAACTGCCCGATGCCCAGCGGATTGGCCTGGGGCACCACGGTGATGTTGCCTTTGAGCCGGCCCTGGGCCTCGGCGTTTTGCAGCCGTTGCATCAGCAGGTGCAGGACCAGCATCCCGGCGATTTCATCGGCATGTACGCCGGCCTGCAGGTGTACGTTTGGCCCGCTGCCGTCGCCTGCATAGCGCCAGGCACCGACCCGCACGGCGTCACCGTTGTTGTTGCGAACACTGAACGAAATATCCTGCGGCATTGGCTTTCACTCCCGTCATGAACCTTGAAAAACGTTGTATCGCTGCTGCCGAAGCTGGTGATTGAACAGACGTTCAACTAAGCTCGGCATCGTGGAACCTCACCCAAGGACAGCCTTGTGACAACCGATGCCCCGAAAAACCGTCGCGCCGAACCCGAAGACCGTCGCGAAATGCTGGTGGCCGCCACCCTGCGCTGCCTGGGCCGCGACGGTCACGCCGGGATTTCCGTGCGGCGTATTGCTACCGAGGCCGGGGTCTCCGTGGGGTTGCTTAACCATCACTTCGGCAGCATCGAGGCACTGATCGCCGACACCTACCAGCGGCTCGCCAGCGAACTGACCACCGCCCTGCTCCAGGAAATCGAGCAGGCCCAGACACCGGCGCAAAAGATCGATGCTTTCCTGGAAGGCTCGTTCTCGCCCAGGGTCATGGACCCGAAACTGCTCGGCGTGTGGGTGGTGTTCTGGAGCCTGATCCGTCACTCCGAACACGTCAGCCAGTCCCACGAAAAAAGCTACCGCGCCTACCTCGACCTGATCCGCCAGTTGCTCGACGGGCTGGCCGCCAGCGAAGGTTTCGTGATTCACGACACGCGCCTGGCCGCCATCGGCTTATCGGCGATGCTCGACGGTCTCTGGCTCGAGTGGTGCCTGAACCCCGAGACCTTCAGCGCCGCCAACGGCCTGCACATCTGCCGTTGCTGGATAAAGGGGCTGCGTCACGGAGCATTCAGCACCGACGACGTCCTGTGACGGGTGCCGGCCGAAGATCATCGCCAGGGTGCCGCTGACCGCGATCAGCCCGGCGCCGATCATCAGCGACATGTCCATCAGCGTGCCCCAGATCAGGCTCGACAGGGCAAACGCCCAGATCAGCCCGGTGTATTCGAACGGCGCGAGCAAGGTCGCGGTGGCGCGGCGGAAGCTGGCGAACAACAGGAACTGACCGATGCCGCCCACCAGGCCGGCGCCGAGCATGCCCAGCCAGGCCGGCGTCGGTGATGGCGTGTGAGTCCAGGGCAAGGCGACCGCCATGCAAATCACGAACACCACGTTGGTGATCAGCATCTGCTCCAGCACCGAGGTCTGCTCGTCCACCTGACGCAGCTGAATGTAAGTGAATGCCCAACACATCGCCGCCAGCAGGGTCAGGACGATCGGCAACGGATCGGTCATGTTGTCGGGACGACAGGCAATGACCACCCCGACAAAACCGATGATCAGGCTGAACCACTGCCAGCCGCCGGCGCGCTCCTTGAGAATCACCGCCGCCAGCACCGTGACCATGATCGGCGCGGAAAAATACAGGGTGGTCATCTCGGCCAGGGTCAGGTCCCGGGCCGCCGTGTAGTACAGCACCCAGGCGACAATCGACAGCAACCCGCGCACCACCAGCAGACGCCGGCTCGGCGAGCGCCAGGCCCGCTGGATCAGGCGCAGGCGCCCCGCCAGCAGCACCGCCACGACCACCACCGCGGCGCGCCAGAACAGAATGGTGACCACCGAATAGTCGGCCACCAGCCACTTGATGACCGCATCCTGCAACGCCAGGAACGCATAGCCCAAAGTGCACAGGCCGATGCCTTGCAGCGAGCGGTCAACGGTTGGAGAACTCATCAGGCCGACCTGCGTACGGGCGTCCCGCGCCGCTCGGCAAAGGCAAACAGCGCCTCGATCAGGAACGTCAGGCAGACGTAGACGCCGGCCACCAGCAACAAGGGTTCGTACACTTGCAGGGTTTGTGCGCGGACCACGTTGGCGGCGCCGAGCAGATCGATCACGGCGATGGTCGAGGCCAGCGCCGTGGACTTGAGCAGCATCACGGTTTCCCCGGCCAGGGTCGGTAACAGCAAGCGCATCGCCCGGGGCAAGCGCACCCGCAGCAAGGACTGGCGCGCCGTCATGCCGAAGGCCGACGCCGCTTCCATTTCACCCTTGGGCACCGCCAGCAGGCCACCGCGAATCACTTCGCCAACATAAGCCCCCACCGACACCACCAGGGCAAACACGATGTACCAGTAACCATCGCGCAGGTAGGGCCAGAGGAAACTGCCGCGAATCAGCGGGAACTGGGCAAACAGACTGCCCAGGCCGTAGTAGAAAATGTAGATCTGGATCAGCAACGGCGTGCCGCGGGTGACGCTGGTGTAGAACAGGCTGACCTTGGCGATCACCTTGTTTTTCGAGATCCGCGCCAGCGCCACCAACACCGCCAGGCCATAACCCAACACACTGGCGATCAACAAAATCGTGAGGGTGGTTTGCAGCCCCCGGCCCAATAGTGCCGCGTATTCAACTATCCACGCTGGAATCATTTCATTCTCTCTGCCGGTTCAGTCAACAAGAGGCATCCAGCGACGAATGCGTCGCTCCAACCGTCCCGAAAGGTAGTTGGACACCAGAGTCACTGCGTAATACAGCGCCGCAGCCGTGAGGTAGAACAACAGATAGTGGCGCGTCGACCCCGCGCCTTGCTTGGCGGTGTATAGCAGCTCGTTGGTGCCGACCACGCTGATCAGTGCACTGTCCTTGATCAGGTTGATCCACAGGTTGGCCATCCCGGCCATGGCATAGGGCGCCATGATCGGCAGCGTGACCCGGCGGAACAGGCCGAAACCGTTGAGGCCGAACGCCTTGGCCGCTTCGATCTGGCCGAAGGGAATCGCCTGGATCGCCGCGCGGAAAATCTCCGAGGCGTAGGCGCCCTGCACCAGCCCCAGCACCACGATGGCCGCCAGCGGACCGCTGACATCGACCACGCCGTAGCCGAGATGGGTCATCAGCGAATTGAGGAGCATGGAGCCGACGTAGTACAGCAACAGAATCAGCAGCAACTCCGGAACAGCCCGGAACAAGGTGGTGTAGCCACGCATCAGCGCTGCAATCGGCTTCGGCGCGCCAAGCTTGAGGCACGCCACCACCAGCCCGATGGCCAGCCCGAGCACAAAGGCCCCGGCGGAAATCTGCAGGGTCATCCAGAGCCCTTTCAACAGCGCACTGCCCCATCCCTGCTCGGTGAAATTGATCAGATCGAACATTGCCGGCATTTCAGTCTCCAGTCAGCGGTCCTGCACTGTCCCTTGTGGGAGCGGGCTTGCTCGCGAAAGCGGTGTGTCAGTCAACATTTATGTATCTGATACGCCGATTTCGCGAGCCGCTCCCACAGGGGATCTACGTTTAACCCGGCGTCAGAACGCAGGCTTGACGCTGGTGCCGAAGTAGCTCTGGGACAGCTCGTCGTAGTCCTTGCTCGCCAGCAATTCCTGGATGGCCTTGTCGAGCTTGGCCTTGAGTTCGGTGTCGTCCTTGCGCAAACCAGCGCCAACGCCTTTGCCGAAGATCGGGTCATAAGGCACGGTGCCGAGGTAGGCCAGGTCCTTGGCATCCGGGGTTTTGATGAACGCGGCCATGGCGGTGCCGTCGGCCATCATCAGGTCGATGCGCCCGGCAATCAGGTCGGCGTTGGCCGAGTCCTGGGTGTCGTAGTACTTAACGTCGGCAATTTTTTCGTAGTAGGTCTTCAGGTAGCTGGCGCTCACGGTCGAGTTCTGCACGCCGATGATCTTGCCCTTGAGGTCATCCGGGTATTTCTTCACCGATGCTTCTTTGGGGCCGACGACGGCAATCACCGAGTCGTAATAAGCCTTGCTGAAGGCGATCTGTTTTTCCCGCTCCTCGGTCACCGACATTGACGAGAAAATCACGTCGATCTTCTTCGCCAGCAACGATGGAATGATGCCGTCCCACGCCACTTCCTTGATCTCGCACTCGGCTTTCATTTCGCTGCATAGCTTGTGGATCAGGTCGACTTCAAAACCTTTCCACACGCCGTTGGCCTGCTTTTCGGTGTACGGCGGATAGGGTTCCGCTGCCACCGCGAACCTGATCGGTTGCGCCTGAGCAGCACTCATGCCGACCAGCATTACGCAGGCCGCACCGGTCAACCAGTTTGCAAAACGTCGATTTCCCATGTTGTTTTCCCGTCTTTTTATGATGAGTTAGCGAGTCTGATGAGCGTTGACGAATTGTCGGCAACGCTCGCTGCGTGGGTGTACGAACACTTCGTCCGGCGAACCGGTTTCCTCGATCAGCCCTTGATGCAAAAAGGCGACTTTGGATGAGACATCGCGTGCGAAAGCCATTTCATGAGTCACCAGGATCATGGTCCGGCCTTCTTCGGCGAGGGAGCGGATCACCCGCAGCACTTCCCCGACCAGTTCCGGGTCGAGTGCCGAGGTGGGTTCATCGAACAGCATGACCTTGGGCCGCATGGCCAGGGCCCGGGCGATGGCCACCCGTTGTTGCTGTCCCCCGGAGAGAAACGCCGGGTACTCGTTGCGCTTGGCCGCAAGACCTACGCGTTCGAGCAGGGCTTCGGCCCGCTCTGTGGCCTCCGCACGGCTTTCACGCAGGACCTGGGTCGGCGCTTCGATAAGGTTTTCCAGCACCGTGCGATGGGGCCAGAGGTTGAAGTTCTGGAACACCATGCCCAGGCTGGAACGGATGCGCACCAGCTGTTTGGCGTCCGACACCAGCGGAGCGCCGGGACGATTCTGGTTGAGGTGAATGCTTTCGCCATCGACCAGGATGCGCCCCTGGTCCGGCACTTCGAGCATGTTGATGCAGCGCAGCAGGGTACTTTTGCCCGAGCCGCTGGCACCGATCAGGGAGATCACGTCGCCCTCGCGGGCGGTCAGGGAAACGCCCTTGAGCACTTCGATATTGCCGAAGCGTTTGTGCAGGCCATCGACCTCGATCATGGTCTTGGCGGTGACCGGTTCGACGGTGGCGGTACTGGTCACCGTGCCGATCACCGGCCGCGGCGCTTCACCGTTGAGCACCTGGACGAAGCCGCGAATGCGCTGGCAGGCCTGGGCCAGGCGCTCGTCACTCAAGGTGAACGACAGCCGTACAAACCCCTGGCCCGGCTCACCGAATGCCGCCGCATCAAGCACCGAGACACCGGCCTCGCGCAGCAGGCGCCAGGCGAACTCCAGCGAGGTCAGGCCGGTGCCGCGCACGTCCACCAGCACGAACATGCCGGCATCAGGGTTGAGCACGCTAATGCCCGGGCAATCCGCCAGGCCAGATACCACCAGGTCGCGGCGCCGACGATAGATCTCGCGCATGCCGTGGGTGACGTCGTCATGGGACTGCACGGCCTTGAGCGCCGCTTCCATGACAAACCCGGGCAAGCCGTACAGCATGCTCAGCACCAGGGTTTCGACATGATTGACCAGGGCTTCATTGGCCACGACCCAGCCGATGCGCCAACCGGTCATGGCATGGGATTTGGACAGGCTGCCGATCACCACGCAGCGCTCGGCCATGCCCGGCAACGCCGCCAGGCTCAAGTGTTCACGCTCGTAGGCGAGGCTCTCATAGACCTCGTCCACCACCACCCACAGGTCATGGGCGATGGCGAGTTCGGCGATGGCTTGCAGCTCTTCGCGCCCCAGTACCACCCCGGTGGGGTTGTTCGGGTTGGAGAAGAAAATCGCCCGGGTGCGCGGGGTGATGGCCTTGGCCAGCACGGCGGCATCGAGGCGGAAACCCGAGTCCGCCGCACAGGGCACCCGCACCAGCGTGGCGCCGGACGCCTTGAGCGTGGCTTCGTAGGTGACGTACATCGGATCGAAGGCAATCACTTCGTCGCCGGCACCGAGCAGGCACATCGAGGTGGCGAACAAGGCGTTCTGCGCACCGGCCGTGAGAATGACGTTGGACGCCTGCAGTTCGCGGTCGATCAGTTGGCTGTAGCGGCCGGCAATGGCCTCGCGCAAGGCCTGGCGACCGGCGATTTCGGTGTAGTGGGTATCGCCTTCACGCAAGGCGTGGATCGCGGCATCGGTAATGAAATCGGGGGTGGGGAAATCCGGGTCGCCGACGCTGAGGATGATCACGTCCTCGCCTTTGCGCTGTGCCGCGCTGGCCGCGTAGTGGATATCCCAGGCGGCAACGCCTTGGCCACTGATCCGTTCAACAAAGGGTGAAAACCGCATGCCAGTGCCTCGTTCGAATTGAAGAAACGCAAGCCCGCAACCAGCCGGGGGAAGGTGGCCCCCAACATAGTCCAGACTGAACACTCGTTCAATAGAAAACTCGCAAGGCTTCGCGTTCAGCGCAAACAGGTCGTTTTCACGACAGTCGCGCCGTTTTTCAGCACGGCGCAATCAAGCGACGTGAAACGATTTTGCTGATCGCGCCCAGCACCAGGGCCACGAGAATCAGCCCCGCAGCCACCGCAAACGTCAACCGCATCCCCTGCGCGATTGCCTCGGGTTGCGCCTGCAGGATATCGCCGCTGGCCGTGCCGAAGGCGAACACCGCGCCCATGACCGAGGCGCCCGTGATCAATCCGAGATTGCGCGACAAGCCGAGCAATCCGGACACAACACCTCGCTGCCGCGCCTCGATTTCCAGCATGACGGCGGTATTGTTGGCCGCCTGGAACAGCGCATAACCGGCGGTAATCACAGCCAGCGGCACGATGTAGCCGGGCACACCGAACGTCATTGGCAAGGCCGGCAGGATGCAAGCGCCGGTCAACATGGCGATCAATCCAGTCGTGCTGGCTCGATACGTGCCCAAACGATCGACCCACCGGCCCGCCGGCACGCCTGCCAGCGCCGCCACCAACGGCCCCGTCGACATCACCAGCCCGACACTCGCTGCATCCAACGCCAGTGCGCCAGTGAGGTAAAACGGCCCTACCACCATGGTCGCCATGACCACGGTGGTCACCAGCATGCTCATGACCAATCCCGCGCTCATCTGCGAGTTACGGAATATCGTCAATCGAACCAGAGGCGACTCGGCCGTGTGCTCGACGAATACAAACACGCCCAGCCCGAAAACCGTCGCCAGCAACAGCGTCATGTTCAGCGGCCCCAGGGTGCCACGCCCAATGGTCATCGCCAGTGCATAAGCCAGCAACATCAGAACCAGCACCAGCGTCCCGAGCACATCGAAGCCCGCTCGATCCGCCCTCTTCTCACTGCGATCACTCGGCAAAAAGTAGAACGCGAGCCCCATCGCCAAAACACCCACCGGCACATTGACCAGAAAAATTGCCTGCCACCCCAGATTGGCAATCAAAAAACCTCCAAGGGTCGGGCCGAGCGAGGTGCCAATCGCCGACATCGTGCCGAGCACGCCCATCGCGCTGCCCATTTTTTCCTTGGGCACCGCCCCGCTCACCAGCGCCATGGTCAGCGCCATCATGGTGGCCGCGCCGACGCCCTGTAAGGCCCGGGCGGCAATCAGCAGCCACAGATTGGGCGCCAGGGCGCACAGGAGCGAGGCGACGGTGAACAGCGCAATGCCGATCAGCAGCAAGCGCCGCCGCCCCAGAAGGTCGCCGAGCCGGCCGACGCTGACGATCAGCGCGGTGATGCTCAGCAAGTAGGCGAGCACCACCCACTGCACGGCCTGGAACGACGCTGAAAACGCCTCGGCCAATGTCGGTAAACCCACGCTGGCAATGCTGGTGCCCAGGGACGACAGCAGCATGGATAACGACAGGCTGGCCAAGGCGCCCCGGATCGATATGGACTTCATTTTCTCGCGACTCCGCAAAGGGTTGTCCCGAGCCTAAGCCTGGCCATAACATGGCGGAAGACGCAGCATTTGCACTATATACATGCATATAACGCCACCTACCCACAACCCAGTGTGGGAGCGGGCTTGCTCGCGAAGAGGCCGTCAGCTTCACCATTAACGTTGGCTGACACACCGCCTTCGCGAGCAAGCCCGCTCCCACAGGAATTGATTCGATGCCCGATCTGAATCTGTTGATCACCCTGAACGTCTTGCTCGAAGAAGGCAGCGTGGCCCGCGCGGCAAAGCGTTTGCGCCTGAGCCCGTCGGCCATGAGCCGGGCGCTGGCGCGGTTGCGCGAAACCACCGGCGATCCGCTGCTGGTGCGGGCCGGGCGCGGACTGGTTCCCACGCCCCGGGCGCTGGAGCTGCGTGAGCGCGTCGGCCTGTTGGTGCAGGACGCCGAAGCCGTGCTGCGCCCCGCCGAGGCACTGGACCTCAACCAACTGGTGCGCACCTTCACCCTGCGCACCAGCGATGGCTTCGTGGAAAATTTCGGACCGCCCCTGATCGCCCGCCTCCATCAGGACGCACCTGGTGTGCGCCTGAGTTTCGTGCAGAAGCTGAACAAGGACAGCACCCTGCTGCGCGAAGGTTCTGTGGACCTGGAAACCGGTGTGATCGGCGAATCCACCAGCCCGGAAGTGCGGACCCGGATGCTGTTTCGCGACCGGTTCGTGGGCATCGTGCGCAAGGGCCATCCACTGGCTCGCGGCGAGATGACAGCGGTCCGTTATGCCGCCGCCCGGCACATCCTGGTCTCGCGCCGGGGCCACGAAAAAGGCGTCATGGACGACGCCTTGAACGAGCTGGGACTGAGGCGGGACATCGCCACCATTGTCGCCGGCTTCTCTTCGGCGATTGCATTGGCGCGGGCTTCAGACCTGGTCGCCAGCGTACCGCAGCGGCACGTCGGCAACCTGTGCCAGGGGATGCACTGCTTTGCCCTGCCGTTCCCCACCCCGGCGATCACGGTTTCGATGCTGTGGCACCCGCGCATGGATGCCGACCCGGCCCATCGCTGGCTGCGCGGTTGTGTGTGGGAGGTTTGCAGTTCGCAATGACCCGGTAGCCCGCCTACTCCTTCAGGATCAGCAGCGGCTCGCCTTTGTTCACGATGTAGGTCGCCAGCTCCGAGGCCTTGCCCTGGCCCACGTTCTTCGCCACATGGGCAACGCCTTCGGGGATGTACAACGAATCACCGGCCTTGAGCGTCACCGGTGCCCGCCCTTCCAGTTGATACTCGAAGGTGCCGCTGATCACGTGCGCCACCTCGACACCGGGGTGAGCATGTCTGGGCGACGTCACGCCCGGATCGAAGTCCACGAGCACCTGAAGGACTTCGCGGTTGGCGGCGCCCAGGTCTTCACGTACCAGGTCGGTGCGATGCAGGCCCTGCTGCCAGCTTTTCATCGCCGGGGCCGGCTGTGCTTCCTGGGCTTGAGAGAAACCCGCGAAGGTGGCGAGCCCGGCGGTGGCCAGGACCAGACCAAGCTTGCCGAGGGTGTGACGGGTGTGGGTACGCAACATTGTCTTTCCTCCAATTGAACCACGCCAGGTCGCGCCGAAAGTGGCGCGATGCCGGTGGTTCCATTGGAAGGCCGCCGTGTATCGCCCGGGTGTCGGGAAACGGCGGTTTTGTATGCCCGGGTAACGGCGGGCGTTGCGGATACCTGCGGATACAAACCCACAGCCGAGGGCATACCATCAATGACAGCTTTATGTCTGCGTACCCCCTCTCCGGCGTCCTGCCGACCGAACACCAGTCCCTTCATGCACTATTGCCCGTTGCTACGTTGAAATCTCCACGGAGGATTCGCGATGCCAAACTCTTACCTACTCCCTTCCCTGCTCGCCCTGGAAGCTGCCATCAAAAAAGGCATTGTCAGCGGTCAGTATGCAGACTGATCTGGAAGAACCGACTTTTTCAACAGAATCGGCCAAAAAGCGCTCGTTCGGTCACTCGCAAGTATTCCTGACACGGGTGCTGACTCAGCTCATTGCAAATTTATTACAGATAAATGACAGGAATTACGCCCGAATGATCTAGAAATGCGACACCCGCATTGAGCTCAAACACGGGCTGATATAGAACACCTTGGCAGCATTTTCCACAGTTGTTCAATCCGTGTTCTAAGGGCTCGAATGTGAAAATAAAAACAAAGAAAATCCTAATCTCCCCCTTGTTCCTCTCTCTGCTGATGCTTCATGGGACTCCCAGCTTTGCCGAGGACGTCGCCAGCCCACCTTCAAATCTTTTAACGGCTGCCGTTGCCTGGAAGCAAACCGCCGCCGAGTTTGAAGCGCTTTATTATCAAGGGTTCAACGTAGCAAGAATGCAGCTGGATCGAGCCCTCCAGGCCCACAAAGCGGGCGACCGACCGTTAGCGATCATCAGCGATGTCGACGACACCGTGCTCAGTAGCAACAGCTATTGGGGCTATATGATCAATGCCGACAAAGAGTTTTTCGACGACGCCGCATGGGATAAATGGGTGGCCGACAATGGTCCGGTTGCCACGCCTGGCGCGGTGGATTTCTTGAACTATGCGCAATCAAAGGGTGTTGAGGTTTTTTACGTCACCAGCCGTGACCAGGGCGAAAAAACCTTCGAATACGCTTTGGCGAATCTTCGGAAAAACAATCTTCCGTTTGCCGATGATAAACACCTGACGGTTTATCGTGAAAGCTCCAACAAGGAGCCACGTCAATCAGAGATCGCCAAGGATTACGATGTCGTGGTGATGCTGGGTGACAACCTCAACGACTTCAAGCGCAAGTACTACGTTGCTGACGTTAAACAACGCAATAGCCTCATGATCGAAGATAAGGAGCAGTTCGGTCGCAAGTTCATCATCTTCCCGAACCCGACCGATGGCCACTGGCTCAAAGCGATTTTTGGCGACTCGGAACCACCGGCCACGCCGGAAAACCGCGCGAAGTTCAAGGCCGCGGCCGGCTCTACAGCCTGGCAGCTGAAGCAATAACAGGGCTAGATCCGGTCAAGGCTTCAGGGGGCGACAACCATCGTTTCGCCCCCATAACGAGACGGGTTTTCTCACTTTTTCTCGGTCGCGACAGCCATAATCGGCCAGAAACGGCCTATCACATCGCTGTTCAGACTGATTTACACGTCAACCAAGCACCCCAGAACAGGCTGCTGAAAAAACGCGTAGCGTCCCCAAAACCCGCGTCATGCAAAAGCTTCTGCACCGCCGCCTCAGAATGTGGAGGGTCAGCTCCTTGAAGAATTTTACCAAGCTTGACCTTCACTTCATCCGGGCTGGCTCCGTGCTGCCGCCAGCGTTGCCCCCAGGCAGCGAGGAGTAACGGCTGGCTGGCATAGGCATATTGATTGCCGGCGACAATCAGCGCAGCCCCCGGTTTCAGACGAGCCCGAATGGATCGTAAAATTTGTCCTTTGGCATCATTCCCGTCGAGATGATGGAGTACACCGATCAAAGTGGCTGCGTCGTAGGACTCATCTGCCGCCAAGTCTTCAACGTGCCCCAGATGCAGGTCCGTTCTTTCGAGCACGTTGTTTACGGCTAACTGCTGTTTCGCGGTTTCAAGCATCGGCTCAGATGGATCAACTGCGGTGAAATGCCAGCCCGGCTCAAGCCTGGCCATCGCGATTATCTCCTGCGCCGTACCGCCAGCGCCGACTACCAGTATTTTTGCCGAGCCCATATTTCCAAGGCTTGCCGCGAGCATGCACGCCACCAAGTCCTGACAGGCGTCATAACCTGCCAGTGCAATTCGGCTCTGTCGTCCGTACTCATTGGCCCGTGTGTGATCGAACTTTTCAGCTGAGTTGAGTGTTAATGATTTCAAGGGCGGTTCTCCATGTCCTTGAATCAACTTAGGTCATAAACAGCGATAATAGAAATTCATTAATTTCATATATTGAATTCCTGTCGAGAATACCAAACCGCTCAGAGTTCGCCCAGGCGACAGTCCGCTTCACGCCCTGAGGAAGTCAGTCAACCTAAATCAAGGATGATGCAGACCGCTAAAAGAAAGGGTATCAACGCATATTGGAAAAAGCCTCCACACGCTGAGCGTGCGGAGGTTTTTTTACTCTCGACAATTACCCAATAGATTGGGCGATCATCCTCAAAGTCTCTTTTCGTGCAGACTCAACCGATACGATTTTGTCTCCGGCTAGAAAAGTTACCGGCCATTAGCACAATCCTGCTCCCATTCTTCGAGCATATCGTTCATCACAGGGGCTTCCTCACCTTGGCTCCTACGGAATTCTGCGACCTTACCTTCGACGCATTTATCGGGGTCTGTGCTGTTAGCAACTGGTACTGGTTGAACTAGTCTCGGAGGTCGGTTCCCGTTGATGGCTGCTGACGACAGCTGCGCTAAAAAGGATGTAACGGTCGGTGACTTACTGAACTCGACATACATTTGATCGCCATTATCTGTAGGCTGTGCGGTATATTCGATGTCCTGAGCATATTCACGCTCTCCGGTTTTAATACCTGCTTTGGCTCCATATGCGTCGAAATCTCCATTCGGAGAATGCGTCCAAACCCCTATGAGTAGCAAATTCATTGAGCTATCGAGGTTGTTGTGGTCCATTCCTTTTGTCGCGCGCGAGAGTGCATCTTTCGAGACATCGAAAGCTATTTTCCCAGCACAATAACTTTTGTTGATCGCAGCATCGACCTTGGTGGTACGCGTGCTTATTAATTTGGGTTTGAACTCCGACAGGATGGATTGAATTTCCGTTTCGTCTACCTTCGGCCCGCCCACCATAGGTCTAGCGTTGTCGATGAGTACTTGCCGAATCTGGCTCTTGACATCATCGCCGATAATGTTTGCTACCGTTTCGTTGTCGCAGCCAGGTGGTTTGGGACCGCACCCCGCTATGAATGCGATTGTTACTGCAATTGCACCGAATTTAAGTGGGTATCGCATGGATGTTCCTTGGCATGATTGATAAAGCTCCCCCCTGCTATGTCGGTTAACTTGCATTTTTCTGAAGTGCATTTTTTCCGCAAGCCACAGTTGTCAGTTGAAATTCCTATTCTTATCTACAATCAAATGCCGTCGGAGTGAGCCGTCTAGGGATTTATAGGCATATTCGAAAACCGCTGTTCGATTGTAGTTTTTCGCGGAGGACTGCAATTGGCTTGCCGCGGACATTTTTCAGCCTGTCACGACAGGCAGAAAACGACTGTGGATTCAACCGGCCAATAGCAGACGTTGGATCAAATCCGATCTGGCAAATTACGGACTGCTGCCTGACTTACTCAAATCTGCCTTCTGTCAAGCCTGGTTTCGCGATGTGAAAAAGGTCATCACTGTGGCGAGAACCAACAAGATAGAGCTTGCGAGAAATGTCATGCGATAACCGCTCCCGTCGAACAGCAGGCCGCCGAGGGTAGAGCCCAGAGCAATGGATAGCTGAATGACTGCCACCATCAGGCCGCCACCCGCCTCAGCATCCTCGGGTAACGCCTTGGCCAACCACGACCACCACCCCACAGGTGCTGCCGTCGCGATCAGGCCCCACAGCCCCAGCAATACAAAAGCTGCCACGACTCCGCCGCCAAGGACAATCAAGGAAAGTGCAATGGCGGCCATCAAGAGTGGAATGCAGACCAGGACGCGATACATGCCGAACTTCAGGAAAGTACCGATCAGGATGGTCCCGACAAAACCCGCCACGCCGATGACCAGCAGGATCATCGACAACATGGAGACATCTACACCAGTAACGGTCTCCAGGAACGGGCGCAGATAGGTGAAGAGTACAAACTGCCCCATGAAAAAAGCACCCACACTCAACATGCCGAAACTGACCAATGGGCTCTTGAGCAATCGAAAGACATTGCCAGCGCCTGCTTTGCGCGGCGCCACCGTCATGGCTGGCAGGCTGATCCACTGCCAGATCAACGCGACGATCGCTACCGGAATCAGGCAGAAGAAAGCACCCCGCCAACCGATGACACTCCCCAGATAGCTTCCCAGTGGTGCGGCCACTACGGTTGCCAAAGCATTGCCGCCGTTAAAGATTGCCAGGGCCTTGGGCACGCTATGGGACGGTACCAGGCGCATGGCCATTGCCGCCGACATCGACCAGAACCCGCCTATCACCACGCCGATCAGCGCACGACCAATCATGTACACCGTATAGTTTGGCGCCAGACCGACCACCAGCCCCGACGCGCACATAATTCCTGTCAGTAGAAGTAACAGCGTCTTGCGGTCCATTGATCCCGCAAGCCTGGAAATCGAAAGGCTTGTCAGCACCGCGAAGGCGCCGGAGATGGCGATCCCATACCCGGCCAGTCCTTCACTGATCTGCAGATCCGATGCAATCGGCGTAAGCAAACTGACAGGCATGAACTCCGAAGCGATCAGAGCGAATACGCACAGTGTCATCGCAAAGATGCCACTCCAGTAAGCCGGCAGTTCCCCAGTCCCCGGCGTGCCGACAGCATCACCTGCCGGGGTGTCGAATACTTGAGCCGTCATTCAAAAACCTCTCTTCCAATAGTTGTTGGCAGAAGCACTTGCCTTTTATCCAACCACCGTCAGGTGCCGGGTAAAAAAGGCGGTGAGTTTGGTCCAGGGAATCAAGTTCACACGGTCGTACAGATCCACGTGACCCGCGCCGGGAACCCAGGCCAGTTCCTTGGGTTCGGCGGCGTGTTGGTAGGCGTCCTCGCTGAACTCTCTGGAGTGCGCCTGATCGCCAGCGATGAACAGCAGCGGACGCGGGGAAATCGTCTCGATATCGTTGAATGGATAGAAATTCACGAACCGGACTTCACTGGTCAAGGCGCGGTTTTGCGTCAGTTCCAACGTTCTGCCATGAGGGATATGGATACCGCGTGGCGTGCGATAGAAGTCCCAAAACTCGCGAGTTACCGGGTCGGTTTCCTTGCCAGGCTGCGTAGGCAGATAGTTCAGAAATTGCATTGTTCCGGTAGAAAACTCGTCGTAGCGTTGCTCGCAGGCTTTGGCGAGCATGGCCTGGCGTTGCTCGACAGTCACTGAGCGCCCCAGACCATGACGGGTGACGGCGCCCATGTCGTACATGCTGACGGTGGCCACGGCTTTCAATCGCAGATCCATCTTGGCCGCACTGATGGCAAAGCCACCGCTGCCACAGATACCCAGCACGCCGATACGCTTGCGATCGATAAAGTCCCGCGTACCCAGGTAGTCAACGGCGGCACTGAATGCGTCGGCATACATTTCGGGGGCAACCTGGTTACGAGGCAGGCCCTCACTCTCTCCCCAGAACGGCAAGTCAATCGCCAGCGTGATGAAGCCTTGTTCCGCCAGCTTTTGTGCATAGAGCATGGCGCTTTGCTCTTTGACTGCTCCCATGGGATGACCGACGATAATCGCCGGTGCTTTAACGTTTCGCGCCAGATTTTTGGGCGTTACAAGATTGCCCACGATCTGAAGATTGTATGAGTTCTTGAAGGTCACCTTCTGCACAGTGACCTTGTCGCTTTTATAAAAATTGTCAGCGCCCTCCGGCGGGCTGACCGCACTTTTCGAGTCAGCTGCGAAGGCCGACCCGCCTGCGACCGAAAGGACACCCAGAGCCGCAATGCTGACGCCGGTGGCCTTTACGAATTCGCGCCGATCAAGCCCTGGAGGGGTCAAGGCTGCTATAGCTTCAGGGAGGGTTACAGGTGTCTCGCTCATCATCAGTACTCCATTCCAGATAGGTGACAGAGCTTGACGGATTCGAGGTACCCTGATTAGTAGGCGTAATCTTCATGTGGTTTTGAGAAAAACTCAGCAATGGCCAATACCAAAGTCAACGATCTCCAAGCTTTTCTGGCAGTGGCGCGCGATCAAAGCTTTACCAAAGCCGCCGCCAAACTGGGCATTACACCTTCTGCGCTGAGTCATACGATCCGGGCACTTGAACAAAGACTTGGGATACGTCTGCTGGCCCGCACGACACGCAATGTGTCGCCGACAGAGGCGGGAGAAAGATTGATGCGCTCGATCGCCCCGCTTTTTGATCAGATCGCTGTTGAGCTTGAAGCCTTGAGCGAATTACGGGACAAGCCCAGTGGCACGATTCGTATTTCCTGCACTGACGATCAGATTGAGTTGTGCATTCGGCCGATGCTTGCAGGTTTCTTGAAGAATTACCCGGATATCACACTGGAGTTCTACGTCGACTATGGATTCACCAACGTGGTCGAGGAGCGCTTCGATGCCGGCATTCGCATGGGTGAATCGATCAGCAAGGACATGATTGCGGTTCGCATAGGACCGGATTGGCGGTTGGCGGTGGTGGGATCTGCGGCGTATTTCGAACGCAAATCGGCACCAGCGACGCCCCATGAGTTGACGGCCCATGACTGCGTCAATATTCGACACAGGCCATCAGGGGCGATTTACGCCTGGGAGTTTGAACGAGATGGCCAGGCGTTTACGGTCAAGGCAGATGGGCAGCTCGTTTTCAACAGCATCATGCATGTTCTCAATGCTGCCGTTGATGGCGTTGGTCTGGCCTACGTACCAGAGGAGTTGGTCGCACCCTATCTGGCCGACGGCCGACTCAAAGAAGTCCTCGCCGACTGGTGCCCTGTGTTTCAGGGCTACCATTTGTATTACCCCAACAGACGCCAGGCGTCTCCCGCCTTTTCTGCATTGGTGGAGGCGCTGAAATATAGAAGTTGAGCGTTTTATATGCGACGCGCAGCTACGTCTGCTTTGGGTCGCACTACTTTGAAACTACCAGCGCCGGTGGTTGCCAGCTGCCTTCGCCAGCGGGAAGAATCGAAGGCGGCGTGGTTTTCGGCCAATAGAGGCGCATCAACAGATAGGCCGTGTCGTCAGGCGCCGGCAACCAGTTGGACTCCTTGGCCTTGCCCGGCGAATCCTTTTGGATGTACAGCGTCAGTGAACCATCCGCGTTCTTCTTCATCGCCGACAGCATCGGCGAATTGATCAGGTAGCGATTGAGCGGGTTCTTGATCAGCAGTTGGCTCTTGCCGTCGTACATGGTCACCGACCAGAAGGCATTGACGGGCGGCAGTTTGCCGGCCGGAAAGGTCAGCGTGTAGTTGCGTTTGCTGGTATCCAGCGTCTGGCCGGTGCCGTCGGTGCGCGTGTAGGGGTATATCGCCTCGACGGCGTCGTTGCCGTAAATGCCGCCCTTCGCGGCGCCAGCCCGCTTCAGCCAGTCGCCTTTGTAGAACGCCTGGTCGCCGAAGAACGCGCCGACGCTCCAGCCGTTGATTTTCTTCGTCCCGCCCGCGAGGAACTTGTCCACCTGTTCGTCACCGGCCTTCATCCCGAGCAGGACCACGGCCTTGTGCTCGAACGAGAGGTCTTTGAATTCAAAGCTGCGGCCGGGGCCCACGCCGATACTGGCCAGCCTGGCCCGGATCTCCTTGTCCTCAGCCGATGGCGGCACATAGTCCAGCGCGGCCGACAGGTATTCGAAGAAGTTGGCCTTGATGCCTGCCGTGGTAGCCGGCAGGAAAGCAATCTTCGGCGCAGTAGACGGCGCGGGTTGATGGAGGAAAGCGGACAGCGGCTGGACCTTGTAACCCGCCTGCACCTTCTCGACATTCGGCATGTCCTTGGCATTCAAGAACTGAGTCCGAAAGCCGCTCAAGGCGAAAGGAGTGGTCGAGGTGAAGACTTTCTTGATCCCGGAAGGGGCGCCCCTTTCCAGTCGGGACCGACCACCAGGTAGTCGCCTGGCTCGCTGCCGGTGGCACGGCTGCCGATGTAGCCGTAGTTGTAGATGTTGCCGTCGATTAGCTGCACCGAGTAGTAACGCCGCTTATCCACCGCCGGCACCGAGATCACCATCGGCTCCGCGCGCAAGTCCAGCCAGGCAAACGATCGTCGAACCCTGCCTCTGTACTCGCTCAATACGAAGCGGTTAGTCGATAACTGCTTCGCATTGGACTCAGTCGAACCTCTGGTTGTTTATATCCGCTTAACCGATGGAGGGTTCCATTTGCCATTGAGCGCTTCGGGCTTGGGTGCATAAAGACGCATGGTCAGATTGAACGCGCCCTCGGGCGCAGGCAGCCAATTGGCCTCCTTTTCTTTGCCAGGGCTCTCGTTTTGGATGTACAGGTCAAGGGAACCATCTGCGTTGTTTTTGAACGGCATCCAACTGCTGACGGCAAATCGATTGAGCACGTTCCCCACCTGAAAGCCCTCATCGTCATAGAGCGTGACAGACCAGAATGCGTTTATCGGTGGGATATTACTTTTGTCGAAATGGAGCGTGTACTTGTTGGCGCCATCGAGCGGTTTGCCGGTGTCGTCAGCGAGGTTCAACGGGTAAATTGCATCTTCTGGAAGGTTCGCGCCGAGACCTTGTTGCGCAATGATGGCGCGCTTGAGGTAGTAATTGCCGTAGACGCCCATCGTGTCGGTGTTCATCGACCAGCCGTTAGTGACTCGGGCAATCGTCTCCATCTTCCATTTCATAAGCTCTTGCGCTTCTGCCGGTACCTTCTCAAGAGTTTGCTTCAATGCCGGATCGAGCTTGTTGATGTCAAAGCTCTTACCGGGTTCAAGACCAATCTTTTTCATCTGCGCGATGATTGGCTGGTCAGTGTCGTGGGGAGGATTGACCTTGAGAAGTTCGGCGGCGTATGCAAAGTACTGGTCGGCCGGCATGGTGTCGACCTGTACCTTGGGTGGTGTTTTCATGTCGATGCTCGGGTCAATCCGCACCGTGACCGGCTGCGCAGCCTTGCCCCAATGCGAGAGCGGAGTCACCTTGTAACCGGCCTGGATCTTATGCACCGCTGCGTAATCCGGCTCTCCATCGGTCTTGGTGCGGCCGATGACCCAGACATAAGACGTCGGGGCCGGAAGATGCGTAAAGCCCTCCGGAACAGTTCCGCTCCAGCCGGGCGGGGTCACCAGAAAATTGCCCGCACGGGTGCCGGTTGTCCGCCAACCGGGGGAGGCAAAGACATCCGTCCACATGTCGAGCATCGGCAGAAGGTAATAGCGTCCATCGGTGTCCGGTGCGGAGATCACCAAAGGTTCCTTGGTAAGGTCCAGCCATGCGGAGGAGTAGAGCGTGTCAAAGTTCAAGCGAACTACCGCTTTCATATTTGCCGGCGGATAGGCCGGAACGCTCACGAACGTATTCGCCGGACCTTTGCCGAACTCTTTCCCAGGCTCAATGTTGGTGAACTGTTTGCGGGAGACATCCATGGACAACAGCGGATAGAAATAGGTGTAGGCATCAATGCCAATGGCATGCGCTTCTTCAGCGGTAAGCCCCGACTGAGCATGTACCGTCGACAATGGCAGCAGTCCCAGGAATGCCATCGTCAAAGTGGAAGTTTTAAGCTGTTTGATATTCATTATCGACAAACTCCAGTAATTTCGGGGCGGCGCAGCTGTTCAAACACTTTAACCAGCACTGTTAACTTGCCGTTCACAGCGTAGTCGGTTTTTCGTGCCTCAATCATCAAGAGGCAATAGCAGCTGTTGGTCGATAACGTCGGGTAGATGCGAGAGTCAGCTTTGGGTTCGTTTTCTGCCTTTCGCGACGGGCATAAAACGCCCAAAAGGAGACAGTCAGATACGTCTGGAAAATCCAGGGTGACCCGCTCCGCGTCACCCTGCCAGATGCCAGATCCGCAAATTAAAGTATAAAGTCCGCCGTGGTCGCGCTGTTGAGACCGACTATCTGGATGGCGAACTCGGCGGCGCTGTCGGCATCGGTATTGCCATACAGCACGCCCCCTGAAACCTTCAACTGTCCGGCCGCGTTGAAAGCAGCGGTACTGCCGATGACCGAGCTGAAGGCGTCATTGGCGGTCGTCGCCGTGTTGGCATCGAGCGTCGACAGGTCGATCTTGTCGGCTCCCCGGGTGAAGTCGGTGATGATGTCCCAGGTGGAGCTGGTCAGCCCCGTTTCTGCGAGGGCGTTGAAATCGAAGATGTCGTTTCCGATGCCACCGGTTAGAACATCCTTGCCTGTACTGCCGATCAAGATGTCGTTCCCGCCCCCACCGTTCAGCAGGTTGGCGGCGGCGTTGCCCGTGAGCCTGTCGTTGTAGTTGGAACCCGTGAGGTTTTCAATGGCGATCAGGGTGTCGGAACCTGAGCCGCCGGTGGCCTGGGCCGTGGTCACGGCGAGGCTGGCGGTGATTGCGCTACCGGCATAGGCGTAGGACGCCGTGTCGGTACCGGTGCTGCCATTGAGGACGTTGTTGCCGGCACCGGCATAAAGGGTGTTGTTGAGGCTGTTGCCCGTCAGGCCGGCGTCTCCGGTGGCGAGGAGGCGACCACTCTCGACATTGGCGCCGAGGGTGTAGGCGCTGAGGGAACTGAAGACCGTGTCGCTGCCGCCGGTGCCGACCGTTGCATTGGTTTCAACCACGACGTCACCCGTATTGTCGACGTAGTAGAGGTCAGACCCATCGCCGCCGGTCATCCGGTCGAGGCCTGCGCCGCCATCCAGAACGTCATTGCCCGCCCCACCGTCGAGCGTATCGTTACCGCTGCCACCGTTGAGCAAGTTAGCCGCGGCGTTGCCCGTGAGTTTGTCGTTGTAGTTGGAGCCGATGAGGTTTTCGATGGCGATCAGGGTGTCGGCGCCTGAGCCGCCGGTGGCCTGGGCCGTGGTCACGGCCAGGCTGACGGTGACGGCGCTGCCGGCATAGAGCCAGGAGGCAGAGTCGACACCGGTGCCGCCATTGAGGACGTTATTACCGGTCCCGTCATAGAGGGTGTTGTTAAGGCTGTTGCCCGTGAGGGCGGCGCCCCCGGTGGCGAGGAGGCGACCGTTCTCGACATTGTCGCTGAGGGTGTAGGCGCCGAGAGAGCTGTAGACCATGTCGCTGCCGCCGGTGCTGGCCGTGGCATTGGTTTCCACCACGACGTCGCTAGCGTTGTCGACGTAGTAGAGGTCGGAGCCATCACCGCCCGTCATCCCGTCGGCGCCAGTGCCACCATTCAAAACGTCATTGCCCGCACCACCGTCGAGCGTATCGTTTTCGGCACCACCGCTCAGCAGGTTGGCGGCGGCGTTGCCCCTGAGCGTGTCGTTGTAGCTGGAGCCGGTGAGGTTTTCGATAGCGATCAGGGTGTCGGCGCCTGATCCGACGGTGGCCTGGGCCGTGGTCACGGCCAGGCTGACGGTGACTGCGCTGGTGGCATAGAGGTAGGAGGCGGTATCGACGCCGGTGCCACCATTGAGGACGTTGTTGCCGACCCCGGCATAAAGGGTGTTGTCGAGGCCGTTACCCGTCAGGCCGGCGATCCCGGTGGCGAGGACGCGCCCATTCTCGACATTGGCAGCGAGGGTGTAGGCGCTGAGAAAACTGTAGACCGTGTCGCTGCCGCCGGTGCTGGCCGTGGCATTGGTTTCAACCACGACGTCAGCCGCGTTGTCGACGTAGTAGATGTCGGAACCCTCATCGCCCGTCATCCTGTCGATACCTGCGGCGCCATTTAAAAAGTCATTGCCGGCACCGCCGTAGAGGTGATTGGCGGCGGCGTTGCCGGTCAGCGTGTTGGCGAGGCTGTTGCCCGTGCCTGTGAGCGCCGCGCTGCCCGTGAGGGTCAGGTTCTCCTGGTAGTTGCCGAGGGTGCGACTGACGCTGGAAACGACGGTGTCGACGCCGCCGGTGGCGGAGGTTTCGTTGACCACGTCGCTGGCATGGTCGACGTAGTAGATGTCATTGCCCAGGCCGCCGCTCATCACATCGACGCCGGCACCGCCGTTGAGCGTATTGGCGGCGGCGTTACCGGTCAGCGTGTTGGCGAGGCCGTTACCGGTGCCATTGATCGTCGAAGTCCCTGTAAGCGTCAGGTTCTCCAGGTTGGCTCCCAGCACCCAGCTCACAGCCGACTTGACCGTGTCAGTGCCGGCACCCAGTTCTTCACGAAGTTGAATCAGGCTATCGCCCACTGCATAAGTATCATTGCCAGTGCCCCCGGCCAACAGCATGTTACCCTGACCGTTCAGCGTGTCATCACCGCTCCCGCCAGTGACCTCCAGTCGTACCGCGGTGCCATCGGCACTGAAGCGCTGGACATAGACGCCGTCATTGACATGACTGGACTGTCCTATAGACATCCAGGTCACTGCCCAGCCGCCGTCTTCCAGAGACGTGACCTTGGCGGCAACCTGATAGCCGTCGGTGGTGGTGTTGACCAGCGTTTCGCCACCGACGGCTTGGCCCGCGGCGTTGTAGCGCTGGGCATAGATAGCCATCACACTGCCATCCTGTTCGCCGCCCGCTTCCCAGGTCACCACCCAGCCGCCATCAGCCAATGCCGTTACATCGGAGAAACTCTGTGACTGAGTGGCATAGTGAGGGCTGTTTATGACGAGAGTTTCACCGCCGACCGCCTGACCATTGGCGTCATAGCGCTGGAAGTAGATATCGCTACCATTGGCAGCTACGCTGAAGGATGACCAGCTCACCAGCCAGCCACCATCGTTCAAGGCCGTGACCGCAGGAATGTACTGGTCATTAAGCGTATTGGTGTTTACCTGAGTTTCGCTGCCTACCCTGTTACCGGTTGCATCGTAACGCTGGGCATAGATATCGAAGCGGCTTTCGCCTGGGTGAGTCGCATGCCAGGTCACCAGCCAGCCACCGTCCTTCAGGGCCGTCACGTCAGTGCTGTACTGTGCGATCTGATTATCCCCTGTCGTCGTGTTGACCTGGGTTTCACCCCCCACAGCGATGCCCGCTGCGTCATAGCGTTGGGCCTCGATCGTGAAGTTATTGCCAGCGACGTCCCGGGACATCCATACCACCACCCAACCACCGTCATTCAGTGCTGTAACAGCCGGGCTGTCCTGGCTTTCAGCCGTGTGGGTATTGACGCGCCATTCATCGCCCATGGGATCACCAGCCGCGCTGAACCGCCGGGCATAGATGTCACCACTCCCCCCAGTGTAGAACCAGGTAACCACCCAGCCACCGTCAGCCAGCCCGGCGACATCGGAATATCCCTGAGCGCGTTGCGAAGAGGCGACAGTAATCTCATCGCCCAACCTTTCGCCTGCTGCACTGTAGCGTTGGATTACAATATCGTTCCCATAGGTTTGATCAATGGACTCCAGGGACACCAGCCACCCACCGTCGGCCAGTCCGGTAATGGAGATACTGTCCTGAGTTGACTGCGCAAGCGTACTGACCCGGCTTTCACCGCCTGCGTTGACGCTCAGAACCCTGTCGGCGAATTGCAGGCTTTCGATATTGCGCAGGTAATCGGTACCCTCATCGCCACCAACGACATTCAGGTCGGTGACCGTCAGTTGGCCGTTGCTCCATCCGAAGCGGTAGTCGCCGGCGTTGCCCGAATAGATAGCCGTATCCTGACCACCACCGCCGTCGAGAATGTCATCCCCCGCCAGGCCGGTAATGCTGTCGGCCTCACTTGTCCCCAATAGATCATCATTGCTCGTAGTGCCTGTTATCACGGCCATGTGGGATTTTTCCTTTATGCAGGGCCGCAAGTGGCAACCCACGCGGCGGTGTTGTTATTTGTCATCAGTAACAGGCGAGATGAAGCCGCCGGGCATAACATCGAAATTCGTCGAGGCCACTTAGTTCAGCACTCATTTTCATTCAGTTCGCTCATGGCCAAGGTGCTTGCGCCGGTGAACCGGGTGACAAACTCGGCTGTGCTGTCCGCATCGCTGTCGCCGTAGAGCGCCCGCTTGCAACCTTCCAGAGCCCGGCCGCACAGAGAGTGGCACTCAGTGTATATAGCCATTTGCCACTTCGCTTGTCCGGTCGTCGCTTCCCATCACTTGGGTAAGCAGGCTAGGACAGAACAGTGGATGACATACTTTCCAATTTGGACTCCGGTGGCAGGACTAGCTCTCGACGGTGGTCCTTACTTTTTGGCATCCGCTTGACGATCACAAATGACTGCATCAGTTGACTGCGGCCCTTCGTGACGGACAGCTATCGGCCGATTTTTTGTTTGTCGCCACCGTCAGCCTGGGTCGATTTCAGCCGATTGTGGAAGGCAGAAATCGGCCAGAAGCAGCCGGTCGCAACTTGCAGAATTGCGGGGCGAAGGCTTGGCATTGGGCTGTAGCGAGAGGTGGCCGGTAAGACCGGAGAAGTTTCGCGAAAAAGATGTGAGGGCAGTAGTATCGACGGATAGACCACGATTAAACCGTAACAGCCTAAGCTGTGGTCTGCCTCTGGTTGTCATTAGAAGTGTTAATCATAGATCAGCGGTCTTCACCAACGAACCAGAGACTTTCACATGATAGCGATGAATCGAATACTTCACTCCACCACAGCCCTAGCGCTCGTGACGATCTTCAGCTTCCTGAGCGGACCGGCGCAAGCCGGCTTAGAGGAAGGTGTTACGGCCTATCAAGCCGGTGACTTGCCGCTGGCATTTAAGGAATTTAGCACCGTTGCGGACACAGGCAACGCCGATGGCCAGTTCAATGTGGCTCTAATGTACGAGCAGGGCATCGGGGTTGCCAAGGACGAAACACAAGCAATTAGTTGGTATGAAAAATCTGCGCAGCAAGGCAACTCCAACGCGCAATACAATCTCGGTGTGCTGTATGAAAACGGTCGTGGCACTGCCGTGGACTTTGCGCAGGCCAATCAGTGGTATCGCAAGGCAGCAGCGCAAGGCGATGCGCTCGCCGTCGGTAATCTGGGCATGCTCTATATGCGCGGCGATGGCGTGAAGGTGGACAAAAATCTGGGCCTAGCTCTGCTTATACAGTCGGCAACCATGGACAACTCGCCCACAAACAAAGCCAAAAGTAACATTGCAGCGACCAGGGGTTTAACCGCCAACATGATCACAACAGCCCAGACACTTTCGGATGAGCTAGGCCAAGCCAAAAATCTGCTGATACCGCTGGATCAATACTTGAAAACTACGACGACTACCTCTGGCGGCGAATCGCAATAGGCTGAAACGCGTCCTCCGGAATACAGGGGGCGCAGGTAGCAAATTACCGCCCGCCAATAAGGGGCGGACCACGGTTTTGCGAAATTTCGATTTAAACGTGAATCGCCCCTATTTTTGTAGTCACTACCTAATCTCATTACGGCCGTACCACCGGCCGTTTTTGGTCGAGGCTGTGTAAAAACGTTTTAGAACAGGTTTGATGGTCAGAACCTGAATGAAAATCGCATTCCTACGCAAATTTCAGGTCCGCTGATTAACCAATCACTGGCAGATTTTACGTAGCGACGCAGACTTCAAAACAGTGCCTGCGTTTTTACACAGCCTGGGTCGTTTTCTGCCGGTCACCACAGGCAGAAAACGGCCAAAAGCAGACCATGGGCGCGCCGCTAATGCGCCAGTAATGGGCGCAAAAGTCATGTCGCTTTTCCTCCTCACCTCATGTCGCGTTTCTAGCGCGACACTCAAGCCGAACAAGGAGTTACGCATGGACAAGGAACGCTATCAGACACAATCGGCGGAAAACATTACGCCAGATGCATCGTCTACTGATAGCTGGGAAGCCAACCAGCTAGCATAGGTTTGAGGCATACCCAAGTCCGGTCAGTCCAATCATCGGCAACCAAACGCCGCGAAAGGAGCAAAGCCTATGTACTCTTCAACGTTCATCTTTGCCAAAAAGCAGTTTGATGAAGCCTTCCACCGACTCGATCAGGAAATCGCTGCAATCGCAAAATCGATCCCTGGTTACCTTGGCGAAGAAGCTTGGGAGAATCCACAGACTGGCCTCTTCTCCAATGTGTACTACTGGAGTTCTCTCGAAGCACTTCAGATATTGGTTGAGCATCCCCGTCACCTGGAGGCAAAGGCTGCCCAGGAAAATTGGCTTGCCGGTTATCAAGTCATCATCTCTGAGGTCATCAAAACCTATGGTGACTCCAAGCTTGGCGAGAAATGGCCAATCGCAACAGCTACTTAAGCATTCCATCGACCAGAATAGTCTTTCGGATGTGCGTAGAAAAACCGACAAGGAAATACGCGGATCAAAAATGGAGTTCATCTTCGACATCGTAATCAACCTGTTGGCTCATCGCATTGGCGTTTACGTGCTGGGCTTGCTTAGTGGCGGCCGTTTCAAGGGAGAAAGCGGTTTTGCTTGGGGCTGTGCCGTCGCCGTCGGCTGCTTGGTATTGTTGGCTCCTTTCGCGGCTTTCATAGCCTGGCTCATCCATACCAGTGGCCGTTGAGTTGGTGCCTGCTACGGATCGGAAGCGCCCATCTCCGGCATTCTTCCGACCGAACATAATCACTCGCATCCAATACACGGGACAATCTGCTGAACGCGGTCATGACACATCCTTGAAGAACACGTGGTAACCGAACCTCAACGTCTCCTTGGCGCCTTTCACCCAGGCTGGAGGCTTCGGCATGGTGGTCGCGTAGTAATGGGTGGCACCGCCGGTGGGATCAGGCACCTTTCCATCGATCACCTGATCAGCGGCAATCCGCGCCTGCGCGAGCTCACGGAACGAAATCTGTTTGGCGCCACTCAGCGAGGCGAAGTTTGGGTCGGTCCTGTTCCAGCAGTTGAACTGGTAGGGTTTCTGGCACACGCCGGCATAGCCCTCCCCCCACCAAGACTTGTCCTTGCCGTCGTTCACCCGGTTACAGATGGTCCAGGCCACGGCAATTTGGCCGGCCAGGGATTCGCCGCGGACCTCCCCCCACAGCGTGCGAGCGAGGATGTCGCGGTCTTTCTCGGATACGGTCATTACTTTTCTCCAGGCAAAAAAATACCCGCTCAGTGGCGGGCTTTGTGTCTTGTATCTTACAACTTACATTGAAGAAAGTGGCGCAGTGCCTGCATCGAGGCTATTCGTCGATAGTCCTGCGTTTCCTTTGTATCCGGGCTGTGATGTAATCGCCGCCTTTCCGGCAGGCCAGACCTGTAATACCTAGCAATGGAGTGCTGAAATGCGCGCCGCACACATACAAAATCTGACAGGACTGCGGGGATTCGCTGCCTTGTCAGTCCTGCTTCTTCACATCCGATACGGCGACCTTGCCACCCCATACGGCCCTTTCGCTTTTCTGTTTCATACCCGAGGCCTTGGGGTCGACGTGTTCTTCATTTTGTCGGGCTTCATCCTGGCCTATGTCCACGGGAAAGACTTTGGAAACAGCCTGAGGCCAAAAGAGGCTATCAACTTCTGGGTGGCCAGGCTTGCACGCATCTACCCGGTGCACCTCTTTATGCTGGTTATCACGGCATTCATCCTGCCAATGCACAGGCTGTATGAATGGTCGCCTGTTGACACTGCGTTAACGTTTTACGCGAACCTGTTCCTTTTTCATGCGTGGGGAGTAACGTCCGACCTGACGTTTAATCAACCTTCGTGGTCGATCAGCTGCGAGTGGGCCGCATACCTGACCTTTCCTTTCGTCGCCTATTTCACGCGGAAGTGGGGAAAGATTCCTTTCGCTCTACTGCTGATTGGTCTGGCGCTGTACGCGCCCTACCTGCAGCCGAATATGCTGGCCAATGGCGTCTGGACCATCAAGTGCATAACCTACTTTGTTGCTGGGTACTGCGCCTACCAGGTGTGCCACGATCTGCCGGACTCCAAACTCTGGCGAATCACTGCAATGGCGATTGCCCCGCTGATCTTGCTGATGTTCTGGATGACCAGCATTCAGTATTACTTCGATCTGGCCTTCCCGTTCCTGGTAATCGTGATGATTGCGAGCCTGTTCCGGGCTGGACCGATTTGGGGTTACTCCAACCCTGTATCGGTCTATCTTGGAAAAATCAGCTTCAGTTTGTACATGTGCCACATCATGGTGCTGTTTGTTGAGCGCAAGCTGTTTGGCATGATGGATCTGAAGTATGAGATTCCAATCATCCTGGCCTTCTCCATGTTCCTGTATCACTGCATTGAAGAGCCGGCGCGGAAAGTTATCCGGATGGTGGCCGAAGGTGGTAGCCGCGAGCGTCCACAGAAAAACTTCACTGACAGTTACGCGCTGCCGGCAACAGAGCCGGAACTACAGAAAGAGCACAAAGCTCTGGCGTAATAAAGAAGGCCCGCCTAATCAGCGGGCCTTTTTATTTAATTGATATCGTTCGTCGGAGAAAGTCCAACTCGACAGTCAATCATGTTCAGCGCTGCCGCAGCGTTGTGCCTGATATGGATCGACCAATAACTACCTGGCGGACCAGAAACCGGATAGATAAAGGTTATCTGCGGGCGAGAATCCAATGTGGGTAGCCAAGCAACTCGCCCACAAAGAATGGACCACGATCGCCAAGGTTTATGGTCGATGAATGCCCTCCGCCGATGCAGGAGCCGGAGGGCGAGCCGGGAGACTTTTGCCGGCAATACCAACGTTACGACAACCTCCCCTATTTCAGATCGAAACGATCCAGGTTCATCACTTTGGTCCACGCAGCGACGAAGTCCTTGACGAACTGCTGCTGCGCATCGGCGGTGGCATAGAACTCGGCCAACGCACGCAACTGCGCATTGGAACCAAAGACCAGGTCAACCCGGGTCCCCGTCCACTTCACTGCACCGGTCTTGCGATCACGCCCTTCAAACTCTTGCTGGGCATCCGACACGGGCTTCCACTCCACCCCCATATCGAGCAGGTTGGTGAAGAAGTCATTGGTCAAGGCTTCCGGCCGTGAGGTGAAGACGCCGTGCTTGCTCTGGCCGACATTGGCGTTCAATACCCGTAGCCCACCCAGCAATACCGTCATTTCCGGGGCGCTGAGCGTCAGCAGTTGTGCCTTGTCGATCAGCAGTTTTTCGGCCGGCACACGGTACTGTTGCTTCAGGTAATTACGGAAACCGTCGGCGATCGGTTCAAGGAAACCGAAGGAGTCGACATCGGTCTGTTCCTGGCTGGCGTCCATGCGTCCCGGCGTGAAAGGCACCGTCACACTGTGGCCGGCATTTTTCGCGGCCTGTTCCACGCCCACGCCACCGGCGAGCACGATCAGGTCGGCCAGGGAGATTTTCTTGCCGCCACTGTTGAACTCGTTCTGGATGCTTTCGAGTTTTGCCAGCACGCGGGCCAGTTGTTCTGGCTGGTTGGCCTCCCAGGACTTCTGCGGCGCCAGACGCAAGCGCCCACCGTTGGCGCCGCCGCGCTTATCGGAACCACGGAAAGACGAAGCCGCCGCCCAGGCCGTGGATACCAGCTGCGAAACTGTCAGCCCCGAGGCCGCAATCTTGCCCTTGAGCACGGCGACATCGCTGTCATTGACCAGCGGATGATCGACAGCAGGGATCGGGTCTTGCCACAGCAACTCTTCGTTCGGCATTTCCGGGCCGAGGTAGCGCGAGAGCGGGCCCATGTCACGGTGAATGAGCTTGTACCAGGCGCGAGCGAAGGCATCGGCCAGTTGCTCGGGATTGGCCAGGAAACGCCGGGCAATCGGCTCGTAGATCGGGTCGAAACGCAGGGCCAGGTCCGAGGTCAGCATGGTCGGGTCACGGCGTTTGGACGGATCAAAGGCATCCGGAATGGTCCCGGCACCGGCGCCGTTCTTCGGTTTCCACTGATGGGCACCGGCCGGGCTCTTGGTCAGCTCCCAGTCGAAACCGAACAGGTTCTCCAGGTAGTTGTTGCTCCACTTGGTCGGCGTGGTGGTCCAGGTCACTTCCAGGCCGCTGGTGATGGTGTCGGCCCCTTTGCCGGTGCCGAATGTGCTCTTCCAGCCCAGGCCTTGCAGATCCAGGCCAGCGGCTTCAGGTTCTGGCCCGACGTTGTCGGCAGGCCCGGCGCCATGGGTCTTGCCGAAGGCGTGGCCACCGGCGATCAGGGCCACGGTTTCCTCATCGTTCATCGCCATGCGGCCGAAGGTTTCGCGGATGTCCTTGGCCGAAGCGACCGGGTCCGGCTGCCCTTCCGGGCCTTCCGGGTTGACGTAGATCAGGCCCATCTGCACCGCGGCGAGGGGGTTTTCCAGATTGCGGCCCTCGTCGGTCCGGCTGTCCTCGTTTCGCCCCGGCTCGGCCACGAGCGGGACGTCGCCAGGTTTCTGTACCGGTTTGTCCTCTTTGCCGTAACGCGTGTCACCGCCCAACCACTTGCTTTCAGAACCCCAGTAGACGTCTTCGTCCGGTTCCCAGACATCCGGGCGGCCGCCGGAAAAACCAAAGGTCTTGAAGCCCATGGATTCCAGTGCGACGTTGCCGGTGAGGACGATCAGGTCGGCCCAGGAGATTTTGTTGCCGTACTTTTGCTTGATCGGCCAGAGCAGCCGGCGGGCCTTGTCGAGGCTGACGTTGTCCGGCCAGCTGTTGAGCGGTGCAAAGCGTTGCTGGCCGGAACCGGCGCCACCCCGGCCATCGCCGGTGCGATAGGTGCCTGCGGCGTGCCAGGACATGCGGATAAAGAGAGGGCCATAGTGACCGAAGTCCGCCGGCCACCAGTCCTGGGAATCGGTCATCAGCGCAGTCAGGTCTTTTTTCAGCGCCTGGAAGTCCAGGCTCTTGAAGGCTTCGGCGTAGTTGAAGTCGCCTCCCAGCGGGTCAGACTTGGGCGAGTGTTGACTCAGGATCTTCAGGTTCAGTTGGTTCGGCCACCAGTCGCGGTTCGTAGTGCCACCGCCAGCGGCGTGATTGAACGGGCATTTCGATTCAGTTGACATGGCATCTCCTCTTGATTTTGTTTTCAGCTAACCATCCTTAAGCGTGGATCCGGATCACCGATTGAAGAAATAGCTTTTCGGTATGGGATCCATAGCCTTGAGGCTATGACAGCCCAGTGATCAGTTGCTCCAGACCATCCATTAAAGTACCGGACGGGGAAACTGTCGCTTCATCTGGGGGAGATAGCTGATAAACAGCTCAAATCAGTCAGGAGGTTTGCAAAGCTTCCATGACCCGGGACAAAAGTGGTGGCGACGATTCGAATCGCCACGGCCCCCGAAATGTCCAGGCCGTTACTGCACCCAATAAAAAAGGTTCTTCACGGATTACCGGGAAAGACGCTCTTGATCTTCATGAAAAAGAATTCGCTGTCCCGGTAACCGTACGCCATCCGCTTAATGACCTTTATTCGATTGTTCATGCCTTCCAGTTGGCCCGTGTGCATTGGCCAGCGAACCCGGCTGACGATGCCCCGCCAGTAACCCTTTAGTCGCTTTGCGAACTGGATCAGAGCCGGTATTCCACTTTCTTGAGCATGGCTCAGCC